>WNFV01010543.1_pt1 | contig 10064 bp, 10 predicted proteins | sample 5400101 | NCBI WGS metagenome assembly WNFV01 (sample SAMN13153361, study PRJNA577476) | soil metagenome | isolation source: 115 cm soil or saprolite under grassland replicate 1 | place: USA:California | collected 2016-06-15 | reverse complement strand
TCGGGTATCTCGTCGACAAGCATGTGGCCCGCGTTTGGGACGGGGTCGAAGCGTGCATGGGGGAGCTTCGATTCGAGGTATTCCGCGTGCGCGCGCGGTACGAGCACGTCGAGTTCGCCTTGCCAGAGGCGCACCTCCTGCTTCACCTCGGTGAGCTCGAAGCCCCACGGCTTGACGAAAGCGAGGTCGTCATCTGCCCAGCCGCGGACGCCTTGGCGGACCGATTCTGCGAGCCCCTCCGCCAAGATGGCGCGCAGCGCTGGGCGTGCCATCACCGCCTGGTCGGCCTTGGGCACGCTCGCCGCGATCTCCTCGATGACGGCATCGGGATTCGTGCGTGCTTGCGTGGCGAACGGCTGGAGGAACGCCTCGAGTGCCTCCGGCCCCTCCCGCGCCGCCGCGAACTCGGCACGGTTGAGGTCGTTCATCCCGCTCGACCAGTCAAGGTCCGGATCGTCGGAAGGGGCGGCGCCGACAACGACGGCGGCTTTCGTCACCCGCTCGCCCAGCAGGGCACCGCAGGCGAAGGCGTGAGGCCCGCCGCCCGAGCCGCCCTCGACCGCGAAACGGTCGACCCCGAGCGCGTCGGCGATCGCCAACGTGTCCGCGGCCGCGGCCGCGACGGTGCGGCCCGGCAGCGGGTCGGAGCCACCGTACCCGGGGCGATCGTAGAAGATCGCGCGCACACCCACGTAGACGGACTCGTCCGGATGTCGGCCAAGCCGGCTTCCCGGAGTGCCATGGTGGAAGACGATCGGCACCCCGCCAGGATCGCCGCGCTCAACGACCGCCAGCCTCCGTCCATCGCCCGCCTCGACAACGTGCTCGCGCACCCGCCAAAGCCTACGCCGCTCCCGCCGCATGAGCGCTCCTCTCTAGCCTAGCTAGCTGCGTCCCCTCGGTCGAGAAGCGCGACGCGGTCTGCGGCAAGCCAGGCAACCATCAGAGACGAGGACCCGCGTTCCTCCTGTCCGCTGGCGCGTAGTAGGGTCCGGCGATGGTTCCGGCCGTGGGAGGTGTGAAGCCGAAGCTGCGGGGAGTGTTTCACGAGCTCGGCTTCTATGCCGCGATCGCGCTGGGGGTGCCGCTCGTTTGGACGGCGGAAGATGGGCGGGCGCGGCTGGCCGCGGCCGTATTCGTGGGCTGCCTCGCCGGGTGCTTCGGCGCGAGCGCGCTCTATCACCGGCCGACGTGGACGCCCCGGGTTAGAGCGTGGCTGGCGCGGCTCGATCATGCGGGTGTGTATCTGCTGATCGCCGGGACGTATGTGCCGTTTGGCTTGCTCGTGATGTCGCCGAGGTGGGCGGTGCCGGTGCTGTCGGTTGTCTGGAGCGGCGCGCTGGTGGCGATCGCGTTGAAGCTCTTCTGGGTTCGTGCTCCGAAGTGGCTCTCGGCTGCGATCGGTCTCTTGCTGGGATGGGTTGGTGCTGTTGCGTTCTCACAGCTGCTGAAGGTCCAGGTTGTAGGCGTCTTGCTGGTGGTCGCTGGGGGGCTTCTGTACTCCGCGGGCGCGGTTGTCTATGCGCGGCAACGTCCAGACCCTGCGCCGCACGTGTTCGGCTACCACGAGCTATTCCACGTATTCACGCTCGGCGCCGCCGGCTGCCAGTTCGCTGCGGTCGCGTTCTACGTCCTCCCTCGCGCCTGACCGAGACGCGGCGACACGCGATCGCGTCCGTTCCCGTTCGCCGCGCGATCGTCGAAGACCGGGCTAGGACGACGATGTTTGCAGGTGTTTGAGATCAGGTTCGGCCCGAGGCTTCGAGCATTGCTGCGTGGCGAGTTGCCGTCGACGAGCACTGAGGAACTCGACCCGGATTGGATCGCCCCCGATTTCCGCCGCAAGAGTGGGGAGGGTCCGCCGGCGAGAAATCACCAGATTTAGGAACCGCCCGCCCGGGGTCGCACACCCCGCTGGAGGACGGTTTCGTTCGTGGGGCGCATCGGCTGATGCTCCCAAGCCCAGCGAAGGCTCTCTCTCGACACCTGTTCTGTCTCTTCTAGTACTCGCGCGCGCGTGAATCTTAAGAATCGCGACTTCTTTTAAGAATCTTAAGAATCGCGACTTCTTTTAAGAATCGCGACTTCTGAGAGTGCCCGCGTGGCAAGAAACAATGCGAAAGGTTGTACAGGTTTGGAACGGGGAGGCGGAACTCGACGTCCTTGACGACCTCGTCACTTCCACCTACGTCGGGCACATCGGAACGCGAGACCGCGATCTGACTCGTTTGAAGGAAGACATAGCCGTCTACCGAGCCGCGAGTCCCGGAGTGCGCTTCCGGATCGAGCATCAGTTCCAGCTCCTAGAGATCGAACGTAGGTAGGTCCAGATCGTGAGCGCTTTCCATCGCTGCCAGCGCGATTCCGAGATCTTGGATCGCAAGCCCAGTTGAGTCGAATAGCGTGATATCGCGGTCGGATTGTCGGCCGTCGGCAGTACCGATAAGTACGTCGCCGAGCTGGCCGACGTCCTCGCGGCCCAACAGTCCAGCCTCGACCGCGTGTACAAGGTCACCGTTGTGGCTCGCTTGTTCCCAATCGTCGGCGTAGACGCGACCGCGCGGCCGTATTCCGTTTGTTATGCCCTGATCCCAGTCGTCGCAGAAGACGCGCACGCGGGCGAGCTCTGCGACCGCGATCTCCGCCTTCCCCGGCCCGTCGGCTCCCATCAGGCTCGCATGCTGGCCAGGCTGGAGGGATCCCTCCTCGAGGACGATCTCGCGGCCCGGCGTGACGGTGACGAGCAGATCTGCGGCGAGTGCTTCCTCAGGGCTTGATGCTGTCTCTGCGCCGATTCGTTGCGCGACCTCTTTCGCACGCGCCTGATCGACGTCCCACAGGAGAGTCCGTCGTCCGCGCGCGACGAACGTTTGCGCCGTAGCCTTGCCGTTCACTCCCGCACCGATCACTGCCGCCGTCTCCGCGTCCGCGCGGCCCAGCGTCTCGGCGGCGAGCACGGCCGCCGCGCCCGTGCGCAACGCCGTTACTGCGGCGGCGTCGAGCACGGCTTTCAGCATCCCGTTCGACGCGTCGGAAAGGAGAACGAGCCCGGTCACCGTCGGCAGCCCCTTGGCCGGATTCCCGGGAAACGACGTTACCCACTTGAGCAGCGCGTGTCCGGCTCCGAGTGCGGGCATGGCGCGGAAGTCGCCGGCCGGGTACGCCGGCACGTAGACCTTCGGCGGCATCGTCCACTCGCCGCGCGCGTACGCGACGAATGCGTCCCGCACCGCCTCGAGCGCGCGTTCCGGCGACACCGCCTCGCGGACCTGCGACGGTGTGAAAAACGGGATCACGCGCGCCAGCCGCCCGACTCGCCCTTGTACGTGCCCGCGAAAAGCGCCAGCGGAGTGCGGGCGAGGATTTTCAGATCGAGCCAGGGAGAGCGGTGCTCGACGTACCAGACGTCGAGCTCGATCCGGTCTTCCCACGGCAACCGTGCCCGGCCATGGATCTGCGCCCAGCCGGTGATTCCGGGTTTGACCTCGAGCCGGCGCCGCTGCCGTGGGCTGTAGCGCTGCACTTGATACGCGAGCGTGGGGCGGGGGCCGACGAGACTCATGTCGCCACGGACGACGTTCCAAAGCTGCGGGATCTCGTCGATGGACAGTCGCCGCAGAAGCCGGCCAACGCGTGTGATGCGCGGGTCGCCTTCGTTCACGGCGAAGCCTGCTCCCTTGTGCTCGGCGCCGACCTCCATCGTCCGCAGCTTCAGGAGCTCGAATTCCTTCCCGTTGAGCCCGGCCCGACGCTGGCGATAGAAAACGGGTCCGCCGTCGTCGAGCTTGATCGCAAGGGCGGCAAACGCGAGCGCAGGGCTCGCGAAGGCGAGCCCGACCCCGGCCGTAGTGACGTCAAGGGCGCGGTTCAGCGCGTTCCCTCGGCCTTGGCCCACACGGCGGGGACGCCGAAGCGCAGGTATCGAACGAGCGACACGACCGTCGCCCAGGTCACAAGGACGTAGTAGCGGGCGATTCCGACGCCGACGGCCGCAGCAAGCAGCAGCAGCAGTTGTGCGCCGAGGGCTACCTGGTACACGAGTCCCTCACGCGCGAGTGCAATCGAGGAGCCGAGGAGCACGAGATGCAGAAGTCCGCTCGCGTAGCGGAGATGGCGGTGCGACAGGATCTCGAGCAGATAGGTCGGCCCGAGCCCGCGCAACATCCGACCGCGGAGAACGATCAGCCAGCAGTGCTCGAACATGCGCACCTTGCGGCGGTATTCGTCCTCGATGTCGCGCGAAGGTTTCTCCCAGGCGACCGCGGCCGGCTCGAAGACCGCACGGCGGCCGCGCTGCACCATCAAGTAGGGAAGGGCCAGGTCGTGTCCGAAACGCGGATCGACGTCGACGTAATCCGTGCGGCGAACCGCGTAGATCGGGCCGATGCCGCCGGTGATCGATCCAAGCGCGGACTCGTTCCGGCGCAGCCAGCCCTCGAAGCGCCAGTACGTCCCTTCCCGGTTTGTTCCGTCGGCAGCTTCGTAGAAGTGCCCGCCGCAGACGTAGGCGACCTCCGGATCGGCAAAGTTGCGGACGAGCTTGCGGAGCGCGTCCGGCTTCCACTGCGCGTTCGCGTCCGAGAAGGCGAGGATCTCCCCTCGTGTTTCGCGCACGGCCTGGTTCTGCACCGCCACCTTGCCGCCCCGCGGGCACCGCAGGAGGCGCACGCTGGGCTCGCGTGTCGAGACGGCCTCCACGAGCTCATCCGTGCGGTCGCTCGAGGCATCGGAGGCGACGACGATGTCGAGCTCGTCGCGTGGGTAGTCGAGGGCGAGCAGGTTCTCGAGCCGGCGCTCGATCACGCCTTCCTCATTGTGCGCGGCGACGATCACGCTGACCGAAGGCGTGAAGTCGCGCTTGCGCACGGGGCGCCCGCGCAGCCGCGCAAGCGCTGCCGCCGCGAACGGATAGCCGACCTGTGTCCAGGCGAGCGCGCCGAGCGACGTCCAGAACAGAACCCTGACGATCACACGTCAATCGTAGAAGCAGCCCTGCGGCGCACGCTCACGGGCCGCGAGCCGGCGCGAGCCCGCGCGTGCCCCCACCCAAGGGAGGGGTGTACTACCCACCACCCTCGCAATCGACGATACCCGGGTTCGACGCGCGCCTCTGTGACGATTCCGTACCGACTCCGGGTCACAAAGCCTCTAGAGGTTCTTGACGGACGCGGCCAGCTTCTCGACCGAATCCTTCGCGTCGCCGAACAGCATCACCGTCTTGGGATTCAGGAAGAGTGGGTTCTCGATCCCGGCGAAACCGGGATTCATGCTGCGCTTGAGCACGACCACCTGCTGGGCCTGGTCGACGTTGAGGATCGGCATGCCGTAGATCGGGCTGCCCGTGTTGCTGCGTGCGTCGGGATTGACGACGTCGTTTGCGCCGATCACGAGCGCGACGTCGGTGCGCGGGAACTCGGGGTTCGCGTCGTCCATCTCCTTCAACTGCGGATACGGGACGTTCGCCTCGGCGAGCAGGACGTTCATGTGCCCCGGCATGCGACCGGCAACAGGATGGATGGCGTACGAGACATCGACCCCGCGCGCCTCGAGCAGGTCCGCCAGCGACCGCACGTCATGCTGGGCCTGCGCCACCGCAAGACCGTATCCCGGAACGATCACCACCCTCTTGGCATAGGCCAGCATCACCGCGACGTCATCGGGTGTCGTCGACCGCACACCCGCGCCGTCGGTGTCGGCGACCGCTGCGGGACCGCCCACGATCTGTCCGAACGCGCCGAAGAGGACGTTTGCGAGCGAGCGGTTCATCGCGCGTCCCATCAGCATCGTCAGCAGCGTGCCCGACGCACCGACGAGCATCCCGCTGACGATGAGGACGTTCTCGTGCAGCACGAACCCCGTCGCGGCAGCCGCGAGACCCGTGAGCGCGTTGAGCAGCGAGATCACAACCGGCATGTCGGCGCCGCCGATCGGAAGGACGAACAGCACCCCGAACACGAGCGCGCCACCGAGCAGCGCAAGCACGAGCGCCTGCCGTTGCGGGCCGGCGAGGACGACGATCGCCAATGCCACGAGTCCGGCGATGAGCGCGCCGTTCACGACCTTCTGGCCCGGATAGACGATCGGCCGCCCGCTGACGAGCTCCTGCAGCTTGCCGAAGGCGACCAGGCTTCCCGCAAAGGACACGGCGCCGATCAGCGCGGAGAGCATGATCGCGATGCCGACGTCCGCCTTGATGCGGCCGGGCTCGGGCGCAACCTCGTGGAAGTCCGACAGCGCCACCAGCGCCGCCGCACCGCCGCCGACGCCGTTGAAGAGCGCCACCATCTGCGGCATCGCCGTCATCTTCACGGCGCGCGCCGCAAACGCTCCGATCGGAGCAGACACGAGCATCACGATCAGGATCGACCAGACGTTGTGGACGCCGCCTCGCGCGAACGTCGCCGCGATCGCGATCGCCATGCCGAGTGCGCCGATGCGGTTGCCGATCGGTGCGGTCTTGGGAGAGGAGAGAAAACGGAGCGCGAGGATGAAGGCGACGATCGTGGCGAGGTACGCCAGCGCGATCGCGTCAGCCCTGCTCATCCGGCCTCCGACGACCTTTGAACATCGCGAGCATGCGATCCGTGACGACGAAGCCGCCGACGACGTTCATGGTGCCGAGCGCGACTGCGACGAGCGCGACGATCCGGATCCACGTCGCCTGATGCGGAAGTCCTGCGACGATGATCGCGCCGACGAGGACGATGCCGTGGATCGCATTCGTTCCGGACATCAACGGCGTGTGCAGCATCGTCGGAACCTTCGAGATCACCTCGAAGCCGACGAAGATTGCCAGCACGAGCACCGTGACCTCGATGATGATCAGCGACGTCCTCACGCCGCGACCTTCTCCCGTGTGACGCATGCGCCGGCGGTGATCTCGTCGTCCCAGTCCAGCGCGAGCTCGCCCTCTGGAGCGAGGTGCTGCAGCAGTGCGGACACGTTGCGCGCGTAAAGCTGGCTCGCGTGGAACGGCATCGTCGAAGGGAGGTTCGTGAGGCCCACGATGGTGACGCTGTCCCGCTCGACGATCTCTCCGGGCTCGGTTGACTCGCAGTTCCCGCCGGCCTCGGCCGCGAGATCGACGATCACGGAGCCCGGTCGCATCCGCGCGACCGAGCCGGCGGGGATCAGACGTGGCGCCGGCCGTCCGGGCACGAGCGCCGTCGTGATGACGACGTCGTAGTCGGGAATTCGCTCCTGCAGCGCATCCTGCTGCCGGCGCTGCTCCTCCTCGGTGAGCTCGCGCGCGTAGCCGCCGGCGGTCTCCTCGCCCAGGATCCCCAGATCGAGGAACGTCGCACCCAGGCTCTCGACCTGCTCCCGCACGACGGGCCGCACGTCGAAGCCGGCGACGACTGCACCGAGCCGGTGAGCCGTCGCAATCGCCTGCAGCCCGGCCACTCCCGCGCCGAGGACGAGCACCTTTGCCGGCGCGACGGTCCCGGCCGCCGTCATCAGCATCGGAAAGAAGCGCGGCAGACGATCGGCCGCGACGAGCACTGCCTTGTAGCCGGAGACCGTCGCCTGCGACGAGAGCGCGTCCATAGGCTGAGCCCGCGTGATGCGGGGAATTGCCTCCATGGCGAAGGCGTGCACACCGCGCGCGGCGAGGCGTTCGATCCCGGCCCGATCGGTCAGCGGCTCGAGGAAGCCGATGAGCAGCTGCCCGCTCCGCAGTCGCTCGGTCTCCTCCGCGGTCGGTTTGCGCACCTTGACGACGCCGTCCGCCTCCCAGACCGAGTCGGTCAGCTCGGCTCCGGCCTCGCGGTAGGCCTCGTCGGGGAACGAGGCCGACGCGCCGGCCCCGCGTTCCACCACCACTTGGAAGCCGGTGCCTGACAGCCGCGAGACCGCGTCCGGGACGAGGGCCACTCGGCGCTCGCCCGGCTCGAGCTCCCGAGGAACCCCGATTCGCACGGCGCGATCTTATGCGGCTCTCCCGGCGGCATGTCGCGGTGCCCGGCCCACGACCCGCGCATCCACGAATGCCGCCGGAACAACCGCCGGTACCCTGGCGACCCGGTGACCCACTTCATCGAGGACTACGGGCTCGTCTTCCTCTTCGGCATCGTCTGTCTCGAGTCCGCGGGTCTCTGGTTGCCGGGGGAGACGGCGCTGATCGCCGCCGGGGTCTACGCCTCGAAGGGACACCTCTCCATCACCGGTGTGATCGCGGTCGCGGCGGCCGGCGCCATCATCGGCGACAACATCGGCTACTGGCTCGGCCGCGAGGGCGGCCGGCGGCTGCTTTACCGCTACGCGCTGCTGAGCCGCTTCGCCGAGCGCGTCCTGCCGCCCGCGGAGCGCTTCTTCAAACGTCACGGCGGCAAGGCCGTCTTCATGGCCCGGTTCTTCGGAGGCGTGCGCGTGACCGGCGCGTGGATGGCCGGGATCACGCGCATGACCTGGTGGAGATTCCTGTTCTGGAACGCGGCAGGAGGGATCGTGTGGGCAATCGCAGTCGGCCTGATCGCGTTCTATGCGGGGAAAGCGGCTGCCGATGCGCTCGCACGCTACGGCGTGTACGCCGCAATCGCGGGAGGGATCCTCTTGGTCCTCGTCATCGCCGGACTCCACGTCTGGCGCCGGCGTGTGGTCGAGGAGAAGGCTTGAGGGCGCTCCTCGCGCTCGCGCTCCTCGCCGTCGTCACCTGTCCCGCCGCGCGCGCCGTCGAAGCCGTGCCCGACTTCCAGCACGTGATCGTGATCGTCTTCGAGAACAAGGAGGAGCGACAGGTGATCGGACGCAGCGCGGCGCCGACCTTCACGGCAATGGCGCGCCGGTACGCGATGGTCACGCGCTACTACGCCGTCACGCACCCGAGCCTCCCCAACTACATCGCGATGATCTCTGGATCGACGCACGGAATCCGCCGCGACTGCACGGCGTGTGTCGTCGATGGGACGAACCTTGCGGACATGCTCGAAGAGGCAGGGCGGTCGTGGAAGGCGTACGCGGAAGGCCTTCCTCGACCTGGATTCACCGGAGCGAAGTACCGCCGCTACGTGAAGAAGCACGTTCCGTTTCTGTACTTCCGGAACATCGCGAGCAGCCCGTCGCGGCGTGGGCACATCGTCTCGCTGAAGCAGCTCAACGTCGATCTGGCCAACGACGCGCTCCCGGACTTCGCGCTGGTCGTGCCCGACCTGTGCAACTCGATGCACGACTGCCCGATCCGGACGGGTGACAAGTGGCTGCGGGCAACGTTGCCGCCCCTCCTGCGGCTTCCGAACACAGTCGTATTCGTGACGTTCGACGAGGGAACGCGCCGGCCGGATGGAAATCACATTCCTGCGCTCGTGCTCGGCACCGCCGTCAGTCCGGGCTCCCGTTTCGCGGAACTGACCGGTCACTACGGACTGCTGCGAACGATCGAGGCGGCGTGGTCGCTGCCGCTCCTCGGTCGCTCGGCCCGCGTCGCGCCCTTTACGGGAATCTGGCGTTAGTGCCCCTCCCAGCGGTACATGCCGGCTTCTGGCCCGCGATCACGCGGCGCCAGAGTCCACCCTCGTCCTTACCAAGGCTGCAAGTCTTGGCTGCGGACGAGTGCGGCCTCTGGCTTGGTGCTCGCGACCCAGAAGCTCGGCGGCACCACTGGAAGGGGCACTGAACCTCAGAGCGCCGCCCAGACCTCGAGCTTCGACTTGACGCGCCGGATGACCTCGTCGGTGAATTCCGTCGTTCCCGCGTGGCCGCCGAGATCGGCCGTGCGAATTCCTTGTGAGACCGCTTCCAGGCACGCCTCGCGGATTGCGCGCCCAGCCTGTTGGGCTTGTTCGTCCCCGTACGCGAGCAGCGCCGCGCCGGCGAGGATCATCGCCATCGGGTTGGCGACGTTCTTCCCACGCAGCGACGGCGCCGTGCCGTGCGCCGCTTCGGCCATCAGCGCGCGCGGCTCGTAGTCCTCCTCGAACGCGACGAGCAACGACTCGGAGCCGGCGATCGAGCCGAACAGGGGCAGCACGAGGTCGGAGAGGATGTCGCCGTCACGGTTCAGGGCCGGAATGACGAGCGGATCCCCGGCCGAGGCGATCAGCAGCGCGAAGGTGGCGTCGATCAAC
>WNFV01011405.1_pt1 | contig 10065 bp, 9 predicted proteins | sample 5400101 | NCBI WGS metagenome assembly WNFV01 (sample SAMN13153361, study PRJNA577476) | soil metagenome | isolation source: 115 cm soil or saprolite under grassland replicate 1 | place: USA:California | collected 2016-06-15 | reverse complement strand
TGTCCGTCCAGCCTGTCTTGGACGACAGTCCAAGGGACAGGCTGGCCCAGACGGGACAGGGCAGGCAGCGCGAACAAACTTCCAGGAATAATTGTTCCGATGTTTTCAAGATATTCTAAGTCCTTCATCTGGCTGCTTACTGGCGTCTTGCTTGTCTCAACGTCAGCATGTTTTCGTGGGAGGAGAGTACCTGTTTTCAATCAGAACTTGCCGGCTCAGTCGTTGGAAACTCCCGTTACAAAAGAGGCTTCAACGCGTCTGCCTAATCCAACTTCGACACCAGTTTCTGTACCTACTGCAACAGATAAAGTTGTACCAACTCAAACGAAGTCCACTATTACGATCACAGCAGTCAAGGGCAATCTGTACATACGACGTGGTCCGGGTTTAGCATATAACCCGATTGACGTGCTCAAGGAAGGAGAATCAGCGTTTGCCTTGGCCCGTGATATCCTTTCGGATTGGCTGCAAATATCTTTTCCATCTCGTCCAGATCAAACAGGCTGGGTATCATTAAAGACCTACAGGTCACAGATTGGCCGGTTGCCTCCTATTTACGGAACTGTACATATCATGAGATGCTCGTAAAGCCCGGTGACATCATCTTGCCTTCATTGCTCCAATATCCCGATAATGAAGTGTGGGTTTATCCTGGTTCTTATACCGTTTACGATTTGGATCATCCTGATATTCCTGACGTTGCTAAGGTCGAGCTTAGGGAGGGGATTGAAATTGATATTCGTGTGGATGGCAACGATGAAAAAAGGAAGTGCCCGTGATAGCCTGATCATCCTGCAATTCACTTGCGTGACGATCAACCATAGTAATCCCTCCATCGAGGGATGCAAATCCTATTTAAATAAGATAAAATCTGCACATGCCTGATTTCAAAATCCTAATCTCAGATGGCCTGGACGAAAGTGGACAGGCCATTTTGCGTGCCTCAGCAACTGTGGATGATCGTTCCGGTATTTCGGCTGATGATCTGCTCTATCTGATCCCCGATTATTCAGCCCTCATCGTTCGCGGCCGGACGAAGGTGATTGCTTCCGTTTTCAAGGCAGGATCAAATCTGAAAGTTGTTGGACGTGCCGGGGTCGGCGTGGATAACATTGACCTTGAGGCTGCCAAAGCTCATGGTGTGACCGTTGTCAACGCGCCGATGTCTACTACTCTTGCAGTTGCTGAATTAACTTTTGGCCTGCTGATTGCCCTTGCGCGTGAATTCCCCCGCGCCGATGCTGCCATGAAACAAGGACAGTGGCTCAAGAAGGAACTTGAAGGTGTAGAGTTAAATGGCAAGACTCTTGGCATTATTGGGGTGGGACGTATCGGGATGGAGGTTGCCAAACGTGCACAAGCGTTCGGTATGAATATTGTAGCTTATGACCCGTTCGTTCCTGCCCACGAAATCGAGAACCGCGGCGCAGAACCAGTTGCCTCAGATGAACTTTACGATTGTTCAGACTTTATCTCCTTGCATTTGCCGCTTGACGTCCAGACGCGCGACATGATTGGCCCGCTAGCTCTCTCGCAAATGAAAGATGGCGTGCGGATCGTCTGCGCGGCGCGCGGCGGAATCATTGATGAATCCGCGCTGCTGGAAGCTCTAAACAACGGCAAGGTCGCAGGCGTAGCGCTGGACGTCTTTGCATCTGAGCCGCCAGGTGCTACCGAATTGATCAGACATCCACACGTTATTGCTACGCCTCACATCGGTGCACAAACTGTCGAAGCACAAGTCCGCGCCGCAACTGACATCGCTACAGAAGTACTCGCAGCTTTACAGGGTAAGCCCTTGAGATGGAAAGTGTTATAACAATTTTTGGAGTGCAGGAGCAAGCTCCTGCATTGCAACGGCGAGCCGTTGCACTCCATAGGAGAATTTATGTCCGAAAAACTTAATCAGTTAAAAAAGATCCTCGCCGAAGTTTCAGATCTGCGTGCGGCCTCATCCGTCCTCTCTTGGGATCAACAAGTCAACATGCCTCCCGGTGGTGCGGAGGCGCGCGGTTACCAGCTTGCCACCCTCGGCAAGCTCGCGCAAATCAAATTTGCCTCTGAGGAAGTTGGAAAACTCCTCGATGAGTTGAAAGCCGAATACGCGGGAGCACATCCCGGATCCGATGATGACGCAGCACTGATTCGCGTCACCACGCGCGATTACGATAAAGCCGTCCGCGTTCCGCCTGAATTTGTTGCCGAAGCTGCAATTGTCACAACAAAATCACATGAGGCTTGGCTGGAGGCACGCAAGAAATCTGATTTTTCGATCTTCTGTCCGCATCTTGAAAATGTGTTGGAACTTGTCCATAAATATATTTCCTTCTTCCCGCCTGCAGATCATCCCTACGATACCCTGCTCGATGATTACGAACCGGGTATGAAAACTGCGGATGTGCAGGTAATTTTCAATAAATTGCGTCCGAAACAAGTGAAGTTGATCAAAGCCATCAGCAAAGCTAAACAGGTAAAGTCTGATTTTCTGTACGTGAAATATGACGAAAAGAAGATGTTGAAATTTGGTGAAGAGGTTGTCACCAAATTCGGCTTTGATTGGAACATCGGCCGGCAAGATAAAGCTCCGCACCCCTTTTGTACGAGTTTTGGTTTGAAAGATGTGCGCATCACCACACGTTTCGAGCCGGATAATCCAACTGCAATGCTTTTCAGCACCATGCACGAGACAGGGCACGCCTTCTATGATATGGGCAGCAAGCCCTCTTACGAACGGACTCCACTCAGGGGAGGCACGTCACTTGCTATCCATGAATCGCAATCGCGAATGTGGGAAAATTTAGTTGGACGTTCTATGCCGTTCTGGGAACACTTTTATCCACAGTTCAAGAAGACTTTTTCATCACAACTTGAAGGCGTGAGTTTAAAATCATTTTATAAAGCCATCAACAAAGTTGAACCGACTCTTATTCGAGTCAACGCGGATGAGGCGACGTACAACTTGCACGTCATGCTGCGGCTTGAGTTGGAGATCGCGATGGTGGAAGGAAAATTAGCCGTCAAAGACTTGCCTGAAATCTGGAACACAAAGATGCATGAGTATCTCGGCGTTACTCCTCCTAATGATGCTCAGGGTGTGTTGCAGGATATTCACTGGTCTGGCGGATCAATCGGTTACTTCTCAACTTATGCACTTGGCAATCTTGTCTCTGCACAGTTGTGGGAGAAAATCAACAAAGACATTCCTGATCTCGATGAACAAATCCGCAAAGGCAAGTTCGATTCTTTATTGACCTGGCTGCGGGAGAATATCCACGTCCATGGACGCAAATTCGAGCCACAAGTTTTGGTACAAAAAATAACCGGCTCGAAGATCGATTCCGCGGCCTACGTTCGCTATTTGACAAAGAAGTTTGGCGATATTTACGCTCTATAAGTTCAATAAACCAAAGAGACGCTCTTCTAAAACAGGGCGTCTCTTATCATGTTTATGATTAGAAAAATAATTATCCTCGCCGCTTTCTCTGGACTTTTAGCTGGTTGCGCTTCACTAACAGCTCCTGTTGATACTCCTTATCCACCTGATTACCTACCGACGGTCGTCGCTTTGACCGGGCAGGCCGCATTCGCTACCTCGTTTGCGCTTACACCTTCTCCTTCACCAACAGAAACACTCCTCCCTACTAAAACCCCTTTTCCACCTACACCTCGTCCAACCGACACCCCTACGCTTGAGCCAGGATTTAGCGAATTTGCTCAAATGCATTTCCTGCAACCAGGCCCGATGTCAAAGATCGCGTCGCCTCTTCAACTTCAGATGCTGGTTACCGCGGGTGATAGTGAAACCGTAAAAGTAGATTTATTGGGCGAAGATGGTCGTTTGCTTTATAGCAAACTGGAAAGACTCACACGCGATCGGAGCGGAATCTACCGTTCATGGAAAATCCCTTTTGAAATCCGCGCAGTTTCGGAAGAGGCTTGGATACAGGTAAGTACCAAAGATAAACAGGGACGACTGCAAGCATTGAATACAGTTCCCATATTTTTGCTCTCAAGCGGACCAAATCAGATCAATCGCCCCGGTAACATTATTTATGAGCGCTGTGTATTGGAAACGCCCGAAGATGAAGGAATAATTTCCGGTGGGATCGTTCTGGTCAAGGGACATATTTGGCCATTCAACAACCAGCCGGTTTTTCTAAGTCTGGTCCAAGCCGACGGCAGGCCAATTGGGGAACGTATCCTTACGATGAATGGGATCGACGCGCAATACTTTGAAACTACGATTCCTTATAAAGTTACTGAGCCGACACAGGTCCGGTTAGTGATTAAACAATCAGACCCCAAATTGAATATTCCTGTTTATGTTTTCACTGAGGAGTTAACGTTGAATCCATAGCAATGTAATGTGTCATTGCGAAGATATTTCCCGAAGCAATCTCTATATCCTAAGAACAAACTGCTCACCGCGCTGCACCACCGTCGTGCGAGACGGCGAACACTCCATCGTGGCTATGACGGAACAGTGCGGCGCAAGGGTCGTTCTTCGCAGTGACATAGCCGTATGATATAATGCAGTTCGTTCCCTCGCAACCTTGCCTGCGAAATTCGGGGTGTGGCTCAGACCGGTAGAGCGCACGGTTCGGGTCCGTGAGGTCCCGAGTTCAAATCTCGGCACCCCGACAGAAGACTCCCTACTTAAGGGAGTCTTATTTTATTGGCACTCGTTCCTACTAACGGGGACTTTGCAAATCTCGGCACCCCGACCGTAGATTTCATAGATAGCTCAAAGAGGAGGTGCAAACGTCTTCTTGTTTCTTCATTTCACTGCATATAAAGGTTTTGGTTGCAAGCGATATAAATTTGTGTTATAAGGGCGCAGAATAGTTGTTGATTCGGCGATCAAGACTCTACAACCAGGCGACAGCGTTCGCCAAATAACGTTAGGCATACTTGCAAAAATTAATGGTGAAATTGAATAGCTTACTAGGTCAATTCGTTCGCTTTCAGATGAGTTAACCCCGAAAGATTTACGCCTTCCTGGTTTAGAAAAACTTCCGGGCTTATCGTCGAACATTAAGCAAAGGTGATGCATGGAACAACAATTGGCCGACAAAGTTGCAATTGTGACTGGGGCAGGGCAGGGTATTGGCAAGGGTGTGGCCTTGCGATTGGCACGCGCGGGTGCACAGGTGGTTATTGCCGAATACAATCAAGAGACAGCTGAGGCTACATGTGCCGAAGTGCGCGCCCTGGGGCGGCATGCATTATCTTATCCGATTGATCTTTCACAGGTGAAACAGGTCCAACCGATGGTGGATCGGGTGGTTGGGGAGTTCGGGAGAGTCGATATCCTGGTCAACAATGCCGGCCGGGTGCAGACAAAATATATGCTCGACCTGACGCCGGAGGATTGGGACCGTGTGGTGGACACTAACCAGCGCGGCCTATTTTTTTGTTTGCAAGCCGTAGCACGCCAAATGATTGCCCAAATCCCAGAAGAAATTCGTAATGCGGATCGTGCGCCACATAGTTTTGGGAAAATTGTCAACTTTGCATCCGTTGCTGGCCGAAGTGGCCGCCCATATTCTACGCATTATGCCGCAGCCAAAGCAGCGGTGATCAACATCACTAAATCGGCAGCGTTGGCATTGGCGAAATACAACATCAACGTCAATGCTGTGGCACCTGGTGTGGCGCTCACCCCAATGTGGGCACAGATCGACAAAGAACGCGGCGAAATTTTTGGCAGCAAACCCGGCGAAGCTTTGCACAACTTCGTCGAAAGCAACATTCCTCTCAAACGAGCTTCTACCGTCGAAGACCTGGCGGGTGCAGTGAGCTTCCTATGCTCACCTGATGCTGATTACATCACCGGCCAATGCCTGAATGTAGATGGTGGTATTGAGATGGACTGATTTGTATATGCTGCTCCTTTTCTCCAAGGATAGGTCGAAATGAATTTGAATGTTGGTTCACCCCATACTGACTGAGAGGAAAAACCGATGAAAGTTGACGCCCACCAACACTTTTGGAACATGAGCAAGACCGATTATCCGTGGTTAGTACCGGATTATGGACCTATATACGCAAACTTCTATCCGCGCGACCTGGCGCCCCAATTAAAGGCAGCTGGCATTGATCAGACAGTGTTGGTCCAATCCATGAACTCGTTTGAAGACACTGCATCCATGCTTACGCAGGCAGAAGATTTCGATTGGATCGGCGCGGTGGTTGGCTGGGTGCCTCTGCTCGATCACACTGCCGAACGAATAGCGCTGGATCGCTACAGCAAGCATCCCAAGTTCCGAGGCATGCGCCATCTTATCCACGAAGAAAAGGACCCGGATTGGGTTGTGCAGCCGGAGGTAATCGAGGGGCTGAAAATCCTGGCCGACTACGGAATGTCTTTCGACGTGGTGGCGGTTTTTCCCAATCATCTCAAACATGTCCCGACACTAGCCGAAAAGCTTCCAAACCTGACGTTGATTATTGATCACCTTGCCAAGCCGCCCATCAAGGATAAGCAGATGGATGTATGGGCAGTTCAAATCAGCGCAGCTGCGCAGTATCCGAATGTTTACGCCAAAGTGTCGGGACTTAACACTGCCGCCGACTGGTCCAATTGGTCCGCTGCAGATCTCAAACCGTACATCGATTTCGCAATCGAAAAATTTGGCGCGGAGCGATTGATGTTTGGCAGCGACTGGCCAGTAGCCATCTTGGCGGGTGACTATGCCAAGGTATGGGCCGAGACCAACAAAGCGCTAGCTGGCCGTTCGAAGGCAGAGATTGATGCCGTTTTGGGTAACACCGCGGCAAAAGCCTACCGCCTGTAAAAGATAAGCATTGCCCAAAGAACTCGGTAGCGGCAGTTCATATAACCCAGTTTAAGATCTGGCACCCGACGTGACCAAAGAAAGGCTCGGCGGCAGTGAAATTAGGAATCAACCCCCTTCCCGATCTTGACTGGCGGCAGATAGATTGGATATCCTATGCACAGCGCTGGCGGAAGCTAGGTTTCAGCGGCGCAACTCTGTTCATCCACAAGCCACTCGAATCGCATCCGCGCGATATTCTGCCAGTGAAGCAGGCTTGCGATGAGGTCGGACTAGCGGTGACCCAGGCCAATGGCTGGTATGAATGCTTGGTCAACCCGGATGAGACGCTGCGCGCAGAGGGGATCAAGGGAATGCAGGCGCTGTGTCGTTACGGTGTGTACTTGGACGCGCACAGCGTCTACATGCGGCCGGGCAGTCTCAACCCAAACGGCCATTGGTGGGCCCACCCCGGCAATCATTCTGATGAGACATTTGAGCGTCTGGTGGATAGCGTCCGGCAAGTCTGTCGGGTGGCGGAAATGGAAGGGGTAAAAATCGCAGTCGAGGGGCATGTGATGACGACTCTTGATACACCGGCACGAGTACTTGACTTGTTGGAAGCAGTGTCTTCGCCCGCGCTGAAATTCAATCTTGATCCGGTGAATTTTGTCGGAACAGTGCGGGATGTGCATGACACCACGCGTATCATTAACCTTTTGTTTGACCTTTTGGGCAAGGATGTGATCGCCGCACACGCCAAGGATTGCGAGTTGGCAGAAGCCTTTGTCATGCAAATTCCTGAAGTAGTTATCGGTACAGGAACAATGAATTATGAACTATTTTTGCGCCGGTTCGTTCAAACGTGCCCAGATAAATACTTCATTATCGAGCACCTGCCGGAAGAAAAAATCCCGCTGGCGCGTGAGGCCCTGCGCCTGGTTGCTGAACGTCTCAATATCGTGTTTGAGTAAGTCAACCTTCCGCAACAAGTCAACGGATCGGACACAAAATTAAACGCGGGATGGTACTCGCAGTACATGTTGCATTGCGGCGCCCCGGTGCCGAGACTGACTTTGTCCCCAGGCCCGTCGTCATTGATAAGACAGGTGGCTTGAAATAGCTCATGGAAAGGATTGAATTGAGATGCAAGAGCCTATCACAGTGCCACGTATCGTCAGCGCCGCTGATACCGAATGGAGGGATCACCCGCGCTTCGCCGGTATTCAGATAAAACCGTTGCTAACACGAGCCGATAATGAGTGGGCCAATGTCAGTTTGGTGCAAGTGCCCCCGGGCGGCGAAGTAGGCTGGCATGTTCATCCTACCCAGGTTGAGACCGTTTATCTGCTGGCAGGGAAGGCTATACTGACCATTGGCGCCAATGCATCACCAATGACAGCTGGGTGTATCGTTGCGATACCAGCTAGAGCCGAACATTCTTTGCGCAATGTCGGATCTGAAAATATTGAACTGATCGCCTTCTTTACCCCACCGAACAGCTAATGGCATCTCATATCCTCGACTCCCAATTCCTCAAAGACCTTTACGGTACGCCGGAAATGCGGGCTGTATTTGACGATATGCATTTACTACAAAAATGGCTCGATGTGGAAGTGGCCCTGGCGCAGGCTGAGGCAAAACTGGGTATCATTCCGGAGGTCGCTGCTGCAGAAATCACACGGCGTGCTAATGCCGATCAACTTAATCTGCCACGACTAAAGCAGTTAATCGATCAGACTGTACACCCGATCGTGCCAGTTATCCGAGTTCTACAGCAAGCCTGCAATGGAGATGCCGGTGAATACATCCATTGGGGCGCGACCACGCAAGACATCATGGACACGGCGATGATTCTACAAATCAAGGAAGCCGTGGCGATCTTTGAAGAGCGGCTCGCGAATTTTTCGATTGTACTGAGCGAGTCAGCGCTGAAGTACCGTGACATGCCAATGGCGGGGCGCACCCATGGTCAGCAAGCTCTGCCAATCACTTTGGGTTACAAAATAGCTGTATGGCTGGCCGAAGTGGAACGGCACCGCGAACGCCTGGCACAGATCAAGCCGCGCATCCTGGTTGGAGAGTTTGGCGGCGCAGTAGGAACGTTAGCTTCCGTAACCGAATCCGGCCTGCAAATCCAAGAAGAGATGATGAAGCGCCTCGGATTGGGTGTGCCGCTCATCACCTGGCATACAGCTCGCGACAATCTGGCGGAGTTCGCGTCGATATTAAGCCTGATAGCCGCGACGATGGGCAAGATCGCTCACGAGGTGATCAGCTTGCAACGTACCGAAATCGCTGAGGTTGAGGAACCGTTCAACGAGGGTAAGATTGGCTCAAGCACAATGCCGCATAAACGTAACCCGATGTTGTGCGAAGCGATCCTGGCCTTGGCGCGATTGGTGATGCACAACACCCCGGCTGCCTTGGATGCAATGATACAGGAACACGAACGTGACTGGGTTGGCGACCATATAGAATGGGCTTATTTGCCAGAAATTTGCATCATGACCGATGGTGCCCTGCAGTTGACAACCAGAGTGGTCAGCGGAATGCTGGTCTACCCGCAGCGTATGCGTCTTAATCTTGAACAAACCAACGGATTGATGCTTTCCGAAGCCGTTATGCTGGCCCTGGCTCAGAAGGTTGGGCGACAGACTGCGCATGATATTGTATATGAGTGCGCGATGAGGGCGATTGAGAACAACTTGCCTTTCCGGCAAACACTGGCTGGACACCCAATTGTGGCCACACACATCTCAACCCAAGAGATAGAACTATTACTGGATCCAATCCACTACACCGGTCTAGCCGCGCAGTTTGTAGATCGTGTCGTACAAAATCACACAAAAACGGAGTAGAAAATATGCCTCTTTCCCCAGATCGTTTACCGGAGGCCTACCGGCAGATGCTCATCATTCGCAAATTTGAGGAAGCCATTCGTGACCTTTACCAGAAGGGTCAAATACGCGGCTCCTTTCATCCTTGTGTGGGACAGGAAGCCACAGCGGTCGGCGGCTGTTGGGCGCTTCAAAAAGAAGATTATCTGACTTGCACTTATCGCGGGCACGGCCAAGCCATTGCCAAAGGTTTGAGTGTGCGCACGGCAATGGCCGAGATGTTGGGCAAAGTCACCGGCTGCTCCAAAGGCAAAGGTGGCTCGATGCATTTCACCGACCCGTCGGTTGGCTTGCTTGGTGCAAACGCAATTGTGGCCGCGGGATTGCCGCTTGCCACAGGAGCCGCGCTAGCTGCGCAACTCCAGAAACAGGACCGTGTGGCGCTGACG
>WNFV01020299.1_pt1 | contig 10068 bp, 13 predicted proteins | sample 5400101 | NCBI WGS metagenome assembly WNFV01 (sample SAMN13153361, study PRJNA577476) | soil metagenome | isolation source: 115 cm soil or saprolite under grassland replicate 1 | place: USA:California | collected 2016-06-15 | reverse complement strand
AGGCGATCTCTTCGGCTCGCGCGTCGTGATAACGCCATTGGCCACCGACCAGTCGGACTCCGCCATCGGTTTGGAGATCCACGATGGCATCCGGGCGGCCCGGCAGGAGCTCCGAGGGTCCCGGCAGTCTCGCTGCACTGGAGCCCATCAGTGCGCCTGCACGATCTTGACGACGTAGTACAGCAGGGGTCCGGCCAGCTCCTGGAACCAGTGCGGCACGCCTTGCGGCACGACCATGACGTCACCCTTGGCGAGGCGGTGGCTGGTGCCACCTTGGATCGTCGAACCGCGGTACTCGCCGGGCCCGACTTCGCGCTGCTCGACCACTTCGCCACCCGTGACCACCGTCGCCTCGCCCTCGAGGACATACATAACGTCGGTCACGAACGTGTGAAGCTCGACCTGACCCGATTGGTCGCGGCGGCCGGCGTCAACCTTGTACAAGTCGCCGTCCAGCAGCAAGCCGCCGGACATGAATTTGGCGCGGACGGCTTCGGCGTCTGCGTGGAACACTGGTGCGGCAGCCGCGTCGTCCGTAGTGAATGACTCGGCCGCTCCGGCGCCGATCGTCGCAAGTTCCTGGTCCTCGTCGGCCGAGGAAGCGCCACTCACGCCGATGCCGCCGATGACCTGGCAGTCGCACACGATGGGCATGCCGCCTTGCAGCGCCACGGCGCCGTGCAGCGCCAGCGCTGCTACGCGTCCGTTGCGCGTCTGGTCCTCGAAGTCCTTGCTCGGGCGGCGGAAGATCGCCGCCGTGCGCGCCTTGTCGATAGCCACGCTGACGCTGGCTATCTGCCCACCATCAGGACGCCGCATGGTGATCAGTGTGCCGCCGTCGTCCACGACGGCGATGACCGGAGCCACGCCGCGAACGGTTGCCTCGGCTTCGGCTGCGCGCGCAATCAGGTCCGCTCCGGCTTCGGTGAGCACGTTCTTATCTGTCACGAGTGTGCGCTCGAGAGTCTGCATCTGTTGGTCTCCTCAATTAGTGAGGGCTTGCGCCCCAGCTATGGCAATTGCTTCGTCCTGTGCCGGCGTTTCGCCGCTCACGCCAATCGCACCGACGAAGTCGCCGTCGACCCCCAGCGGAATGCCTCCCTGCAGCGCGACGGCGCCGTGCAACTGGAGCGCGCCAAAACGGCCATCGCGGACCTGCATCTCGATGTCGCGACTGGGGCGGCGGAAGATCGCTGCCGTGCGCGCCTTGTCGATCGCGACGTCAACGCTCGCAACCTGCGTCTGATCAAGTCGCCGCAGGACAATTGGTGAGCCAGCGTCATCCACGACGGCGATGACGACCCGAGCACCACGGCTCGTGGCCTCGATCTGAGCCGCGCGCGCGATCGTGTCGGCGCCGGCCAGTGTCAGAGCTTTCCTGGTTTTTACGTAACTCATAGAGCTGCTTCCTTTCTGAATCTGTGTTGGAACTCAGCCAGTCAAGTTGGGCGGCTGGTGCGCCATGACGTCGCGCTGGCCGCTCCGCGGGTCGATGCGAACTCACGAACGTCAGTTGAGTGCATGGCTGCTGGCTAGTCCTGGGAACTGCCATTCCCGTTACAGGTGAGCTTGCCTGTAACGCCGGGCAGCTTCGCGAGACAGATCGGTAGCGAAAGGAGAACGACTGGTGCATGACACCCGCCCACTCTCGATTCCTGTGATCCTCGGCACGCCGCGCCAGGGCCGTTTGAGCGAGCACGTTGCGCACGTCATCCTCGACGAGGCGACCGCCCGCGAGGACATTCAGACGGAGTTGATCGACGTTCGCCAGTTGCCACTCGCCTCGAGCGACGCGGGCGAGCAGATCAAAGACAAACGTTTCTCAGAGACGATCATGCGCGCCGACGGGCTGATCATCGTTGCCCCTGAGTACAACCACGGCTATCCGGGCATCCTCAAGCATGCGCTCGACTCTAATCTCAAGGAGTACATCCACAAGCCGGTCGGTTTATGCGGCGTGTCTGCCGGCGGGTTCGGTGGCACCCGTGTCGTGGAGAGTCTCCTACCAGTGATGCGCGAGCTCGGCCTGGTCACGATCTTCTGGGATGTGAACGTCTCCTCAGTCGGCAAAGCGTTCGACCCGTCAGGCCAATTGGTCGACGAGGCGATGCCCCGACGGGTGAGAAAATTCCTCGGCGAGCTAGTGTGGTTGGCGCGCGTCCTCCGCGCCGGTCGCGACGAACTCACGCTGGACAGCGCTCCGCAAATCGCTTGCTCGATGTGCGGCACGCCCATGAATCACCATGCGGAGAAGATCGACTACTCCACCGGTGAAGGTGGCGTGCTGCAGCAGGTGAACCAATGCCCGCGCTGCGGCAACGTCGAGCTGCGCGCGCTGGCCGAGGCTGGCGTCAGTTGATCACCGCTAATGTATGAGGAGTCTCGGCCCGGTTCGCGCTGCGCACCACCGCCACCCAGTGCTGATCATGGTCTTGGTATTTGTTGGGCTTGGCGTCACATGGATCCTGAGCACAATGCAAGGCATGCGATCGCTTGCCATCGACGACTTGCCGCTGGTGGTGACGCTCCTGATCTTCGCTGCCGCGGCGGCTGTGGTCTGGCTAGCTGGCATTCGCCTCAGCACGACCACCGACGTGTTGTCCACACGTCTCGGGCTGGGCGAAGCGCTCGGCGGGCTGCTGTTGCTCGCGATCGCCACGAACCTGCCCGAGATTGCTATCGTCGCCAGCGCCGCGATGTCGGGTGACCTGGGCATTGCCCTCGGCAACATCCTGGGTGGGATTGCTACCCAGACGGTGGTCCTGGTCGTACTTGACATCTGGGGTGTGGGCAAGAGCGCGGCGCTCACGTACCGTGCCGCGTCGCTGGTCCTCGTACTCGAAGGCGTTCTGGTGATAGCCGTCCTCGTGGTCGCGATCATGGCGACACGTTTGCCCGAGTCGATCATCTTCTTCCGCGTTGCTCCCGGCGATGTGTTGATCGTCGGACTGTGGGGCCTGGGCGTCTGGTTGATTGCTAGAGCACGCCGAGGTCTGCCGTGGCACGATGCACACGGCACAGCACCAGACGGCCAGCTGCACGTTATGGGCATGGCCGAACAGATGAAGGACGCCGCCGCGACCGAAGCTGGCACCACAACCAGGCGTGCAGTCCTCGTGTTCGTCGTCGCCGCGGTGGCAACGCTAGCTGCGGGAGTCGTGCTGGAAGTGAGCGGCGAGGCCATCGCCGAACACATCGGACTAACTGGTGTGCTGTTTGGCGCGACGGTGCTCGCCGCCGCCACGGCACTCCCGGAAATCTCGACCGGCCTGGCTTCGTTGCGTTTGGGCGACTATCAGCTGGCGGTAAGTGACATCTTCGGCTGCAACGCGTTCCTGCCGGTCCTGTTCCTCTTCGCGACGCTCCTTACCGGCCGCTCGGTCCTGCCTTTGGCGCAAGACACGGACGTGTACCTGGCGGGTCTCGGTATCCTGCTCACGTCCGTCTATGTCGCGGGCCTGATTTTCCGGCCGCGACGCCAGGTCCTCCGCATGGGAGTGGATTCACTTGCAGTGGTGTTGCTCTACGCCATCGGCACGATCGGCCTGTTGGCGGTCGCAGCGTTGCATCGCTGAGACTCAGTGCGCGACTGCCCTGCGGTCGTAGGCCAGGTAGGTCTCGAGGGCCGCCCTCACTTTCGAGCGGCCCCGGTGTAACAACACGCGCTGATTCGCGTCGCTGAGCTCGAGCGCTTGGCACACCTCATCTCCAGTCCAACCATCGATGTCGCGCAGGGTGACGACCTCGCGCTGGGCAGGCGGCAGTCCGCCCACCGCGTCTCGCACGCGGGCGAGAAGCTCGTCTGCGAGCAGGCGCTGCTCCGGCAGGTCTTCGGCCGATGGCGGAACGCGCCAGTGGCCCGGCCATCGGTCGTCGTCTGAATCGCGGAACCGCCATGGCTCGACCGCGGGTTCGAACGTGTCGATCTCGATGTTGGCCAGCGCCGAGAACGTGACCGTCCGGCCTTGACGCGCCGCTCGCGTGCGGGCACGGTTGATCAGGATGCGAAACAACCAGGTCTTCACGGTGGCGCGGCCTTCGAACTGAGCGAGCCCACGTAGGACGCCGATCCACGTCTCCTGGACGACGTCCTCGGCGGTGGCTCGATCGCGTACGTACAGCATGGCCAGGCGCGTCAGCGTTGCCTGGTAATGATCGACGAGCGTGGCGAAGGCTGCCTCGTCGCCGCCGCGCAGCGCCGCGACCAGCTTCGCATCGAGGCTTTCGGCATGTACAGCATCAGACACGATGTGCATCCTCGTACTTCAAGAGCCGACAATAGAGCAGCCCGACACGCACCCGTGTAGCCGGTCCTCCCACCCGTTGTTGCAGTCGTGTAGCTAAGCTCGCGTGCATGAACACTGCTACATCACTGCAACATCCGCAGCCCAGGATCGCAACACCGGTGCTTCGCCGCCCCGGTAGCGTGGCTGTGGAGGCGACGCCAGGCGGATGCAGCACGAACACGGAACCGAGCCACAGCTCGGCGCAGTCGCGCTCGTCTGCTCCGCGCCAAGGCTGCGGCGCTTCCTGCGCCTGGCACTGGAGGCAGACGGTCAGAGGGTGCTCGAATGGACCAATCCGGCCGGCCCGCCGCCCGCGGGAGTCGGGGCCGTGGTCGTCGACCTCGACAGCCTCGGCTGGACCCCGCCGGCCGCGGTCGGCGCAATCTCCGCCGTCGGCGTCCCGAATGCAACGCCGCTGCTGCTCATAACCGTGTATCCGTTCGAACCGAACGGCGTCGGCGCCGCACCGGGCAGGCGACTCGGCTACCTGCAGCCACCGTTTGGCCCCGGCGCGTTCGTCGCGCGCGTGCGGTGCCTGCTGCACGATTACGGTTCGCACCTATAATGGGCGCCGCCCTTCGGTAAGAGACGGCACCCATGTCGCCAGCGCTCGTTTTCGTCGTGCCCGCGGTCGTAGCGGCCGTGCTGACGCTGGTCACAGGACTGGCCGCGCGCAACGCGCGTCGACCGTACCTGTTCTGGTGGACCGGCGTGTGGGCCATCGCCAGCGTGTATTACCTGGCGGTCATCTTCTCTGCACTGAGTGGACCCGCGAACTCGGATGTGCTCGCGCGTTTTGGTCTTGTGGCGTCAGTCCTGGGCTGGTTGCGTGTTGTCGGCTTCTGGAGTGGTGCGCGCGTGTTGATCGACCGGCCGATTGGCTGGCGGACGTGGGGGCTTGTCGGCGCCGTCTCAGTGGCGTGGCCGCTGCTGGTTACTGGGCCGCTCGTCGGACAGCCGTACACCGCGTCGCTGACACGCTTGAGCTATGCGTGCTGGTTCTTTCTGGGTGCAGCCGAATTGTTGCGCCATCGACCTCAGACAACGGTCGGCGCATTCTGCGGCATGGTACTACTGCTGATGGGTCTTCAGGGAGTCATCGCCTCACAGTTGGTACTGGACCTGACTGGCTCGATGATGAGCAGCTGGATCCACACAGCGCTGTCGCTGGCCCTCGGCCTGGGTGTGCTGGGCCGATTGCTCGAAGAGGAGCGGGAAGTGGCCGCGGCGCGCAGTCGCGAGCTCTCGGTGGCCAACGCGCGCCTCGCGGAGCTCGATCGGCTCAAAACCGAATTCGTGTCGATGGTGAGCCATGAGCTGCGCACGCCGCTTGGATTGATCAAGGGCTATACCGGCAGCCTCCTCCAGCCGGACCTCGTGCCCGATGAAACAACACGCCGCGAGTTTCTCACGGTCATCGACGACGAGACCGATCGGTTGACGGAGCTCGTGACGAACCTGCTCGACATGTCGCGCATCGAAGCTGGCACCCTGCGCGTCGACCCTCATCCGGTCGACCTCGCCAGCGTGCTCGCTGAATGCTCCGCGCGACTTCACGCTCGCGAGCCAGAGCGGGACGTCGGGCTCGAGGTTCCAGACCAGCTCCCGGCCGTACTGGCCGATGGGCGGCGAATCGGCCAGGTGGTCGACAATCTGCTCACCAACGCCGCCCGCTACAGCCCTGCCAACACGCGCATCATGCTCCGGGCGCGGACCCACAATGGGCATGTTGAGGTGGTCGTTGCCGATCAGGGACCGGGCATACCGCCGAGCAAACGTGAGCAGGTTTTCGACAAGTTCGTTCGCCTCGACGATCACGCCGATCGGCCGGGCGGAACTGGCCTCGGTTTGGCAATCTGCCGTGGCATCGTCCAGGCGCACGGTGGCCGCATCTGGGTCGAGAGTGAGCCAGGCCGTGGCTCGGCCTTCACGTTCAGTCTACCCACTGCGAACGGGGCCGCATGAGCCACGCGAGCCTGAATCAGCCGACGGTGCTCGTGGTGGACGATGAGCCGCGCTACGTGCGCTGGATCACGGTCAATCTGCACGGCGCCGGGTACCGCGTCCTCGAAGCCGGCGACGGCCAAGGTGCGCTCGAGGTCACCGCTCGGGAACAGCCGGACCTGCTGCTCCTGGATATCGGCTTGCNNNNCGGCTTGCCCGGTCTGGACGGACTCGAGGTCTGTCGTCGAGTGCGCGACTTCTCGACAGTCCCGATCATCATGCTGACTGCGCGCGCCTCGGAGTCAGACAAGGTGGCCGGGTTGGACGCAGGTGCGGACGACTACCTGGCCAAGCCATTTGGCCCGCCTGAGCTCCTGGCGCGAGTGCGCGCCGCGCTGCGCCGCGCACGCTATGCCGAGACATCGACCCGCGAACCAGTGCTCGAGCAAGCCGATTTATCGATCGACTTTGGCCGCTGCGAAGTGCGCCGCGCCGGTCAGCTCATCTCATTGACCCCGACTGAATACCGGTTGCTGGTCCATCTCGCTCGCAACGCGGGTCGCGTCGTGCTGCCCGACGAACTGCTGTCCGCGGTCTGGGGGCCCGAGTATCGCGACGAGACGCAGCACGTACGTCTGTACGTCAGCCGACTGAGGCGAAAGATCGAGGCCAACCCAGAGCAGCCTCGCCACATCCTGACCAAAGCTGGCATCGGCTACCTCTTCGCGTCACCGGACGCCGCGTAACGCTGAGCAGTTGCGCGAGACAGTCCACGTAGAGAACGCGCATGCCTGGTCAGTCATTCGCTCTGTCGAGCCCGGAGAGGACTGGCGCTGGTGCTACGTGGACGAAATGCTCCTGTGAGTGAGGCTATGTTCGATTTCCACCAGGCCGTGCTCGACCATCGGCTCGCGTGGCACTGCGAGCCGTCACGTTGGACGCTGGACAGCAGCCGCGGCTGCCTGCGCATTGAGCCTGACACCCGCACCGACTTCTGGCAACGCACGCACTATGGCTTCCGCGTAGACAATGGCCATTTTCTGTTCATGGAGATGGCCAGCGGTTTCGAGCTGACGACGCATGTGCGATTCGAGCCCGTCCACCAGTACGACCAGGCAGGATTGATGGTGCGGCTGTCCGAGAACTGCTGGCTCAAGGCGTCGGTCGAGTATGAACCGGGCCGGGCGAACCGGTTGGGCGCGGTCGTCACCAACGGCGGGTACTCGGACTGGTCGACGCAAGACATTCCGGCCGATGAGCGCCAGGTGTGGCTGAGGATCCGCCGCACTGGCGCCGACTACCTGGTAGTGGCATCAACTGATGGAGCGGCATGGACCCAGCTGCGCATCGCCCATCTGCACGAGGACGATGCAGTCCGCGCGGTACAGGTCGGTCTGTATGCATGCAGCCCCAGAGCTGCCGGCTATGTGGCCGAATTCGACGTATTCCAGATCGACAGCCTCGCATGACACACGCCCGATGTAACGCGATGCCGCGAGCCGGGACTAGTCTGCAGTTCATGACCAGGAGGCCACACTGATGGTCACCGAAATTGCATCGATTCCCGTGAAAACGGGCCAGGAAGTGGCGTTCATCGGCGTGTTCAAAGCCGCGGTCCAGGCCGTCTACGCCGCGCCGGGCTGTCACGCCGGCAAGGTCTATCGTTCCCAGGAGGTCGCGTCGACCATTACACACATCCTGCAATGGGACACCGTGATTGACCAGGAACAGTTCATCGCCAGCCCGGCTGGCAGGGACTTCCTCGCCACAATAGGACCGTTTCTGGCGGCACCCGCGAAGCTCGAGCACCTTCAGGAGGTCTGACGCAAGCAGTCACCGGCCCACACGTTGCGCCGCCCGGGTCGCCGTGCTTGTGGCGGGCACATTCGTTGTGCTCGCCCTGCTCGGCCTGGTCTTTGAAGCCGCGGCTGAGGCTGTTGACACGCACATTTATCCTCCGCCGGGCAGGCTGGTGGATGTCGGTGGGTACCGGCTGCACTTGCTGTGTCTGGGGCACGGCTCGCCGACCTTGGTCCTCGAAGCGTCACACGGTGGAACCGTCGCACACTGGGTTCGGGTCCAGGAGTCACTCGCCCAATCTGTGCCTGTCACGGTATGCGCCTACGATCGGGCAGGCGCTGGCTGGAGTGACAGCGGCCCAGAACCGCGCGACGCCGCCACTTGGCATCCGAACTCGACAGGCTCCTCGCCGGCTCGCGACATTGGTCGACCTATCGTCCTGGTCGCTCATTCCTTTGGCGGTCTGGTGGCACGCGTCTACGCCGCCGAACACCCGCGCGATGTCCAGGCGATGGTTCTGCTCGAAGGACTTCCGCCCGACTTCTGGCTGCGGTAAGGCCTGCCGGAATCCACCGCGATCGGTGTTCAGGTCCCACTCGAGGGCGCCGGTGTGGCAGCGCGGCTAGGCCTTCTGCGCCTGACAGGCTTCCCCCCAGCAGACGCTCACTTGCCCGCGCGAGAGTACGCCGAAGCGCGCGCCTTTCAGAGCTCTGCCAAGTTCGGAGATCTTTTAGCAGTCATCGAGCGGAGCTTTCCTGCTTCTCTCGCTCAGGCTCGCGCCAGCGGCTCATTTGGTGACACGCCACTCCTCGTTCTGCTCGGTGGCGCCAGTGAGGCTAACGACCCACTGGCCCGCCCACTTCAGGACGAGCAGGTGCGCTTGTCTACGCGCGGGTCGCTCGGCGTCGTGGACGGTGCGACACACAATGGCCTTGTTACCAACCCCGCGGACGCGCCGATCACCGTGCAATTGATCACGCGTTTTCTCGCCGCGCTGTAACGATGCGGCTCGTCGCGAGACCAAACTGCAGATGCACCCGGACACCAGGCCCGCCGTCGATGCCATCCTCACCGAGCGCACGCACACACCTGCGAGCCGCAGCCTGCTGGTCGGTTTGAGTGGGATTGACGGTTCTGGCAAGGGCTTCGTCGCGGCACATATCGCTGCCGCGCTCGAGTCGCGCGGCGTGCGCACGGCGAACATCAACATCGACGGCTGGCTGGCTCTGCCACATGTGCGGTTCAGCCGTATAAATCCGGCTGAGCACTTCTACGAACACGCGATCCGCTTCGATGCATTGTTCGATCAACTCGTGCTGCCACTCAGAGACTCCCGATCGATCGACCTCGTGTCGGAGTTTGCCGAGGAGACCGCCACGGAGTATCGGAAGCACATGTTTCGATTCGATGACGTGGAGGTGATTGTTCTGGAGGGGATCTACCTCTTCAAGCGCGCATACCGTTCGCTCTTTGAGCTGGCGCTGTGGGTCGATTGCACTTTTGGAACAGCGCTCGAGCGGGCTATTGCTCGCGCCCAGGAAGGTTTGTCGCCAGAGGAAACAGTCGCTGCTTACGAGTCGATTTATTTCCCGGCTCAACGCCTCCACTTTCGGCGAGACGATCCACGGGCCGCAGCAAACCTCGTCATTCCTAACGATCCGGCCATCGTGCCACCGGACTCCGTGCGCAACGCTGTAACGCTCGACAGGCGAGCGGAGACTACACCACAGGCGCACACCACGGGAGATTCACCTCATGCCTGAACAGCCAGCCTCCACGAGTAACAACCATCGGTCCGGTAGCCTGGATGGAGCCGGTGCGGCCGACCACGACCAGCCGTTCTGCGGCTTTCGACCGTATCAGTTCGGCACGCGACAGCTTGCTCGCTTGCTGCAGTTACGCGGCGAGGTCCTCGAAGCTCGCCTTGGGAATGGCCGCTGGGCGCACGATCTGCCCGCGAGCTACTAAGCTCGAACGTTCGCGTGGCACCGTCGTCAACATGCTGACCATGGTGTCGCTGGCAAGCATGCCGTCGATC
>WNFV01010532.1_pt1 | contig 10069 bp, 9 predicted proteins | sample 5400101 | NCBI WGS metagenome assembly WNFV01 (sample SAMN13153361, study PRJNA577476) | soil metagenome | isolation source: 115 cm soil or saprolite under grassland replicate 1 | place: USA:California | collected 2016-06-15 | reverse complement strand
CGTCGGCAAGCTTCCGCTTTCTGTTCACGAGCGTCGGGCTGTCGGGCGGCGACATGGGCATCTGCTGGCTGCTGCCAAGGATCGTCGGATTGGGCCGGGCTACGGACGCGCTTCTCCTCGGGGGCAAGATCACGAGTCATGAGGCCCTCGGGTGGGGACTTGCCTCTCGAGTTGTCCCCGATGACCAGCTCGACCCCGTCGTTGCCGAGTACGTCACCAAGCTCAAGGAGCTTGCTCCCTGGGGTCTCGCGATGACCAAGGAGATGCTCAACCGTGGGGCTTCATCCGACTACTCGACCGCGATCGAGATGGAGGCCTTCACGCAGTCCTTGCTGATGACTGCGGAGGACTTCAGGGAGTTTCACGAAGGCTTCACCGGCAAACGCAAACCGGAGTTTCAGGGCCGCTGATTCTCTTTTCCCGGGGTCAAACGCCCAGGTAGCGCTTCTGAAGGGCGTGGTCCTCGCGGAAAGCGCCGGCCGCATCCTCATGCACCACCTCGCCTCGCTCCATCAGGTACACGCGGTCGGCGACCGCAAAGGCAAAGCCAAGGTTCTGCTCCGCGACCAGGATTGAAAGACCGACCTCGCGGCGCAGCCGTGCTACGAGCTCGGCCAGGTTGCGCACGACTTGCGGGGCCAGGCCCTCGGAGGGCTCGTCCAGCAGCAAAAGGCGCGGGCGCGTCATCAGCGCCCTCCCGATGGCGAGCATCTGCTGTTCACCGCCAGACAGCGTGCTGCCAGGGCTGGCGGAACGAATCGCGAGTATCTCGAACAGCGAATACACCTGGGCCAGGTCACCTCCGCGCGACGCGAGCGTGAGGTTCTCGCGAACGCTGAGCGTGGTGAAGATGCGGCGTCCCTGGGGCACCAGGGAGAGGCCCTGGCGAGCAATTCGGTACGAGGGTTGACCGGTGACCTGCCTGCCGTCGATCTCGACCGTGCCTGAGGTGGGCCGGATCGCCCCGGCGATCGCCATCAAGGTCGTCGTCTTGCCGGCCCCGTTGCGTCCGAGCAGGGCGACCGCCTCGCCCCCGCCGACCCTCAGCGATGCGTTCCGCACCGCGACACTTGCGCCGTAGCCGGCGGTCATGCTGGTCACGATCAGGCGGTCCTGGCTCGACTCAGATCGGGCCAAGGTAGACCTCCTGCACGCGGGGATTGGCGCGCACATCGGCGGCAGCCCCGTCAGCGATCTTGACCCCGTGATCGAGCACGGTGATGCGCTCGGCGAGCGCGAAGACGGCGTCAAGGTCGTGCTCGACGATGACCACGGTGACATCCCTCGGCAGCGACCGCAGCCGCTCCAGGGTAGTCTGTCGCTCGCCGGCCGAGAGCCCGGCCATCGGCTCGTCGAGCAGGAGCGCGGACGGTGACGCGGCCAGCGCCAGCTCAACTTCCAGGATGCGCCGCTCGCCGTGACCCAACCTGGCGGTGGTCCGGCCCGCCAGGTGTGCAAGGCCGATTGCTTCCAGCCGCCTCTTGACCTCCCCATTGAGGGCGCGATCGCCCACCGGCCAGAAGCGCCAGCCGCCTCGTTTGCGCGCCCGTATCGCCAACGCGAGGTTTTCGACGACCGTCAGCTGGCTGAAAAGGGTCGAACGCTGGAAGGTGCGTCCGAGGCCCAGTCGAGCGCGGCGCCAGGTCGGCAATGAAGTGGCGTCACGTTCGCCGAGATGGACCGTGCCTTCGGTTGGCTGAAGCTCCCCGGCGATCACGTTAAGCAGCGTCGTCTTCCCGGCTCCGTTGGGACCGATCACGGCCCGCCGCTCGCCTGTCGCGACCGAGATGTCAACGCGGTTGAGGGCGGCCAGCGCGCCGAAGCGAACCGTCAGGCCGGCCACGGACAGCTCCACCTCATGTCCTCCGTACGAGGCCGACGAGCCCACCCGGCAGGAAGAGGACGAACGCGATGAAGAGGGCGCCCAGGATGAGCTCCCATCGTTCGACAAAGGTGGAAAGGCCCAGCTGCGCGAACAGGACGAAAAATGCGCCCAGCACGGGGCCGATCAAGGAGCGGGCGCCGCCCACGACCACGGCCACCAGTGCCAGCCCGGACCCCGTCCAGTAGAGCAGGTCGGGCGTGGCGTAGCCGTTCGACATCGCGGCCAGCGCACCCGCAACCCCGGCAAACGCAGCCGCGACCACGAAGGCCGCAAAGCGATAGCGAAAGGTCGGGCAGCCCAGCGCTCGCATCCGCCGCTCGTTTTCGCGTATGCCCTCCAGGGTCTTGCCGAAGGGCGACCGGGCGAGCGCCTGGAGCGAGATGAACGTGACGATGGCCACGACCAGGCACAGGATGAAAAAGGCGCCGCGCTCGTAGAAGGTGATGTTCACCGTCTCGAGGCCGGGAAGCGTGGGCCGCGGGATGCCGATCAATCCGTCGGTGCCGCGCGTCAGCGAGATCCAGTTGACGGCAAGCCCCCACAGCATCTGGGCGAAGGCGAGTGTGAGCATCAGGAAATAGATGCCCGTCGTGCGCAGCGAGAGCGCGCCGATGGGCACGGCGGCGAGGGCAGCAGCCAGGGCTCCGACCAACAGAAGTGGAGCGAGGCCGTCCACGTCCCGCAGCGCAAGCAGCGCGCAGGCATACGCACCGACGCCGTAGAAGGCCGCGTGCCCGAAGGAGGGGAGGCCTGCATAGCCGAGCAGCAGGTCGAGCGACATGGCGAAGATGGCGAAGATCAGCGCCTGGGTGGCGATGTAGATCCAGAAACGCGGCGCCCAGGCGGGGACTGAGGCGAGAGCGAGGGCCAGCACCAAAAGAAGGGCGATGTGTCGAGCCGAAGCCGGCCGGCCACGCATCACACGCGGCGGCCGAGCAGTCCGGACGGCCGCAGCACGAGCACGGCGGCCATCACGGCGAAGATCAGGCCGATCGCAAACTGCGGAAAGAGGGCGGTGCCGATCACGTAACCGAGCCCGATCACGGCGGAGCCAAGCATCGCCCCCTCGATCGAGCCGAGGCCGCCGAGGACGACAACCACCAGGGCGAGGATGAGAACGCTGGCGTCCATGCCTGGATAGATCGCGAACTCAGGCGCGGCCACCACGCCGGCGAGCCCCGCGAGCCCGGCGCCGAATGCAAACGTGAGGGTGAACACGCGAGGCAGGTCGATGCCCAGGAGCCCGGCCATCTCCTTGTCCTCGACCCCCGCCCTCAGCACCGCGCCGACGCGCAGAAAACGCCAGGCCAGCAACAGCAGCGCGCCGACCACGATCGCCACCCCGAGGACGAACAGGCTGTACGAGCTGAAGGTCGCGCCGAAGAGCTCGACCGCGCCGCCGAGGCCTGCCGGGGGTGGAATCGAGCGCGTGGTCGGCCCGAACTGGGAGCGAATCAGGTCGACGAAGACGAGCGTGAAGCCGAACGTGAGCAGCACCTGGGCGAGATGGCCGTGCCGGTAGAGGCGGCGGAAAAAAGCCACCTCGAGGGCCGCCCCGAGCAGCGCGAGCGCAAGCGGGGCGATCAGCAGCGCGAGCCAGAAGTTGCTGGTCGCCACCACCACCGAGAACGCGATGTAGGCGCCCACCATGTAGAAGGACCCGTGCGCAAGGTTGAGCACGTCCATCACGCCGAAGATGATGGACAGGCCCGCCGCGAGCAGAAAGACGAGGCCGCCAAAAGACAGCCCGTTGACTATCAGCTGAAGTGCGGTCGCGATGGCGAGAAGGTTACTTGCCCGGGTCGGCCACCCCTGGGTACTGGTCGATCACCTGGTTGGTCCACCCCAGCCGTGCATCTTTGACCGTCTTGCGGATGTAGATCGTCTGGACCACGTTGTTGGTGTTGGGATCGAACTTGAAGTCTCCGCGCGGGCTTTTGAAGCTGACGTTGGCGATCGCCTTCATGAAGGCTTCCTTATCGTCAGCATTTCCTTTCACCGCGTTGAGTGCTTCGACGATGACGCGGGCAGTGTCGAATCCCTGGACCGCGAAAACGTCGGCCTGCCGGCCGTTGAACTTCTTGGAGTAGTTGGTCACGAAATCCTGGTTCTCCTTGTGGGTCAGAGTCAGCGCCCAGTGGAGACCGGTGATGGCGCCAGATGGCGCCGCGTCCTGGATCGCCGCCAGGACGTCCTGCTCCACGAAGAACCCGGCTCCGGAGACCAGGCCCAGCTTGCTCAGCGTGCCGAGCTCGGCCGCTTTCTTGAGAAACGTGACCGCATCTGTGCCCGACATGAAGGAATAGATGCCGTCGATCTTGCTGGTCTGGATCGCCTGCACGAATGGCGTCTGGTCGCCGTTGTTGGGGAAAGGCGTGGCCACGTCAGGCTGGACGATGGTGCCGCCGCTCGCGGTGAACGTCTCTTTGAAGGACGCGACCGACTCCAGGCCGGCGCCGTACTTCGCGTAGACGAGCTGAATCCGCTTCTTGCCCAGCTTCTCGGCCACGTAAGTGCCCACCGGATGCGCGGGCTGCCAGTTGCTGAAGGAGGTGCGGTAGATGAAGGGCGACTTTGCGGTGCGCGAGAGCGAGTTCACGCCGGCGTTGGCGATCAAGGTCGGGATCTTCTGCCCATCCAGATAATTCCGGTTGCCCGCGGCGTTCGGGCTCGAGACGTAACCCGCGACCATGTCCACCCCGTCCTGCTCGACGACCTTCTTGGTCGCCGCCACGGCGTCCGCCAGCTGCACCTGCTCGTCGGCGGTGACCATGGTGATCTTGCGGTTGCCGGCCTGGTTGCCGACCGAATCGAAATACATGCGCATCCCGTTGGTGATGCTGGTGCCCAGCTCGGCGTAAACGCCGGAATAGGGCAGCACGACCCCGAGCTTGAACTCGGGCCCGGTAGGTCCGCCGGGCGTGGTGCCGCCACAGGCGGCGACGACGGCTGCCCCGGCGACGGTCAAGCCAAGCTGCAGAAACTCGCGGCGGTCGACCTGGCCGGCCAGCTTCTGGTCGAGGTAACGCTCCATCTGATCGCCCATGTGACGCCCCCTCGTAAACGGACTGGAGGACAAGATACTCCCAGGGCTGCTCAACGCTCGAGCCTGATGCCGGCGATCAACAGCCACAGGCCGGTCGACACCTCTGCGATCAGGATCGGCAACGAGGCCACCACGTTGACCAATCCTGGCGTGCTTGGCGCGCCCAGCTCCAGGAACCATGCCGCCACCGGTGGAATCACCGATTCGGTATCGAACCGCCAGACGGCGCGACTACCCGGCGGTGGAGCTGATCCAGCCCGCGATCTGGGCGCGGGAGTTGAACCCGAGCTTGTTCAGGATGCTGCGTACGTGGCTGTCGACGGTGCGCTCGGAGATGAACAGACGGGCGCCGATCTGCTTGTTGCTGAGGCCGTCGGCGACCAGGCGCGCGACCTCCGCCTCCCGTTTGGCGAGGAGTCCGACCTCGGTGCCACTGGTCGCCTCGCGGCCGTGATGGACGGGCTCGCCCAGCGCCATGCTCACTGCGGTTTCACGGCTCAGTTGCTTCCCCGCCTCGAGCTCGGCCTCGAACCTCGACCGCCCTAGCGCCGCGGTGGCGGTGTCCCGCGCCTGTGCGATGATCGGGCTCATCGCCGGCATGACGGTGGCGCCGGCCCCGATCCGAATCTTCTCCGAGGCTCCCAGCAGCTGGGCGGCAGCCTTCGCCTGGCCCCCGACCGCGGCGTGATGGGCCAGCGCGGCGAGCAGGTAGTACTGGCCGATCCGGTCGTCGATCCGATAGGCGATCCGTAGCGATTCCAGGTAGCGCGCTTTCGACTCCCCGAGGTCACCGGCCATGAGCGCGGCGCCGCCGAGGTTGAGGTTCATCATGTGGAGGGCGTACAGGTCGCCCACTTCACGGCTCAGGCGGGCTCCCTCGGTGGAGACCAACTTGAGGGTTTCGGAGTCGCCCTCGAACAGGGCCCCCAGCGCGCGCGCCTGCAGGACGCCCACTTTTGCCGGCACATCGTCGAGGCCGGCCGCCACCTCGTCTGCCTCGGCGAGCAAACGCATGGCCGACGAGCGATCGCCCGCCATGTTGTTTGCGATCGAGGCCATGGCCAGCGAGTTCGCCAGCTGGACCGGCTGTGCGGCCCGGCGTGATGCCGAGATCGCCTTCTCGAGGGCTGGCCTGGCCGCCGTCCAGTCGCCCTGCAGGACGGCGAGGAAGCCGCGGATGAAATAGGACCACCCGAGCGTTTCCGGGTTGCCGGGACCGGAGGCCAGCAGCAGGTCCAACCACCGCACCCCCTCTGTGGTTGCGCGAGTGATCCAGAACCAGCCCAGGGAGGTCGCCAGCTGGATCCCGCGCACGGAATCAGACTCGGCCAGGCACCGGCGGAGGACGGATCGGATGTTGTCGATCTCGAGGTCCATCCAGGCGAGCCAGTCGGGGAGCCGGAACCGCGCCTCCGGCGACTGGCGTTGGGCCGCCGACACGTAGTAATCGGTGCACCGCTCCTGGAGCTCTTCCTCCTCGTGGGCGTCCCGCACCTTGCGGACGGCGTACTCGCGCATCGTCTCGTGGAGCCGGTGGCAGGCGACGCCTCGCGCGTCCTCTTTGATGACGAGCGACTTGTCGACCAGCGACGCGACCAGCTCCAGCGTTTCGCGCGCCGGCACCTCGTCGGAAGCGCACACAGCTTCGACGTCTTCGAGGGTGAACTTGCCGGCGAACACACAGAGCCGCCTCAGCAGCGTTTGCTCGGCCGCGGAGAGCAGCTCGTGGCTCCAGTCGATGGCGGTCTCGAGCGTCTTGTGCCGCGGCAGCGCGGCGCGGCCGCCGCCGGTCAGCAGGCCGAAGCGGTCGGTCAGCCGCCCGAGGATCTGCTCCGCGGTCAGAACCCGCGTCCGCACCGCCGCCAGCTCGATCGCCAGCGGCAGGCCATCGAGCCGGCGGCACAGGTCGGCGACTGGACTTCGGTTGGCCGCCGTCAGCTCGAAGGCCCCAGAAGCCGCCGCGGCGCGTTCGACGAAGAGCATCACAGCCTCGTTCTGCCGCAACCGTTGCAGCGGTTCGGCGGCGTCTGTGGATGGCAGCTCCAGGGGAGGAACGGGGAGGACGTGCTCGCCCGGAGCCGAGAGCGGCTCCCGGCTCGTGGCGATGACCCGGACCTCGGGCGCGGCCCGGACGATCTCAGCCGCGAGGGCGGCCGTGGCCTCGAGCAGGTGCTCGCAGTTGTCGAGCACGAGCAGGAGCTGCCGCTCGCGAAGATGTCCGAGCAGAAGCACGAGCGGCTCCGTGCCGGCCTGATCGCGCAGGTCAAGTGCCGCCAGCACTGCGTTGGCGACGAGTGCGGGCTCGTGCACCTCCGCCAGCTCGACCCACCACGCGCCGGCAAGAAAGCCGCGGCTCAGATCGGTCGCGCCGCGCAGCGCCAGCCGCGATTTGCCGACGCCGCCAGGTCCGACGAGGCTGACGAGGCGGGCGCCGCCGAGCTTCTTCCTGAGCTCGGCCAGCTCCCGTCGACGGCCGACGAAGCTCGTGGCCTCGGCGGGCAGGTTGCCGGGGCGGCGGGCGGACCTGGCCATGACCGACCGAAAGTACTACGTATCCGATCCGCGATTCCACCGATTTCTCCGCGCCTGGCGCGCCCTAGCTTCAGAGGCGATGACCGAAGAGCTGGTCGTTCAGCGTGTCGAGGTGCTGTTCGTCGGCAGCCCGCCCGCGCGCCAGGTCGAGCGCGCCTCCGGGGTGCAGGAGGTCGAGGTCGACGGGCGTGTACTTCGCTGCACGGTCCACGGCAGCTTTCAGCCTTTCCTCGAGGCGCTGCGCGGTCACGAGGTCATCAGCCTCAAGTCCACCAAGTCAGGAGAGTGAACATGGTCAGCAGCTATCCGGTGCAGTTCGATGTCGAATTTCCGTCCCGGCCACTCGACCGGCTCAGCACCGCCTTCCGTTTCATCGCCGCGATCCCGATCGTGATCGTGCTCACGATGCTGACGGGCGAGGCCTTCCGCGACGGCGACCACTCGACCGGGAACACGATCGTGATCGGCGGCGCGGCGGTGTTCATTCCGCTCGTGCTGATGCTCGTATTTCGGCAGAAATACCCGCGCTGGTGGTTCGACTGGAACCTCAACCTCCTGCGCTTCTCCAACCGCGTTACCGCGTACCTCGCCCTGCTCGACGATCGCTATCCGTCCACTGACGAAGAGCAGTCGGTCCACCTCGACTTCGCGTACCCGGACGCCCGGCAGATGAGCCGGTGGCTGCCGCTCGTCAAGTGGATCCTCGCCATTCCGCACTACGTCGTGCTCGTCTTTCTCTGGGTCGGCGCCATCTTCGTGGTCGTCGCCGCCTGGTTCGCGATCCTCTTCACCGGCACGTATCCGCGGAGCCTGTTCGACTACGTGGTCGGCGTGCTGCGGTGGAGCAACCGGGTCAATGGCTACGCCTTCACGCTGGTCACCGACCAGTACCCGCCGTTCAGCCTGAGGTGACGTGAGAGCCGTCGTCTGTCGCCGGCCGGCGTCGCCGGGAGAGCTCGAACTCGCCGACCTGGACCGGCCCGCCGTGCCCGACGAGGGCCTGCTGGTTCGAGTCCATGCCTCCTCGGCCAATCCCGTCGAACCTCTTCGCCCTCTCGCCGTTGGGGCATCTCGTGCGCCGGCAAAGGCCCATGGTGGTGGGCACCGACTTCGCGGGCACGGTGGAGGAGGTGGGCAGAAACGTGACCGCGTTCAAGCCTGGCGACGAGGTGTTCGGGGCCGCGCGGGGGGCCTTCGCCGAATACGTGAGCGTCGCGGCGAACGCGGCCGGCGTGGTGCGGAAGCCCGCGGGCGTCTCCTTCGAGGACGCCGCCACGTTGGCCGTGGCCGGAAGCACGGCGCTGCAGGCGCTGCGCGACCACGGCCGCGTCCAGAGCGGACAGCGCGTTCTCGTCAACGGCGGCTCCGGCGGCGTGGGGACCTTCGCGGTCCAGATCGCCCGGGCGTTCGGCGCCGAGGTGACCGCGGTTTGCAGCCCGAGAAACGTCGAGCTGGACCGCGGGCTTGGCGCCGGCACCGTCATCGACTACACCAGGGAGGACTTCACAGAAAGCGGCAAGCGCTATGACCTGATGCTCGACATCGCGGGCAGTCACTCATTTGGGGATTGCACGCGCGTCCTGGGCAGAGGCGCCACTTACGTCCTGGTGGGCGCGGCGGCCGTGCAGCATGGCAAGGGCGGCACACGCCGCGCGCTGGGCCGCTTTCTCGGCGCGCGCCTGGGCTCGATCGCGAGTGGCCACAGAGCCGTGACCTTCATGGCCAAGCTGCGAAACGACGATCTCGAGTTCCTGGGCGTGCTTGTCGCGTCGGGGCGCGTGAAGCCCGTCATCGAAAGGACCTATGAGCTGGCCGACGTTCCGGAAGCGCTCAGACGAATAGACGAAGGCCACAACCAGGGCAAGCTCGCGATCGTCCTCCAATGAGATCAGGCTGAAGCGGCAGTCGAGTCGTAACGCGAACCGGTGCTAGCCTCCGGCGCGCATGGTCGCCCGCGTCGCCTGCCTCAGCCCATTCGACGAAGCCGAGGTCAGAGCAATGTTCAAAGGCGCGCATGAAGTCGAGGTCGTGCTCGTCCCTCCGCCGCCCGCGCAGCCGGCCGTCCTCGCCGCGTGCGCGCATGCTCACCTGGTGATCGGGGACAGGCGGCACAAACACCGAATCGACCGAGAGGTGCTGGCGGGGATGTCCAGCTGCGTCCTGATCCAGCAGCCGGCCGTCGGCTTCGACTCCATCGACCACCGGGCCGCCGCAGAATACGGCATCCCGGTCGCCAAGGCCGGTGGCTACAACCGCGACTCCGTTGCGGACTGGACGGTGATGGCGATGATCGCGCTCTTGCGTCGCTCGTTCTGGCTCGATCGCCAGCTTCGCGCTGGTCGATGGAGCCCGGCGGACCAGATGCGTGACGCCGAGTCGATGGGCCGCGAGCTGGGCGCGATGACCGTTGGCATCATCGGCATGGGCAACGTCGGCTCGGCGGTGGCGCACCGCGTGGCCGCGTTTGGCTCGAGAATCCTGTTCAGCGACGCGTTGCCACGCACGGGTCCTCGCACGACCCAGGTCGACCTCGCCACGCTGCTCCAGGAAAGCGACATTGTCTGCGTCCACACGCCGTTGGACGTCGACACCAGGGGTCTCATCGG
>WNFV01023226.1_pt1 | contig 10073 bp, 9 predicted proteins | sample 5400101 | NCBI WGS metagenome assembly WNFV01 (sample SAMN13153361, study PRJNA577476) | soil metagenome | isolation source: 115 cm soil or saprolite under grassland replicate 1 | place: USA:California | collected 2016-06-15 | reverse complement strand
TGCAGTCTGTTAATACTGAGATTATTGAAGCCAGCAAGATAGATGGCGCCTCCAGATGGGTCTCGTTTTGGCGGATTTCGTTTCCGATGATATTGCCGGTGGTCATTATTGTGATGCTGATCTCAACGATCGGCACCTTGGGCGATTTCGACCTGCCATTTCTGCTCACCCACGGCGGGCCGAATGATGCCACTACATTGTTCTCGCTCACCGCCTATACGCTGTCGATGTCGTCGGGCTTTATCGGCCTCGGCGCAGCGGTAACGATGACGATGTTCCCGCTATTGATATTGTTGGTGATCGCCTCGCTGATCAGCGTGCGCAAACGGCAACAGGACTAGCTGTGATGACTACCACTCAATTCGTCCGGAATGCCCGTAGATCTGGGCCGTTCTACCTGCTGTTGGGTGCGGTGATGGTGATCTTCCTGTTCCCGTTCTACTGGGGCCTGATCACCTCACTTAAATTCGAAGTCGATATTTACGATTTCAGCGGCAATTTCTTGATCCCGAAACATCCGAGTCTGGCTAACTACGCAACATTGTTCAAGACGCCGCTGTATTTCAGGTGGTTCGGGAATACGTTCTTTGTCTCAGCAGTCACAACTATCATCTCGGTGATCATCTCGGTGATGGCCGGCTTTGCGATCGCACGGCTGCGCTTTCGTGGCGCGGCCTTGGCCGGGACACTGGTGTTCATTACCTATCTGGCGCCCAAGAACTTTCTTTTCGTTCCGCTGGCGCAAATTCTGAAGGATTGGGGGCTACTGGGCGGCCTGCCAGCGCTGATGCTGACCTACCCGACCAATTTGATCCCATTTTGCACATGGTTGCTGAGCGGTTACTTTGCCAATGTTCCGCGTGAGCCTGAAGAATGCGCGATGGTTGATGGCGCGAGTCGGGTTGGCGCGATCGTGCGGATCACCTTGCCGATGGCGTTGCCCGGAATTATCACGGCAGCCATTTTTTCGTTCACCGCCTCGTGGAACGAGCTGCTGTACTCGATTGCTTTTGTGAGTGGAGATCAAAACAAGATGCTGACCAACGGCGTGATCGGCGCATTTGCTGGCGGCGACTATTTTTCCTGGGGGCCGCTGATGGCGGCCGCGACTATCTCTTCGCTTCCGGTTGCTATGCTGTATCTGCTATTTACCGATCGCTTTGTCAGTGGCATCACCTCAGGCGCGACGAAAGGATGACCCAGGCCGATTGCAAATTGCAGATTGCAGATTGGGCCTTGTGCTTTCTGAACCGATCACACGACCACGGAAAGCTGAACAGGTCGCTTGGAAATTGGATGAGCAACTGGACATGCAAACAACCACTATGTTCGCTCAGTATAAGATCGTACGCCTAACTGCGCCGATTTTCGCCGCCAGTGAAGCCGAGCTAGGCAATTTTGCCGCACGGGGCTTGTCGGTGACTGTGGTGGACGCCGAACATCCTGATGAGTTGATCCCGCTCGTGGCGGACGCAGATATTGTTGCCCTTGTCGGCACCAAATTACCCACCCGCGTGGTGGAAGCCATGACCCAATGCCGGGCGATCGCACGCATGGGCGCTGGCACCGACAAAATTGATGTGGCGCGCGCCACCGAGCTGGGCATCGTGGTTGCGAACACGCCCTACTTTTGTGTGGAAGAGCAGGCCGATCATGCCATGGCGATGCTGTTGAGCCTGGCGCGCAAGCTGACCGTGGCACAGCACGCCATGGCCGAAGGCGATCTTATGCGCGCCCGCCGCGCGGTCGGCAGCAACCAGCGGGTAAGCGCGTGTACGCTCGGGCTGGTAGGCTTTGGCCGCAGTGCGGTGCATGCGGCGCGGCGGGCGCGTGGCTTTGGCATGCGTGTGCTGGCGACGCGCAACAACAAACGCGCGCCCACCGACGAGGCCGATGCGCTGGGCGTGATCATGACCGATCTGGACACGATCCTCCGTGAATCGGACTATGTGTCGCTACATCTTCCACTGAACGCGGCCAGCTATCACATGATTGACGGCCCGGCGCTGCAAAAAATGAAGCCGACCGCGTGCCTGATCAACACATCGCGCGGCGCGCTGGTGGATGAGCCAGCGCTGATCGAAGCGCTCCAGCAAGGGCGGCTGGGCGGCGCGGGGATCGACACCTATGAACTGATCGACGTCTTTACCGAGCAGCTTCCGCCGCGCCTGCACCCGCTCACCGGCATGGAGAACGTCATTCTGACGCCGCATGTAGCGGCCGGGTCGGTGCAAGCTGGCGAAGACATTCGCACGACGGCGATCGAGAACATTGTCGATATTTTAAGCGGGCGCTGGCCGCCGCACGAGAACATCGTCAATCCAACGGTCATCCCGCGCTTTCCGCTGGCAGAGCGAGATTAGATTGCGACTGAAAGGCAGGGGGTTTTATGATACGTGGTGTTTTCGCACCAACAGTCACAGTAATGACCGAGGATGGCATCGATATACCGGCAACGCGACGCCATATCCAGCGGCTGGTGGATTCTGGGGCACATGGGCTGTGTCCCGGCGGGAGTGGCGGCGAATTTGTTGGCCTGACGTATGAGGAGCGCCAGCAGATTATCGCGCTTGGCATTCAGGCGAGCGCCAAACGCATCCCGGTCTATGCAGGCACCGGCTGTTATTCCACCCGAGACACGATCCGCCTGAGCAAATGGGCCGAGGCCGAAGGCGCAGATGGCTTCATGGTGCTGGTTCCATGGCTCATGCAGCCGTTGGAACAAGACGTCGCCGATCATTTTCGCAGGCTCCGCGATGCCGTGACGAAGCCGATCATGATCTACCACCCCCAGACAACCGGTGTGCAGCTCAGCCTGGAAACAATGGTGCGGCTCGTGGAAGAAGGTGTACTGGCTTCTGCCAAGATTTCGCAGCGCGATCCAAGCCTCGCTCGCGATCTGAAGCTGCGGGTCGGCGACACATGCGCCGTGTTCATCGGGCATGATGCCAGCGCATTTGAAGCACTCTGTGCCGGCGTGGATGGCTGGATTTCCGGCTCACCGATCGTGTTCCCACGGCTGACCGTGCGGATTTTCGAGCTGGTGCGGAAAGGCCGGCTGGAAGAAGCACGCGCCCTGTGGTCGCGCCTTACCGAGTTCGTCCGGCTTGAGTTTGGGCCGTATCCTGCCGAGCTGCAAACCACCCATATTATCGCCGTGGTGAAAGCGGCGCTGAATGCTGTGGGCGTGCAGGTGGGCGATCCACTTGCACCGATTCAGCCGCTCAAGGGGGCCGAGCTGGCGCATGTGCAGCGGGTGGCGCAGTCGCTGGCACAGCTTGAGGAAACCTTATAGGCAATAGAAAAATATGACCCTATCGACCCCAATCAACACGATAACAACGCCCGATATTACTCGGCCCGATCGCGCGATCATCGATGGCCTGCGCGAGATTGGCAGCGCGACCGCGAGCGGGGAGCTGTATAAGCTTGGCATCAAGAACCCGCACCTGGTCGGGCTGACGACATGGAACAAGGGCAAGTCGGTCGTTGGCCCGGCGCTCACGCTGCAATGGATGCCGAAGCGCGAGGATATGAGCGCCAACCATGAATATGCCGACACCGAGATGCAGCTGCATCGCCACGTCATGTATCACACACAGCCCGGCGACATCATTGTCGTGGACGCGCGAGGCGATATGGCGGCGGGCATTTTCGGCGAAATGATGCTGACCTATTTCAAGGGTCGCGGCGGCATCGGCGTGGTGCTCGATGGCTGTGTGCGCGATTGGCCGCATGTGGAGCCGCTCGGGCTCGGGCTGTGGATGCGCGGCGTGACGCCAAATCATGGCTGGCAGAATACGATCATGCCATTTGCGGTGAATGTGCCGATCGCCTGCGCGGGGGCGCTGGTGATGCCTGGTGACATCATCATCGCAGATAACGATGGTGCGATTGTGGTGCCGGTTCAGCTCGCGCCCGAGCTGATCAAGAAAGCCAGCGAAAAAAACGAGTGGGAGGAATTCACCCGTCTCAAGCTGGCCCAAGGCGGCGATATGCGCAAGTATTACCCGCTCAACGATGCCGCGCAGGCTGAGTACGAAGCGTGGCGCGCCAAGCAAGCCAAGGCGTCTGCCAAGCGCTCGCGCACGCCCAGCAAGAAGAAGGGGTGATTCGGTTGAGCATCAGCTTTGGGGTGGGCATGCCGTCGCGACCGTCGGCGGTACAAATGCAGCAATGGATGTCGACTCTGGACACCAGCATCCCGCAGCTGGCGCGCGATTTCGAGAGTTTGTGGATTAGCGACCACTTCTTCTGGGGCGACACGCCGACAATGGAAGCCTGGACAACGCTCAGCTTTATGGCTGCGCGCTGGCCGGATCTCAAGGTTGGCACGATGGTGTTGGACCAGGGTTATCGCAACCCGGCATTGTTGGCGAAGATGGCTGCCACACTGCAAGTTCTGACTGCAGGAAGGTTGATTCTGGGCATCGGCGCGGGCTGGAAAGAGGACGAATACCACGCCTATAACTTTCCGTTTCCGCCTGCGCCCGTGCGCCTGTCGCAGCTGCAGGATACACTGGAGATCATGCACCGGCTGTGGACACAATCCGGCCCGGTGACGTTTGAGGGCGCGCATTATTGTGTGCGGGATGCCTATTTGGAGCCCAAGCCGCATCCTATCCCGCCGATCCTGATTGGCGGCTCGGGCAAGCGCCTGCTGAACATCGCCGCACGCTACGCCGACATGTGGAACATGACCGAGATCACGCTGGAGCAATACGTCGATCGGGTGCGCGCCCTGCACGCTGCGTGCGAGCAGATCGGGCGTGACCCGGCCAGCATCCGCGTGACATGGTGGGGGCGCGTGATTGTGGCAAAGACCGAGGCCGAGGCGCTGCGGCAGGGCGCGGGCAGATGGACGCGCGAGAACGCGCTGGTTGGCACGCCTGATCAGGTGACGGAACAGATGCAGAGGCTGGTGGCTGCGGGCGCTTCCTACTTTATGACTATCATCCCGGAGCTGCCCGACCCGGATGTGATTGGGATGGTGCTTGAAGATGTGTTGCCGAAGGTGCGCGCCGCGGCAGGCGGGCGCTGAGGCGGCACAATGGCGTGAACCAATGCTTACATTTACGGCTGCGTTCCTCAAGACGCATATAACCAAACTACTGGTGGCGCTCGACACGCCCAACGACCTGGCGGAGTTGGTCGCACGCTCCTTGGTGGGCGCGAATCTGGCCGGCCATGATTCACATGGGGTCGGCCTGGTGCCCGGTTATGCAGCGCAGATTCGCGCCGGCACGCTCAAGCCTGCCGCGCGTGCAAGCGTGGAGCCGGCATCGGGGATGCTGGCGACGCTGGCGGTGAATGGCGCGATGGGATGGGGGCCGCCGGCCGGGTTTCTTGCGACCGAGAAGACCATGGAGCTCGCGCGGCAGTACGGCATCGCCGTAGCGGTGATTCGCGAATGCCAGCACATCGGGCGCGTGGGGCAGTATGTGGAGCGTATCGCCGCGCAAAATCTGATAGGCATCGTGACATGCAATTCCACCAGCGGCGTCGCGCCTTTTGGCGGCAAGCACCGAACGCTGGGAACCAACCCGATCGCGATCGCCGCGCCACGCCAAGGCGGCCAAGCGCCGGTGATGTTCGATGGATCAACCTCGGTGGTGGCCGGCAACAAGCTGAAGGTGCAATTTGATAAGGGCCTGCCCGCGCCTGCCGGCTGGATCATCGATCGCGACGGACAGCCCACCACCGATGCCGAGGATTACTTCACGGGCGGCGCGCTGCTGCCGCTGGGCGGCCACAAAGGCTATGGGCTGGGTGTCATGGTCGAGCTGCTGGCCGGGCTGCTTTCCGGCACCAGTATTTGGCGCAGGTGGAGCGCGCGTGCGCAGCGCTGAAGGCTGCGCCGAGCATGGACCCGTCGCGTCCAATATTGCTGCCGGGCGAGCCCGAGCAGATCGCGCGTGCCGAGCGCACGGCCAATGGCATCCCGATGGCCGAGGCCACCTGGCAGTCGTTATACGAGCTGTCGGACAGCCTCGGCGTTGCAATCGCGTGATTTGAAAGCATTGTGTAAGCGCAGCGCGCGATATTTACCATCTGCGCTGGCGGATATTTATCGGATTTACGCAAGCCACGAATTTCTTGCCCCTTGTAGGTTCTTTTTTCGCCCTGCAGGGCGAAAAAAGAACCTACAAAAGAAGGAAAGTACCATGCTGCCGCAGGCTAGAATCGCTTTTGCGTAAGGCATATTTAAAAGGAACACCTATGAACTTGTTCGATATGACCGGCAAGGTTGGCCTGGTATCCGGTGCCGCCAGCGGTATGGGCAAAGCGATGGCCACCGCATTTGCTGAGGCGGGCGCGGATGTGATGCTGGTGGACAAGAACACGGCGGGCTTGCAGGCGACAGCGGATACGATTGCGAGTTTGGGGCGCAAAGCTGTGCCCGTCACCTGCGATGTGTCGGATATTGGTCAGATCACTGCCCTGTTCGAGCGGCTGGATCGCGAATTTGGCCGGATTGATGCATTGGGCAATGTGGCCGGCGACGCGCGGAGCGCAAAGCCTGAAGATCTCACCCTGGAGGATTTGCAGTATACTTTGCAAAATTTGGTGGTAGGGCGTTTCAGTATGTGTCAGCAAGCCGGCCGGCGCATGTTGGCGCGCGGCAAGGGCAGCATTATCAACATTGGCTCCATCGGCGGTGTCACGTCGCTGGGGCGTAGTCATATCGCCTATGGCATGGGCATGGCCGCCGTGGTGCAGATGACACGCGAGCTCAGCACCGAGTGGTCGAGCCTGGGCGTGCGCGTGAATGCCATTTTGCCCGCCCAGGTGTTGAACGCGGGCATGGAGCAGCGCATGGTCGATGACCCCAATCTGCGCGCCACCTGGCTGCGGGGTATTCCTGCCGGCCGCTTTGGCACCCCCGACGATATTAAGGGGCTGGCGGTTTTCCTGGCATCCGATGCTTCTCCGTGGATTACGGGCGCGATCATCCCGATGGATGGCGGCAACATCGCAATGAACGGTGGCGGCTCGGTGCGGCAGCCTAGGGGTTAGGGGTTACGGGTTAGGAGTTTTGAAATCAATGAATCACAGCGGACTTAACCCGTAACCCGTAACCCATCCTTACACAGTTGGCAGGTTTTTCTCTTATACTACCCAAAGGAGGGTACAGATGTCTAGGCAAGATCTGTCGGGCGAAAACGGTGGGCAGTCACGAATCACACGGCGCGATTTCCTACGGATCGGTGGGCTGACCATGCTGGGAAGCGTGCTTGCGGCATGCGGCGGCGCGGCCCCAGCGGCTCCCGATGCCGGCGGGGCGGCCGCGCCGACCGCGGCTGGCGCGGCTGCGCCGGCGGCAAGCACGGGCGCGAAGCAGACGGTGCGCTACCTGTCGTGGTGGTTCGAGGAAGGCAATCGCGGCAAGACCTGGAACGCCTTTATCAAGGAGTTCAACGATTCGCAGAAAGACATCGAGATCAAGGCGGAAAACATTCCGTTCGACGCCTATACCACCAAGACGATCGTGGCAGCGCAATCCGGCAAGCTCGACGGGGATATCCTACAAGCCACACCCGAGCTGGCGCCGCGCCTGATCAAGGCCGATCTGCTGGCCCCGCTGGACGACGTGCTCACTCGCAACAACATCACCGATCTGAGCTCGGCCCACGACGCCATGCGCAAGGACGGCCACCTCTACGGCCTGGACATGGTGACAGTGGCCTTCGGCATCCTCTACAACAAGAAGCGCTACGACGATGCCAAGATCACTCCGGCGAAGACACCGGAAGAGTGGATTGAGGTCAGCAAAGCGTTGACCAACCGCGATAAGCAGCAATATGGCATGTGGGCGAACCACCTGGTCAACGAGGCATCGGATTTCTGGTTTCAGCTCGAAGAGTGGGCCATGCCTTATGATGGCGTGTGGGCCAAGGGCAAGACGCCGCTGTTGACATCGGATCCGATCATCAAGGGACTCAAGCTGTTCAAGCAGATGTACGATGTGGCTTTTCCGCAAGGCGCCGACGGAGCTACCGGGCAGCGCCTGTTCGGCACCGGCGCAACCGCACAAGGGCTGTTTGTCTCGGCAGCAGTAGGCGGCTTAAAGCCACTGTTCCCGGATCTGTATCCACAGCTACGCAGCGCGCCCATCCCGTGGTCCACCAATAAGTCGATCGCACGCATCCACCCAATGATGATCAACAAGGCTTCAAGCGTCAAGGATGCGGCGCTCGAATTTGTGACCTATATGTACAAGCCCGACAACTACCGGCGCATGGTCGAAGGCTGCGAGGACGTGATCTTTGCCCAGCCTTCCGCCGCGCGCAAGGAATACCTGGACAAGCTGGCGTGGCTGAAGCCGGGCTACGATGGTGTCACCTATGTGACCCCATTTGATGTCGTCGGCGACTTCGTCTACAATTTCCAGGAATTCGGCCAGATCGTGATCACGAACTTTGCCAACGTGCTCAACGCCGGCACATCGGTCGAAGATGCGATGGCGAAGGCCCAAAAGGAAGCTGAAGCGCTGGCTACGCGGATTAAGTAGTTTTCTAAACCCTTCGGGTCGGCGAGCAATGGTGCCGCGTAGCTAGGCAGCCGTCCCACCCGCCGACCCGAAGGGTTTACAGCGTCGGTCGTTTTTTCGGCCCGCAGGGCGAAAAAACGACCGATATAAAGAAGAAAAGTACCCCGATGAGCTCTATAGCAGATGCCAGCGGCACAGAGGACCGCGTGAAGTCGGCGAAGCCGCGCCGCCGCCGGCGGCTGAACTGGCTGCCCTATGCATTGGCGCTACCGATCGTCCTCTATGAAATCGCGCTGATCGTGTACCCGATCGTTCAGGGCGTCTATGGCAGTTTCCAGCAGATCGAGCTGGCGGCCGACAGCCCGCCAACCTGGGTTGGGCTGGCCAACTACCAGCGCATGCTCAGCGACCCCGATTTCTGGCAGGTGATGAAGACGACGCTGATCTTTACTGTGCTGGTGATCATTGTGGCAATTGGCGCCGGCCTGGTGACGGCGCTGCTGTTCAACCGCGAATTTCGCTTCCGGTCGCTGGCGCGGGCCATGCTGATGCTGCCTTGGGCGTTTCCCGAGGTGCCAGTCGTGATGATCTTTGTCTGGATTCTCAGCCCGCAGTTCGGCGTGGTCAACATTCTGGCGCGCATGATTCCCGGCGTTACCGAAAACCCACAGTGGTTGCAGATTCCCTCGCTGGCGATGGGCTGGGTCGTATTGATTTCCTCGTGGAAGGCCTTCCCTTTTTACAGCCTGGTGATCCTGGCGGCATTGCAATCGGTGCCGCAGGAAATCTATGAAGCCGCCAAAGTTGATGGCGCCACCCCGCTGCAATTGTTCTGGCACATCACCATTCCAAGCATCAGGACAACGCTGGAGCTGCTGGTGGTGCTGGCCTCGATCTTTTCTTTCAAACAATTCACGATCATCTACCTGATGACCGGCGGTGGCCCATCTGGCGCCACGGAGACGATTGTGATGCGGATCTTCAATACAGCATTCCGATTCTACGACTATTCGTATGCTACCGCATTCGGGGTGGCGGGATTCATCGTCTCGCTGGTGATTACGTTTTTCTTCATCACACTCCAGTCCCGCCGGGCGCAGGAGCAGGCTTGATATGGCGAACTTAACCGCAAGCGCACGAACGATCCACAGGCGACCAAAGCTAGCGCCGACGCTACGCAAGCTCGGGCTCTATCTATTGGTTACTGCGATCTCGGTGCTGACGATCTTCCCGATCTATTGGATGCTGGTCAGCACCTTCCAGCCCAGCAAGTTTACCTTGCACTATCCGCCACCGCTGTTTCCGCAGGAGATTACGTTCAATCAGTTTGCCGAGCTGTTTGCCAACCACCCGATCGCGCTCTGGCTGCGGAACTCGTTTCTGATTGCGACGATGTCGATGCTGCTGTGCATGGCGCTCACGGTGTTGGGCGCGTATGCGCTGTCCAGCCTGCGCTGGAAGGGGCGCTCGCTGTTCGGCCTGTTCCTACTGGTCACGCAGATGCTGCCGGAAATCCTGATTGTGATTCCGCTATATATCATCTACCGCCAGCTGAACATGCTCGACAGCTTGCCGGCGCTCT
>WNFV01010520.1_pt1 | contig 10075 bp, 3 predicted proteins | sample 5400101 | NCBI WGS metagenome assembly WNFV01 (sample SAMN13153361, study PRJNA577476) | soil metagenome | isolation source: 115 cm soil or saprolite under grassland replicate 1 | place: USA:California | collected 2016-06-15 | reverse complement strand
CCCTCCGGCCGAAGCTCGACATCCGATATCGAGTCCTCGGCGCGACAGGGGAGTACATCTCGAAGGTCGGCGGCCCGGGTTCCCTCGTGGCGTGGCAGTCCATTTCGTGGAATCTCACCGAGCGCTCCTACGTGTCGGACGAATTCAACGGAACGAGCCTCGATCCGAAGTGGACGTGGACGAACCAGCCTGCCGTGTACGATGAAGGCACGACGACGCCGGGGAGTCTGCACATCGTCTCGAGCACGGGCGTCGACTTGGACGGAGCGACCTTCACGGGCAACGTCCTCGCGAATGAAGTGGTCGGCGACTTCACCGCGATCGCGAAAATCAGCGGCAATCCGACGGTCACGGGCCAAAAAGCGGGCCTGATGGTCCTGCTGAACAACCGCAACTGGTACGCGCTCCAGAAGGTGAACGTCGCGGGGACCGTGGACTGGCAGGCGAAAGCGACCACGGACTCCGTTTCCGGGGTGCGTGCGACCGCAGCCGGCAACCCGATTCCGGCGTGGTTCCGGATCGTCCGATCCGGGGTGAGCTTCGTCGCGTCCACGAGTTCCGATGGATCCACGTGGACGACCCTGGACACGTACACCCCCGGGATGGAGTATCCGCTCGAGGTCCGGGTCGCGTTGTTCGTCGCGGACGGCCTCTCCGGCACGGCCCACACGATCGACATCGACCATCTCCGCGTGCAGATTTCAAACGACGCGACCGTCGCCGTCTCGACGCGGCTCGGGAACGCGAGCCCCGTCGATGGGACGTGGACCGGCTGGTCCCCGCCGTACCCGACGCCGTCCGGCTCCGTGATGACTGGCGTCGCTCGGTACGCGGAATTCCGGCTGTCCTTCGCCGTTACGTACCCGGACCACACGTCGAACATCGGGGCCGTCAACCTTTCCTGGTCCCTATATCCCGCTTCGGGCACGCTCGCAACCGAGGATTTCGCCCCTCCGGATTTGAGCCAGTGGGGCTCCTTGGCCGTGGTGCACACATTGAACGGCCAGACGATCGCGTACGAGTACTCGACGAACTCGGGCGGCGCCTGGACGGGCGTCTCCCCGCCGGTATCCCTGCTCTCCGTCTCGACCGCCTCCGGGAAGATCCGCTTCCGAGCGACCCTGTCGACATCGAACGCGACGATCACGCCGACGATCAGCGAAATGCGTCTCAGTTACCGCCATCTGCTCGACCACTTCTTCGTGACGGCCGCTGCGAGTGCGACGGCGGGCGCATCGTTCACCGTCACGATCACGGCCAAGGACGCGGGCAACTCGACGATGACATGGTGGACGGGCACGGTGACCATCGACGCGCGGCTGAGCGACGGCGTCACGCCCGGCGGCGGCACCTTGGGCACCACGTCGATCGCAATCACCGCGGGCGGGTCGACGACCCTCAGCACGGAGACCTACACGGCGGCGGAGACGATCCGGATCCGAGCGAGCTTCGGGGGTGCGTCCGGCCTGAGCGGGCCGGTCGTCGTCTCTCCCGGCGCCCTCGACCACCTCCTGGTGACGCCGAGTGATGTGACGATCCTCCCCTTCGATGGCCGAGACCTCGACGCCCAGGGATACGACCGGTGGAACAACGCGATCGCCGGCCTCGCGTACTCGTGGAGCGTCACGGGAGGCGTCGGTTCCCTGAACGTGACGACGGGATCGAGCGTCAATTTCACCGCGAGCCCGCCTCCGGCGAACGGGACGGTCGTCGCATCCGTCGGGGCGGTCAGCGGCATCGCCCAGATTCACGTGGTCAGCGGGGTGCTGCCGTGGGTCGCCGTCGCCTCTCCGACGAACGGGGTCCACCTGACCGGCGTCGTCCTGATCACGTACACGAACAGCGCGGACGCCGTCTCGGTTCGATTCGACTACAATGGCGGGAGCGGCTGGACGACCATCGGCACGACCTCGCCGCCGAACGGGACGTTCCTGTGGGACACGACGCCGCTCAACTTCGTCGGTGGAAGCTTCCGCGCGGTCGTGACCAACAACCGGACGATTTCGAACACCACACTCGTCGCCCCCATCGAAGTCGACAACACGCCGCCAAGCATCACGCTCGGCACCGTGACGGACAACCAAGCGACGAGCGGCACGCTCACGCTAACCTATGCGACTTCCTCGGATGTCGTCCGCGTCGACCTCACGTATTTCGACGGCGCCTGGCGAGCGATCGGGACCGACCTGACGGTCGACGGGTCCTACGTCTGGACCCCGGGCGGCCCGGTCAACGGGGTCACCGTCCACGCCGTCGCGATCGACGACGTGAATCTGCAGGGGTCCGCGGACAAGGTCGGCGTCGGTAGCCGCACGATCGGGACGAATCCTCCGCGGATCGCGAGCATCCCCACGATCCACGTGCGCACGGGCGCGCCGTACAGCCTGAACCTCACCTTCTACGTGTCGGACCTCGATACGCCCCTTTCCGGGCTGACGATCTCCGACGCAGACAGCGCGAACGTCAGCGCGCTCGGCGGTCCGTATCCGTCCCTCGCGATCACGTACGCGACCGCGGGCACGTACGTCGTGACCGTCTGGGTCTCCGATGGGGTCGACACCGCGTGGACGCTCCTCACCATCGTCGCGGCAGGCACGAACCCGCCGCGTGTCGTCTCCACACCGCCATCGGTCGGGTTCGACGAGGACACGACTGCGCGTAACGGCTTTGGGTCGATCGCGACTGCGTTCATCGACGATCCGGACGGTGATCCGGTCATGTTCACGGTCCTCGGAAATCGGTCCGTGCACTTCCGCGTCAACGCGAACGGCACGCTCGACTTCTGGGCGGACCCGAACTGGTTCGGATCGGAGGCGATGCGGCTCCGGGGGACGGATCCGTCCGGCGGCTTCGCCGAAGTCGCGTTCACCGTGACCGTTCGCTCCGTCAACGACCCTCCGGTTCTCGCCGCCGTGCCGACGCTCTCCATCGAAGCGGGGACCACCTACGTCCTCGATCTCGATCCCTACATCTCCGACGTCGACACGCCGCTCGCCTCGATCACCGTGACGACGGACAGCCCGTACGTCAACGTGAGCGGCCATCGCCTCACGCTCGCGTTCCCGGCCGACCGGACGACGGTCGAGTTCAACGTCACAATTTCCGATGGGACGTCGCTCGCGACTCGCGACGTGTCGGTGGCATTCCATATCACGCCCGCGTGGTGGCAGGCGCCGTACATCCTCGCCCTGCCTCCGATCGGCGTCTTCGTGGTGGTAGCTATGTTTGCGCAACGCGCGCGGTGGAAGCCCGCTAAAGCCTTCCTCGTGGACGAGAACGGACGAATGCTCAGGGAATTCACCCTGGACCCCGGCTGCCAGGTCACGTATGACCAGGCGGTTCAGGCCGGCGTGCTCGACGCGGTCGACAAGCCGATCAAGGTCACGAAGTACCACGGGCAGACGGTCCGCGGGGACGCCCTCGCGGTCGTGCTGCTCGCCTACGGGCCCGTGACGCCGGAGCAGGTCGGGTTCGCTCGGGAGATGCTCGTCCAAATCCAAGACCAATTCGAGGACGCGGTGAAGCAGCGCCTCGAGGAAGCGCGGGCGCGGGACACGGAACTCGGCACACGCGCCAAAGCCCTCGACGAACGGCAGAGCGCGAGCGAAGCGCGGGCCACCGAAGTCGAGACGATGCTCCGACAGGCGGAAGGGACCCAATCCAAGATCGACGCGGACGGGGCTGCACTCGCGGCGAAGGAACAGGATTTGATTCGGCGGGAGCAGACGCTCGCGGAAGGCCGCAAGTCGGTTGACGATCTCTCCAGGCAGCTCGAAGAGTTGCGCACATCCCTGGACCGGCGAGCGGCGGAGACGCAGAGTCAGGCTGCAGCGGTCGGCGAGAGATCCGACGCCGTCCTAGCGCGCGAGGAGAGTGCGGCGACGAAGGAGGCGGGCATCCGGGAGCGGGAGGAGACGCTCGGGCAGGAGAATGCCCGTCTGCAGGCGGAGTCCGTTCGATTGAACGGACTGTCGGCGAGCCTCGAGACGATGCGACACGATCTCGACGGCCGCGAATCCGCCGTCGTCCGTGACGCGGCGGGCCTCAAGGAGGACCGCGATCGGTTCGAGTCGGACCAGAAAGAGCTGCTCGAGTTCCGACGGACCGTCGATCAGCGCGTCCTCGAAGTCGAGAAGGCCGAACACACATCGGCGGCGAAGGCCGAGGACCTCGCACGCCGAGAAGCGCACATCCAGCCGCTCGAAGCCGAGCTCACGGCCCGCGAGGCCGCAGTTTCGGAGAAGGAATCGGACCTTCAAAGCCTGAAGGCAATCACCGACGCGGCCGCCCGAGAAGTTGCGGAGCGCGCGAAGTCAATTGAGGAGCGCGAGACGGCGTTGTCGGAAAACCGCGTCGTCCTCGATGAGGCGCGAGGCGCATTCGATGTCGAGCGAAAGGAATTCCAGCAGCGGACCGCCCAGTACGATGACGAATTCCGGCGCAGGCGTGCGGACCTCGACGGCCAGGCAAAGGATCTCGGAGAAGGACAACTTCGACTGGCCCATGAGAAGGAGACGTTCGAGACGAGCCGCATGGAGAAGAATCAGGCGATCCTCTCCAAAGAGATCGAGCTCGAGGCCCGGGAACAGTCGATCCGGGAGAAGGAGGAAGCGATCCGATCCCAGGCGGAAGAGAACGGTCGGCGTCTGTCCGAGCTCGCGTCCCGTGAGGAGACGTTGGAAATCGAGGGCGCCAGGATCGACAAGGCGCGCGCCGACTCGGACGCACGGAAGGCCGAACTGACCGCGCTCACGAAGGAGCTCGATGCGAAAGCCGCACACCTGCGAGACGATGAGGCTCGACGCGCCGAGGAGCTCCGGACCTGGCAGAAGACGCTCGAGTCGGAGCAGGCCCTCCTGAAGGAGCAGCGGGAGACGTTCGAGAAGGAGATGTCAGACCTCCGGTCCTCGTGGGCGGATCGAGTGATGCGCGTTGAGGAGCGAGAAGATGCCGTCAAGGACCAGGAGGAGAAGGTCCGGACGGACATCGAACGGGTCACGAAGAACGACGAGGATTTGAGACGCCGAGAGACCGCAACCACCGAGGCGGCTCGGCAGGCCTCGGAGCTGAAGGACAAGGCGGACGGAGTCGTTCGCGAGGTCGAACAGCGGACCCTCGAGCTCGACTCTCGGGAGCGCACGATGCGCGAGGAAGCGGCCCGTCACGCCGTCGAGCTCACGGAACGGACGGAGGCCTTGAAGGCCCTCGAGAGTGAGATAGGCCTGCGGCGCTCCGAATTCGAGCAGGTGCAGACCACACGAACGCAGCAGCTCCAACAGATGGAAGCCGAGATTCAGGAGACCGGGCACGCCGCGGAAATGAAGGCCCGCGAGCTCCTCGAACGGGAGACGCGAATCGGCTCCGCGGAGGAGACGCTCCGCGAGGCGGAGCAGCGGATTCAGCGGGAGCGGGGCGACGTTCAAGCGACGGCCCAACAGGTTGAGGCCCGGCAGCTCGAACTGACTCACATGAAAGACCGCTACGACGCCGAGGCGGCCCGGGTTCGCTCCGAGGCGGAAGCGACCCGCCAGTCCCTCGCCGCGAAGGACGCCGATCTGAAGGCCGAGCGCGAGCGAATCGAGCGGGACTCAAGCATGCTCCAAGAAACGCTCGGTGCGAAGGCGAAGGAAATGGCGGCCAGAGAGAAGGCTGTCTCTGCGCGGGAGTTGGAGCTCCGGTCGGAGGAGCAGGACCTGGATGCCCGCCTCCGGGAGTTAGAGACAAAGGAGCGCCAGGCCGACGCGAGGGCGACGGAACTCTCAGCCCAGGTGGGCGTCTCGAGCCGGCGAGAGCAGGACATCAACGAGCGCGCCTCCCAATTCGACCAGACGGTGAAACGGTTCGAGTCGGAGGCCGCAGAGAAGCGCCGCGAATGGGAAACGCTTCAGGGGGACCTGAGGACGCAGCAGTCCCAGCTGAACGCGTCGGCAGAGTCGCGCGCCGCCGATTTGGCGAAACGGTTGGAAGAAATCGATGGCCGCGAGCGCGCGGTGCGGGCCGCGACGGCCCAGCTCGATCTCGAACGGTCGAAACTCGAGTCGCAGGCGAAGTCGGCCGCATCGATGGCGAGCGAGGCGGATGCCGCGTGGCAGCGGTCGGAGACTCGGATCGCGGATCTGAAAGGAAAGGAGGACGATCTGCTCCGGTCGCGACAGGGCTTCGAATCCGAAAAGTCCACATGGTCCGCCAAGCGCGCAGAGGAGCTGAAACAGCTCGAGGCGACGCGGGATGATGCCGGTCAACAGACGCAGCAAGCGGAGCGCCTCGTCGCCGAAGCCCAGCGTCGGGTCTTCGTCGCGCAGGAAGCGGAGAAGGCGGCGAAGCGGCAAGCGGACGAGCTCGTCGTGCTGCAAGACCTCCTCGAGAAGCGCCGGGCGGATGCGGAGAAGGCGGAACGAGACCTGCACGTGCGTATCGGACAGGTCAACGACGCTTCGCAAAGATTCGCGACGAAGGAATTGGAGATCAACGCCGCTGTAAAAGAACTCGAGGCGAGACAAGCGAAGGTTGCGATCACTGAGCGGGATACGGCCTCGGCCTCGGCGGAGATGCGGGCACGGAAGACCGCCCTCGATCAGGAATCGGCTCAAGTTGCGACCCTGTCGGACCGACTCGCGACGCGGCAGAGGGAGATCGAGACACGGACGAGCGCCCTGGATGCAAGAGGCGCACAGCTGTCGACGAAGGAACAAACGCTCGCCACGGAGTTGCAGCGGGCCGACAATTTGATGGAAGACCTCTCCAAGAAAGAGCGGGAAATCCGCGCGCGGGAGGACACGATCCGGGCCGCGGAGGCAGAGATGTCCAAACGCACCATCAGCCATTCGGCGAAGGAAGCCGAGCTCGGAGAAGGAATCCGATCCCTCGAGCGATCGCGGAACGAGGTAGATTCACAACTCGCGCAGATCGAGGAGGACCGCCGTGTCAGCTTCGCAGCACGCGACGAGGCGGAGACACTGAAACGGGAGGCGGAGCGGCTCCGGGCCCAAGCGGACGGAATGCAGGCCGAGGTCACGAAGAACCTTCGGTTCCTTCAGAAAAAGGCCCTCGACGTGTTGGACCAAGAGGAGAAGATCCGCGCGCGCGACGCGAAGATCGCGGAGCGCGAGAGAAGCCTCGATACGCGCCAAGAAATCTTGCAGGGCAAGGAGGGCGACATCGAGTCGGACCGCCAGGAACTCGACGCGAAGACGGCGAAGCTCACCGCGGAGGTCGAGCGCCTGCGCGCGAAGGTCGCCGAAATGGAAAAGGTCGGCGGCCCGACGAGTGCCGCGATGGAAGAGTGGAAGAAGGATGTCGAGAACCGCGTGAAGATCATCCAGAAGAAGGCGATGGAGCTCCTCGACCGGGAAGAGAAGATGCGCAAGAAAGAGGAGGAACTCCGCGCCCTCGCCCAACAACTCGGCGTCAAACTCTGAACCCCGCATGCGCGCGGGCCGGTGCCGCAGTGGAAGCGGAGCTCTCCCGGGCGAAGGAATTCCTACTTCGAGCGACGCGACCGCGATGCCTTTCGGATGGATGAATCGAAATCGTCGGTCAAGTCCTCCGTGTCCTCGAGGCCCACGCTCACGCGGACGAGTCCTTCGGTGACCCCGCTCACCTGACGCTCTTCGTCCGTCAAGGGGCCGTGCGTCATCGAGGCGGGATGCTGGACTAGCGTCTCGGCTCCACCCAAACTCACGGCCAGCGTCGCGACGCGCACGGATTCGACGAACGCCTTTGCGGCGCGAAACCCGCCCGCGAGCTCGAAGCTCAACATCGCGCCGAACCCGGCCATCTGCTTCCGGGCGAGGGCGCGCTGCGGGAACGAGGGCAATCCGGGGTAATGCACGGTGCGCACGGCACGATGCGCTTCCAGGAATTCGGCGAGGGCCTGAGCGTTCGCTTCGTGGACGCGCATCCGGATGGGGAGCGTCTTCAGTCCGCGGCGCACGAGGAACGCCTCGAAGGGGCCGAGCGTCGGACCGAGCATCTTGTACGTGAACCAAATCCGGTCGAACATCGGGGACTTCGCGGCGACGATCGCGCCCGCGACGACATCGCTGTGGCCTCCGATGTACTTCGTCGCGCTGTGCAGGACCGCATCGACCCCAAATTCCAGCGGACGCTGATTGATCGGCGTCGCGAAGGTGTTGTCGGCGAGCGTGCGCGCTCCGACCGACCGCGCGGCCTGCACGGCCTCGCGGATGTCGGTTATCATCATGGTCGGGTTCGCCGGCGTCTCGATGTACACGAGTCGCGTGTTCCGTCGCACCGCCTCGACCCACGCACGGGGGCGACGCGGATCCACGAAGGTCGTCTTCACGCCGAACCGAGGCAGGAGGCGCGTGAAGATCTCCGTGGTCGCGGTGTAGAGGCTCGATCCGGACACGACGTGATCGCCCGCGTCCACGCACGCGAGGATGGCGGATGCGATCGCCCCCATCCCCGATCCGGTCACGAGACCCCGCGCGCCGCCCTCGAGGTCGGCGAGGGTCTCCTCGAGATCCCGGAGGGTCGGATTGCCCCATCGCGTGTAGTACGCCTCCGGGGCGAACTCGACGGCGAGCTCCGCGCCCTGACGCGCCGATTCGAGGGCCCACGTGGAGCTCGCGTAGATCGGAGTCACGAGCGGTCCGTGGCCTTTCGGTCTGCGACCGTGGATCGCGCGGGTCCGGGGGCCGGGTCGTCTCGCCATGAGGTCGGGCCACGACGCGACAGGCGAAATACATTGCGAACTCGCGCGGTCGAAATCGTACGGATCGCACGCGGGAGGCCGCGGCCTCCGTCAAACCGGAAAGGTCAAAAAGGGGGGGTGTATACAAGCCATTGCCCGGCCCGGTGACAGGGTCGGGCGCACACCGCCAAGGGAGGCAACCGCATGTCGCGGGAAGTGGACTTCAACGCAAAGCCGATCGATCCGGACTTCATGAACAAGCCTGACGAATATCCGGAGACGGGGACCCATTTCGAGCACAAGGTCTTCGCGGAGGGCAAGGAACGGCCCGACGCGGACGGCAAATCCTACCCCACGACGCTCGGGATCCACGGCACCCACGTCGCCGTCGACTTCGACGGGTGCGTCGCGGACGGCGTCTGCATGGACGTCTGTCCCGTCGACGTCTTCGAGTGGATCCTCGCCCCGGGTAAGAAGGGGACCGGCAACGACAAGATCATCGAGAAGGGCAGCGAGGAGTGGGACAAGTACCGGACCGACAAGTCGGACATGATCCGCGAGTCGGACTGCATCGATTGCATGGCGTGCGAGACAGCCTGCCCAACGAAGGTCATCAAGATCAGTCCGTAAATCCGCTGACGCCCGGCTTCGTTCCGACGATTCCGCATGAGTCGCCGGCTTGGATGCGGCTACGTTCGGCACTCCGTTCTGCTTTGCGCCCCTGGTCGTTGCCGCGCCATGGATTCCAGTGGCCCGCGTTGCGATCCCAGCGGCGATCAACGGGCTCGCGGCGAATCCTTATAAGCCCGTTATCTTTTTGGCACACCCGCCCAGAACGCACGACCGTCCGAAGGGCCGCCATGACACAACGAAGGGAGACGATGACGAAATTCCTGGCGACCGTCCTTCGGACGGTGGCCGCGGCCGTCGCCCCGCGCGCGCGATTCGGTGTGTCGTGATGGCGGACCTTCTCTACGCGGGATTCCTTGGGCTAATCGCGGGATTCGTGCCCGTATACCTCGGCCTGACACCTCTGTGGGCTTTCAAACGACTCTCCAGTGCCTGGAGGTCCGCACTGCTCAGCTTCTCCGTCGGCATCCTCCTCTTTCTCTTCGTCGACGTGACCCACGAGGGCGTCGAGTTGTCGGGAGCACCGGGGAGCAGTCCCTCGCTCTTCGCCCTCGGACTGGTCGTCGGCCTCGTCGGACCGGTCCTCGTCTCCGGCCGAAGGGGGCGGGTCAGGACCGAGGCGGCGGGGGCGGCGCGCCCGACCCCGCGGAAGTTCATGGGAAGTGCGAGGTTGTTCACCGCCTTCACGATTGCTGTCGGAATCGGTCTGCACAACCTCGGCGAGGGCCTCGCGATTGGCGCGTCCTATGCCGCGGGGACCCTAGGCCTCACGACGCTGCTCGTCGTCGG
>WNFV01010518.1_pt1 | contig 10075 bp, 10 predicted proteins | sample 5400101 | NCBI WGS metagenome assembly WNFV01 (sample SAMN13153361, study PRJNA577476) | soil metagenome | isolation source: 115 cm soil or saprolite under grassland replicate 1 | place: USA:California | collected 2016-06-15 | reverse complement strand
AACTTAATCTGCAGTTTGAGCCGGACGTCGCGGCCGAGAATTTTCGCCAAGTAGCGTCTCACACCAACCTCACAGGCACGTGTTGTTTTCACCGCTTTCTCCTTTGCTACTCAAACCTGTCATTACTGCGAGTCACTCCCCGCTCTCTCTCGGCGACGATTAGACCCGCGCTAGCCACCTAAGCTTTCCACGTTCCTCGCGTTACTGCGTCAGAACGAGACATTTGTACCTTCACCACTTGGTCTCCAGTAAGCGCAAGATGTGTTGTTTCATCACTACTGCACGCTCGTGGGGATTTTCTATGATTTCGACCTTCGAAATATCTTCGAGAGCGGCCGATCACTTCGGCAGATAGGTTATCTGCTGGCCGCCAAGGGAAGCCTCCGCCATCACACCCCGGATAGGTCTGACGAATACCGCCACACCGTCAACGAACTGGGCACCCATGGCGGCACCCTTATCCGCGTATACTGCGGAGGCGTTGGCGCCAAAATCAATCTCGTTTCGTTTAAATCGGTCCATCGCCGGCTGATTCTCGAACACAATTAGCTGACTGTAGTCCTGGAGCCCGGCCTGAAACCCTACCGACATCTGGGTCAAGTCCGCGTAACCGATATGTTGGCCTTTCTCGTAAACGACACCCCGACCGCTGGCGCCGCCAAAGAGCAAGCCGCCTTTGGTGATCTCCGGAAAAAAAGCGTAGCCATAACCCTTCTTGGCAAAGGCCTCAAACTGCGGATCCACTTTGTTCCATTCCTGCCTGGAAGCCTGGGCCTTCTTGAAGAGCGCGTCTCCTTCCCCCTTGGTGACCGACCCCGTGCTGCAGCCCGCCATTAAATCCATTATCAGTGCCATGACAACAATGGTGCGTTTCTTTGATGTCATAGAGCCTCCTTTTTATTTCATTTTCCTCAGGAAAGTTTGTTCGACCACGCGATGCGCCGGTAGCGACCCTGGTTCTGCCTGCGAGGGATGCATTTGGGTCATTCCACCTGCTCTTTTTTGTCGGAAAGTTTTGTCTTTATCCTCGAGACCAGCTCATCATAGGTCGAACTGGTGAGGATACGGTTAAACTGGGAGCGGTAATTGTTTATAAGGCTGATGTTTTCTATGACTAGATCGTAGACTCTCCAATCCTCTCCCACGCGATGAAGTTTGTAGTTGATAGTAAATTCCTCTCCCTTAGAGGTCCGCATCTTACTACTCACCTCAGCATAGGGTCCGTCTATTCTCTCATTCGCATAGATGAATTTCTCGTTGTTGTAAGACTCGATCTTATCCACATAGGTTTGCTCCAACAGGTCGCTAAAGACCTTTATAAACTCCGTCTGCTCTTCAGGGGTTCGGCGCTGCCAGTAAGCACCTAACGAACGTTGGGCCATCTCCTGGAAATCGAAGCGGACAAAGATTACTTCGCGCAGCCTCTTTCGACGTTCTTGCTTTCTGCCCTCCCCCTGGAGTTGAGGGTTAGTCAGAATCTGGATCACTTGGTCCACAGTTGACTTGATCTCTACCGTGGGGCTATCGGCGAGGGCGTTGAAGGGAAGAAATAATAAAAAGGCCCATATCAACAGCGTTGGGACCCTGCCCGGATCTCGGTTCCTCATCTTCATTCTCCGTCCGACTTCAGATCTCTGCCCGCAGGATCGTAGAGATTCGAGTTCATTGTGGCAGCAAGCTTATGCCATTGAGCTAAACGCCCATTGTTAGGTTGCCTGCAGGCACTCTGCGGGTGCAATCGCCGACGCGCGCAACGCTATACAAATCCAAACCTCTGCAAGTCTTCGCGGGAAGCTTCGCTAAAATCTCGCAACCGATCTATCGCGCCGTTGTTCACCATGTCCCGCAATTCGGGGAAAGTCTTATTGGGCGCCAGATAGGTGTTAACAATCATTCGAACAACTTTGTCTGCGTTTTGAACGGTCGTCGTCGATGAGAGAACACGCATCCTACTGATCATTGCGTTGAGTTTAACAACTTGGGCGACGTCGGCTGTCTCATGTACAAGGGAGTCCGCGTATAACTTTGACGACGCGCTGTAGTGCTAGCCGTTCCCCGCTTCTTCACTCGTTTCCTACGTATCCAGAGGCCAGTCCCTCGCAATGTCTCGGACGCGCTCGCTCATCGCTGTCCCCGAAGCAATCAGTTGCACCCCGCTCCGGTGCAACAGTGCCGGCAAGTAATTACCGGCGCTGTCAACGCGAGCAACTGCCGCTAAATCCAGGCGGAGCAAACGACTGCCGAATTTTGAGCTTGCCGTCCGCCAAGAATCCTCTAACTCAGTGACCCAGATCCCATCGAGGTCGCCTTCAAGCTTCAACGTGACTTGGTCCGGCTCATCCTGTACGGTGATTCTGAGCATGCGTTTTCCCGATGCGCTTGATGCAAAGGCAATACCTGTGCCGAGCGTCATGGGACGCCGAGTCGCTTCACAAATGTTTGAAAATGCGGAGAGTGGGAGCGTGAATCGAAGCTCGCGTGCTAATGTCGTGGTGCTAACCGGCTAGCAGCTGCCAACCGATTGGCACTCGCCTCTTAAATCGAAACACGCATCCGACACTACGTCCCGAGACGGACGATGCTGAGCTTCTTCATACGAAACTGGAGCGTGGAGCGATTCATTCCCAGGCGGATCGCCGCACCGTTGGGTCCGGAGAGCACCCATCGGGTCTCTTTCAGTGTCGTCAGGATATGGGCACGTTCGGCTTCTTCCAGAGTTCGGTGCTTGCCATTAACCTGGCCAGGTGTGGTGCGGCTATTAAGCTCCGTGAGCGGCACCCGCAACACTGGACCGGGGGACAGAATCACCGCGCGCTCAATGAGATTCTCCAGTTCGCGGATATTTCCCGGCCAGCTGTAGCGGCTCAGCGTCTCCATTGTCTCCGACGGGATCGTCTCGATATTACGCTTCATACGCCGGGCGAAATGTTGAACGAAATGGCGCACGAGCATAGGGATGTCTTCCGCTCGCGCGCGCAGCGCAGGAACCCGGAGTGGAAATACATTCAAACGATAGAATAGATCGGAACGAAACTTCTGCTCCTCCAACATGGCAGAGAGATCGCGATTGGTGGCGGCGATCAGACGCGCATCGGTTCGCATTGTCCGTGTGCTCCCAAGTCGCTCAAACTCTCGCTCTTGCAGCACCCGTAGAAGCTTAGTTTGAAGGTCGAGCGGGACCTCTCCGACCTCATCCAGGAATACGGTTCCCCGATTGGCCAGCTCGAAACGGCCGATGCGTTGAGCGATGGCACCTGTGAACGCACCTTTCTCATGCCCGAAGAGTTCGCTTCCCAGTAGTCCTGTCGGAATCGCCGCACAGTTGAGCTTTACAAATGCGTTTGAGTGCCGAGAGCTGAGATTATGGATGGCCCGCGCGATCAGTTCTTTTCCTGTCCCGGTTTCACCATAGATGAGCACGGTCGAGTCGGTAGGTGCCACAATTTCGACTTGCATGAGCATCCGCCGAAGCGCCACGCTCTTCCCTAGGATCTCCCTGAAGTTCAATTCACTGCGAACTTCATCTTGTAAGTAAAGCTTTTCCTGGGCGAGTTTATCCTTGAGCTCTTGAATCTCGCCGTAGGCGAGTGTGTTCTCCATCTTTATCGCTATTTGGTTCGCCACTTGCCTCAGGAACTCGACATCTTCTTCATCGTAGGCACCCGGTTGCACACTGCCGGTGACGAGGCTCCCGATGCGTCCGTGCGTAGTGGTCAACGGAAGCGCGCAAAGAGACCGAATCCCATGCTGTTCAAATAGTGTTCTCGCACATGGGAAGCGAGTCTCACGCTCCAGAAACGGAATCACGAGCGGCAACTGATGCTCGTACACCCACTGGGTCAGTCTCTGCTCTGGAGTCGCTCCATCGGTAATCCCGTGCTCGCCGCCGCCGGCCATAGTAGGGTGCCACTGAGTCTTGTTTGTCCCTTCGTCGTACTGTGAGATTCCGATGAAATCACAGTTCACGACATGGCGCAGTTCGGCCGCGAGGAGGGGAAACAATCGCCCGGCATCGCGCTGCGCGCCAATGGCCGTGGAGATTCGGATGAGGGCTTTGTAGCGTACCGCCGCAGATTGCTTTGGCTGTTCAAACCGCAATCGCCTCGCTTCGCTCTCCATCGCCACTATCCTCTCTTCAGCGCGTTCCGGCCTTATCCCGGTCGATGGTTTAAGCCTCACTGACTGAATCTGATTTCCCAACGTGTGGCGTACTGACGCACCATCATCTACGATACGGACAGAAGCAACTACTTCACTCATGAGAGCACCCTCTTTCACTTACTCTCCGTCGCGTGCAGCAATTACGGCCGACTATACGATGCGAGGTTAAAAAAACGCCGGAATCGAATGTTAGAAACTAGTTGCTGCTTGATCGCCAGTCTTTCGGTCCTTTTCCCCCACGATCCACTCGCGGAGATACGCCGGACAGTTCTCAAGCTTGATGCCATCGGCTTCGCAACGTGCCAGAAACCTCACTGGGTCTCGATCCACGAGAGTTATCTCTTTCAAATCCATAATTACGTTGTGACCTTCTGCTTCGAAGAGCCTTTGCAACTCCGCAACGTCTTCCGTCTCGATTCGACCACTCAGGCTAAAGATTACAAATTCCCCATGAGCAAGTCTTTCTATCTTCAGCATCGATTCACCAAGTCGAGGCTCAGCATTCGGACCAGCACGTCAAGCAGCGTGGCTGTTACCCGCGAAGAATCATGCCCGCTCCACAGGCCTGCGCCGTTCCCACAGCCGGCGTAAAAACTCGTCAGGCGGAACGAAGAATGGGTTCTCCTGAAGGATTCCACCGATGATGATCATCGGATGAGTCCGCATAACGTCAACAACCACCTCCCCCCAAACTTGGCTAGATCGTAAGTACATATGACTGGGCTGGCGGGCCCGTCTTGGCGAAGCCATACATCGTTTGCCCTCGCTTCGTACTCCAGCAAATCATCTACCCTGGTCTATTTTCCAGAGCCCATTCCATATGAGTTACAAAGCGAATCAGCGGAAGCCCTGTTCTTGGGAGTCCTTCACGACCGCTTCGAACAGAGCCAGTGTCCTGCGCCCATCGAATCGGCCATCGCCCAGATGCGTATCGGCCCAGCTTCGTAGTTCGAGCTGGCCGCTGTCGCGGGCGGCGGCCACATCGATACCGGCCGACGCCAACTGCCGGAGGTGCTCGTCACGTCGCTGGGGGTCGACGGAATGCACGGCCTTCTCACCGCATTCGAGGCCGTCCTTGATGAACGGAAGCAACAGGATCGGCTTGAGAAGTCGGCGGCAAAGCCTCCTGGCTCAATGATCGTAACCTTGATCCCGAACGGTTTAACTTAATGGGCGAGGACCTCTGGAAGGCCTTCAACCGCAAAATTCGATGCATGATAAAGCGCCATCGTCGGCACGGTGAGACGTCCGCCCAGTGAAGAGATGTTCAGGATATGGCCTGACCCCTGTTTTAGAACCCCGAAAGCAAATGAATCGATCGAGTCAACCGTCATCTGCTGATTAGCTTTCGCGAACCTGCTTTGCACAGCAGTGGTTTCAGCCCTACCGGGCTGAGTATTTCGATAGAACCTGCAGCAACTTCTGTTCACCCGCCGGCGGTTTTATCTTGCCCGCGAGAATGTCCTTCGCCGCAACCGGCTTACCGTAGTACTCCGCGTTGGCCTCATCCCGGGTGGCGATTACCGTGCCCTCCAAAGAAATGCCGGCAAAAAGTCCCTGGCTGATACTATAAGTATATGTGGCCGCCTGCAGTGTTACGTTCCCCTCGGCGGTACGCCCGATCGGACCGGCCGCTGCGCTGAGGTCGGCTCCAAGGGTAACATTGCCGCCCTTCGAGAATGCGTCAACAGCGTCTTGAGTGTTGAGGACAATCACAAACTCAGTGATCTCCACCCCAGCTTGAAAGCCAACTCCTACCCCTCCCGTACCGATTGCCGAAGGACCGCTCCAACCCTTTGCGGTTCGCGCTACGACAATGCCGCTCCCGCCTCTGGCACTGCCGATGAACCCGGCTTTCGTCACGGTCAAGATCGCGAGACCTTTTGCGCTTCGCAGAACGCTATCGGGAATTGCTTTCTCAGGCATCTTCTGGAAGCGTTGCATGATCGTCACGGCCTGATTGACGTCGTCCTGCATGCTGGCATGCGCGGCAGTGGCATTCAGGCACGCGACGAGTAGAATTCCAACAATCGAAAAAGTAATTGGTCTCATCTTGGCACTCTCCTTTTTTTTTCAGCCGAGCGTTCATGCATACCGCGGTCGACAATCGCTCCGCGCCGCGGTTTCAGTCGAATGATCACTCAGCTGGCTTGACTGTGAAGCAGCAAGGACTAAGCCAGCCAGCCAACGCTTTTGACTTTCTTGGCATCGATCTAAGGGAGCACCGCAAATTTACTATCTATTGTGAGCAACAGAGATGAAGAAGCGGGGTCACAACCGACAAGCTTTTTTGTTCTGTACCTGCTCCTGACGGGAAACGTCGTGTCGATATATCAGAATGAGTCGAAATCTCGACACTACGGAATAGGTCCGTGCCGTCAGCGGCAGATCGGTAAGTCCCGTGTGAGCTCGATGCGACGGTTAGGCTCGAGACACTCTCGGTCACGGGTCAGCCGCGTTTTCCCGCCTACCGTTTGCCAACGTAGAAGTAATACGTAGCTTTGTAGCCTACCCGAGTCACTTTCCCCGCCTGTGCTTGGCTACAGGGTTCGGTGGGCGCTTTGCCGCCTACGGTATGTACACGCTGGATGCTCTTGGTCTGACTGAAGACTCCGGTCCCCGAAGTTGATTTCGCGTTCAACAGTAACCATGGAATGGCCCCGGAGTCTGGACCAGCGAGTTGCGCCTTCACTTCACCAACCACCTTGCTTCCATCATTCGATTCCCAGGTCGGGCCTGCATAGTGTTTGCCGATCTTGTTGCCTGCCCCATCGAACAGGTCAGCTTCCGGTGCTTTGAAGACCCACTCGAACCGTGTCGGCACATCTTTGCTGGCGTTGCACTCGTAGATCTGCACACCGGTGGCCTCTGTCTCAAGCGATAACACTTCGATCGCCGGGGTCCTTAGATTTTCGGGTATCAAAGGAATCGTCCCGAACCTAGACGTTGCGCAACCCGCGACGAGCGCGACGAGTGAGATCCGCGTCATTGCTATTACATCGTGCCTTTTCATCTGGTCCTCTTGAACGCCGAAGATTTGATCATGGTCATGTTTAACGACGGTACATGATTTCGCCGGGGAGGAAACAACAAAGCATGCGCGCCCAACAGGCGTATTTTTGAAATGTCGCGTCGTCAATGCCAGAAATGTCGGCCTCGGTCTCCAACTCGATTCTTGTGATGGAAAACCCTTCGCCAAACTTGTCCAGTTTCTATTCGATTTGCTGCTGTTGTTTTGGTGGTTTCAATTTTGACCGATTTTGAGCTACTGGGCTGTGTAACCGCCATCAACTGGCAAAATCTGTCCGGTTATGAACGATGCGCCGTCGGAACAGAGCCAGACGACGGTGCTGGCAATCTCTTCCGGCTGGCCGACGCGTCCAACGGGGATCGCGCCTTCCAGCGCCTGCTTTACTTCAGGGGCCGTCGCAAAGTCACGAAACATGCGCGTCTCAATCGGCCCGGGCGCGACGGCATTGACTCGAACGTTTTGTTTGGCGTATTCCAGCGCCACCGATTTGGTCAGCCCGTTGACGGCGTGTTTGCTAGCAACGTAGACCGGAACTGTGGCAAAGCCGATCACCCCCGCCACGGAAGAGTTATTGACGATGGCACCGCCGCCGGTCCTCAGCATCGCCGGAATCTCGTGCTGTAGCGACAGCCAAACGCCTTTGACATTGATGTCCATGATTTGATCGTAGGTTTCTTCGGTTTGTTCGGGCAGTGGCGTCAGCGCCTGCTCGACACCGGCGTTGTTGAAGGCAAAATCAAGCCGGCCGAATGTCGCCAGCGTCTGTGCGATCATCGCTTTGACATCGCTCGCTTTCGTGACGTCGGTTTTGACGAAGATCGCTTCACCGCGTAAGGCTTTGATCTCGGCGATGACCTCATGGCCTTCCTTCTCGCGGCGTCCACTGACGACGACTTTCGCGCCCTGTTTGGCAAACTCGATTGCGGCGGCACGGCCAATACCGGCATTGCCGCCAGTGATCAATGCGACTTTTCCTGCAAACTGACTCATGGACTGCTCCTTCCTCGAATTTCTTAGATCATTGTTGATGGCGGCGGTTGGTGATCTTGCCACCGCGCGCTTTGTCTATCGTTTGATTACCACGGCAGCGATTCGCCCAGGTGGAAGTAACCGCTGGTCGGTCCATCGTCTGGGAGCGTTGCCAATTTGCGCGTTGGTCTTACCGCGTTCGCTCATCACGTGGTGCTCTGTGAACACACGGAGTCTTTTTCTATTTCTGGACTTGCTGCCCAGATTTTCGACATGACCCAAGACACCAGCACTAACCAAACGAAAGTTGTACCGACAAAGATCCTTACAGCATAGTGAAGCCCCATTGCGTCCTGGACGAAAAACTGGCGTATGGCCGCCATTATTCTGGTGAATCCGATAACGTCACCGTTTAATTTGGGTGTCGCGGTAGATCTGTCACGCGCATGGCACATAAGATCTTGTTGGCACTGCAACCAGATAGTGAACGCATCGAACCGATATCTCTCCGTTTATGTGAATTCCGCATTGAGTATTTGCTCTGCGATGCGTTGATTAATTACAGGTTCTGGCCTCCATCGAGAGTCGTACCCGCGTGCAGCGGTGGTGCGGCTACGCGATAGCAATACTCGCTTTCAGCCAACGGGTTCGTTGCGCGTTTCGAATTGCACGAGGGAAGCGGAGCAACGCATGTGCCAGAACAGATCGTGTACGGAAAGTCTAAAAGTACGCGGATCAGTAGCGTCTCATATGTTGCAGGTTTGGTTTCGGACGGGTTGTGACGGATAACCGGTGCCTACTTATCGGCAAGTGTCGAAATGTCGGCTTTGGTCGGACGAGCAATAGCCAGTCTTTTTATCCGGGCTTGAAGGTCGTCCGCGAAGAATCGACTCCGGTCATTCCTAGTGAGATGGAAAGACTCGTCAGTGAGCTTCTGCGCGATCGTCACGCTTTTCAAAAAAAATCAGCGACCAATGTATGATTGCAAGGCTTGGCCCTGCAATTGCTCCCTTGATTGGGTTCTAAGAAGGACCACCGAAAGGAGTTTCACAACTGAACTCGGTGATGTCACACCCCTCGGAGCGCCAAGTTGCTGTTTCCGCAACCAAGCTTGATCAACAATCGCTGGATCGCGAACGAATCCGGCAAGACCTTTGTAACCATCGACCCTGCTACTGGCGCAGAAATCTGCCAAGTTTCCGAAGCCGACGCTGCGACCTTATACACTGAAGTGAAGACGGTCACTTCGAAACTCTTCGAAGATATCACGCGAATTGCGTCTCCGATTCGCGCGAGACAAAAGCTCGGCGCCATGGTGTGCGCTGGAACGACTCGAGAAGCAAGCTTTGAATGAGGAGAAATGATGAAAAAAACGATTGTGGTCGCGATCACGTTCGCGCTGATGTTTTTTCTACGAACGGAGTCAGTTCGCGGGCAAGCTTTAGAGGACATGGAGCAAGCTGAAATAGCTAAGGCACTGCCGCAATCTGAGTCCCGGGAAAAAGCATCGGTTGCCAGCGAGCGCGACGACGTGCCGACAGGAATCGAGTCGGATAGCGGTAAGTTGAATCAGGGATCAGAAGTCATTGAGCTGGCGCAGAATCTCGGTGAAGAAAGAGCGCGTGCGGAAACCAAAGACGATGGTGTCCCCGACGATACCGTTGGAGAATGGGATCCCTGGGAACCCTTCAACGAAAAAACCTTTTGGTTCAATCGCCAGGTCGACCGTTTCGTACTGAGGCCGGTGGCCAAAGGGTATAACGCGGCCTTGCCCGATCTCATTCGCGGAGGAATCGCCAATATGTTCGACAATCTCGATGTGACCCGACGTTTCGTTAACAACATTTTGCAGCTCAAGTTCGCTGGCGCAGGACGCGAATTGGCGAGGTTTGCCATTAACAGCACTGCTGGCAT
>WNFV01011446.1_pt1 | contig 10077 bp, 9 predicted proteins | sample 5400101 | NCBI WGS metagenome assembly WNFV01 (sample SAMN13153361, study PRJNA577476) | soil metagenome | isolation source: 115 cm soil or saprolite under grassland replicate 1 | place: USA:California | collected 2016-06-15 | reverse complement strand
CGGTCCGCATCAGCAGTGCTCCTTGCAACGGCTCGCGACGCCAGCCAGCTTAGGGCTGCCGGCAGATGGCCGCATGACTGTTTACCGATGGATCGTAACAGCAGCTACAATCCCGGGTTGTACGCGGAGGAGGTGCCCATGCAGTGGACCGTGCTGATCGTTCGGCTGCCAGCCGACCCGTCCCGCCACCGGGTCGCGGTCTGGCGGGAGCTCCGCCGGATCGGCGCGCTGTTGCTCGGTCAGGGCGTGTGGGCCATCCCGGCCACGCCCGCCTTCACCGCCGGGCTGGACCGGGCGGTGAAGCTGGCCGAGCGCGGCGACGGCGAAGTCGTGCTGCTGGACGCGGCCGGCCGCGACGAGACCAACGCAGCCCGCTTGGAAGGGCTGTTCACCGCCGCCCGCCAGGCCGAGTGGGCCGAGTTCCTGGCCGACTGCGGCAAGTACGAGGCCGAGCTCGACAAGGAGACCCGCACGCGGAAGTTCACCCTGGCCGAGCTGGACGAGGAAGAGCAGAGCCTGGACCGGCTGCGCCGCTGGTACCGCGACATCAAGGTCCGCACCAAGGAGCTGCTGGTCCCGGCCTGGCTTGCCAGACCTCCGCTCGGGCGACGTGGTCAGCCGAGGTGACGTGTCAGATGCGGCCAGGCAGGGGGCGCCATGAGCGCCCCCTGCCTGTTGACGATCGACGAAGCCTGGACTAGCTGCTCGTGCAGCTCACCGTTCCGGCAGGCACGGGACCGTCGGAGGTTGGCGGGTCGAAGGTGCAGACGACGGTCAGCACCACCGTCCCGGGCGGCTGCTCGACGGTGATCGTGGCGGTGGTAAAGGCCAGGTCGGTGATGTCCTCGATCCAGTTCGAGTTGGGACAACCCGGGGCGCCGGGGATCGGAGTCTCCGGCCCCGTCGTGGAGACGTCAAACGGGGTGGTGCCGTTCTTGAGCTCGCTCTCTGGGATCCGCTGGGCGCCGCTTACCGTGATGGGGGCAGGGTTTTGCCCCGGGGGCTGGTGGACGCCACTGCCGGGGTTGGTACAGGTGGCGGTGGCGTTGCCGGTCGCGTCGAGGTTGACGATCACGTCGCCGTTGCCGAGGCCGGCCAGTGCCCCGGAGGCTTCCAGGAACAGGCCCCCATCGGTGAAGGCGGGCTCGGCGCGGGCGCCGCCCTTGAGGTGGACGCTAGAGGCGAAAGCCGCGGTGGCCATCGCGGCCATGACAACGAAGGCCAGGAAAAGAACGGTTGCTGTGCGTCGCATCGCCCGCTCCTTGGGCTATGGCCGATTCCGGGTTCCGGAACCGGGCTGGGTTGGGCGGGCGAGGCGGCGGGCCACGGCAAGACGGTCGGCCGCACCAGCCACGGGAGGTCGGCAGCACACGAAAGCTCCATGCCCTTAAAACAGAGACCGCCCCCCGCCTCGGCATCTCGACTTCTCCTTTGAAGCCGATGAAGTCGATGGTTCTTTGACCCAGGGTTAGGATGGTGTCACTGGCGTGGATTTCGTTGGATACGCATCGTGCGTGAAACCGGAGTACGTATTGGGCCGTAGAATTTAGGAGTACCGAATTGCTATGCGATACCCGTCTATTTGCGTTACGACTGTACAGAACGCTCAGAAATCATTTGATTCGGATGTAGGTTGTAGTACGTAAATCGGTGAAGATGACGCTTACCGGGCTATTGCGGAAGCGGCCGATGGTGGACACCTCGCTCGAGCCACCTGTCCTCTCATGGGTTGGTCTGTCGGCTGGGTGCGACTGGGGACCAGCTCGAGCCGGGCCAGCTGTAGTCCCAGCAGCCGCACGGCGGGCTGGCCTGTGGATTTGCCGGAGGGTTGATGTGGAGCGCCCGCCGCATCAGCATTGTCAGACGACTTCGGCGCCTGCTGGGCGGAGGGAGGATCGCAACCACGATGGCACGGTCGAGCGGGAATGGCTTTCTCGCCAACTTCAGCACCTACGACGCGCCCTTGCCCACCAAGATCCACGTCGCGCTGGCAAACAGCTGGAAGAAGGCACGCACACGATCCGCCTGCTGCGGGAACTACGGCCAGCCGGGCTGCTGACAGCCGGCTGAGGGGCCCCGTGAGGGTCCCAACGACCACGGGCACCCGCACCACCACGACGACGAGCACGGCTGATGCTCGATCCGCAGCGCACCGGCCGGTTCAGCTCTCCACGAGCAGTTCCATGACCTGCTCCACCATGAAGCCGCGCTCGTGGCGGTCGGCGACCTCCCGCAGTGTGTCGAGCAGCGCATCGGTGACCTCGAGCGGGACCACACCGAGCACCTCGGAGCGGGTGATCGTGGCCGGCGGCTTGTCGGGCGCGAACCAGTGCCGGAGCAGCCCGATGCCGATCTCGTTGACGCTGCGGTGGCCCTCGGTCCAAGCCGCGACCTCGCGTGCGAAGAAGGCCTGGTTGAGGTCGGCGAGCGCCGCCACGCGGGTCCTCTCGGGCCGCTCGGCGAAGTCGTCGTCGTCGAACAGCCTCGACGTCGGGACCCGCCCGGCGGACTCGAAGAACTCGCCCCTGTCGAACGCGACCAGGTCGCCTCTCCGGGTGGCGACCGCGGTCGCCCGGCGCAGCGGGCCGCCCGGGTCCTCGTAGAGCAGCCCGGTCAGGAAGAGCGGGTAGCGCTGGAAGCGGAGCCCGTGGACCACCTCGGCCAGCCTGACGTGCTGAGCGAACGGCTCGGTCGGCGCGGGTGTCTGGGTCACGAGGTGCTCCTGGTCGCGAGGGTGCTCAGCTAGCCAGGAAACCGCAGTCCGGCCCGGTCCCGCAACGCCAACCTGCCAGCTCATCCCGCGCGGCTGGGGTCGCGGCCGTGTTCGGCCGGATACCCAGTGCTTCGTCCCCATCCTCCAGCCAGCCGCGGCCGGCACGGCCAACTCGTCGCCTGATATGCCCCACTGAACTCGGGCGGTTCAGCTTGCCCCGGTTTGGGTGGCAGCTTGTGCGGGGAGAGGAACTCCTTTGGGGAAGGTTTACGCGCGCAGGAGCGCGAGCGGCTCGACCACCGAGCCACTCCGAACGCCGCTGGAGGCAACATGGCCGCACTTTTCCTGGTGCTCGCGGTGGCCGACGCCGTGCTGCTCGGCGACGCCGTGCTCGGCAACACCAGCGCCAGCTCAGTTTCCGTCTTCAACCACTCGATCACCGGCTTCACCCAGGGCCAACTGCTGGTGGTCGCGGCCGGGCTCGGCCTGCTGCTCGTGCTGCTGCCGGGGCTTGCCTGGAGCTGGTCGAGCGCACGCCGCGCCAAGCGTCGGCAGCAGCAGGCGGAACGACGCGACCTGGAGGGCAGGATCGTCAAGCTCGAACGCGACAACGCCGCCCTGCGCCAGGAGCTGAAGCGCGCTGAGCGCGTCGAGACGCACGCGTAGGGACGCGGCGTGCCTTCCACCCGGACTCCCGCCAACGGACCGTAGTCGACGACGCGCCCGGCCGTCGTGGTTTCGATGGCCAAACGGACCAGACCCTGCCCATCAGCACCGCCGCCCTGAAGTCGGGGGCGCGCGATCGGGTGGGCCGCGGCGCCTGGTTCGCGCCTGCCCACGGGCAGGCGCGCGGCAGTAGCCGCAATGCTAGGGAGGGGGCAGGAGGTGGAGATTTCGTTTCCCGGCTCGCCGACCTGCCTTGCCGAGCTGCGGCGCGCCATCCGACACAGCTTGGCGGAGATGCCAGCCGCCATCCCGGACGAGGTGGTCGACGACCTGGTCCTGGCCGTCAGCGAGGCCGCCACCAACGCCATTCTGTACGGGTCCGACGATGCGCAGCCGGTCACGGTGACCGTCAGGGTCCGTGGCGGCTGGATCGAGGTGACCATCCGCGACCGGGGCCGCCCCGCCGTCCCGCGCACGGCTCCCGTGGCGAGCCTTCGCGGGCGTGGGCTGTGGCTGATCGGCCAGCTGGTCGACGAGGTGCGCCTTGCCAAGGCCCGCCCAGGGACGCTGGTAACGCTTCGCCGCTGCATCGGCGACCCCGCCGTCGGCGGGTTGCCCAATGGGCGCCTGAAAAGCGCGCCCAAGACGCCGCCCTATTTGGATGGCGCCTGATCGAATCCGCGCGCCGAACTCCCAGAGAGTTTCTAGAATTACGTCTTGATCGAGCGTTTCCCAGACGTGCCTGAGCGGGTTGTCAAGCCTGGACGCAAGGGGGAGATTACCGGCTGTTGCGCTGAGCAGGATGACTGCCGTGCCCCGCAGGAGCGCCCATCGTGACCCGACCACCGTCTGGCGGCCAGGGCGTCGCAGCGCCTGGTCGCAGCCGTCGACCCGCGCTGCTTCTGGCTGGGTCGATCGGCTGGCTCGCCGGCACGGGCCCGCTGCTGGAGCGGGCACGGCGGCTCTTCTTGCTCTTCAGCCTCGTCCAGCTCGGCTTGCTGGTCCCGTTTTTGGTGGTTTCCCAGCGGGCCGTTGCCTTGCGGGTGCTCGCCGGTGTGGGCATGGTGTTCCTCGTGGCCCGCTGGCGTCACGGCTATCGCCACCAGCGGTTCCACCTGGCGCTCGAACCCGCCGAAGGGGTCTCCCTGCTGCTGCTGACCGCCAGCATCAGCAAACCATTCCAGGCGCTTGGGCTGCTCTATGTCGGGTTGTACTTCCGCTGCCTGTACGGCACAGGCCGTAAGGTCGTGGTGGTCCTGGCGTCCTACCTCGCCGCGTTCCTCGGCGGGGTCGGCGTGGCGGCCGGCCCGGCGAGCCTGCTGGCGGGGCCGGTGGTGGCGCAGGTGCCAACGCTGGCGCTTGCCGCCGCAACGATGCACGCGCTGTCGATGTCGGTGGCCAAACAGCAGGCGGCTCGGGACCGTGAGGAGGCGCTGTCGCGCGCCAGCGATGCGCTGCTGGCGGCCACCAGCGCCGACGAGGTCTGCCTCGCGGCGATCGCCGGCGTCCAGGAGCTGCTCCCCGTCCCGCTGACTCCGCGGGTCAGCGTGTACCTGGACACCGGTACCGGGCTCCGCCTGGCCGCCGGGAGCGATCCGGCCGTGGCCGCGGTGCGGCCCTCGATGGTCGCGGGCCTGCCCGCTGCCGTGCTGGCGGCCGCGACGACCGGTCAGGCGGTGCTGATGTCGCAGGTGCGACGCACCCGCGCCGACAACCGCCCAGCGGTGTGGTGGGCGCATCCGCTGCTGGTCCACGATGTCGTCGGCGGGGTGGTGTTCGTCGCGCTCCGCGCGACCCCACAGCCGGAAGTGACCGAGGCGCTGGGGACGTTGGTGGGCGAGGTGCGGCTGGCGTTGGAGCGCGCCGGGCTGGCCGTCGCGCTGGAGGCCGAGCACGAAGCCGCCGAACAGCTACGCCAGCTCGGCTCGCTGCAGCGGACCCTCCTGGAGGCGGTCTCACACGAGCTGCGAACACCGCTGACGACCGTCCTGGGTGGCGCGGTCACCCTCCAGCGGTTGGGTCCTGACCTGGCCAGCGAGGTCGGCTGGGACCTCGTCCGTCGCGTGGTCATCAACGCCCGCCGGCTGGACCGGCTGCTCGGCGACCTGCTGGACCTCAACCGCCTCGATCGTGGGATGGTCGCCCTGGAACACGCCCCGGTCGACCTTGGCGCCCTGGCAGGTGAGGTGGTCGCGCGAACCGAGGAGCTGGTCGGACGCCACGTCGAGGTGGATGCCACCCCGGTCATCATCGCCGTCGACCAGGCAAAGATCGAGCGGGTGATCGCCAACCTGCTGCTGAACGCGGCCAAATACACCAACCCCCAGACCCCGATCTGGGTGCGGGTCGCGCCTCTGGAGTCCGGGGCGTTGCTGGTGGTAGAGGACGCCGGCCCGGGGGTGCCCGCAGCGCTCAAGCACGCCATCTTCGAACCGTTCCAGCAGGGACCCACCCCGTCGGCGGATACCGCCGGGGTGGGGCTGGGGCTGTCGCTGGTGGTCCGTTTCGTCGCGATGCACGGCGGGCGGGTGTGGGTCGAGGACCGCATCGGGGGCGGCGCATCGTTCCGCGTGGTCCTACCCGCCGAAACCGACCCGGCCCCACGCTAGCGCCACCTGCCCTCAACGCGGGGCCACCTGGCGCCGCGGCACCGCGACCTCGTGGCGCAACGTACCGCTGTCGCTTCGCTGGCCAGGTGTGGGAGACGACGTCATGGCCGCCTGTCCGAGCCCGCCGTCGGCACGGCGTCGAGCGCCGAGCCGAAGATGCGGCGGTACACGTCTTCGCCATAACTGGTCGCCAGCGGCGCACCTTCGACCAGCCTGAACGTGCGCCGCCCGTCGGCCTGCCGCTCAGCCCGGAGGAACAGGGCGGCGTGCACCTGCTCGCGATAGAGCCCGTGCGCCAGGTCGAACAGGTGGGTGACGTAGAGGACCTTGATCCCCGCTTCGGTGAGGGCGCGGACGATCTGCCGGGCGATCTCGGAGCCTTCCCGTTCATTGGTCGATGCGAAGGACTCGTTGCAGAGCAGGATGCAGCCGGGGCGTATCTTGCCGGCGATGTCGCCCATTCGGCGCAGTTCCTCGTCGAGCTTGCCGCTGGTCATGGTGGCGTCTTCCTCGCGCTTGTAGTGCGTGAAGACGCCGGCGGAGACGCCCGCACGGAACGATTCGGCGGGCACGAACATGCCGCATTGCATCATCAGATATGCCAGCCCGACGCTGCGCAGGAAGGTCGACTTGCCGCCCTGGTTGGCGCCGGTGATCATCACCAGCCGCCGGTTGTCCGCGTCCAGGTCGTTGCCCACGACCCGGGCCTCCACGCTCAGGCTGAGGCAGACGTCATAGAAGTCCCGGGCCGACAGGGTGGGCTCCCCCGGCGCGTCGGGCACAGGGAAGCAGGTGGGCTCCTGCTTGGCGGCAAGCCGCTCCCGCAGGTTCAGGCAGCCGACGTAGAAGCCGAGCTCGGCCCGCAGCATGCTGAAGAAGCTGAGGATGTGGTCGGCCGACTGCGCCGCCGCGTTGGCGACCAGGTTGATCCCCCTGCCGCGCAGCTCCGACAGCGCCCGGAAGCCGTTCTCGTCGCGGTCAGCGATCTGGAAGCTCAACCCGGATCGGTTCGCCACCGAGAGCCGCTGCATCCAGCCCTTCTGCTCGGGAGCGCGGCGAAGCACGTAGCGAATGCCTTTGTTGCCCTTGCCGAGCGCGGCGCTGATCAGCACGCCGCGCCGGAACTTGAGCTCCTTGAGGTGGCCCTCGACGGTCGCAAGGTATTGGTCGTCGAGCTCGCTGGCGAGCATCGCGAAGAACCGGTTGAACCCTTCCGAGCGGAAGCTACCGGCATGCTCGTCGGCCAGGCCCCGTAGCCGCCTGAGCGCGCTCACGAACAGCTCCAGCAGCTGCACCGACCAATTGAGGACCGAGTCGGGTGAGCTCAGGAAGGAGCGCCAGATCCGCTTCTGGGCCCCGATCGCCTCGACGGCGAGGTTGTAGAGGTCGATCACCACCGAAGGCTGCTCCAGGCAGTCGGCGAGCACCTGCTGGCGATACCTGATCGCCTCCGGGTCCGTCAGGCTCGAAAGCACCGCTGTCCTGGCGACCTCGAACAGGAATCCGTCGCCGCCGGCCATCGCGTCGAACAGCGTGGTCAGCTCCAGGTCCTGGGTCAGCGCCGCTTCGTTGGGTAGCGGCTCCCGTGGCAGGAAGAAATCCTGGTCCCGGTGCATCAGGAAGGCTTTCATCGTGCGATCCGCCTCCTCAGCCGCTCGTACGTCAGGCCGTACTTCTCGGCGATCGCGGCCGCGTAGGCGAGCCCGTCGGCAGGCTGCCGGACGATCTTGTAGGTCCGCATCGCCGGATTGTCCGGGACCACCGTGCTGACCATGCTGACGGTGTGCTCGCCCAGGGACGCCAGCTCGTCGACGAACGTCACGTACACGGCGAGCAGGTCCAGGTCGATGAGGCGGTTCATGACCTCCCTGCCGAGCACCAGGGCGTCGCGCAGGGTCGTGGAGGTGAAGCTCTCGTTCATGACGACGATGCTGGAGCCGGTCGCCTGCTGGAGGATCTCGTGGACGCGGAGCAGCTCGTCCTCCAGCTTGCCGCTGAGCGTCGCCAGATCCTCTTCCCGCTCGAAGTGCGTGAAGATGCGGTCGGGCAGGAACAGGGCCGCCTGGAGGCCCGGGACGGGGCAGCCCAGGCTGGCCAGGTAATGCAGCTGGCCGAACATCCGCGCGAAGGTGGTCTTGCCGCCCTGATTGGGGCCGGTCACCACCAAGACGCGCTCCGGCCCCTTCAGAGAGAAGTCGTTGCACACCACCGATGCGCTCTGGCCGATGAGCTTGTTGGCCAAGGCGATGTCGAACGCGCCGAGCGCGTGGGTCTCCTTGGATTCCCCGGACACCCTTGGATAGCAGAATGTCAGCCCGGCCGGTTTGAACCGCTCGATATATTCGAGGTACGCGACGTAGAACTGGACCTCCCGGTCGAAGGCGCCGACCGTCGGGTCGAGATACTCGCGGTGGCGCGCGCAGAAGTCGTCGAGCGTCCCGAAGACACCAGGGTGGAGTTGCGCGACGAGGTCCAGGACCTGGGCTTCGACGTGGTTCATGTCGAGCCAGTCAGGGAGCTTGGCCCGGTAGTCCCGCACGGCTCCCTGCTGGAATTTCGCGAAGGTCCGCTCGACCTCCTGGCTGTAGTCGGCTTGGTCCTGGTACCTGTCGACCCTGACGCGGTTGCCTTTGATATGGATCGAATACCGCACCGTTGCGAGGGCGTCGTCGAGCGCCTGCGCCTGGGAGGCAAGCCCCGTGAACGCTTCGGACCGGGTGTAGCCGGCCACGTGATCGCGGAAGCCCACAAGGCCGCTCGACTCCAGGTCCAGGACGGCCAGCTCGTCGGCCAGGGCGCCGACGGCCTGGCAGTAAATCCCAACCGCGTCCAGGAACCAGCGTTCCTTCTGATATCGATAGTGCAGCTTGTCCGCTTGCGCCAGGTGCTCCCGCATCGAGCGCATCTGCTGCGCGAAGGCCCGCACCGCCTCGAAGACGGCGTCCTTTTCGAGGTCGCGCAGCACCGCATGGCGGTAGCCGACAGCGTCGACGTCGGGCAGTGGCGTGTAGAAGAAGGGCTTCAGGTCGTAGTCCGCTCGGCTGGCGGTGATCGACTCCACGACCTGGTCGAGGTTCAAGTCGGAGAAAAACGCTGGCTCCGCTCGCTCGTCGGCGCCATCCTCGGGCCGGTCGAAGAGGATGCTGTGGAACCGCAGACCAGCTCACCTCCTGGGCTGCACCGGCGGAACCCGGTTCCGCACGTCGTCGGCTTCCACCGGTGGACGGTTGGTAGAAGCCATCAGCCCCTGAGGCGATTCAGGCGGGCTTCATCGCCTGCCACGATGCTACCCGCCCCGGTCACCCCTGCGGCGGTCGAGGGTGCCATCCGCCGGTTCGCGCCAGAGGTTGCCGAGGTAGGGAGCGGTTGCCTACCGTCGATCGTCGAGGTAGAGGCCATCAGCGCCGGTGACGCGGTTATGCGAGCCTCATCGCCTGGCGATTGTGCCACCAGCCCTGTTCGACGCAGCGGGCTGCGGTGGCGCTCGTTGCGCGGGACACCACGCGGGCCGACAATCGACCCATACGACCTGGGGATGGAGCCCCCGGCGACGCCCTCTCCTTCGAGGGCTGATGGCTCCTTTCGGAACGACGAGAGGAGCCATCAGGGTGACCGCATCGTCTCCACCGCCGGAATGGTCGGCGGCGTGGCCCGCCAGGATTGCGTGGTTGCCCCCGTTTGGCCATGGCAACGGTCTGGGCGCGCCGAGCTGGGCGCCGATCGCCGACGTCGATCCCAAGCTGGCGGACCCATTGCTCGACGCGTTTCGAGACGCCGGTGTCCCGGCCTATGCGGCGCCGGTCGGACTGGCGCCACGGCGGGCGAGGCGCCGCCGAGCTCGTTCCCCAAGTCCCGACCATCGGATCTGGGTTGGCTCGCAGTGGTATGCCACCGCCGAGGACGTGCTGCGCACCCAACTCCCCCGGCTCGGCGCCGCCAACCAGTCGAATGGGCGTTGAGCGCCATGGTCCAGTGGTACTGTCCCGACTGCTTCGCCGAGGTGGAGCAGCAGACTGCACACTGCCCACGCTGTGGCACCGACCTGGCCGATCCCGCACGCGATTTCGAGGAGCAACTCATCCGCGCGCT
>WNFV01026305.1_pt1 | contig 10078 bp, 8 predicted proteins | sample 5400101 | NCBI WGS metagenome assembly WNFV01 (sample SAMN13153361, study PRJNA577476) | soil metagenome | isolation source: 115 cm soil or saprolite under grassland replicate 1 | place: USA:California | collected 2016-06-15 | reverse complement strand
GATCCGAGAGCACCGTCGCCTGCTCCCGTGTACACGACCAAGTCGAGCAGAAGGACAAGTGAGCCTATTCCGAGCGCAGCGGCAACTGCTTTGGCTCCAGACACACCTTGGCGTACTGCTCTCCGTACGAAGATTGCTGGGGCCACGTACGCCCCGGCGACGTACGCAGGCGCCATCGCGATCCGCCACGGTCCTTCGATGTCTGTTACAAAGCCGACGCCGAAGAGAAGCAGTATGGGCAGGGCGATCAGCGCCAAGGCCCACACGAAGACAGGGCGGAGTGCTCCCATGTCGGAAGGAGGGCCGTTGGCCTGCACGAGCCGAGCTCGCACGATCCAGGCGAGCTTCGCCACGGTGAGCACGAGGATTCCGAGTAGGAGGACCCCGGGAGCGGCCTCGGCAGGACCATCAATGCAGGGCGATTCGCACTCGAGACTGAAGAGCGGGATCGCGAACCAGAGGAGGAGGAATCCAGCGATCGTAACCGACCAAACGCCGAAGACGAAGAGTCTGGGTAGTCGGCTGGGTGGTCTTGACCGCACCACGTCTCTCCGCACGATCATATCCGGCACGGGAATCCTGTTCTATCGGCTATATGGCCTTCCAGCTGTAGCCGCCCCCACTATCTCGAGCCGCGGACAACGTTCCTAAAACGTAGACCTATGGCGGGAAGCGGTGCTCTCCCCAGGCCTCCACGATGGCCAGAGCTCCACGAGCCGGCGCTCGTCCGCCCGCCGACGCCTACCTTCCTTGCCCAGAAGGCCCGCCTGCGGCACCATCCCTTCGTGGATCCAGCACTTGGCGCTCGGTCGGTGATCCTGGCGACCACGGTCGTCGCTGTTGCCGCCTGTGCCCCAGGTCCGTCGCGAGATCGGATATGGCCGAGCCCGACGGGTTCGTGGCCCCCTATGCCGAAAGCGTGCGAGGTCCTCGTCGGCCAGCGGAGCATCGCTGAAGACGTCACATGCGCGACCGCGATCGCGCTCGTTCGCGTCGTCCGCTTCGAAGAGCCGATATGGAACTCACCCGACGGTCACGATTGGACGGCGGAGTACAACGCCGATCCCGCCGACGCGTTCGTTCCTGCCGTGTCCGTGACGCCGGTCGATGTGCGCGTCGAGCAGGTCCACACGGCGAGCGGACCGCGTGACGCGCCGGGGGATCCACCGATGATCGCTGACGGCTCGGACCTTCGCGTCTTCTTCACCAAGGCCGGCGGCTTCGAACCGGGCGACCGGCGCGTGTTCTTCCTACGCTGGACGCGGATGTGGTTGTCGGACGGGACCTCGACATCCCTGCTCCACGGCGACGTGACGGGCTCGTGGGTCATGACGGGTGAGGGAACGGTGTTCCCCTGGGACAGCTCGCAGCGGTATTCGCTCGTGTCGGCGGCGCGACGCGGCGACCTGTCCCTCGCCGGAACGACGTGCCAGCCAGCCCTGACCCTGGATGGCTTCGCACACGTTGTGCGACGGGAGCTGCAGAGCCCCGGGCCGGACTTCGCGACGTTCGAACGATGGCCTCCGGGGCCCGTCCAGCGCGAGGTCGCCGAGCACGAGGACCTGCCGGAGGAGCTCGACGACCGGGGGTGGTGCCCGCCGCCGTGAAGCTTCCGGCGGTCGCCGCGTCCGAAACCGCATCGTGGGACGAACGCTGGCTAGGCTGGCCCCGTGGTGGCTGCTCTCTCGGGTTCGGAGATGTGGGTGCTCTTCGGTGCCTAGCCGCATATCTCGTCGCCGTTACCATGTTTCAACTCCGGATGATCAAGACCAGTTCTCCTTCGTGGGCAACGATGGGTGGGCCTCATGATTCTCGTCGCGGCGTTCCTCCTCGTGGTATGGGCGACGGTCGCCTTTCGCGATTGACTGATTATCAGCTCCAGCATCGCCGCGATCCGCGGAATAGTTTCCAAAATCGTAGACTCTCGACGCCTCGACGGCGCTCCTTACCGAGCGTACGCTGGCGATATGGTAGAGACGTCCGTCCGGTCGCCCACGGCGCCGCCATCAGGCGGGGGCACTCCAGCAGTCCGTAAGCCCCGTCGCCGCTGGCTTCTGTGGCTCGTCCTCGGGCTGCTCGCGGCGCTCATCGCGGTCGCCGCGACAGGAGGCATCCTCGTCGCGAACTACCAGCCGTTTCACGCTGGCTTCAAGCAGTACGGTCCCCCGAAGGGTGTGGGAGCCACGGCGCTTCAGATCGACTGGCTCGATGCGCCGCCGAACGTATGGACGTACCGGATCCCTTCCTACAAGGGGTTGACGTTCACGTACCGGTTCTCGATCTGGAACCATGGCCCGGTCCCGATCACGATCACGCGGTTCGGGATCCCGAAGTCCGAACAAGTTGATGGACTCACCGTCGTCCCGGTCGCGATCTACCCAGACGTGTACAAGGCCCCGTCGGTCGGCGGGGGTTGGGCACCGGTCCGCCCGCTCACGCTCCAACCGCGGCAGATGGCCGGTGTCGAGATGCGCGTAATACTCACGAAGTGTTGGTCCGACGTGAAGTGGAACAGGGTTCCGGTGACGTTCACCGTGTACGGGATCGAACGTCATGTCTTTGCGCCGATGAACGTCCAGATCGATCTTGTCGGCTCAAAGACTGACTGCTGAAGACGCGGTAACGACCGACTCAGCACCGTCTCGGTCCGCCGACAACGTTCCACGTAGACGCCGCCTGTAGGGGCCAGAAACTCCAATCACCCTTGTGACCTGCCGCTGTGCCCGAGCTGGGCGCGGGTCAGACAAGCGCTAGACAGCACTCTCGAGGGCCCGCGTCGGCATCTGCCCGCCAACCGGAGATCTGAGTCCGACGGACTCAAGTCCTGCCCGGGACGGCTCCGCACGACTCAAAGCACTTTCTCCCCAGGGGCAATGGGTATCGAAGGCGAGTCGAGGCTCAACGACGGCGGCGAGTCAAGCTGTTAGTTCGTCGCACCGGCCAGGCGACCCGAACGGCCTTGATCTCGCGGCCACCGATCAAACAGAGTGACAGATTCCGCGAGCCGGTTGACCTGGGGCAAGGAGGTGCCCTATCGTCGGGATGCTCGGTGGAGGGAACCGAGGGCGGGGCGTAGGCAACGAACCTAGCCGATCCCTCCGAGGTTCCGGAGTAGTCGCAAGGCTACTTCGTTCGGAACTCTCCGCCGAGCACCTTTCTTTTCTCCCAGGCTCGCTCCCGGTTCGAATGTCCTCGGTGCACATTCAGCGTTTTTCCCGTTCCGGCGCCATGAGACCCGGGCGCTCGGCATTCAGTCCGACGAGGTGGTGAAGACGCTTTCTCCACAGGATACTTGAAGGGCACGCCCTGGCGGTGACCCTGGGCGATCGGCGACTCGACGTGAAGCTCGCGGCTGAGATCGCACGGGACAAGCACACGGCTGGCGACCGAGCAAGAGATCGAGCGGGACTCCCCCCATTCCGAGCTGGGCTGCCCGCCACCGATCGGCTCCCTGGTGGGGATCCCGTTGCCCAAGACTCGTGCAGGATGGAAGCATGACCGCGGTGGCTGAACCGCCGTCGCAGGGCTGAGAATGGCAGGTTCGCGCGCACTCCACACCGTCGGGACGCCATGTGGGGGACCGCCGTGGCGGTGGGCTTTGCTATCGGGGCCAGCGCTGCCACCGCCGTCCTGGGAAGAATCGCGTTGCGGGGTCATCTCGTGGTTCGACAGCGACCCGTTCACCGAGTTCACCTGGAGAGGGACGTGGGTCGTCTTGAAGGTCGTCTTCCTGGGCACGGTCCCCGTCGGGTTCGCTTTCGCCCTCCTCCGCCCCCTCCTGCCGGGGCGCTTGCTGGTGCAGGGCCTCGCTCTCGGGGTGCTGCTGCTGCTGTATCCGGGAGTGCCGTATCTGTTCGGCCATCACCAGGTGGAATGGCTCTTCCTTATGAGGCGGCCCGCCACCCTCTCCTTGCCGCACGTCCTGTCGGTCCGGGGGGCTTGACTTGGCCCGGATGGCCAACCCGGCCCGAGCGTGGGCACAGGCGCTCTTCGCGCTCCTGTTCGTCGGATACGGGGTCATGGTGGCGGCGCTTTCCGCTTTTCTGGGGAGTAACGAGGCGAGGCACCTAGAGCAGAATCGAATGTGCTCGCGACCCGTCGCTGCCACGCTGGCGCATTGGCGAGGAATCTCCGACGGAAGCCGAGGAACCAGCCAGCAGTTCGGTGAGTCCCAAGGCAAGCACCAAACGGCGTCCATACCGTCCACTTGACGTCGACTTGCGACGGATGCTCCCGGTGCCAGCGGAGAAGCGTCCGAGGGGTCACGACGAACGCCCTCCGCCGTTGCCTGGGCAGGATCCGGCTCGCCGCGGCGAGCAGCATCCGGTCCCGGGTGCAGAACGCCGGCCGCCGAAGGCCCCTCGAGAGGACCTTCAGCTGATGTCGGAGGGCAGCTCGGCTTCCCGTTCCAGGTCCTGCGATCTGAGGGAGCCACTGCGCGGAGCAGACTGCGCAAGACGAAGTACGCGAGCGAGAGCAGCATCGGGTGCCTCCTTGGGGAAGCGGGCGAGTCGGCGATGCTACCCGACGACGCTGCTCAGATCCGGTGGCGCGATTTCTGTCCCCCTAGGTTCTCCCGGGCGGGCGAAGGATCAGCTCGCGAACCTCCGGATCTAGAGCCGGGCGGCCGGGACGTCGGTGCGCCCTGGTCCACGGGGTGTTCTCAGAACTCGGTGACCTGCGGGAACGGGTTTGCCGGCCTGTGAACAGACGAAGCTCGCGACGGCATTGGCAGCACTGATAGACATGCATCGATGAGCGTGGAGTCAGACCCGATAACTAGGTCGTTTCCCCCCGTGATCGTCGTCGGTGGCGGCCAGTCGGGCCTGGCGGCCGCCCGAGCTTTGCGCGAGCTGCGGATGCCGCCGGTAATCCTCGAGGCCAGCGACCGTCTAACTGGATCGTGGCCCCGCTACTACGACAGTCTGCGCGTGTTCTCGCCGGCTGGATACAGCTCGATGCCAGGGATGCCCTTCCCGGGTGCGCCGGATCACTACCCGGGCCGTGATGAGGTAACCGACTACCTCGAGCAGTACGCCGCCCGGCTGGACGTCGAGATCCAGATCAACACCCGCGTGGAGACCATTCAGCAGGACGGAAAGGCGATTCTCGTCCTCACCGAGGACGGACGTGTACTGCCCGCATCAGGCATCGTCGCCGCAAGCGGGTCGTTCTCGAACCCCTATCGCCCAAGCTTCCCGGGCGAGGAAGCTTTCACCGGCGAGCTCTCGCACGTCGCCAACTACCGCAACCCGACGCCGTACGCGGGCAAGCGAGTGATCGTCGTTGGTGCGGGTGACTCCGCCGCGCAGGTCGCCAACGAACTCGCGCCGCTCGCGACGGTCACGATCGCCACCCGCCATCCCTTGCGGTTCATCCCACAACAGCTGGGCGGCAAGGACGTGCACTACTGGCTTCGCAAGACCGGGTTCGACACCCTGCCGGCGATCTGGTTGAGGAAGATCACCGGCGGGAGTGTGGTGACCGACAGCGTCGGGTTCGAGCAGACCCTCGCTGAGGGCCGCGTCGATCGCCGCCCGATGTTCACCGCGCTCGACGGAGGGCAGGTGGTCTGGAGCGATGGCCAACGCGAACCGGTGGACGCGATCATCCTCGCCACCGGATACCGGCCCAGCCTGCACTACCTGCGCGAGCTCGGGGCTCTGGACGAGCATGCAGCACCGAGGCACGTCAGCGGTATCTCATCGACTCACCTCGGCCTGGTCTACATCGGCCTGGAGTTCCAGCGCTCATATGCCTCCAACACTCTCAGAGGCGTCAGTGAGGACGCCCGCGAGGTGATCGCACCACTCGTCGCTTGGATCCGCGACGCGCCCACGACGGTTGGACTTGGACCCTGAGACGTTGACAAGCGTTTCAATGATCCACGCTACCTTCGCGTCCTGAAGGGTGCACTTATTCCGATCGTGGCGCTAACCAGGGGTTTCCCTCTGGCTCCGTTCGGTTGCGGAACCCGGAGACAGTTCCCATGCTGGCTGATGAATCCTCTCCTGCGATCCGGAGGTGAGACATGGGGGCCGTGTCGCGAGATCCTGCCCGGAGTACCGCGTTGAACCGATTCCGTCACGAAGCGACACCCACTGTCACAGCGAGGCCGGATAGTGGCATCATCTTGGGAAGGAATCGTGTGAAGCGTCTTCTTGCCGTGAAGCTGGTTCTGGGTTCGCTCGCGCTCAGCTGCACCGGTCAGCCGCCCGTCTCGCCTTCCCTCCGGTCGCCCATTCCCGCAGCGAACCTACTGTCGCCTGCTCCGAGGCCGACCGTGCACACGCTCGGTAGGGACTGCAACGTCGGCGTTATCCGAGCAAACCACGTTGGACGCGGAGAGCTTCTCGACGTCCTCGGGCCATACGTGCCGACCTGGCTACCGAACGGCTTTGGGCTCCTGGATGGTTTTCGTGGCTCTGGTCGCGGCATGGAGAACGGCAACGGAGCGATCTGGACAGACGCGGCCTGTCGGCAAGTCCACCTAGAGTTCCTGCCGCACGTGGCGCATGAAGAGTCGCCACGTCCCGCTGACCAGTGGGCCCTGATCAGCGATACCAACTGCACGTTCTCGCCGCTCGTGGACCGTCCCTGCTTTGGCTACCACGCCCAGGACAACGGCGGGGTGCTCAACCTCTTGACCGTCGGTTTGAGTCAACGGGACGCAGCGCGGATCGCGGCCGGAATCCCGCTTGATGGCTGATTCGTGTATCGATGTCGCTTCCGACGGGAAGCGATATTGATCCCTGTCACTCGTGACTCTCGCAAACGCGCCGAAGGAGCCGCGCCTCGATGGACACGCCCAATAGGACTTCTTAGGGCCCCAGTGATGAACTAAGCCTCGACGATCTCGATCCCGAGCTCTCGCAGCTGGCGTGCGTGCGAGCCGCAAAGCGCGAACTCCCGAACCATCGGATGGCCTGGCCGTCGAGCGCGACTGGACTTGATTTGAACACGTACGACTGCGCGGCGTGGCCGCACATGGCCGAGGTCGCAATGCGAATTCTGGTTCGACATGCTGGCAAGTGTACAGAGTGAGGCCGCTGCCGTTTGGGGATGAGTCCACCACGCAACGATGTACCTCGACGCCTCGAACCGATCACCACCCGAAGCCACCTCGTTCGGCACACGGTCCCTGCCTGTGCTTCGGCGTGAACGCAGTACCCGTCATGAGAGGGGAACAGTCTCAGGAGACTACCGCCGCAGACAAAGATCGACGACGCTTCTCGCTGGAAGCTCCAGGGGCTGGTCGACGACTACGCGCAGCCGCGGATCCGGCTACGCGACCCTGCTTGGCTCACGGCTTCGGTCTGGCGCACCGGCAGGCTGCGCGATACCGGTCTGGTCGCGTCTTCCTTGCCGGTGACGCCGCCCACGTCCACAGTCCGGCAGGCGCACAAGGCATGAACACAGGGATTCAGGATGCCTGGAATCTCGGATGGAAACTGGCGTTGGTCTCGAGACGGATCGCTCGACCCGAGCTCCTCGACAGCTACCACGCCGAGCGATGGCCCATCGGTCGGTCGGTCCTGCGGCTCAGCGACCGCGCGTTCACGGCCGGCACCTCTACCGGCGCGATCACGGGGGCCGTGCGGACGCAGCTCGCGCCACGGCTCCTCCCGCTCATCGCGAGACTGCCCAGCGTACGGGCTCGCCTTCAGGACGATCTCCGAGCTCGCGGTGAACTATCGCCGAAGCCCAGCCGTCGCCGAGGGCGAATCATCGCCGCGAGGAGGACCGCGGGCGGGGGACCGGCTCCCGGACGCCCGCGTGACCAAGAACGACCGGGGAAGCTGGCTCCACGAAGCGCTCGACGCGCCCACGTACCACCTGCTGTTGTGCGGACCGACCGCTTCCTGGGACGACGACGAGGTAGAGCGCTTCACCGATCGGTGGTCCAAGGTCGTCACGGGTCCACCGACTGACGAGGGACCCCGGAACAGACGTACTTCACGACGAGCGGGGAGATGCGTTGCGGAGGCTGGATGCTGGCGGGGGAGCCCAATATCTCGTCAGACGGCACTGTTGCATTGGTTGCCAAGCCGCGTCATGGGGCAGACTCGCGCTCATGAGATCTCACCGATGCCCTCACCTCCGCCTAGCGCCAAGGTCGGCCTTCGCCGGGTACCGGTTCCCGCCCGAGGTCATCACCCTGGCGGTGCGGTGGTACCTGCGGTTCGGCCTGTCCTACCGGGACGTCGAGGAGCTCCTCGCCGAGCGCGGCATCGAGGTCGACCACGTGAGCATTTACCGGTGGGTCCAGCGGTTCGCGCCAGAGTTCGCGGAGGCCGCTCGGGCCCCTCAGCACGTCATCGGGGATCGCTGGCACGTCGATGAGACCTACGTCAAGGTCGGAGGGGACTTGGCGGTACCTGTTCCGGGCCATCGACCAGTTCGGCCAGGTCATCGACGTCTTCCTCTCGCCACGGCGGAACAGAGAGGCCGCACGGAGGTTCTTCGCCCGAGCGATGGGCCGGACCCTGGTCTCACCAGTGGAGGTCACCACCGACCGGTACCGGGTCTATCCCCGGGTCCTCGATGAGCTGGTGCCGGCGGCCTTCCATGACACGGAGGCCCACGCCAACAACCCGCTCGAGACTGACCACGGACGCCTGAAGGCCCGACTTCGATCGATGCGAGGGCTGAAGCGCGACCGCACTGCCACGCTCATCGTCGCCGCGCACGCCTTCATCCAGAACCTCCGCCGAGGCTTCTACGATCTCGGGACCGACGTGCCTCCTTCCGCCCGGCTTGCCGACGCGTTCACCGAACTGGCCCCTCGTCATCTGAGACGCATCCGAGCGAGTCGGTCCACCTCGCCCTGGCTTCGGCCAACGCAACAGTGCCTCGCTGGAGGCTCCGAGTCGCAGCCACAACCGCGTCCAGGTCCCGTGCCTCCCCCCACTTCGCGATGTTCGAGATACAGCCGTTACGGCATCGCTACGCGGCTCGAACGGAACGGCACGGTCGCAGGGCACCCCGACATTACGCTCGTGAAACCGCGGGTGGACGTGGTGCCGATTGCGAACAACATCGGCGTCGCGTTGCTAGCGCTCTTGGGAAGCGTTCGACCGCCGGTTTCGCATCTACGCCTCGGAGCTCCTAATGGCAAGCCTTCCTGACCGAAGCGAAGCGCACACTCATCCTGATCTTCGACGTGATACGTAGCCCCGGTCGTTTCGCGCCTGTCTGCCGAGCTCATTGGATGTCAAGGGTCGACCTCGACGGTTCTCGAGCAGCGTGTGGGGTGCATTTATTCGCGGTTCACCCTCGTGAGCAGGGCATTTGGACCAGGCCCAGAAACAGGGCTCGGCCTTTGCGTGGAAGTTGCCGGATTTCCCGGACCGCACCACCGGAAGCTGGCCCTTCGAAGTTGAGCGGAAGGCGCCCAGGCTTGGACCCCAAGAGTCCTCAATCGGAGCCAGCCGAGTCGGCCCACTTGTCACCCCCGCAGCGGGACTACCCCTCGCCCCCGGAGCTGGCCGCCCGTCTCGAGGACACCAGGTCAACGGCTCGATCTCAATAAATGCGCCCCAGGGTCCTCCTCGCACGGAAAACCCTGAGGCTTGCCGTTGCAAGCGTCGGTGCGCAAGGCGGCTTCGGTATCAGGCGCGGGTGGATGCGCGCCGGATCGCGTCGAGCGAGCGCGTCACGTCATCGTCGGTTGTGGACCAGTTGCTTACCGAGATCCGGAGCACGCGACGGCCATGCCACGTGGATCCGCTGATCCAGGCGGTGCCGTCCTCGAGCAGCCTGGCAAGCACCTGATCGGTGCGTTCGTCGTTGCCGAACTCGGCGCAGACCTGGGTGAACACCACATCGTTGAGCACCGTCGCCCCGTCCATCTCGGCAATGCCGGCGGCGAACGACGAGGCGTGCCGGCACAACCGCTCCACGAGCTCGGCCACGCCGGATCGCCCGAGTGACCTCAGGGCGGCCCACACCGTGAACGCCCTGCCGCGCCGGGAGAGCTCGGGAACCTTGTCGAACGGGTCGCCGTGTTCGTCCTGGATGAGGTAGTCGCCGTGCAGGGACATCGCCGCCCGCACCGCGGACGGGTCGCGCACGATGG
>WNFV01024743.1_pt1 | contig 10078 bp, 10 predicted proteins | sample 5400101 | NCBI WGS metagenome assembly WNFV01 (sample SAMN13153361, study PRJNA577476) | soil metagenome | isolation source: 115 cm soil or saprolite under grassland replicate 1 | place: USA:California | collected 2016-06-15 | reverse complement strand
CCACCATGGAGCCGAAGGCCCCATCGGCCACCGCCTCAATCGCGGCGACGCCGAAGCGCGCGGCGAGGATGCGGTCGAACGCGGTGGGTGGGCCGCCCCGCTGGACATGGCCGAGCACCACACAGCGCACCTCGAACAACAGCCGTCGCTCGAGCTCGTCGGCCACGAGCGCCCCGATCCCGCCCAGGCGGACGGGATCAGGGCTGCCTTCCACCACTTGCCGGATTACCTCGCGGCCGTCAGGGCACTGGGCCCCTTCCGCCACCACGACGATCGAGAAGCGGCGACCGCGGGCCGTGCGCTCGAAAATTCCGCGGGCGATGGCGTCGTAGTGGAAGGGGATCTCGGGAATCAGGGTGACGTCGCCGCCGCCGGCCAGGCTCGCCTCCAGCGCGATCCAGCCGGCGCGCCGACCCATCACCTCGACGATCATGACGCGGTGGTGAGAGGCGGCCGTGGAGTGGAGCCTGTCCACCGCCTCGGTGGCAATGGCGCGCGCCGAGTCGAAGCCTACGCTCACGTCGGTGCCGCCGATATCATTGTCGATGGTCTTGGGGACGGCCACGACGGGGACGCCCTTGGCCGCCAGCTTCTGAGTGATGGCGAGGCTGCCGTCCCCCCCGACCACGACCAGCGCGTCCAGATTGTGGCGGGCGATGGTGTCGAGCGCGGCGTGGGAGCGGTCGACGGTGGTCTTCCGGCCGATCGCCTCGACCGGCCAGCGAAACGGGTCGAGCCGGTTCGTGGCGCCGAGGACGGTGCCGCCCTGGATGAGGATGCCCGACACGTCATCGAAGCCGAGCGGCCGTGACCGGTCCTCGACAAGCCCGGCGAAGCCGTCGAAGAAGCCCGTGACGCGCATCTGGTGGCCGTGGACGGCCGACTTCACGATGGCACGGAGGGCGGCGTTCATTCCCGGGCAGTCGCCGCCACCCGTGAGCACTCCGATATGTCGCGCGCGCGCCATCGCGGGTCGCCTCCGTCTAGTGGCCGCGGACGGTGAGGACGGGAATGGGTGAGAGGCGCACCACGCGCTCGGCCACGCTGCCCATGAAGAAGCGCCCGAGAGCCGAGCGGCCGTGGGTGCCAATCACGATGAGGTCGGCTCGTTTGCGGCGCGCCCAGCGGAGGATGTCCGGGGCGGGGGCGCCGCCGGTCAGCCGGGCCTGGGCGCGCACGCCTTCACGCCGCGCGCGGGCGAGCAGCGCCTCGAGCCGACGCTCGGCCTGCCGGCGAGCGCGGGCCTGGAGCTCCAAATAGCTGGGCGGGAGATTGACGTCACCGGCGAGAAACGGCGAGGCCGGCAGGAGGACATGAAGAATGAACAGCCGCGCCCGGTCGCGCCGCGCGAGCGCGACGGCCTCAGAGAAGGCCGCGCCCGAGGCCCGGGAGAAATCCGTCGCGTGGAAAATTCGCCGGAGCCGCTTCATCCCCGCAAGGAGGCCAGGTAGGCCGCAAGCGCCCGCACCTCGGGCTCGGTGAGCTGGATCTTCGGCATGTGGGCACGCGGCTTCTGGGCGGAGGGGTCGCGCAGCCACTTCGTCAGGTCGCTCTCGGAGTACTTGGCCCCGACGCGCGACAGATCGAACGCAATGGGCGTCCCGGCCTTCCCGAGGGTGTGGCACCCATAGCAGCCCTGCTCGACGAACAGCCGCTTTCCCTGGGCGGTGAGTGCGGTGCCCTCCTGGGCCCAGCCGGGCGCCGCCGCGAGCGCGATGGTAAGCGCGAGAATGAACGTGATCTTCACCGCTTCTCCTCCCGGGTCTGGCATGTGACGCAGTAACGCGTGGCCGGCATGGCGCGCAGGCGATCCAGCGGAATCGGCTCACCGCAGCGCAGGCAGAGGCCGAAGCGGCCGGCCTCCAGCCGCGCCTTGGCGGCCAAGATCTCGGCGAGCTCGCGCCGCTCCCGCTCTTCCAGGCGGGTCAGCAGGGTCGTCACGGACTGCTCCGAACTCCGCCCTCAGTACCTTGCCCATGCCCTGCTCGATCCTGCTCATGACCACACCCCGCTCGTTCCGTCACTGCTTCTCCGTTTTCCCGTCCTACTTGAGCAGCCCGAGCGCTTCCTTGGCTTTGGCGCTTGACTGTGTCATGTCTCCCCGCTTGCACGCGGCCTCTGACTGGCGAATCAGCGCCGCCGCCTTGTTCACGCGCGGGGCCTGAATGTCCTGAGCGCGAGGTACCGGCACATCCTGCTGACTGCGCGGGGCCTGAATGTCCTGGCTCCGAGGCGCTTGGATGTCCTGGCTCCGGGGCGCCTGAATGTCCTGGGATCGCGGTGCCTGGATATCCTGACTACGCGGCGCCTGGATATCCTGAGACTTCGCACCGGCCTGGCTGCGAGGCGCCTGAATGTCCTGGCTGCGCGGGGCCTGAATGTCCTGGTTCTTTGCCACCTGTTTACCCGTCTTGAGTGCGGCCTGGGCATTCTTGAGCGCGCTTTTTGCCTGCGTGAGCTCGCCCGGGCACGGATCCGCGGCGTTGCCGACGGCGGGAATGCTGAGATTGACCAGCGCGATGCTGAGAGCGGCTACGAGTATCTGCTTCATATCTTCCTCCTTGCCTCTTGAAACAGACCAGACCAATACCGAGGTGAACGTTTGAGAAACAAAAGGTGCAAGGCGGGTGCCACGGAAATGTTTGGCTGGCTGGCTGGAAAATCAGTGACTTGACTAAATCGCGCCGCTCCCGGAGTGGGGCGGCGCTCACCCGGTTGGGGCGGCGGTGTCCCGCCGGCGGCGGAGCAGATGGCTCAGGCGTCCGTTGAGCTCGCGGAGCACGTCCACGACCGAGATGATGCCCACGAGACGACGGCCGTCCAGCACGGGCACCGCGCCGAAGCGGCGGTCGCGGAGCAGCCGCACGGCCTGCTTGAGTGGGGTACAGGGGGAGAGGACGAAGACGGGCGAGCGCATGATCGCGCTCAGCGGCGTCGCGTGGTCCCGGACGGCGCGGAGATCGCGGTCCGACACGATACCGACGAGGAGCTCGTCCTCCAAGATGGGCAGGTGTCGGATCCACGAATCCATCAGGATCCGACGCGCTTCGGCCACGGTCGTGTCCGGAGTCGCCGTGAGCACGGGCTTCATCATGATGTCCGCCACCGTGGGGGCTGCGGCTGTCTTCCGCGCCATCCGCTCTTGGTCCACCGGCTAGCCCTTGATGTTCCCGATGGGCGTCAGCGAGACAACGGGGCGCGAGAGACCGGCGCGGTCGAGCACGTCCACCACCGAGTCGAGATCTTTGTACGCGAAGCCCGCCTCCTCGGCTACGCCGGATTTGGAGGCGGCCTGGACGATGATGCCGCGAGCGGCCATGTCCTTGAGCAGGGTCTCGCCCCAGACGCGCCGCTTGGCCTCGGTTCGCGACATCGTCCGCCCCGCGCCGTGCGCCGTCGAGCCCCAGGTCTCCTCCATCGCATGCGCCGTGCCCACGAGCAGAGCCGATCCCGTCTCCATCGAGCCGCCGATGATGACGGGCTGGCCGATCTCCCGGTAGTCCTCGGGGATGTCGGGCGCACCGGGCCCGAAGGCCCGCGTCGCACCTTTCCGGTGGACCACCAGCTCCGCGGGGGCGCCGTCGACGTCGTGGCGCTCGAGCTTGGCCGTGTTATGGCACACGTCGTAGACGACGAAGAGACCGAGCTCGCGCGCGTCCTTGCCGAAGACCTTGGAGAAGACCTCGCGCACGCGATGGGTGATCACCTGCCGGTTCGCGAAGGCCGAGTTGGCCGCGGCGTTCATGGCGCCGAAGTAGGCCCGGCCCTCTTTCGACTTGAACGGCGCGCAGGCCAGCTCCCGGTCCCGAACGCTGATACCGTATCGCGGCATGATTTCATCGAACAGGCGGAGGTAGTCGGTGCCGATCTGGTGGCCGAAGCCGCGGGAGCCGCAGTGGAGCATGACGAAGATCTGGCCGGCTCCCTCGACGCCCAGGATCTTGGCGGCCCGCGCGTCATGGATGGCCCCGGGGCGAACGACCTGGATCTCGAGATAGTGATTGCCCGAGCCGAGGGTGCCGAGCTGCTCCATCCCGCGCGACATGGCCCGCGCGCTCACATGCGCCGGATCGGCGCCCGGCAGGCAGCCCCTCCCCTCGGTGTGCGCCAGATCCTCGGGCCACCCATACCCCTGGCCGACGCACCAGCCGGCGCCTTCGACCATCACCTCCCTAAAGGTCGCGTCGGTCAATCGCACGAACCCCTTCGCCCCGACGCCCGTCGGCACCGACCCGAAGAGCGCCGCGATCAGCTCGCGGAGCCGCGGCCGCACCTCGTCCTCGGTGAGCCCCGTGCGGATCACCCGCATGCCACAGTTGATATCGAAGCCGATGCCGCCGGGCGAGATGACGCCAGACTCCGCGTGGAAGGCGGCGACGCCGCCAATCGGGAAGCCATACCCCCAGTGGCCGTCGGGCATGCAGAGAGCGGCCCGCACGATGCCGGGCAGACAGGCCACATTCGTGACCTGCTCGAACACGCCCGCATCCATCTGGCCGAGCAGGGCCTCTGACGCGTAGATCCGCGCGGGGACATGCATCCCCGGCTTGGCCGTGGCCGGGATCTCCCAGACGCATTCGCCGACCCGTCGGGCCTGGGCCGGCAGATTCTCGGTGAGCTTCATGGTTACCTCTCTCCTTATATATCGATGACCACGCGGGCCCGCCAGCCGCCGTCGACCCGCTGCAGCGCGAACTGGTGGAAGGTCACCGCCTTGGGATCGGCTCCCAGCGCGGTGCGCTCGAGATCGATCACTCCGCCGTGGACCCTGGCGCGCAGCTCATAGGGTCCGGAGCCGCTCACCTCAACCTGGGCCCGAGGGAACACCTGGCGATCTCGATCCTTCAGAAAGATGAGCTCGGACAACCAGTCGAAGAGGAGAAGATCCAGCTGTGCCGCCGTGAGGGTGATCTCGCGCTCGATCGTGATCTCCAGGGTCGCCGGATCCACCATGACGGATGCCAGCGCCGCCGCGGCGGTCTCGAAGAGGTCGCTGAGATCCCTCCCGTCGATCTCCACCGCGCAATCGGACAGCGCCACGTCCTCGAGAAAGCGGTATCGGCCCACGGCGCTCCCTTTCCAGGACCCGCTCACGGCCGCCATGGCCGGACTCTCAGGTTAGCGCGCCGCCTCGGCCATGATCGCCTCCAGCGTGTCCTCGACCTCCTTGGCCACGCCCGTGAGCCCCGGAGTCGCGTAGAGATCGATCATCGTGGTCGGCTTGATGGTCGCGAGCTTGACCGCCCCGCCTTCCTCGTACACCGAGATCCGGCAAGGCAGCGCCGTGGAGATCTCGAGATTCGTCTCCAGCACCTTCTTGGCCTGATGCGGGTTGCACACTTCGAAGATCCGGCACTCGCGGGCGAAGGCCACGCCTTTCTTGGCCATGGTCGCCTTGAGATCGTGGACCCCCAGCACGCCGAACTTGTGTCGCGTCACGGCCTCCTCCAGATCCTTGGCCACCTGCTCGAGCGGCTTCTTCGACTCGACGATATGAAGCATCGCTCACTCCTTTCGGCTATGCGGTTTCGAGACCGGCTGGAGCGGCGACGCTCGGGTGCCCCGGCTCCCGCCCGCGCTCACCCATATAGTAGAGCACCGGCACCGCCATCCTGGACAGGAGCGTGGAGGCCACCTCGCCCGCCATCAGCGACAGCGCGAGCCCCTGGAAGATCGGGTCGAACAGAATCACCGAGGCGCCCACGACCACCGCCGCGGCGGTGAGCAGCATGGGACGGAAGCGGACCGCGCCCGCGTCCACCACCGCCTCCGCGAGCGGCATCCCCTGGGCGCGGCGGAGCTCGATGAAGTCCACGAGGATGATGGAGTTCCGCACGATAATGCCGGCGCCCGCGATGAAGCCGATCATGGAGGTGGCGGTGAAAAACGCGCCCAGGAGCCCGTGGGCCGGCAGGATGCCGACGAGCGTCAGCGGGATCGGCGCCATGATCACGAGCGGGGCTCGGAACGAGTGAAACCAGCCGACGACCAGGACGTAGATCAGCACCATGACCGCCGCGAAGGCGATGCCGAGGTCGCGGAAGACTTCGTAGGTCACCTGCCACTCGCCATCCCACTTGATCGAGACGCGATCCGTGAGGAAGGGCTGGCTCGCCACGTAGCGCGGCACCGACCCGCCGTCCGCCTGCGTGAGCCCGTCCAGCTCGCGGTTGATCCTCAAGATCGCGTACACGGGACTCTCCTCCTGACCGGCGACGTCGCCGGTCACGTACACGACGCGCTGGAGATTTTTCCGGTAGATGAAGGGAGGCTCCGTCATGGGCTCGATGCGCGCCAGCTCGCCGAGCGGCACGAGGGTCCCGCCGGCGCTCCGCAGCTTGAGCGCCGCGAGCGCGTCGATACTGCTCCGCTGCTCCCGGGGCAGCCGGAGGACGATGGCCACATCCTCTCTCTCTCTCGGGAGGTGGGCGATGCCGATGGCCGTCCCGCCGAGCGCGGCCCGGAGCGTCTCGACCATCTGGTCGGTCGAAGTCCCGTAGAGCGCCGCCTTCTCCTTGTCCAGGACGAAGCGGTAACCGGGCTGCGCCGCTTCCACATACCAGTCCACGTCCACGACGCCCGGGGTCGCTCCGAATATGCGCAGCACGCGCCGCGCGGTGTCGAGCTGGGCGGCGCGGTCGTCGCCGTAGACCTCCGCCACCAGAGTCTGGAGCACCGGCGGTCCCGGCGGCACCTCGGCGACTTTGATCCGGGCGCCCGCGGGCGCCGCAACTTGCTGGAGCAGCGGCCTCAGGCGCCGGGCGATGTCGTGGCTCTGGGCCCGCCGATCGCCCTTGGAGCGAAGGTTCACCTGGATGTCGGCGACATTGGGCTTCTGCCGGAATGGCGGAAGGTAATGGCGGATCAGCCCATTGAAGTTGTAAGGGGCCGCCGTCCCCACGTAGAGCTGGGCGTCGCGCACCTCGGGGTCGGCCGCCAGCGCCTCGGCCAGCCCGCGTGTCACCCGCGCCGTGTCTTCGAGCGTGGTCCCCTCAGGCATGTCGACGATGACCTGGAGCTCGCTCTTGTTGTCGAAGGGCAGCATCTTGACACGCACCAGCTTGAAATACACGAGCGAGCATGAGCCCAGCAGGAGGACCGCGACGGCACCGAGGAAGACGGCGCGATGCTTCCAGTCGGCGATGAGCGGCGCCATGATCCGCCGATAGAGCCGAGTGGTCCAATCCTCGCCGGCATGCTCCCGCGATCCGCTGTGCCGGAGCAGTCGTGTGGCGGCCCAGGGCGAGACGATGAAGGCGATGAGCAGCGAGAACAGCATCGCCGCCGAGGCGCCGACCGGGATCGGGCGCATGTACGGCCCCATGAGCCCGCCCACGAAGGCCGTCGGCCTGCGGCCACGGTTCTCCGGCAGATGGAAATGGCGGGCGATGTTCTCGACGACCACGATGGCGTCATCCACCAGGATCCCGATCGAGAAGATCAGGGCGAAGAGCGTGACCCGGTTGAGCGTGTAGCCGTAGACGTAGTAGAGGAAGAGCGTGAGGGACAGCGTCACCGGAATGGCGACCAGCACGACCAGCGAGGCGCGGAGGCCGAGGAAGAGCGCGATGAGCACCGTCACCGACACCGTGGCGAGCAGGAGATGCTTGAGCAGCTCATTGGACTTCTCCCGCGCGGTCTCCCCGTAGTTGCGCGTGATGGTGAGATGCACGTCGCTCGGGATCAGGCGTCCGCGCATCGTCTCCACCTTGGCCAGCACGCGCTCCGCGATCACCACGGCATTGGTGCCCTTGCGCTTGGCCACCGACAGTGTCACGGCGGGAAAGGCGGCCGCCGGGGCCCGGCCCGCCGCCGCGCCGGGGGCCATCAGCACGTACGCCCGCGGCTCCTCGGGCCCATCGTCCACGGAGGCGACGTCGCGCAGATGCACCGGGCGTCCGCGCGAGACGCCGACGACCACCTGGCCCAGCTCCCCCGCTTCGCCGAGAAAGCTGCCCGCGTCCACCAGATACTCGCGGTTGTCGCGGGCGAAGCTCCCCACCCGCAGCGCGCGGTTCGACTCGCCGAGCGCCGCCAGCACCGCGCCCGGCGCCACGCCGAAGCCAGCCAGGCGATCCCGGTCCAGCGTCACCCGCAGCTGCCGGCGGAGCCCGCCGATGAGACGGGTCTCCGAGACCTCGGGCACCGCCTTCACCTGCTCGTCGAGCTCGGCGGCGATCCGCCTCAGCGTGAACGGATCGGCGCGCTCTCCCCAGAGTGTGAGCGCCAGAATCGGCACATCGTCGATGGAGCGAGGCTTGACCAGGGGCTGCGAGGCGCCCGGCGGAATCAGGTCGAAGTTCGCGCGGAGCTTGTCGTTCAGCTTGACCATGCTCCGCTCTTGGTCCTCGCCCACGTAAAAGCGCACGATGGCCACGCTCGCTCCCGGCTGGCTGATAGAGTAGACGTACTCGACGCCCGGGATCTCCCGCAGCTTCTTCTCCATCGGGATGCTGACGCGCTCCTCGACCTCCTTCGCGGTGGCGCCCGGCATCTCCACGAAGACGTCGGCGAACGGCACGACGATCTGGGGCTCCTCCTCCCGCGGGGTCGCCAGCACCGCGAAGAGGCCGAGCAGGAGCGAGCCCAGGATCGCAAGCTGGGTGAGCTTGGAATCGATGAAGGCGCGGGCGACGCGCCCCGCGAGCCCGAGCCCTCCGATCACGGCGCTGACTCGACGCGGCCGCCGTCGGTGACGCGCTCGACACCGGCCGCCACCAGCCGCTCGCCGGGGTTGAGGCCGGACAGGATCTCGACCCGCTCGCCGCGGCGCGCGCCGGCCGTGACGAGGCGGAAGCGCGCGATGCTGCGATCATCCACGACGTACACCCCCGTGAGCTGGCCCCGATCCACCAGCGCGCCCGCCGGCGCCAGCAGCGCCATCCGCTCGCCGGTGGTGAAGCTGGCGCGGCCGAAGAGACCCGAGCGCAGCGACGGCAGGGACGGCAGCTCGAGCTTCACCGTCACGCTGCGGCTCGCCGGGTCGGAGGCGGGAACGATCTCCACCACCGAGCCCTCCAGCGCCTGGCCGATCGAGTCGAGCGTCACGGGCACGCGCTGGCCGAGCCGGATCGCCCGCATGGCGGATTCCCCGACTTCGGCCTCGAGCCGGTAGCGCCGGGGGTCGTCCAGGACCAGCAGGGGCTGTCCGGGCACCGCCACATTGCCCGGCTCCACCCGGCGGCTCACGACGACTCCGGTGGAAGGCGCCACGATCCGCGTGTCGCTGAGCGAGACCTCGGAGATCCTGAGCTGGGCGCGCGCGTGCTCGATGCGCCGGAGCATCTGCTGCTCGCGGGCGCGGAGCGAGAGAATTCTCGCGCGGCCCTGCTCGACGGCAGCCTCTGTGCTCTTGCGTCGGGCGTCCATCTGCTCGTAGTCCTGGGCCGCGACCAGGTGCTGATCGTTCAGCCGGCGGTAGCGCGCGGCCGTGGCGGCGGCGTACTCGTGATCCGCCTTGGCCGAGCGGAGCGCCGCCTCGGCCTCTTCCAGGAGGCGACGGACCTCATCGAGGCCGGAGACGGCCTCCTCCACCGCGGCGTGGTCCCGGTCCACCTGGGCCCGGAACTCGCGCTCCTCCACCGCGATCAGGAGGTTGCCCGGCTCGACCTGATCGCCTTCGCGGACCCGCACCTCTCGCACATAGCCCTGCACCTTGCTGGCGACCAGCGTCTGGGTCTTGGACCGCACGGTGCCGACCGCCTCGATGCTCTCCCGCACCGGCTCGAGCCCAACGGCCTCGATGCGGATCCCCCGCGCCACGGCGGGCTGAGCACCGGGGGCCTCTGCCGCCCGCTCGCCCTTGCAGGCAACGAGCAGCAGCGCCACGGTGACCGCGACGGCCCACACGCGTACGGCCATGGCGCTCAGACGCGGCTCGCCGCGGCCTCGCTCTTGACGCCGAGCTTCTGGAGGAGATCCTCCATCAGGCACCAGCGCGTCAGAGCGGACTGGAAAAGGTTGAGGCCGACGAAGAGGGTGAACAGCAGCCAGTAGGGACTGTGGAAGTAGCCAAGAACCAGGCTCAGGGTGACGAAGCTGCCGGCGATCAGGCGAATCCAGCGTTCGAGCGACATGG
>WNFV01022952.1_pt1 | contig 10078 bp, 9 predicted proteins | sample 5400101 | NCBI WGS metagenome assembly WNFV01 (sample SAMN13153361, study PRJNA577476) | soil metagenome | isolation source: 115 cm soil or saprolite under grassland replicate 1 | place: USA:California | collected 2016-06-15 | reverse complement strand
CAGGTCGTGGAACCAGTCCGAGACTGCCCTCACCGGCGTCCCGGTCGCATCGAGGAGCTGGTAGGGCTCCCACGCCTCCTCGGTGGCCACCAGCCGGCCGGCTTGCGGCACGACCATGGCGGCCAGGTCGTTCGAATGCCCTTGTTCGCTGTCCATGGCGGGGATGTCTATCACGTCCTCGACATGGGCGCTGAGCTGCGATTACGTCTCAGCTAGTTCAGTCAACAAGTAACCTCGCGATCAGCGTCCTGCGCCTGGCCGGCATCGGCAACATCGCCGCCGCCTTGCGGCACAACGGCCGCGACCCGACCCGGCCGCTCACCATCCTCGGCCTGGTCTGCTCATGAAACGGACATTACGACACATTGACGGGGCCCTGTTGCTCTACCCAAGGCACCGCGATCCGATTCGTGGACCGTCGCGCGAGTCACGTTCGCTGATGCCGCTGTCGACCAGTCAGACCAGGACCGAGGCGCCCAGCACTTGCGTCTCCTCCTCGGTGGCCTGCGGGTCAACGATCGTCTGGACCATTCGCTCATGCCGTCCTCATCGCCGAGGCAGTCATCGCAACTATTGAGTTTTGTGGGTTAGGTTGACGGCTCATGGGTCGAGGGTGAGGCCGGTGTGGGCGGTAGCAGGCGCCCTGGCCGACCCGGGCCTCGTAGTACTCCAACAGCTCCGCGGGCACGTCGAGGCAGATGGGGCAGAACCGTTCGAGCCCGTACCGGCCCCGTCGCTGCTCGAGGTGGTCGTAAAACCCTGCGCGCGTTGCGTCTGGCCATACCCGTGCGACCCGGAGGGCGACCTGCTCGTGGAGGGACAGCGCCGCCAGCACGCGACGGCTCGGCCAGCTCGGCGGCGAGCCCACGCAACTCGGCTTCGGCACGGGCGCCGGAGTGTAGGCGACCAGGCCGGCAAGGCGCTCGAGGCCGAGCGCGCGGAGGTGGCGGGCACCGTCGAGCGGGTGCGGGCCGGTCTGCACCAGAGCGGGGGCGTAGCCGAGGTCGTGCAGGTAGGCGGCGGCACGGATCCGTAGGCGGCCACCCGGCCGGGGGGTCCGGTACCTGCCCGTGGGGGCACCGGATCCTGACCCTCTGGGCGCCCGACTGGGCGTTGCCCGGTCGCCGCGCGCCTCTACGCTGGAGGGTGGGCTGAATCCGGTAGAGGGGGCTCGCTCATGCGGGCAGGTGCGCGGAAGCCAGGTGTGACTGGCCAATCGGCGTCGCCGGTCGGCGCTCGGCGGGGTTCGGCTCCCAGCCATCCGGCGATCGGGCTCCTGTATCTGCAGCAGGCTGCGGGCAACCGAGCCGTGCAGCAACTCCTGGTGCAGCGCGACGACAAGGCGCGGGCCGGAGACGCCGCGGTCGACGAGGCGAAGCGCAAACTGGTTGCGAAGTACGGGTCCGGCAGGGCCGGGCTCTTCGCCGTTCAGCGATGGGGGGAACGTGAGCACAAGGAGACCGGCGACCTCGGGTCGGGCGGGCGTCGGTACGGTTTCGACATAGGCGGCTTCGGGGCGAAGGACCGGATTACCGAGAGCACCGGGGCGCCCGGCCCGAAGTACAGGGGGTTCGGGCAGCCCGTAGTCTGGCCGCATGCCTTCCAGCTGACCCACGGCGACCTCAACATGCTCGGCGACTGGTTCGAGTTGGACGATGCCAAGACCCACACGGACCCGAACGGCGTGAAATTCAGCGACGCTCTGTTCGTGCTGGCCCAGCGGCCATCCGACCGCCCCGGCGAGCTCGTGGGCACTCGCGACGAGATCATCTACGCCATCTACAAGAACAAGCCGGACGACCCGCGCTTCGCCGTTGGCGGCGGCAGCCCGCTCTCCGGCATGTGGCACATGGCCGTCGGCCATTTCTCACCGGCGGTGAAGGAGCGGGTCGAGAATCGCTACCTGCGCCTGGCCGCTCGTAACGAGCAACACTTCCCGACACCCCGTCACCCCGGACCGACCGGCTCCTCGTACCGCGAGCTTCACGAGGACGCCCTGTGGCGCGCCTACGAGGCGGGTCGGGCGGGCGACGACGTCGGCGAGGGGCTGGCCCGGGAGGCCGCAGCCCAGCACTTCCTCGTCGACTACTTCTCTGCAGGGCACATTCGCACCCCGATCGGCGATGTGCGCGACTACTGGTCGCGCAGGTATCCGGCATTCTTCGACCAGCTGAAGGGGCGGATCGCCTACGCTGTCGCCGAGTACATCAACGACAACGAGACGGGCCTGGCTACTATCCTCGGCACGGTGGCTCAGATTTACGGCAGGGTCCGCGCAACGGTGGATGCGGAAACTGCGGACATGCCCGAGTTCACCTTCGGTGACCTCGTCGGCCGGGTGAGCCACGACCTGGATAACGCCCAGAGTGTCTGGGTGATCAATGATCGTGGGGACCGGTGGCTGACGTACGGCGACAGCCACCTGCACGCGGCCGCCCCACCGCTCAAGGAGAACCGCACGCCCGAGCTCGCCCAGCTGGCCGTCCGGCTGGGGAACGACGAGGTCGAGCACGCCTACCGGCTGGGGACGACCCAGCGCTTCTCCGGGGTGGCCAGAGCCACCCTGCTCTCCCAGATCAAGGCCACCGCCGCCAGGCCGCCCTCCGTCGGGACGACGTACGCCCCGGAACAGATCGTGCCTCGATTGGATCCAGCGGTGGACAACGGCAAGCCCGCATGGCAGGCGGCTAACGTTCTACAGCTGTGGACTCAGCTGGTCCGCTCCGACAAGCCGATTACGTACGGTGCCGCCATCATGGCGAATCTGAACAACGGCGAGGTTGGATCCCAGCTCGGCGACCTGGCCGGGAAGTTTCCCGAGGTCCAAAAAGCGATGGACATGTGGATCCATCCGCGCGCGGCGTACGAGAATGGCTTCCTGAAGCCATTGAAGTCCAACCCCCTGTACGGCCTGCTCCAAATCATCCAATTCACGCCGCCGTGATCCAGCACGACATCTCGGCCAAGGCTTTCTTCGCGCCTGCGTGCGCGGACTCGGTAGCGCGGACACACGTCTGCGATCTTGTGGAATTTATGCCGACGTCGGCATTATGGAAAGCCCCGCACTCGTGAGCGAGCGCCGCGGACCGGCCACCGGACAGGTGAAGCCAGACCACGCCATGCCCTGCCCCCCGCCATGCCCCAGTGCCTGGTCTCGCATGATGCTTGACGGAACGGCGCCGCAGGACGCTTGACGCCAAGCCTTGATCGATAGGGTCTGGTGCTGCGTCGAGGATAGGGACGGTCTGGCGGTGCCGTGTGCCAACGGCGGCCGAAGATTGACCAGCGGGCGACGAATGGATCTTGACCACCTGTGGCTCCGCGGGGGTGGCTCCTGTGAGGCGAGGCCGGTGATCGGGCCGGGTGATCACAGCGGTCATGACCTGCTGGCGCTGCCCCCGGACGATCCAGGTGGCTGGCACCCAGGGCAGCAGGTTGAGGTGGGTTTCGTCTTCGGCCAGCACCACCGCGCCGGCGGGCAGCTCCTCGATGGTGCGGCGCAGGTCGGTCAGGACGGCCTCGGCGTTGGGGTCGCCCTTGGCGACCAGGCGGGGCCGCCGCCAGGCCGCGACCTCGGCGACGCGCCGGCGGAGCGTGCGCAGGCTGACCGCGGGGCGGCCGAGCTGCTGCCAGATCCGCCCGATCGTCCGTGCTCGGGGCTGGGCGAGCAGCCGGCGGATATGCTCGCCGAGCTTGGGACCGCCACGGCGTGGCCGTCCCGGGCGGGGCTGGTCGGCAAGGGCGGTGGTCCCGCCGGCGTTGTAGCGGTGGATCCAGCGGCGCACGGTGGCCGGGTCGCAGCCCAGCAGCTCGGCGATGGCGCTGGCGGTCCAGCCGCGGTGGGAGAGCAGGATCATGACCAGGCGGCAGCCGAGGCGGTGGCGGCCGTGCAGCAGGCGCAGCACGTCGCAGGGGCAGCCAGCCGGGCAGGCGGGGTTGGCGTACACGCTGGAGGGACGCATACTGGCCGTCGGCCTCGTGGGGTCGTTTGGTGTGTGGAAGCTCCAACGACCCGCGAGGCTACTTCCTGCTATGGCCTGCGCTCCATCCAGCGGTTACGAGCAGAACCTCTGGCCACCCGCTTAGCCGCTTTCGCACCCGATCCCGTCGTTGTCATTGCCGTCTAGGTCGAACGGGTCGGGGGGGAGTACCCGGATTGAGGTCGAACGGGTCGGGGGGGAGTACCCGGATTGGCCCGTCGACGTAGTTGGGGCCGTTCCCGGTGCCGCCCGCGCAGTCGTAGTCCCCGATCCCGTCGTGCAGGCACACGTCGGGGTAGGCGGGATCGCAGTTCCTGGGCGCCGTCGTCGCCGGTGGTGGCGGTGGCGCCTTGGCGACGACCAGGGCGACGACGGTACCTGGGAGGACGCCCTCGCCGGCCTTCCTGGACTGGGAGATGACCGTGCCCGGCACGGACCGGCCGGTGGCCTTGTAGGAAAGCGTCCAGCGCAGGCGACGGCGCGACAGCGCGGTCTTGGCCTGCCCGGCCGCCATGCCGACCAGGTTGGGGACCGCGGCCTTCGCAACGGTCGTTGGGGGTGGGATGGCGGTGGTAGGTGGCGGCGGGGCAGAGGTGCTTGGCGATGACGAAGCCGACGTGGTGGGTTCGACGGTGGCGCTGGTTGCTGCCGCCCTGGTCGCGGCCTGGTTGGTGTCGGGGAGCACGCCTGCCAGGAGCAGTAGCACGCCGACGCTGCCGGCAACGACCCAGAACCCCTTGCGCCGCCACAGCGGGTTCGGGTTCGGCGGGCGGGCTGGTGGTGGCGGTCCCCATCCTGCTGGCTGGGTAGGTGGCTGGTTTGGTGGTGGTGGCTCGGGCTGCTGCCCCCAGCCTTGTGGGTTCACCCATCGGTCCGGCAAGGCAGGCCCCCCTTCCTCCCGTGACCCACGCGCACATTGTTAAAGGCGTCCGGCACGCCCGGATCGTTACGCCCGCGCTCAGCGTGCTTGCTCATGGAGTTCGCGAGCAGCGCGGAGCCTGGGGCGTCGTGTCATGCGTTTGGAAGGGGAGGGCTAATCATGACGCGGTCGCCGAAGACGCCTTGAGAGCGTCATGGAATGAGCGTTACTTGCGATGCATGACGCAGAGATCTCTGTGTGTTGCCCGTCACTTGAGGTGAGGACGTAGGGTAAGGCGGCGGCGTCATCGAGGATGAGCAGGACTTTGGCAGCCCCGGGATAGGTTGTCCTTGTTGGTGTGCGGCCGCACAACCGTGATCGTGGCCGACCAGTGGTTGCTCGCACACGACCAGCGGTCTGGCGCGTCATGAAACCTCACGCTACTGGCTCGCCATCGCCGGGCGTATGGGTCGGTAGCGATTGGTGGAAGCGGAAGAAATTGTCGGGGTCGTACCTCGCCTTGACGCGCAGCAGCCGGTCGTAGTTGTTCCCGTAGTAGGCGCGCGCCCAGTCCTCGAGGTCTGGGTCGGGGAAGTTGGGATAGACGCCCCCGGATCCCCACGGGTGCACCAGCGCCCACGATCGCGCCAGCCAGCCGCGGGCGGCGTCGCGTTCGGTCGTGGCGGCGTCGGGGCTGATGGTGACCAGGTGTTGGACCACGAACAGCGCACCGCGGTGGGCGAAGGCGGTGGCGTCAGCGCGCACGCGGTTGTATGCGCCGCCCCACGGCGTGAAGCTCACCTCGCGCGAGTGGTCCCCAGTCAACCCCCGTGCGAGGTGCTCCACCAGCGCCGCGATCGTTTCGCCAGGCAGCGGTTGTCGGAAGAACTCCGACTTGGTGAACAGGTGGCCCTGCTGCGGCGGCTGGTCCGAAGCAGCCCGCCCGCGCTGATCGTCGACCGATCCGAGCCCGTCGAGGTACCGCTTTGCCGCTCGGTAGGGCAGGTGCTGGTGAGCTGCTGAGGCTGGGTCCGCGCCCGCCCGGGCGACCAGGTCGTCGAGGAGCCGCGTGGCGTCGGCTTCGCTGCCGAGCACGGCACCGATCAGGTCGGCCTGGGGCAGTCGCTCGCCGTTGCCGGCAGCGGTCAACCGCAAGGTGGCGTCCAGCTCGTCCGGCGCGGTGGGCGCCCAGGCCTGCCAGGCCTGGATCACTGTGGTGGCGTGGGCGGGTGGCCAGGCCAGGTGGAAGACCGTGGCCGTCGGCGCCGGGAGGGTGCGGAAGACGAAGGACGTGACGACGCCGAAGTTGCCGCCACCGGCGCCGCGGAGCGCCCAGAACAGCTCCTCGTCATGATGCTCGTCGCACTCGACGACGCGACCGTCCGCCAAGACGACTTGTGCTCGGAGCAGGTGGTCGCAGGTCAGGCCGTACTTGCGGCCAAGGATCCCGAGCCCGCCGCCGAGCGTGAGGCCGGCGATCCCGACGGAGGGACTGCAGCCGGCGGGGATGGTGCGGCCATGCTCAGCTAACGCGTCGTAGAGACCTCCAAGCCGCACACCTGCGCCGACCGTTGCCACCTCGCCCGCGACCGACACCGAGGACATGGGCGTGACGTCGACGACGATTCCCTCGGTCGAGGACCGGCCGGCAACCGAATGCCCGCCGCTGCGGATGGCTGCCTGCACGTGGGTCCGCCGTGCGAACTCGATCGTCGCGCAGACATCTGCGGGGGTCTGGCACAGGACGACGGCCGCTGGTCGTACGTTCTCGAACCGCGCCATAGCGGGCTTGCGTACCGACTCGTAGTCAGGCGCGCCCGGCAGGACGACGGCGCCGGCGGTCGCGCCCTGTAGCGCCTCCCAGTCAGCCGCCGTAGGGGTCATGCCGCCTGGCTCCCGCCGTCGTCGGGGTTGCGGTAGGGCTCCAGCAGGAACGCGAGGTCGTGCCGCACCTGGTCGGCGACCTTCCCCTGCCGGTAGATCGCCCAGGTAAGCAGCGACCCGTTGTAGGTGACCTGGACGGCGTGGGCGAGGACGGCCGGGTCGCACGATCGGAGCTGTCCGGCGGTAACGGCCTCGGCGAGCAGCGCCTGGATGGCGTCTCGAACAGCGCTGGCGTTGTCGAGCGCGAGCCGGTGGAACTCGGGGTCGTTGAGGTCCATCTCCAGGAAGGCCAGGTGGTTGGCCAGCTCCTCAGGCGTCGCCACCACCCGGGCCATCCTCGACATGGCCTGGAGCAGCGCGTCCAAGGGCGTGGCCGCGGCGGCACCCGTGGTCGTGAACGACTCCGTCGCCGTTGCGGCGGCCTGTTCGGCCACCGCCAGCAGCAGCGCCCGCTTGGAGCCGAACCGCTGCAGCAACGTGGCCGGTGCGAGCCCTGCCTCGGCGGCGACGGCGGCGAGCGTCAGCCGGTTCGGCCCGACCTGGCCGATGACCCGGCCGGCTGCCCTGAGGACGTCGCCGTCGGTCAGGGTCTTGGTTCGGGGGCTCATCGCGTCCGCCGGGCCTCGACCTCGAGTTGGATGGCGACCTTCCTGCCAGCCGCGACGCCGCCGGCTTCGAGGGCCTGGTTCCAGGTGAGGCCGAAGTCGTGGCGGTCGATCTCCGTCGTGGCCGTGAACCCGGTGACCTGGCTGCCTGCCACCTGCTGGACGCCCAAGGACTCCACGTGGAGGGTTACCGGCTGGGTGGTGCCCCGGATAACGAGCTCGCCGTCGAGCCGCCAGTGCTCGCCGCGGACGTGCAGCGCGGTGGAGCGGAACTCGATGGTGGGGTGGTTGGCGACGTCGAGGAAGTCCGCCGACCGAAGGTGGGCGTCCCGCTGGGGCTCGTCGGTGTCGACGCTGCCGGCGTCGATCGTGGCGGCCGCCGTGGAGCGTTCGGGGTCGGGGTCGACGTGCAGCGTGCCCTGGAGCCTGGTGAACCGCCCTCGCACCTTGGCGACCATCATGTGCCGAACCACAAAGCCCACCGATGAGTGCGCTGGGTCGATCTGCCACTCGCCTGCGAGCGGGGTGTGGACATCCTGCAGGTAGGCTGCTTCGACCGGCATGGCTACCTCCTCGCCTCGAAGCATTCATAAATGACTGTTCATTCACGATACCCTGTGACGGAGCCACGTGCAAGCCTGACTCTGGACCACCGCTTGCATCCGCGGTTTCCCGCCGGCATGCGGTTCCCGCCAGCCCTTGAGGTCCGCCAGGTCGCGGGATGCTACCCTCCAGCCGTGTCCGATCTTGCGCGGCTGCCCGAGGGCGCGGTCCACGTCGCCGACGGCGTCGCGGTCGCGTTGCTCGCGCCCAACGCCGGCCTGACCGCACTGCCCGAGCTGGTCAGCGAGCTGACTACCCTGCGCCGCATCGACCTCGACGGCAACGCGCTGACCCACCTGCCGGCGGGGGTCACGGCACTGCACCGGCTGCAGACCCTGCTGCTGTACGGCAACCGGCTCACCGCGCTCCCGCCCGAGCTGGGCCGCCTCCGCTCGTTGGAGCACCTCAGCGTCGGCGCCAACGCGCTGACCTCGGTACCCGACGCGCTGTGGCGGCTGACCGGCCTGCGCTCGCTCAACCTCGCCGAAAACCAGCTCGCCGAGGTCCCCGACGCCATCGGCGACCTCGTCGAGCTGCGCATGCTCGACCTCGGCCACAACCGCCTGCGGCGCGTCCCCGACCGCATCGGTGACCTGCCGCACCTCACCGACTACCTCTACCTCAGCGACAACGACCTGCGCGCCGTACCCGCCGCACTGGGACGGTTGCACCGGCTCGACTACCTCAACCTCAGCGGCAACCACCTCACCACCCTGCCCGCGACCATCGGCGGCATGGCGGCACTGCGCGAGCTGCGCCTGTACGACAACCAGCTCACCCGCCTGCCCGACACGATCGGCCGGCTGGCCCGCCTCCGCGAGTTGCACGCCACCAACAACCGGCTCACCGCCCTGCCCGCATCGATCGGCGACCTCCGCGAGCTGCGCCACCTCGACCTGCGCAACAACCCCCTGCGGCAGTTGCCCGAGGCGATCGGCCGGCTGCCCCGCCTCACCCACCTCGACCTGCGCGCCAGCCGACTGCGGCAGCTGCCCGACAGCCTCGCCACCCTGCCCCGGCTGGAGAAGCTCGACCTCCGCTGGACCAAACTCGACCAGGTCCCCGGCTGGATCGACCACCTCCGCCAACGCGGCTGCGCCGTACTCCAATAGCGACACCCCACACAGCAACCAACCCCAGCAACGAGGCCAACCGGATACCACGGCACCTTGCCAAGGCCGTGGGGCCGGGTAGCCCGGGCGCCCCCTCGGCAGGCGCACGAGAATGCACGACGTTGCCGGGCCCCTGGGAAATCCCCCCGTCGAAAGACGGGGGATAACCGCGCGGAGCGCACCACGGGCGCCTGGTTGCGGCGTGCTGGTGGCGCCGCTCAGGAGCAGCCCTCTGGGGCGTTGACCTCGGGGAGCCTGCCCGCCATGAAGTACATGACCTTCTGGCCGTCGCTGGCGAACACGATCCGGTGGCTGGCCTGGGCGGGGTTGGCGGGGACGACGGTGAGCAGGCGCGTACCGTACAGGTTGCGGCCGACGGTGACGCGACCCGGGTAGGCCTGGCGGACCTGCGGCTCGGTGCTGCCGATCCGGGCGCCGGCCGAGGTGGGGGTGCGGCCGGCTTGGACGTCGACGCGGGCGATCCGGCCGCCTTTGACCATGAACGCCACCGGGTCGACCAGGAGGTCGCCGGTGCGCAGCTTCCAGCCGGCGGGCACCACGTAGGAGCAGCCGCCGAAGGTGTCGCCCAGCCCGACCAGCCGCACGCCGCCGGCGCGTTCAGCCTGCTTGATGGTCATGCCGAAGCTGACCGGGCCGATCCCCGTCGGGGTCACCGGGCTGCCCGGCGTCAGCTGCCCAGGCGGGGCTGGGGTGGAGCTGCTGGTCGCCGTGCTCTGGGTCGGCGGGCCGGTCGGGCCGGTCCCTGGCTGGCTCGGCAGCGTCACCGGGCCGGGCTGCCCGACCAGGCCGCTGTCCCGCTGCCCACCCACGCGGCCGGCCACCACCGCGGCGCCGCCGGCCAACCCGACCAGCAACACCGCGGCGGCCGCGGCAGTCGCCAGCGCACGGTAGCCCCGGCGGCGCAGCGCGGCCGGGCTGGGGGCCGGGCGGCGTGGCTGGCCGCCCTCGTCGGCGTAGGCGAGCAGGCGCGCTCGCAGCTGGTCGTCACGCATGGCGAAGCTCCTGTCGTTCCTC
>WNFV01018761.1_pt1 | contig 10078 bp, 16 predicted proteins | sample 5400101 | NCBI WGS metagenome assembly WNFV01 (sample SAMN13153361, study PRJNA577476) | soil metagenome | isolation source: 115 cm soil or saprolite under grassland replicate 1 | place: USA:California | collected 2016-06-15 | reverse complement strand
GCCGGCATCGGCGGGTCAGACTGCGCGTGTATGGGACGCCCGATCGTCCACGGCTCAATATCTTCAGGAGCAATGCGCACATCTATGCGCAGGTGATTGACGATACCACGGGGCGGACCATGGTCAGCGCGTCGAGCCGGGATAAAGAGATCATCGGGAAGGTGAAGAGCGGGGGAGCCGTTGCGGCGGCGACGGCTGTCGGCCGATTGGTGGCCGAACGGGCGCTGCAGGCCAGCCTCACGTCGGTCGTGTTCGACCGTGGGGGCTATCAGTACCATGGCCGTGTCAAGGCGCTGGCTGAGGCCTCTCGGGAAAAGGGATTGAAGTTTTAGGAAGGAGCAGGGGAGCTGTGAAGATCAACCCAGATGAATTAAACCTGAAAGACAAGGTGGTCTATATCAATCGGGTGGCCAAAGTCGTCAAAGGGGGCAAGCGGTTTAACTTCACGGCGCTGGTTGTCGTGGGAGACGAGCAGGGATGGGTCGGGATCGGCAAGGGCAAGGCGTCGGAGGTCCCCGAAGCAATCTCCAAGGCGGTGCAGCACGCGAAAAAGAAGCTCGTCCGAGTCTCGATCAAAAACGGGACCATTCCGCACGAGGTTCTCGGACATTTCGGCGCCGAGCATATCATGCTCAAACCGGCGGCCGCCGGGACCGGAATCGTCGCCGGGGGGGCCGTTCGCGCCGTGATCGAGCTGGCCGGAATCCACAACATCGTGGCCAAAACCCTCGGGCGCGGCAATCCCTTCAATGTCGTGCAGGCAACCCTTGATGGACTCAATCAATTGCGGGATCCCGACGAGGTGCTCCGTCTTCGCAAGTCCGTTGTGCCGCAGGCTGGATAGGCCATGGCGACGACGACGAAAGCCAAGGGCAAGCTTGCGATCACGTTGGTTCGGAGTACGATCGGGACGCCGCAGGCCCATCGCATCATCCTGCGGGGCCTTGGGCTCCGGCGGATCCGCCACACGGTCGTCCGCCCGAACACTCCTCAAGTCAAAGGGTTGATACATAAACTCTCGTACTTGCTGGATGTGCGCGAAGCTGGAAAAGAGACCAAATGAAACTTCATGAACTGAAACCCGCCGTTGGTTCCAGGACACGTCGGAAACGGATAGGCCGGGGCATCGGCTCCGGTCACGGAAAGACCGCCACGCGGGGGCACAAGGGACTCAAAGCCAGATCCGGCGGCGGGAAGCGGCCGGGCTTTGAAGGGGGACAGATGCCCCTCAAACGGCGCGTTCCGAAGCGCGGCTTTACGAATATTTTTAAGCAGGAATGGGCCATCGTGAATCTCCGGGACCTGAACCGGCTCGAGGGTGCCAAGGATGTCACGCCAGAGGTCCTCATTCAAGCCGGTCTTGTCCGGGATCGAGAGGCCCGCATCAAGGTGCTGGCGGAAGGGGCCCTCACACGACCGTTTCACGTCAAAGCGCACCGGTTCAGCGCGTCCGCGATCGCCAAGATACAGGCCACCGGGGGAAGGGCAGAGGTCTTAGACGGTGCTTGAACGGCTGATCACAAATATTCGGAACGTCTTTAACATCCCCGAACTGCGTAACCGCATTCTCTTTACGCTGGGGATGCTGGCCGTCTATCGCATCGGCGCACACATTCCGACGCCGGGCATCAATCAAGATGAACTGGCCAAGTTCCTCCAGAAGGAGGGAGGCGCGCTGCTGGGATTCCTCGATATTTTTTCCGGAGGAGCCCTTTCGCGCATGACGATTTTCGCGCTCGGCATCATGCCGTATATCAGCGCCTCGATCATTCTGCAGTTGCTGACGGTGGTGATTCCTCACCTCACGAAACTGGCCAAAGAAGGGGAACGGGGACGTAAGAAGATCATTCAATACACCCGGTTCGGCACGATCGGAATCGGGCTGATTCAGGCGTTCGGGATTGCAGTCGGGCTTGAAGGCATGAACAAGGGCGCGTTCGTCCAGGCCCCTGGATGGGGGTTCCGCCTCATGACGATACTAACCCTGACCACCGGCACGGCCTTTTTGATGTGGCTCGGCGAGCAGATTACCGAGCGAGGGATCGGAAACGGCATTTCCTTGATCATTTTCGCCGGGATCGTCGCGCGCTTGCCGGCGGCGGTCGTGCAAACCTACCAGTTGTTCGAGGTAGGCCAGTTGAGCGGCATCGCGCTTCTCAGTCTCACGGTCTTGATGATTCTGGTGATCGCCGCGATCGTATTTTTGGAAACCGGTCGGCGGAAGATTCCGGTGCAGTACGCCAAGCGGGTCGTGGGGCGGCGGGTATTCGGCGGGCAGAGCACGCACATCCCCCTCAAGATCAACACGGCCGGCGTGATCCCGCCGATCTTTGCGTCGTCGATCATCGCATTTCCGGCGACGATTGCCGGCTTCATCACGATTTCCTGGGTGCGGAATATCGGGACAATGCTGGCTCCTAGGTCCGTGACGTACACGATTCTCTACGTCAGCCTGATCGTATTTTTCTGTTATTTTTATACCGCGGTCGTCCTGAATCCCGTGGACATCGCCGACAACATGAAAAAATACGGCGGCTTTATTCCAGGCATTCGTCCGGGGCAACGCACGTCCGACTATATTTATCGTGTACTGAACCGTGTCACCTTTGCCGGCTCGTTGTACCTGGCCGTCGTCTGCGTGATTCCAGAGATTCTGATCTATAAATTAGGCGTACCGTTTTATTTTGGGGGGACCTCGCTCTTGATCACGGTCGGGGTAGGATTGGACACGGCCCAGCAAATGGAATCTCATATGCTCATGCGAAATTATGAGGGTTTCCTGAGCAAGGGACCCATGCGGGGACGGAGCTGAGAGAGGGTCATGCGAGTGGTGTTTTTGGGCGCACCGGGAGTCGGCAAAGGGACCCAGGCTCAGCGCCTGGCTGTGGAGGAGAAGATCCCGCAGGTCTCAACGGGGGACATCCTCCGGGACGCGGTCAAACGAGGCACGCCGCTTGGTTTACAGGCCAAAGACTTTATGGAAGCCGGTAAACTGGTTCCAGACGAGGTGGTCATCGGGCTTGTTCGTGAGAAATTGACAAGCCCGGAGTGCGCGCCAGGGTATATTTTGGACGGATTCCCCCGAACGGTTGCTCAGGCGGAGGCGTTGGATCGGATGTTCAAAGAAACCGGTAGCTCCGGACTGGATCATGTGGTCAGTTTCGACGTTCCAAACGTCGAAATTATCCGGCGGCTGTCCGGACGGCGCAGTTGTCCGGCGTGCCAGACGGTCTATCATATCGAGTACGATCCGCCCCGGCGCGAAGGACGGTGCGACAAGTGCGGGGAGGCATTGGTGCAGCGGACGGACGACACGCCGGAGACGGTCGAGGCGCGGCTCAAGGTATTCGACCAGCAGACCAGTCCGCTCGTTGCCTATTATCAGAAGCGTGGCCTGTTGCGTCGCGTCGATGCGACGGCCGGAATCGACCAGGTGTCTGCGCGGCTTCGAGCCGTGGTCCATCCCGCAAGGACAGCATGAACGAGATTGAACTGAAGTCGCCTGATGAGATCGACACCATGAGCCGAGCTGCGCGGATCGTGGCAGAAGTATTGGAAGCGTTGCGTCATCAAGTCAAGCCGGGGGTGACGACGGATGAGCTGGATCGCTTTGCCGAAAAATTCATTCTTGAACGAGGGGGACAGCCGGCGTTCAAAGGATATCAAGTGCGTGACCGGGTCTATCAGCATACGTTGTGCGTGTCGGTCAATGATGAGGTTGTCCACGGCATTCCCTCGAGCCGCATGCTGAAAGAAGGCGACATCGTCGGGCTGGATCTCGGCGTCATTGTGGAGGGCTACTATGGGGATGCGGCGATAACCGTGCCGGTCGGCGAGATCTCGGCGGAAGCCCGTCGTTTACTGAAAGTGACCGAGGAGGCCCTCCACAAGGGGATCGCCCAGGCGGTTGTCGGCAACCGGATTTCCGACATCTCCCATGCCGTGCAGGCCCATGCAGAAGCCGCCAATTTTTCCGTCGTGATCGATTTTGTCGGACATGGCATCGGCCGGAGGTTACACGAAGAGCCGCAAGTGCCGAACTACGGAGAGCCGGGGAAGGGGCCCCGCTTGAAACCGGGCATGACGCTGGCCATCGAGCCGATGGTGAATATGGGACGGCCGGAGACCGCGTGCCTGTCCGATGGCTGGACCGCTGTGACCCGAGACGGCAGCCTGTCGGCTCACTTTGAGCACACGATCGTGGTCACCGAAGCGGGCCCGCGGATTCTGACCACGCTGTAGGCGGTTCTGCGCACGAAGGTCTATGGCTAAAGAGGATGTCATCGAGGTTCAGGGAACAGTGGCTGAAACGCTTCCGAACGCCATGTTTCGTGTGGAGCTCGATAATGGGCACAAGGTACTCGCCCATATTTCCGGCAAAATGCGGATGCACTTTATCCGCATTCTTCCGGGCGACAAAGTGACGGTGGAGTTGTCGCCGTATGATTTGACGAGGGGTCGGATCACGTATCGGTTCAAGTAGAAGAGGAAGCGATGAAGGTTAAATCGTCAGTTAAACCGATTTGCTCGAAATGCAAAGTCATACGGCGTCGCGGCGTCCTGCGAGTCCTGTGCCCTAATCCCCGACACAAACAGCGGCAAGGATAGGAAGGACAAAATGGCTCGTATTGCCGGAGTTGATCTTCCCAAGGACAAACAAGTGCACGTCGGCCTGACCTATATCTTTGGGATCGGCCGATCCCTGGCCGGGCGGATTCTTGCCAAAGCCGGGGTTGCGCCGGCCACGCACGTGAAAGACCTTCGCGAAGATGAGATCGTGAAGTTGCGCGAGATCATCGAGCGGGAACACAAAGTAGAAGGCGACCTCCGCAAGGAGGTGTCGATGAACATCAAACGACTCATCGACATCGGCTCCTACCGTGGGCTGCGGCATCGCAAAGGGCTCCCGGTCAGAGGGCAACGTACCAAAACGAATGCCCGGACCCGCAAGGGACCGAAGGGTCAGGGAAAGGCGCGGAAGGCACCACTCAAAGTCGGGTGAGGAGAGCGCAGGATGGGTGTGAAAAAAGGAAAGAAACGGGAACGCAAGATCGTTCAGAGCGGCGTGGCTCACATTCAGGCCTCGTTCAATAACACGATCGTGACCATCACGGATATGGGCGGCAACACGATCGTGTGGGCGAGCGCCGGGAACCAAGGTTTTAAAGGATCGCGGAAAAGCACTCCGTTTGCCGCGACTCGAGCGGGGGAAGTGGCGGCGAAGAAAGCAATGGAATCCGGCATGCGGCAAATTGACGTGTACGTCAAGGGTCCTGGCGCTGGGCGGGAATCGGCCATCCGAGCGCTGCAGACCGCCGGGTTGCGGATCAATATGATCCGGGATGTCACGCCTATTCCCCACAACGGGTGTCGGCCGCCGAAACGACGGAGGGTGTGAGGAGAGAAACGTGGCGAAATATCGCGGACCAGTGTGTCGGTTGTGTCGTCGTGAAGGCGTGAAGCTCTTTTTGAAGGGCTCCCGCTGCATGACGGAAAAATGCGCCGTGGAGCGTCGGGCCTATCCGCCCGGTCAGCATGGGCAGGGCCGGCAACGAGTCTCCGAGTACAGCGCGCAGCTTCGCGAGAAGCAAAAACTGAAACGCATTTACGGGGTCCTGGAGCGCCAGTTCCGTGGGACGTTCTCCAAAGCCGAGCGTCAGCAAGGAATCACGGGCGAGAACCTGCTCCGGATGCTGGAACGACGTCTGGATAATGTCGTGTACCGTCTCGGTTTTGCGGCTTCGCGGAAGGAGGCCCGGATGTTCGTCAATCACGGCCATTACCGTGTCAACGGGCGGAAGGTCAACCGACCGTCTTTCCTGGTCCGTGAGGGTGATGCGATCGAGGTGAGAGAACGAAGCCGAACGATCGTGCCCATCGTTGCGGCGCTCGATGCGATTGAAGGACGTGGGATTCCTGCGTGGCTCGATCTAGATAAGGCGAACTTCAAGGCAACAGTGCGGAGTCTGCCGACCAAGGAGGAAACGCCGTTGCCCGTCAACGAACAATTGGTGGTGGATCTCTATTCGCGGTGATGTGCGCATGACGCCGGCCCTGTCTTCAACCGGCGATAAGGGAGTCAGTATGCTAAAGGGTATGCGTGATTTTCAGATCCCGACCAAAGTGGAAGTCGACAAAGAGGGTTTGACGCCGACTTATGGACGGTTTACCGCTGAGCCGTTTGAGCGTGGGTTCGGCATAACCGTTGGTAATTCTTTGCGACGGGTCTTGCTGTCATCGCTCTCGGGTGCCGCCGTCGTGTCCGTAAAAATCGAAGGCGTGCTGCACGAATTTTCGACGATTCCGGGCATCACCGAGGATGTGACCGATATCATCCTCAACATCAAAAAGATACGCTTCAAACTCCACTCCGATAAAGCCAAAGCCCTGCGGTTGCGGAAGAAAGGCCCCGGGGTGGCCAAAGCGGGCGATATCGAGCGCGATGCTGATATCGAAATCCTGACACCAGATCTCCACTTGGCGACGCTGGATAAAGGCGCGACGCTGGATATGGAGCTTGTCGTCAAGCGGGGGAGGGGCTACGTGCCGGCCGACCGAAACAAGGAAGAAGGGATGCCGATCGGCGTGATTCCGGTGGATGCCATCTATTCGCCAGTCACACGCGTCAATTATCTGGTCGCGCGTCGGGCGCATGACCGACTACGACAAAGTCATCCTTGAGATCTGGACGGATGGGAGCATCTCCCCTGAAGATGCGATGTCCGCCGCCGCCTTGATCGTCCGCGGACATCTCGATATTTTCATCAACGTCAAGGATATGGAAGAGACGATCGCGCAGCCCGTTGCCCCCGAGGCCATCACAGAGATCAACAAGAATCTGCTCCGCAGCGTGAATGAGCTGGAGCTGTCCGTCCGAGCGGCCAATTGTCTGAAGAACGCCAACATCAGAACGATCGCCGACCTTGTCCAGAAGACAGAAGCCGACATGCTGCGCACCAAGAATTTTGGTAAGAAATCCCTCAATGAAATCAAGGAGATTCTCACTGAGATGGGTCTTGGCCTCGGCATGAAGCTGGACCATCTTCCCCAGGGCGGAAGCTCGGATAAACGAGAAGAGTAGGCGAACCGTGCGTCATCGAAAAAGCGGCCGTCAACTGGGGCGTAATACACATCACCGGCTGGCCTTGTTTCGCAGCTTGGTCACGTCGCTCTTGGAACATGAACGGATTGAGACCACTGAGGCGAAGGCCAAAGAAATTCGCATTCTGACCGATCGTATGATCACGCTCGGTAAAGACGGGAGCCTACACGCTCGTCGCCGCGCCGCAACCTACATCAGGACCAAGACCGTGGTCTCCAAGCTCTTCAAGGATCTGGCTGGGCGGTTCTCGGAGCGGAAGGGCGGATACACACGTCTTATCAAAACAAGACGTCGGGTAGGTGACGCGGCACGTATGGTTGTCATAGAGTTAGTGAGCCGTCCGCCGGAAAAGAAAGACGCGCCCAAGGAACAGCCCGCGAAGACTACTCTTCGCCAAACGAAAGCCCCCGCCACAGCTTAACCACGCCTTTACCACGGTGAATGGGTATGCTATAGTCGGGCCATGCTGGCAAAACCCAGACCGTCATTTCCTCGTCTTGCAAGGGCCGGGCTGTTGGGTATCATTTTTGCTCTACTAGCGACCCTTCTGATATTCATCGTGGTGGGGCCATCCCGTCGAGTCGCGCAGGTTTCCGTGCCAGCCCTTCCACAAAAGGCTGATGCCGGACTGCAAGGATTCTCGTACGTGCAGAGCAAGGACGGTCTCGTGGATTGGAAGATTCAGGCCAAACAAGCGCAGGTCTTCGAAGCTGACGCCAAAGCAGTACTCAATGATGAGGTGCAAGTTACGCTGATGGGGACGAACGGTGTCACGATGACGGTGACCGGAGATGACGGGACCATTAATACCGCATCCAAAGATTTCGTCATCAGCAAGCGCTCGGGGGAACTTGCCTTAGTCTTCGACAGCGGGTATACGATTTATACACCTGAAGTGACCTGGGATAATCAGACGCATCGGATTTGGACGAATGCACCGGTCAGGATAACCGGCCCTATGCTGAAGGCAACGGGACGTGGCATGGACGCCTTCCCCATCACCCACGAAATGAGGATCCACCGCAATGTCCGCGTGGAGATTCACTAGCGCTCTCGTCCTTCTCCTGGGAATGGAGGGGGACTTGGCGGCCGAGCCTCCGGATCATTCCACTCCCGCGCCCACCAAAATCTTCATCAATTCACAAACACTTGTTTATCGGAGCAAGGACAATACAGCGATTTTTGAAGGGGAAGTGGTCTTGACAAAAGGCGTGTTCGTGATGCATGCCGATCGGATGATTGTATACTTCGACGCGTCTTCTGCTGCTCCATCTCCGCCTAAGAGTGATGGCAAAACGGCGGCGCCGACCACGGCGGCCACGTCCGAGCTCCCCACATTCGGGAACCGGTCGGTATCGATGATTGACGCGACCGGCAATGTCGTGATGCAACAGGGCGAAAAGAAAGCAAAGTCGCAGAAGGCGGTCTACCATCAGCATGACGAAAAACTTGTCTTGACGGGCGATCCTGAGGCTTGGGAAACCGGCTATCGCGTGACGGGATCCAAGATAATCATGTTTGTAAAGGAAGACCGCAGTATCGTGGAGAACAGCCGGGTGGTCATCACCGACACGGAATCGAGGCCGCCGGGACGACAATGAAGGGGAACGGATCTTTCATATTTGAGGCGCGAGGTCTTTCGAAAACGTATCGAGGCCGGTGCGTCGTCAAAGACGTCAGCTTGGCGGTTCAATCCGCGGAGATTGTGGGACTCCTTGGGCCGAATGGCGCCGGCAAAACCACGATCTTCGACATCATGGTGGGTTTGACGATGCCAGACGAGGGCGAGGTTCTTCTCGGCAAGGAAGTGATCACGGATCTACCCATGTATCAACGGGCCAGGCGCGGCATCGGGTACTTGCCCCAAGAATCATCGGTCTTCCGTCGGATGACCGTGGAGCAAAATCTGATAGCCATCCTGGAGTTGCTGGATCTGAACAGCGACGCACGAAGCGAGCGCATGGAGACGGCCATCGAAGACCTGGGGCTTGATCACGTCCGCACCAACAAAGCGTTTACGCTTTCCGGGGGAGAGCGCCGTCGGGTAGAGATCGCCAGAGCATTGGTCACACACCCGCATTTCTTGATGCTGGATGAGCCGTTCGCCGGCATTGATCCGATCGCGGTCGGGGATATCCAAGGGATCATCCGGGGACTCAAAGGGCGCGGGATCGGCATTCTGATCACCGATCACAACGTCCAACAGACACTTTCTATTACCGACCGCGCCTATATCATCAACGACGGTGAGATTTTGGAAGAAGGCACGCCCGTGCATCTGGTGAATAGCCCCCGGGCGCGCGAGGTTTATCTGGGAGAAGGATTCCGCCTGTAGCCAAGGAACGGACGCATGCAGCCGAGACTCGACCTTCGCCTTACGCAACGACTCATCATGACGCCGCAGTTGCAGCAAGCTATCAAGCTGCTGCAACTGTCACGCCTCGAATTACAGGAAGCGCTCACCCAACAATTGGAAGAGAACCCCTTGCTTGAGGAATCAGGTCCGGAACTGGAGGAGCTTGATAGTGAGCCTGGCTCGACGGATGAAATGCCGAGCGCCACGAAGGCGGAAGAAGAGAGTGCACGGGAAGGGCCAGAGGGAAATGACGATGGCCGCGATGAGGCGTCGGGGTCGTGGGACGAATATTTTGATGACGACAGAAAGTGGGGCGATGTCGAATCTCCACCGAATGGACGTGATGACCGTCCTTCGTTCGAGCAAACGATGTCCCGGACTGCGTCTCTGGAAGAGCACCTGTTATGGCAACTCGGTGTCTCTCCATTGGATGCGATCGAGCAGGAAATCGGCAGAAGCATCATCGGAAATCTTGACGACGACGGCTATCTGCGAATTCCGCTCGAGGAGTTGGCGACATCTGTCGGAGTTCCCATCGTAAAGGCCGCTCAGGTACTGAAGGTGATCCAGGCCTTCGATCCGGTTGGGGTCGCGGCACGTGATTTGAAAGAGTGCCTGTT
>WNFV01010515.1_pt1 | contig 10078 bp, 10 predicted proteins | sample 5400101 | NCBI WGS metagenome assembly WNFV01 (sample SAMN13153361, study PRJNA577476) | soil metagenome | isolation source: 115 cm soil or saprolite under grassland replicate 1 | place: USA:California | collected 2016-06-15 | reverse complement strand
TCCCGGTGAACGTCACCGCCTCACCCGAGAGCGGCGTTCCGGCGGAATCGCGGGCCTCGAATACGAGCGCGCGTGGCAGCTGCGCGCCCACACTGCCCCGCTGTCCACCGCCGGAAACGAAGCTGCTGCGCTCGGCAGACACGTGGACGATGATACGTTGCACCTGAAAAACCGGTGCTGGCGCCGGAGGTGGAGCGGGCCGTGGTGGTGAGGCTGGTCGGGATGTCGGGCGACGCGGTGCTCTGCGCCGCGTACACTCGTCGATCGCAGTCAGCAGCGATGGATCGGCGCCGAGCAGGCGGAAGTCGTTGCGATCGCGGTCGGTGGGGTGGAAGGTGAGACAGTTGCGCCGCACCAGCTGCGCCAACTCCACCGGAGTCATCGTGGCGCCGGAAAGCAGTCGCACGAGATCGCTTTTGCGCAACGACGTCGTTCCACCACCCACGCCGCCCGCCCCGCCCGCCCCGCTCACCCCGCTCTGGCCCTGCAGCGCGAGGAGCGTGGCGGCCAACACCGTCAGGGCCTGGGGCATCCCGACTGCTCGAAGCGGCTCTCGACCTCGTCCACGGCAGCGTACATCGCTTGATCCTTGCTCGCCCGACCTTGATCGAAAGCCGCCATCCGGGCGCGCCGCTCTGTGTTATAGCTGATCCACAAGTTCTCGATCGATACGAGACCGCTGGCGAGACCGCCACAGTCCATGCGACCGTCCGCAAACAGCGCGGCGCGATCCTGGAAGTTGCGTACGGCGCGCGACAGCGAGTCACTCAAGCGATCGAAGCGCGCAAATGGTGACGGCGGCGCTACCGGCTGCGGCACCGGCACGGGCACCGGAGCGGGCGCCGGCGCGGGCGGCACGATAGCCGCGGCGGGCGGCGGTGCCGCTCGTGGCGAACCCGCCGGCCGACGCGACGCCGGAGGAGGCGCGGGCGCCCGCTTCCGCGTGGTGACGCGTGACACGAGCTGCTTCGCACGATCGAGCAATCCCGGAAGGACAGTCGGATTGCGGATCGCCAGATACCAGTAGCCACCCGCTCCTACTCCCGCCAACAAGAGGAGAATCGCGGCGCGCTTGAGCCACGGCCCGCGCCGTCGCCGGCGGCGTGGCTTGGGGGCGGGCGCGACCGCGGGCGCAGGTGGCGGGGCCGTCGCCGCCTTCCGCTCGTCCTCATCGAGCAACCGGAACTTGGGCGCCGACGTGCGTCGCGGGGGCGCCGGCAGGGGCGGCGACGGCTCGGAGACACCAACCTCGGCCGGCGTGACCTGCCACGGAATGTCGTCGGACGACCGCGCCGGCGGTGCTGGACGTGGCGGTGGCGGTGGAGGTGGAGGTGGCGGCGGCTTGGGCGGAGGCGCTGGTGGCTCGGTGGGAACGAAAACCGGCGCCCTCCGTGGTGGTGGCGGCGTCGGCACCGGCGGGGGCGCGGGCTCGTCGTCCGCGCTCGACTTGATGACAGGTATGTCATCCGCGCTCGACCGCATGATGCGGAATCCGCGGTCACCGGCTGCGGGCCGCTCCTTCGTCTTGCCGGGCTTCGGGGCGTCCTTGGCTTCGTCTTCCTGAGGTTCCTCGGGCTCTTCGGGCTCCTCGGCTTTCGGTCGCGGTGGCGGCTCGGGCGGCTTCGGTTTCGGTCCAGTCAGCGTTGGACCGTACGGCTTGTAGTTCCTCCACGTGATGAAAGAGCGCTTTTTTCCGTCCGGCTTGATGGAATCGGGTTGCAGCAGCTCGTAGAACGCCAGCGGCGTCTTATGCCAATCAGTATTGCCTTGGGTCGCGCGAAAGAATCGTCCGGTGACGCCCCCGGCTTCGGCCGCTACGAGAATGGCGACCTGCCACGGGTCCGTGAAGAACTTGTCGTGCGTCTCGACGTCGTGCGTGGTGAGGAATCCGCCCTGTCCCGGATGGCTGTGGTACCAGCCCAGCAGCGTGCCGGCCGCCTTCTTGAGCTGTTCCTGCATGCGGTCCCACAGCCGCGATACGACGACTTCGGTTTTGTCGCCATAAATCGCCTGGCTGAGCTTCAGCGTCTTGTCGATGATGGTGTACAGCGCGCCGTTTTCGGGATCCCGGTAGACGTCGCCGATGAGGAAGCCGAAGATCGCCTGGGTCGGCGAGCTCTTGAGATGCTCCTGCAGCGCGATCACCGCTTCCTGCTGGAAGAAAATCGGATACGGCGAGCGGCTGGCGGATTTTCCGCCGGGACTCGTGGTGCCCGGAGCGGCGGGCGGGTTCCATAGAATCGCCCGATCCATCGGCATCGGTTGCGATTTGGGTTCGGGCCGCGTCACGCGAGCGTCTCCAGAACGACGCGGGCAGCCCGTTCTACATCGGCCCGTGTCACGTCGAGATGCGTCACCGCGCGCAGCCGCCTCGGTCCCCACGGCGAGAGCCGGACTCCTGCTTGCGCCAGCCGCTGCGACACCGATTCGGGTGTGTCACCGCTGCGCAGCAGGTCGACCATCACGATGTTCGTTTGCGGGTCGGACGGCCTGACGGCCGGACTGCCGGAAAGCAATTCCGCAAAACGCCGAGCGTTTTCGTGATCCTCGCCGATCCGGGACAAATTGTGGTCGAGCGCGTACACTCCCGCCGCGGCGAGAATGCCCGACTGGCGCATCCCGCCGCCCAGGCGTTTGCGGATCTCCCAGGCGCGGGCGCGCCACGCCGTCTTGAATCCGAGGCACGACCCCACGGGACAGCCGAGTCCCTTCGAGAGGCTCACCATCACCGTGTCTGCGCCTTGTGCCAGCCGCGCCGGCGTCACGCCGGCGGCCGCGGCGGCGTTCCAGAGCCGCGCCCCGTCGAGGTGGACCGCGAGTCGCGCGTCGCGCGCCGCGCGGGTCAGCCCGTCGACCCCTGCGGCATCGAGCACGCGCCCGCCGGCGTTGTTGTGCGTGTTCTCGATCGCGAGTGCCGTGATGCGTGGGACGTGTGGCGAGGGAGCCCGCAGGGCGCCGCGGACCAGGTCGGCGGTGAGCAGGCCGTCGGGCGTGGTGATCGGCCGGATCTGCACGCCCGACAGCGCGGCGACGCCGGCCACCTCGGAGTGCACGAGGTGCGCGTTCGCTTCGAGCAGCAGCTCCGTTCCCGGCTCTGTCACCAGCGCGATGCCGGTCTGATTGGCTTGCGTGCCCGACGGGAAGAAGAGGGCGTCCTCGGTGCCGAGCAGCTCGGCGACGCGCGCTTCGAGGCGGCGCGTGGTCGGATCGCCATCGAGGACATCGTCACCGACCTCCGCGTCGGCCATGGCGCGACGCATCGCAGGCGACGGCTTCGTGACGGTATCTGAGCGGAGGTCGATCACCGGGGAATTCATCCGAGGCGCACGCGTTGCAGGCGCCGCATACGCATCAGGTCGTACGTTTCCGCCACTTCGCCGCCGAGCAGAAACACATAGGCCGTGTAGTAGATCCACAGCAGGAACAGAAAGAGCCCGACGAGATTCGCGTCCGACGCCACGCGGTCGAACGTCACGAAGCGTGTCACGTAGAGCGCGTACAGCCGTTTGGCGATCTCGAAAGCGACCGCGCAGAACAGCGAGGCCACCACACTGGTACGCCAGTAGATGCGCCGGCTGGGCAGGTATTTGAAGATGACGTAGAAGAGGGCTGTGCTGAACACGAGGGACGCGAGCTGCGATCCGACCCCGCGGGTCGTGGTCGCAAACGCGATCGCGAGGAACAGCGTTCCGGCGACCAACACCATGGCGATGTCGAGCAGCTTGGCCCTCGGCCAGGATCGGTTCTCCTCGGTATCGAAGACTTCGTTCAGGGCCGCACGCAGTCCCCCGAACATACGAGTCGAGAACCACAGGAACAGGGGCGCGGCGAGGAGCGTGAGGTGGCCGCGCCTTGCGACCAGGTCGCCGAGGGCACGCTCGATGAAGCCGAACTGGCCGGTCTCGCCGCCGCTCGACTCGGGCAGGAAGCGCTCCAGCAGCTCGTGGACGTTGAGCTGATGAATGGCGATCTGGTATTGCGCGAGGTAGCCGACGACGGCCAGGACGAGTCCGACGAAGGGAATGGCAGTCAGCAGAATGTCGAACGAGAGGGCACCGGCGAGGAACGGAATGTTGTCTTCGTAGGCGGCCTCGAGGGTGCGCCGGACGACGCCGGTGACCGTACGGTGCCAGCCGCCTTCACGATTCACGCGAGCGGCTCGTCCTCCTCGTCGGACGCGGGGGAAACGGGGGGCCGGGCGGCCCGGGCGCGGCGGCGGCGGGCGGCCTCGAGCCGGCGACGCAGCTGCTCGCGGGTCGCGATCTCCGGCTCTTCGTCATCGTCCTCGTCGGACTCGTCGGACTTCTCGGCGTCGTCTTCGGCTTCCTTCAGGAGTCCGCGGACTTCGTCCACTTTCTCCTCGGCGAGCTCCTTCAGATTGCGCAGGCCCTTGGTCACCTTGCGCCGCGTGCTCTCCCCGCCTTCGGTGGGTGCGAATACGAACCCCGCCACCGCGCCGAGCACGATGCCGAACAAAAAGGCGCCGAATCCTCCACTGCGCTCGCTCATTCGCCTGCCTCCGCGTCATCCGGCGCCGACACGAGCGCGGCCCGTGGCGCGGCGTGTGACACGAGTTTCGGTTTGACGTACCGGTCGGTGGACGCGCGCGTGCCCTTCACGCGCAGCTGCTCGAACAGGAACGCGAACGTCTTCTCGAGATCGGCGCCGATGGCGGCCCGCACGTCCGCGGGCAGATCCCAGAACCGCCGCTTGAAGGGCCCGATCGCCTTCTTGCGGCTCTTGTAGATGAACTGCTCCTCGGTGTCGCCCTTTTTCCACTCTTCCTTGGCCTCGCGCTTGACCCAGTCGTTCACTTCGCGGCGGAGATCCTTCGGCAGCGCGGGGTGATCCATGACGATGGTCTGGAAATTCGTGGCCAGGTGGATCTCGACCGCCTCACACGCGGGGAACTGCGAGAACGCTTCCGGCGGCAGGGTGGATGCGCCGTGCTGCACCGCGCCGCCGAGCCCGTACTTCGTCCGGGCGTCGTGCGAGAGCGCCTTCAGCGCCTGCAGGTCGAGCTGCACTTTGGCGATCGAGCCGTCGGGCAACACGACGCCACCATGGCTCGTGCCGGTTTGCACGGAGATCTTCGAAATACCGGCCGGCGACCCGAGCTTGTTCAGCGTCCGGTTGTAGCCGTCCATGAACGCTTTCAACTCGTGCACGTCGCTGTTCTTGCCGCCGACTTCGCCGATCTCCGCACCGACGGAAACGGTGACGTCGTCCGGCTCGCGGTCACGGATGAACTTCGTCAGCTCGGCGGCGCGCTCGTAGTTCGTCCGCTGTTGCTCGTCGAGATTGGGCTTGGAGAGATCGACGAGCGTGGACGTATCGATGTCGATGTTGTAGAAGCCGGCGTGCAGCTCCTCCTCGATCAGCGCGCGCAAGGCCTTGAGCTCGGCCTCCGGATCGGCGGCGTACTTCTTCGCGTTGACCTGGACGTGGTCGCCTTGAATGAACAGCGGCCCCGTGAATCCCTCGCGCAGCGCCGCCGCCGTCATTACCGCGACGTACTCGGCGGGCCGCTGGTCGGTATAGGCGATCTCGCTGCGGGCGATCTCGCAGATGATCGCGCCGGCATCGAGGCGCTTCGCCGCGCGGAAGATCGCGCGCCCACTGTCGTAGGACAGGATCCGGACGTTCATCGCCGGCGTCGTGAACGCCGGCACCTCGTCGCGGCCTCGGGCCATGTAGAGCTCGTGAATCGAGGCGGGCCGGACGCCGGCCTTTTGCCCCATCTCCCAAATCATCCAGCGCGCGTGCGCTTTCTCGTCTTCGGTCCCGAAGACAGCCTTGCGCACCAGCGCGTCCATGTCAGCGCTTTCCTTGAGCATGTCCTGCTCCTCCTCGCGGCGGAATTTATGCCCCGGGTAGGTCGATAACCAGCCCGTCGAACGCCGGCGCAATGCCCGGAGGCAGCTTCGCGGCAAGGGCCGCGTGCGTGTTCTCGTGCGTCAGATGCGTGAAGAATGTGCGGCGTGCGCCCACGCGCTGGGCCGCGGCGACGGCCTCCGGGACAGACAAGTGGAGCGGGTGGGGACGCGAGAGCAGCGCGTTGAGCACCAGCGCGTCGAGGCCCGCGAGCGCGGTGACCACGTCATCGGGAATCGTCTTCACGTCCGTCAGATACGCCACCGCACCGATACGATAGCCGAACACCTCATGGTCGCCGTGCGGCAGCGACAATGGCAGGACGGGCACGCCGGCGATCGCGGTGGCCTTGCCGGGCTCGAGCACGTGCGCCGCGAGCTCCGGCTTGCTGGTTCCCACGGGCACGACAATCGAGGGATCGAAGATGTAGGGAAACTTGGAAGCCAGCTCCGCCATCGTGCCGCGCGAGCCGTAGGCCGGCAGCATCGCGCCCTGACGGACCGAGAGGGCGCGCAGGTCGTCGATGCCGTGCACGTGGTCGGCGTGCGCGTGCGTGAACAGCACGGCGTCGATGTGATCGACGCCGGCGGCGACGAGCTGCAACCGCAGCTCGGGCGGCGTATCGATCAGGAGACGCTTGCCCTGGGTCTCGATCAGTGCGCCGGTGCGGGTGCGCCGGTCGCGGGGGTCAGCGGATGTGCAGGTGGGACAGCGACAGCCGATCTGCGGCACGCCAAACGACGTGCCTGTGCCGAGAAAGATCAGCCGCACGTCACACTACCTCGACCTTGATGAGGTTGGTGCTGCCGGAGACGTCCCACGGGACGCCCGCCGTCATCACGATGCAGTCGCCGGACTTTGCGTATTGGCGCTTGAGAATGAGATCGCGCACGACGGTCAACATGGCATCGTAGCCGGGTACGTGATCGACGAGGATCGGCATCAACCCCCACACCAAGGCGAGCTGCCGGTACGTCGACGCCTCGGTCGTGACCGCGAGAATCGGAACGGGTGGCCGCAGCGCGGCGACTTTGCGTGCCGTGAACCCGCCCTTGGTCAGCGTGACGATGAGTGGCGTCTTGAGCATGCGCGCCACCGCGTAGGTCCCCCAGGCGATCGCGTCTTCCGTATGGACGCTCTCGCTCTCCCGGCGCCGCTCTTCCCGATGGCGCAACGGGTGCCGCTCCATCTCTCGGATGATCCGGTCCATGGCGCGCACCGCTTCCACCGGATATTGCCCTACGGCGGTCTCCGCGGAGAGCATCACCGCGTCCGTGCCGTCGAGAATCGCGTTCGCGACGTCGGAGGCTTCGGCGCGCGTCGGCCGGGGGTTCTGTACCATCGACTCGAGCATCTGTGTCGCCGTGATCACCGGCCTGCCCTGGTGATTCGCCTCGGCGATGAGCCGCTTCTGCACCAGCGGCACCTGCTCGAACGGCAGCTCGACACCGAGGTCCCCGCGCGCGACCATGACGGCATCGGAGACCGCGACAATCTTGTCGAGGTTGTCGAGGGCGGTCGCTTTCTCGATCTTCGCCACGAGCTTCGTGGAGGCACCGCGAACCAGTCCGCGCAGCTCTTCGATGTCCTCCGGGCGACGCACGAACGACAGCGCCAGGTAGTCGACTCCGATCTTCAGGGCGTCCTTGACGTCCTCGCGGTCCTTTTCGGTGAGCGCGGGGGCGGACACCTGCACGCCGGGGAGGTTCATTCCCTTGTGAGCCGTCAGAATGCCACCGTCGATCACGCGGCCCCGTACGCGTGGGGGCTCCACGGCGGTGACTTCCACCGAGAGGAGACCGTCGTTCAGGAGGATTCGTGACCCCACGCGGGCGTCGTTGGCGAGGCCGTCGTAGGTGGTGGGCAGCTCGTCAGCGCGGGCGACCTCTTCAGGAGCGAAGACGACCTCCTGACCCGGCTTCAGCTCGCGAGGAGCAGGCAGGTCCCCGACTCGAATGCGTGGCCCCTGGAGGTCCAGCAGCACGGCGACCGGTGAGTCGGTTCGCGCCGCGACCTTCCGGGCCGCGGCGATCCACTCGGCGCGCAGCTCCGGTGTCCCATGGGACGCATTGATGCGCAGGACGTTGGCACCGGCCTGGAGCAGCGCCGCGATCGTCGACTCCTTGCCGGTCGCCGGCCCGAGGGTGGCGACGATTTTCGTGCGGCGGATCTGCGGGGTGCCGTTCGAGCGGTTATCCACAAATGCACGCGCTGTGATGGGTGTGGAAAACTAGGCAGCTTGGAACGGGTCGCCGCAGCGCCCTAACAAGCGACAGCTGCTGCGACGAAATCGAATCGAATGCGTTGAATTGACTACGTCTAATCGACGGCGTTGAAGTGATACGTGAAGCGACACCGTGGCCCGGACGAGCACCGGCCCGATGCATAAAAATTCGCACATCTGTATACACGCTCAGCGCACGACCTCGAGCGACTTCTGCTCCAGCCGTGACTTGAGCTCCTGCAGCACGTGGATCGTCCGCGCCATGGTGGAGGCCGGCATGCCCTCGATTGTGCGGGCCGCAAGGCGTCGTTCCAGCTGGCCGACTCGCAGCAGCACCTCCAGACCGTGGCGCGTGAGCGTGACGCGCACGCCGCGATCGTCGTCGGGATCGGTCGTGGTCTCGACCATCCCCTTCGCCTCCAGCCGCTGGATGAACGTCGTCGCCGCGGCGCGGGACACGCCCAGTTCGCTGGCGACGTCACTGGGCCGCGCGCCATCGGGGCCGCCCAGGTCGACGGCCGCCATCGCGGCGTGAGCCCGCTGCGACAGCCCGAAGCTCTTGTAGGCCCGGTTGCCTGACCGCTCAATGGCTTGCTGTGCCGCGATCACGGCGTCGGTGAGCTGAAGGGCCAACTCGGAACGGTCGGCCATGGCCGTCAGCCTTCTGCCGTCAGCCGTCTGCAAGATGTTAACATGTTGATAGTTAACATACTAAATAAATTCATGCCCGCAAGACGGAGTTTTCGGGGAGGGTGGCTGACGGCAGATGGCGGACAGCTGATGGCTCGCTCAACAGGTTTCCGACCAGTCGACCTGCGATTCCGTCTTGCACCGCAGACACTTCAGCGCGTCGGGCTTGCCGCTGAAGTCCTGCCGCTCCTGACACTGGGGACAGACGGCGTACGTGGTGGTGACCTCCTCCCCTTCCCTGCCGCCCAGGGTGGGGCGGAGCAGGCCGGTGCGGATGACGATGCTCCAACGGTCGGGAGGCGATTCGCGCACGGCGACGTCGATGCGGCTCACGCGCACCGGTTTCTTGCGGACTTCGATGACCACCTTGCCGTCGTCGGTTTCGTCGACGATCGGGTACCACGCGCCGCGACGCAGCACGTCGGCGACGTTATCCAGACATCGCGCCCAGCCGCGGGGTGACGATGAAGGAGTAGAGCGAGCCATGAGCGCGCCAATGTAGCACATCCTGCTAAATTGCGTTATGCGCACGATCGGTCGGATCACCCGGCTCCAAATTCAACGCGGCTCGCTGAAGCGCGGCGAGAAACCCACGCGCCTCTACGACCCGACTCCCCTGCTGTCGGTTCCGGCGCTGAACGTCACGCCCGACGGCGCCCTGGGCGCGAGCCCCGGCGCCGAGGACACATGGATCGTCGACGTGCATCACCGTGCCCACCCCGACACCAAGAACGAAGATGGCCTGCACGGCATCTCGCTCGGCTTCACGTCGCATTACGACGCGATGCGCGAGCACTTCGGGAACCGGGTCGAGGTGGGATGCGCGGGCGAAAACATCATCGCGACCAGCGACCGGCGATTCAGCTACGACGAACTCGCTGCCGGCGTGGCCATCCTCTCACCCGACGGGAAGGAACGGGTGCGGCTGAAAGTGCTCCAGGTGGCACACCCGTGCCGGCCGTTCACCGGATGGGCACTCGGAAAACATGTCGAGCCTGAGGAGCTGAAAAAGCATCTCCAATTTCTGGACAATGGTATGCGGGGCTTTTACTGCGTGGGTGAGGGGGTTGGTACTGTCTCCCTGGGAGACTCCGTAGCAATTCTTTAGGAAATGCAAAGGCTAGGCCTCAGACGCAGCAGCGGGCCACAGTAAAAACGTCAACGGGACAACCCTCGCGAGGATTGTCCCGTTGACGTTTGACTGTTAACCGCGGTGCATCTGTGGCCTAGTCTTTGCCGGTCCTCGTTTAGCAGTTCAGCTCAGTTCGTCCCATGCCATCCCCGCCGCCT
>WNFV01012625.1_pt1 | contig 10079 bp, 11 predicted proteins | sample 5400101 | NCBI WGS metagenome assembly WNFV01 (sample SAMN13153361, study PRJNA577476) | soil metagenome | isolation source: 115 cm soil or saprolite under grassland replicate 1 | place: USA:California | collected 2016-06-15 | reverse complement strand
CATAAGAGCGACGTTGTCGATGTTTCATGCCGCGGTCCAGTGAGACGGTTGGGAGGTAAAAATGAAAACTCGCGCGCAATTCTTACTGATGGGGCTTTTGTCGATAGTGCCTCTTCTTCCGCAAGAGTCTGAAGCGAGACTCTTTGCTGCCCGTCTTATCGGGATAGAGCAAGAAGCGTTGCAACAAGTTCAACTCAGCGATTCACACGAAGGCCAAACGAACCAAGAAACTAGCGCTCTGGGGCGTCTCGCTTTAGCTCTCTCGGCCGGCAATGACGCTATGGGCCATTTGCGCGGTTCACAAACTGAGTATCGCGAGAAGGACAGACTCAACCCCCCTATTCCGGACATGGAATGCGGTGTGGATCGTATTGTTAGCTATGTCTCATGCTACAGCTCCGTGATTGGCACCAGAGAAGAAGCCGGTAATCTGTTCACACGATTTGTCGACGAACTACAATCGACGTTGCTGTCGGATAGGTTGCGGATAGTTAAAGAGGAGCCCAGAATCAATTCGATTCGAAGGTATACCTACGCGGATCAAAAGTCTGACGCCGACATCGATATAGATTTAACACTTCATCGGCCCTTCATCCGTGAGACGCGCCGTGCCTTTCCGATCTTCAAGAACTCTTGCAAATATCCGGCTGGGTCTTTACCCTTGTGGTCATGTCGACCCCGACAACAAAATCCACCTACACGCTAGACGCGAGCACGATCCGGAAGCTTGAATATAGGGCGCGTCGATGGGGAGTGTCGAAGTCGGAAGCATTGAGAAGAGCCGTGAAGTCAGCGTCTGTCATCGGTCACAAAAAAGAAGGCAGTACTCTCAGAGCGCTGAATCGTTTGCAAGACTCGCTATGCCTGAAACCCGCCCAAGCACGGGCATGGGCTCGTAGGGTTCGCGCCGAGCGTCGCGCATCATTGTCGAGGCAGGAATCCCGCCGGCGATGATCCATCTCGATACTGGCTTCCTAATCCGCGCGCTGGTTCGCAATTCATCTGAAGATATCAAACTTCGCACCTGGCTCAGATCCGATACACAATTGGGAATGAGCTCGATCGCCTGGGCCGAGTTTTTATGTGGTCCGGTTGAGAAGAACGACATCGCTCTTGCCGCTCGCTTACTGCCCGCTCGCGAACCATTTACGGACGAAGACGCCGGTTTGGCAGCTCGGTTATTCGATATTTCCGGCCGGCGGCGCACAACGCTCATGGATTGTATGATTGCCACCGTCGCTCTTGGAGCCGGCGCCTCTTTGGCAACTTCCAATCCAGAGGATTTGCGAAGGCTCGAACCTACCGGACTACAAATCATTAGCGCGTGAGCGCAAGTCTGACTCTGGCGCATTCCCCAAAACAGCCCCACAACCCAGGGCCCCTTGCGAACGAGTTTCGTCCGTCGCGGGCAATATTGTGCGTTAAGAGATTGCCGCATCGTCCAATCGACGCCATTTACCGAGTTCGGTACGGCGACAATCACTGGACTCCAGTCTCCATGTTGTCACAAGATAGCCGGATTGCGCACGTTTTGGCGGCGCGATCGCACTAGCGAGAACGTTCTCCGCGAATGGCAAAAGCCTTGCGTTAGGTACGACGCGAATATCTGATCGGAGGGAATCATGAAAGCATTTGTCCTAGCTTTTCTCCTGGTTTTTTTAGCCGGCGCTTTTGAGCCTGTGTCCTTACGCGGCAACGAATTCAAAGAACGAGAAGCAAAAATCACGCAGTACAAGAAATGGCTCGACACTCTGGGACCGCAAGGTTCCCAATACTGGACGCGCCTCGACGGGCGACAGCGACCGCATCGGTTGTATCTCGGTGAAGGTTTCTATCGTGCCGACTTTCAAAGCCAAGAGCGTTTCGTAGATACGTTTTCGAACTATCTTGCCGGGCACCCGGAAAAGTTCATGCTCATCGACCTGTTCGATGCTGACACGAACAAAGCCGTAGGCGAGTATGGATTCGGCGGGTTCAAACTTTACGCAAAGCCGGTGCGAACGGCGGAGCGTCCGCAAAAATAGCTTAGTATGTTCCTTGCTCATTCGCCGGTTTCTCTGGAGGAAACACATGGAAGGTCGTAACCAATTGCGCGGAACAGATTTAATGACTATCGAGGCAGATTACTCGATCTATCCGCTTCTACAGTTATTTAGGGCACGTTATTGGATTGATACCCGAGGCGGGTCGCTCGAAGAAGAGATTCAAAAGCGTTGCACACATATTCGAGAACGAACCAACAGCAAGCCACCTGCTACCGCCGGGTCGAGTAGTGGGTTCAGGCCCTATGGCCTTATATTTGGCGTTGTTTTTCTATGTTTTTCTATCGGACCTTTCATCGCTGTTAAGTTCCTCGACATGATAAACGTCATTAACGACGTTAACGGAGATAAAGGAAGCTTGTCAGGCCTGTGGGCGCTCCTCACGCTTCCAGTCGAGGTAATAGTCTTTATGATCGGTGGCATGATGGATGCCGAGCGCGTCGTAAAATGGTTCCATCTCGATGGTCGATAAAATTCTTAAAGGCGCTAATCAACTCAGAGACTAAAGCCAACATCAACTATCCAACTTCAGATTTGACATCTCACTGACTCCCCTCAACGGCCCTGACCCCTCACTTACTTTTCAAATGTTTGAGCGGCATTGCCGCTCCAGATCAATGGCTTGTCTGTAGAAGCGGAAAACAACTTTCTTTTCGGCGGCTGGTAGCGTAGATACGACGCATTCGGGGTAAAGACCGGAATCAGCTAGTCGACAAACTCGTGAGGATTCTCCCATGGCTATAAAAATCGCGGTGGGTTTCTCGCTACTCCTGCTGTGGACTTGCAACGCGATCGCGCAAAGCCCTTTTTACGACGGCAAGACTATACGGATTATCGTCGGCTACCCGACGGGAACCACCCACGACACCTGGGCAAGACTCGCCGGCCAGTACATGAGCAAGTATATCCCGGGCACTCCCGCTTTCGTTGTCCAGGCGATGACCGGCGCCGGCTCAATGGTCGCCGCCAATTATGTGTATGGGATCGCGAAGCCGGACGGTCTAACCCTGGGCACATTCAACGCCGCGCTTTACTTTGAGCAGTTGATCGGGCGCAATGAAGTGCAATTCGATTGGCCGAAGATGAGTTGGATCGGCAGCTCGACCCCGGCGACGCGCCTGTTTTACATTCGCGCGGACAGCCCCTATGTGACGATCCAGGATCTGCGCAAGGCATCCGATCCGCCGAAATGCGGTACAACCGGGCGCGGGACGACCGGATACATCTTACCGAAGTTGTTCGAGGAAACCCTTGGGCTTAAGCTCGCGGTGGTCAGCGGCTATCCCGGCGGCGGCGAGGTCGATCTGGCGATCGAAAAGGGCGAGCTTCAGTGCAATTCTACTTCGCTCTCGGTGTTCTTCGGTCGCGAACCGTTTCATAGCTGGCGGAAAAAAGACTTCGTTCTCGTGCTCATACAAACGGGCCGCAAGCGCGATAGCCGGTTACCTCAAGTCCCGACTATCTTCGAGCTCATGGATCAGTACAAGACGCCGGAAGCAAGCCGGCGGTTGACGTCGGTGTTTCTGGACGCGGGCCGGTTCGGCTCGTGGCCCATCGTCGCCTCGCCCGGTGTTTCCAATGAGCGGGTAAAGATTCTCCGCGATGCCTTTCTGAAGGCAACCAGCGACCCGGGTTTCCTGGCCGAGGCGAACAAGAAACAACTCGACGTCGAACCGATCCGCGGTGAGGAACTCGAAGCCCTTGCGAAGGAAGTCATCAATCAGCCTCCGGAAGTCATCCACCGATTAAAAGAATTGCTGGGGAAGTAAAACACTCGCATGGCACCGACGCGACGTTTACCAGACCTTGAGATCGTCACTGTCGCGTAGGAACTAAGACTGCTTTAGAAAACACCTCGCTCTTGCGCTTGGGATAGTGCTCGACCCCCACAAGGCCGATGTCCGCGTCTTCGATCTTTCAACCTTGAACCATGAACATGGAACCTTGAACCGGTTCCGACCGCTGACCCACCGGCATCATACAGCTTGATCGTTCGCCAGCTTTAGGGATAAAAGTCTGTACGATAGGCAATCGCAGCGACCGTCTCCAGAGTACAACTGAATAGGTTAAGACAACCATGAATACGATGACAGATGATATCCGGCTCATGACCTCCGGCGCTTTTACCGCGGCCTATCTTGAACTCATTCCCCGACTCGAACTCCTTACGAAGAAAAAACTCGTGACCGCCGCAACGTCCATAGGGACAGGGGAGACCTCCATTCCGAATCGGCTGCGACGTGGTGAAGCCGTTGACGTTGTCATTGTCGCGGACGGCGTACTTCTTGGATTCATCAAGGACGCCCTGATCATGGCCGAAAGCTATACTCCGCTCGCACGCTCAGCGATCGGTATGGCGGTGCGGGCAGGAGCGCCTAAGCCGGACTTGAGCACGGTCGACGCGCTGAAACGCACGCTTTTGCAAGCGAAGTCCATCGCGTACTCCGCCAGCGTAAGCGGTGAATATCTCACCACGGAGCTATATCAGCGCTTGGGAATAGCCGACGAGGTGATGAGCAAGAGCCGGCTAATCGGCGGTGGTGAGCGAGTTGGCGCCGTCATCGCAAGGGGAGAGGCGGAAATCGGCTTCCAGCAGTTGAGCGAGCTACTTCCCGTCCCCGGCATAGATCATGTGACACCGCTGCCGCCGGAAGTGCAGAAAGTGTCTGTATTCTCGGCCGGCGTCGCCCTGAGTACCAGGGATTCCGACGCAGCTCACGCGCTGATCAGGTTCCTCGCCTCGCCGGAGGCGGCCCGCGCCATCACAAATAGCGGCTTGGAGCCAATAGGAGATCGCTGAAGGCGGAGACTAACAGGGGGACAAAGATCGAATCTCAGCGTTCAAGCCGTTCCAGACGTTCAAAGCGTTCAAACCGTTTAAGACCAATCAGGGCGTGAGATCTTTCCCGTTCCTCCCATACTGGAGCGCCATCGCCGGCGGTTGATACCGATCTCGAGTTGTGCGCGGGAAGGTAAACGCGACTGTTTACCTTCCCGCAGCTGCGACTTCAACAGCGCGAAAACGGAATTGCGAGCTGAAACTATTTGGGAAGCGAGCTATCGGACTTGGGGAGCGAGCTGTCAGGTCTGTTTGAAGAACTGCCGCGCTCCGGGGTGGAGTCTGTTTTTTTGTTCTTACTCACTCCGAGTTTCTCTGCGGTTCTATCGTCTAAAACTCCAGTGGCGGGCAGATTGTTGGATGTTTGAAATTCGCGCAGCGCCTGCTGTGTCTTGGCGTCCATTCTGCCGTCCGTCCCTGGATTGAGCCCCTTCGCCTTGAGAGCATCCTGGGCCTTTTTAATGTCATCGGACGATATCACCATGTTCTGATCGCCGGTGTTTGGTCGTTGCACTCTTTCCGGAATCGTTCCGGGCTGTCCCGGCATCCGGTCCGGCTGCGGAATACCAGGCGCCGGCTGCCCAGGAATGGTTGGCTGAGTTTCACGAGGAAGGTTCGGTTCGGGTTGAGGGACGACCGGCCCCCTCGGATTGGTCGGCCCTGCCGACCCGCCTGGAGCAGTTTGCGCCAGTACGGATTGCGCTCCCAAGCCGACGCTTGCAGAGAGCAGAGCTGCCGTTAAAATCTTTCTCTTTCGTTTCATTATTAGCCTCCTTATTCGAGTGAAATAATTTCGCGCCGCTGTGAACCCTAAAAGGCGCAAGTGATATGCCAGCTCGGCAAGTCATCGAAACGAATAGAGATGTGACTGTGAATTGGATTAATGGCGACGACGGAAGTGCGTATTTCCTAACACAGACGGGAATTCGTGTCTGATTTTTCCTAGTCTCAAAGATGGGGCAGTTGCCGATGTCGGTGAATTCCGAACAGAGATCCGCGAGACGAAGTGACGCTCGATCGGCGGACGTCGAAGTTCGAGGTTCTGGCCTGAGTAGTCAGTTATTTCGTTCGATTCGATCATACGTGCAGTGGGTCAAATCCAGTTGATCGTGAGAGCAGCTCGGGTTCAAACTTTTACAATTCGACCTTCTGTCTTACTGCTTTCCCATTTCTCATAGAAAAAACTCGCGGGTAATTTGATCAAGTTTTACTAGGGCGTGACATTCAATAATACTGTGCATACACATTGTGAGAGTACTAATTCGCGCTAGGTGAGCATTGCTGCGCGAACGCGGAGCTTGTTGTATTTGGCCCATTGTGTTACTCGGCAGTTAACGATTACAGACGATAAAAATTGTTTCGTCGAATGATGCAACAGCGCTGCGGCTTATTCATCTACTCAGCTTTAATATATTTTCTTTTGGTGTTCTCGGCAGCGAACGCCGCCGGGACGCGGCTCGTCATCGCTTATAGCTCGATCAATCCCAATTCTTCGCAACTCGAGATCGCTCGCGCGCAGGGTTTTTACTACAAGCACGGCCTGGAGCCCGAGATCATTCTCGTGCGCAGCAGTGCGACCGCGACCGCCGGTCTGGCTGCCGGCAACATACATGTTGGCTATATCGGAGGCTCGGCGCTTCTGAATGCCGCGGCAGAGGGGTTACCGCTCAAGATGCTCGCTTCGTTCGACTCCCAGCTCACCTATGACATCATCGCCAGACCGGAGATTAAAAACGTTAACGACCTAAAAGGAAAGAAATTCGGCGTCGGTTCGCTCGGCGGGACGCCGTGGATGGCGTCGAAGCTGGCCTTCGAATATCTCGGCCTCGACGAGAAAAGAGACCGCGTTCAAGTTGTCGCCATGGCCAATCAGACGAGCCGTTATCATGCGCTGGAACAAGGCTCCGTCGACGCCGCGATTCTCCAAGGCAACTTCAGCCGTTCCCTGCAGACCAAGGGATTCAGCCTCATCGTCGAGCTCGAACGAGCCAAGATCCCCTTTGTCGGAGCCGGGGTGGTTGTTTCGTCGCGATTTTTGCGCGAAAGCCCAGGCACTATAGAGAACCTCCTAAAGGCGCTGCTGGAGAGCCAAAGTTTTATCAACGCTACTGAGAATAAGCCCGCGGTGTTGAAAATAATGGCAGCTTACTTCAGGGAGAAGAATCCGGCGGCCCTCGAAGACGGATTTCAGGTCCTGAGCGCCAATATGAACCGAAAACCTTTTCCGTCCATCGCCGGCCTCAACAACATCAAACGGTTACTGGCGCTATCGAATACGAAAGCCGGAAGCGTGAAGCCCGACGATTTGATCGATGACGGCTTTCTGCGCAAGTTCGATCGGAGCGGATTTCTCGATCGCGCGCTGGCAGGGGCGGTGCAGTAATTCTTTCAGAAGACAGACAAAATTAGTCTATGTCGCCGTGGGCTCCGCCGAGCCCGTTCGTTAGCGGAATTTACAAGGCAAGAAGCGGCAGGATCCGGCTTTGATAAGATAGTCAATTTGTCGAAGCCTGATCCTCCAGGGTGTGAGTGCGCACACGGGACACCCCGTGTTGGCTAACTCCATTAACTCGACTTCGCCGACGATTGCTATCGTGGCAGAAGAACAAAGTCACTAACCCCCGCCGCGGCCCATTCAGGCGGACATAAGTAAGCATCAGGTGTCCTCAATCAATTCGTCGCCATCGCTGTTCCAGTCTTGTACCAATCATAGAGCGCGTCGCTTGAGAACTTTGCCGTTTCCCTACGCGTATGGCAATCCTGTTGACATCGCTCGGACGAATATATAAGAGAGCGGCCGACTAAAGCGCCCAGGGAGGAACCGAGATGAGTCGGTGTCTATCTAGTCGAGTGTCCGGCTTTTTCAATTAACAACACGGAAATCAGGTAAAGGATGATCAACGATGACACGCACCGTAGTTAGCCGGCTATTAACAGCGTTATTGGTTTTCGCGTTGCTCCTTTTCAACGGAGATACGGTCCGCGGCGCCTCGGCTCCAGTGATTCCCCGAGACCTCATGCAAAAGGTGCAAAGCGGCGGCACGGTGCGCGTTATTGTTGAACTGACGATCAGTGCCGCTGCGCAGGCAGCGGTTGATAGCGATATTATCCGTGATATGCGCCGGAAAGAGGTTGCTGAGGCGCGGGATTTGGTTCGGGCTGGCCTGCTTGGCACAGCGCACTCGGTCGTGCGCCAGTACCAAGAGCTGCCCTTCATCGCCTTAGAAATTGGCATGGACGGTCTCCGAACTCTCGAGTCTCTGTACGGACTCGTCGTCCGGGTGATTGAGGACCGATTGGAGCGACCGTTCCTTAGCGAAAGCGTTCCGTTAGTGCAAGCAGACCAGGTGTGGGCGGGAGGCTTTGGTACACCTTTTACCGGGAACGGCACCGTGGTGGCTATCCTCGATAGCGGCGTGGATAAGAACCACCCCTTCGTTACTGGTAAAGTGGTAGAGGAAGCCTGCTTCTCAAGCAACAATGCTGGTTTTGGCGCCACAAGCGTCTGCCCCGGCGGCGTCACCAGTTCTTTTGCTGCTGACTCAGGAATGCCATGCGACGCAGCGATTAACGACTGTGACCATGGCACTCACGTAGCGGGCATCGCCGCTGGAAGCGGTTCAGCGTTTTCCGGTGTTGCTAAAGGCGCCTCTATTGTGGCGGTCCAGGTTTTTTCGAGGCTCGATAATCCAGCCTTTTGCGGATCTAGTGATCCGTGTATCGGAGCATTCACTTCCGACATCCTGGCTGCCTTGGAACGAGTTTACGATCGTCGCTCGGCACATAATTTCGCCGCAGTTAACCTGAGCTTGGGTAGCGGTGAAGCCACTACGAATTGCGACGATGACTTTAGGAAAGCCATTATTGATCTTCTCCGAGCTGCCGACATCGCCACGGTCGTAGCTTCGGGAAACGAGGGCTTTACTGACGCAATCGCTTTCCCCTCCTGTATCTCTACTGCTGTGAGTGTCGGCTCCACAGGTGACGGGTCCGGAGGCGCCACGGTCCCGGTGCTGTGATTAACTCGTCAGTCACTCCTGGAACCAGGTTTCAAAACCTCCAAGGAACTTCGATGGCTGCACCGCACGTAGCCGGGGCGTTTGCTCTCCTCAAGGAGGCCGGCCCGAGCCTTACAGTGACGCAGATGCTCAGTGGGCTTCAAAGCACCGGTTTGGCGGTTCTCGATGCGCGGAACGGTATCACGACACCGCGCATGCGAATTCTGGACGCGCTGTTTGCACTGCCATTGGGCGATGTCACGGCGCCCGGCAAAATCGCGGACCTCAAGGCAGGGCCAGTAACGCAAACTACTATCACACTAAGCTGGACGGCTCCCGGTGACGACGGCAATACCGGCACAGCAACGAACTACGACATGCGGTTTTCTACAACCAAATTTACCGACGCGGATTGGAATACGCTCACGCAAGTTAGTGGTGAGCCGGCGCCTGCCGTTGCTGGATCAGCTCAAAATACCACCGTAAATAACTTGCTCTGCAATAGAGCCTATTTTTTCGCTATCAAAACCTTGGATGAGGAGGGTAACACGTCGGTTCTGTCCAACATCAGGACAGCGAAGACAGGACCGTGCAACAAGCTCGCCGTTAACCCGAGAACTTTGTCCACCGGCGAAGCTGCTGTCGGGTACGACAGCGGCGTGTTTAGCGTTACCAGCGCGCCGGCTACCGTCGGTCCCTTTGACGTGCAGATCGATCCGGCGACTCTACCGCCCGGACTGAGTTATAACGGTTCGCAGGCTTTTACAGGGACGCCTACAGAGGCCAAGGTCTTTAATATCGCCGCGACCATAACGGACGGAGTGGGCTCGGTGCTAAAGGCGAGGTTTAGGTTAAGGGTCGCGAACCCCGTGCAGATCACCACCACGGCTTTGAGACCAGGCAGGGTGAACGTCCCCTATAGCGCAATCCCCAGAGCCAAAGACGGCGTAAAGGCTTACACATGGACGGCAACGTTAAACAGTGCGCTGCCGGCGGGATCGACGTTTGCGTTTGATCCTGTAAATGGCAGAATCTCCGCGTTGGCAACAGCCGTGGGCAGCGTAGATGTGACCTTCCAGGTAGCGGACGCTGCAGGGGGCTCGGACACGCAAACTCTGACATTGACGTTCAATTAGAGACGGAAACAACCGTCGGCTAGAGGGTGCAATCGGAGTCAGATTTGCCTAACTCCACTAATTT
>WNFV01010514.1_pt1 | contig 10079 bp, 3 predicted proteins | sample 5400101 | NCBI WGS metagenome assembly WNFV01 (sample SAMN13153361, study PRJNA577476) | soil metagenome | isolation source: 115 cm soil or saprolite under grassland replicate 1 | place: USA:California | collected 2016-06-15 | reverse complement strand
AGAACCGGGCATAGGCGCCGAGGCCCCGCAGGGAGGTCCGCCCCGAATCGATCGGGTCACCGCGGTCGGGCCGCTGGAAGTACCGCGCCGGCGACGTCTGGAACCGCAGGATCGCCGCCGAGTCGCCCGTGACCTGCGTGCCCGCCACCTGGGCCATCAGCCGGTAGGAGCGCTTCCGGAACCACATCTCGGTGCCGAAACCGAGCGTCTCGAGGCGCCGCGACAGGCTGGCCGCGAGCGCCGAATCGTCCAGGCTGCGGACCACCGACGTGCCCATCGCCTTGATGACCGTGGCGCCGCCGCGCAGGTCCTTCGCCACGCGCCCGACGAAGTAATTCGTGAACGGCTCCACGGTGACCGCGTACCGGGAGAGGTCGCTGCGCTGCACGGTGGCCCGCTCGCGGCGCGTCAGCGCGTCGAGCACGCCGATGGACCAGCCCGTCGGGGTGCGCCCGGTGAGCTTCGCCGCGCCCAGGATGGTCGTGTTCTCGGGCACGTCGGCATAGCGGTCGGCCGTGTCCCGCATGGCCGGCATCTGCGGCGACCGGCCGATGCGCCGCGTGTTGAGCATGCTGAGGCTCGAGACGTTCGAACAGAAGAAGCAATTCAGCCCGCCCAACCCGAAATAGCCGGCGCCCTCGACGAAGAACGGGCGGCGCTCCTCGAGGAACGTCTCGAACGCCGAGAGATTCACGACCGCCGGGTCCACCTCGACCTGGCCGAAATCGGGATTGACCGTGGCGTTGAGGGTCAGGTTGGAGGTGAGCAAGACGCGCGCGTCGGCCCCGACGCGGCCGTCCATGGCGTGCGGATCGTAGAACGGATCGGTCGCGTCGCCCGGCACGTTGGACGACCGGCCCACGACGTACGGCAGAACCTCGGCCTTGCCGGGCGCGCGGTGGATCGTGAGGCCCCTCAGATGACCGAAGCGCGGCGGCCCGCCCGCCTCGTTGAGACCCCAGAACGACCACTGCGACCGCTCGTTCAACCGGTTCTCCTGGCGCCAGATCTGGAGGCCCCAGGTCTGCTCGGCGGTGGTCGAGGGGAAGCGCAGCTGCGAGAAGGGAATGCGCATCTCCGCCGTCCAGCCGAGCGAGTCGATCGTGGTCTTCACCTCCCACACCGGGTCCCAGGACGCGTCCTCGCCCCCGCCGAGCCCGTTGGCGTCGTAGCGCCCGCCCGAGGGAGTCACGGCGAAGAAGAGGCGGCCGATGTGGTCGTGGTACGTATCGATCACCAGCTCGATGTAGTCCGAACTCGGGTCCGAGTCGCGACGTGCCAGGCGGGTCCGCACCCCCGCCGCGCCTTGATCATCGAACATCCGCGCGCCCACGTAGATGGCGGCGCCGTCGAAGGCGAACCGAACCTCGGTCCGCTGCGTCGCGGGCTGGCCTTCGTGCGGCTGGGCCTGGCGAAAGTCCGCGGCGGGCGGCGCGGTCTGCCAGACCGGCTCGTCCAGGCGGCCGTCGAGCCGAATCTCTCCCTGGAGGGGGACGGCCCGCGCCTCGGGTGACGGCGTTGGATGGATGTTTTGTGCGGCGATGGGGGCGGCGGCGGCAGCGAGCACTACGAGAAGGACGACCGTTCTCGACATGGACGTGCCCTGGCGTGGGGATACCTAGTTCGACGCGTTTCGGGGAGAGAAGGTTGCAGCTTGGGGCGCCCTCGAGCGTCAGGGGGATGTCAGGGTTCGCCGCATATGCACCCTGCACGGATGCGGGCGAGACGCACGGTCCCCAGGGGGGTGGCAAGCCGCCGCGCCTGGAAATGCGCGTGGCATGCCCCGTGCAAAACCCCTGCGGCCAACGGAGGGAGATCCGGGAATGCGTGCTTATCACTGGTTGGCGTCTGTCACAGTCATCCTCGTTACGGCACCGAGGCTTGCCGCGCAGGGTGGGCCCAAGGCCACTGCCGTGCGGGTCGGTGCGGTTCGGCTCGAACCGGCCCGCAGCCTGCTCCACAGTCTCGTGGGCCGCTGGCGGTTCGAGATTCGGTTCGCGGGGAACTACGACGGCGCTCCGGACGTCTCCGGCACGCGCGTCGTGACAGCCTTGTTCGATGATCTGCGCCTGCAATGGACGGAAGAGGTCGATCACTCCGAGATCCGCAGCCAGGGGATCATCGGTTTCGACTCCCGCAGCGGCCGGTTTTACGGCACCTCCGTGAACAGCGGCGGCACGGGCGCGGAGTTCATGACGGGGACCCTGGACCAGGGGGAGCCCCTCGTCACGTTCAGCCCGCTCGCGCCCTCGAGTCCCGATCGGCAGCTGATGGAGTCGTTCACCTTGAGCCTGATCGACAGGGACCACTTCACGTGGGCGCCCCTCGATCGCGGGTGGCGCGCCGTGTTCACACGGGAGCCCTAGAGGGACCCCTCAACACCCCACCCCTAGCGCGCGTATCCCTCAGGCTGCACCGTTTCCGCGTGCACTCCTTTCGCCTGAGGCCGTCATGACCCTGCGCCCCCCGTCGTGGGCCGCCGCGGCTGTGCTCGCCGTCGCCGCCCCGACTGCCCTGCCCTCGCAAGGTTCCGTCACGCCTGCTCCCTCGCAGGCCGCCACCCTCGATTCGACGCTCCTCGCGGCCTTCCGCTGGCGCAACATCGGCCCCGCCAACATGGGCGGCCGCACGTCGAGCGTGGTTGGGATCCCGAGCCCGTCCAAAACGTTCTTCATCGCGGGCGCGGCCGGCGGCATCTGGAAGACGACCAACGCCGGCACGACCTTCCGGCCGGTGTTCGATAACCAGCGGTGCATCGCGATGGGCGAGCTGGCGATCGCGCCCAGCGACACGACGCAGGTGTGGGCCGGCACCGGCGAAGAGGACTCGCGCAACACGATCTCCCCGGGCTGCGGCATCTTCAAATCCACCGATGGCGGGCTGACCTGGAAGCTGATGGGCCTGGAGAAGAGCGGCGCCATCGGCCGGATCGTGGTCCACCCGACGAACCCGAACATCGTGTACGTCGCCGCCCTCGGGCAGCCCTGGGCCGCGAATCCCGAGCGCGGGCTCTACAAGACGACCGACGGCGGGCAGACCTGGCAGCTCGTGAAGTTCATCTCCGATCGCGCGGGGTTCATCGACATCGCGATGGACCCGACCAATCCCGAGGTCCTGTTCGCGTCGAGCTGGCAGCGCGTGCGCGGGCCGTACTTCTTGAACAGCGGCGGGCCTGGCAGCGCCCTGTGGAAGACGACCGACGGCGGCAAGACGTGGACCGAGGTGCGCGGGGGCGGCCTTCCCGAAACGCCGAAAGGGCGCATCGGCCTCGCGATTGCGCCGAGCGACAACAAAGTCCTCTACGCGCTGGTCGAAGCCGATACCACAGCGAACCCGCGGCCCACGCCCGGGAAGGCGGCCCAGACCCGTCCGTCCGGCCTGTATCGCTCGGCCGACGGCGGAGCGACCTGGACCAAGATGAACGGGAATGACGTCCGCCCCTTCTACTACTCACAGGTTCGGGTGGACCCGAAGGACCCGAACCGCGTCTACTGGTCGTCCACGCCCGTCAACTTCTCCAACGACGGCGGCAAGACGGTCGGGAGCGCGACGCAGGGGATCCACGTGGACCACCACGCGATGTGGATCGATCCGAACGACGCCAGTCACATCATCGTCGGGAACGACGGCGGCGTGGACCAGACGTGGGACAAGGGCGGGAACTGGGACTTCCTCAACGTGCTCACCTTGGCCCAGCCGTACATCGTCAGCTACGACATGGCGTTCCCCTACCGCGTCTGCACCGGGCTGCAGGACAACGGCTCATGGTGCGGGGCGAGCCGCCACCGCCAGGGCGAGATCAACAACACCGACTGGATCACCGTGGGCGGCGGCGACGGGTTCTACACGGCCCAGGACCCGACCGACCCCAACATCGTCTACTCCGAATCGCAGGGCGGCAATATGGGGCGGCTGAATCTCGCCACCGGGGAGCGCGTGTCGCTGCAAAAGCCCAACTGGCGGCCCCGCTACCAGCTGTTCGAGGACTCGATCGTCATCGAGCGCCCCGATACGACGCGGCCGACGACCGCAGGGCAGCAGCGCCGGCTCCAGGAGCTGCGCCAGCGCCAGCGCGCCGACTCGGCCGAAACCGACCTGCGGTGGAACTGGAACACACCGTTCCTCATCTCGGCGCACAATCCGTCGGTGTTCTACGCGGGCGCGAGCAAGGTGATGAAGTCCACCAGCCGGGGCGAGAACCTGTACCCGATCTCCTCCGACCTGACGACCCGCGACTCGATGAAGATCCGGGTCAGCACCCGGACCACGGGCGGGATCACGCCCGACGTGACGGGCGCGGAGACCTTCTGCACCATCGTCGCCCTGGCGGAGTCGCCGCTGCGGCCGGGCGTGCTGTACGCCGGCACCGACGACGGCAACGTCTGGCTGACGCGCAACGACGGCGGGGCCTGGGAGAACCTCACCGGCCGCTTCCCCGGCGTCCCGGCGGGCACCTACGTGAGCCGCATCGAGCCGTCGCGCTTCGACAGCGCCACGTTCTACGTGACGTTCGACAACCACCGCACCAACGACTTCACCCCGTACGTGTACGTGACGACCGACTTCGGCAGGACGTTCCGGTCGATCGTGAATAACCTGTCGAAAGGCGGGCCCGACTACGTGCACGTGCTGCGCGAGGATCCCTTCAATCGCGACCTGCTGTTCGTGGGCACCGACGTAGGCGCCTACGTGTCGCGCGACCGCGGCGCGTCGTGGCAGCGCTTCATGACCGGCCTGCCCACGGTCCCAGTGCACGACCTGAAGATCCACCCCCGCGAGCGCGAGCTGATCGCCGCCACGCACGGGCGCGGGATCTGGATCGTCGATATCACGCCGCTCGAACAGCTCACGGGCGAAGTTCTGGCCGCAGGCGCGTGGCTGTTCCAGCCCAAGACGGCGTATGAGTACGGCGAGCCGACCCGCGCGAGTTTCTCCGCCGGCCACAAATGGTTCCGCGCACCCAGCCCGCAGTACGGCGCGGAGATCGTGTACCGGTTGACCACCGGGAGCACCGACCGCCGGGCCCAAACCAAGGTCGTGATCACCGACGTCCGGGGCGACACGGTGCGAACCGTGAACGGGCCCGCCGCCGCGGGGCTGCACCGCGTCACCTGGGGTTTCCAGGGCAAGCAGCCGGCGCCGGTCCCCCTCTCTCCGTCGCAGAAGCGGGACAGCGCATGGCTGGTGGCCCGCATCAACGTCGTGTTCGACTCCATGACGAAAGCCGGCGGCAACGCGCAGATGCTCGATCCGATCAAGCAGGCGCTGCTCGCCGGTGACGTGCAGGGGCTTGCGCAGAGATTCGGATTTGGAGGCGGTGGAGGTGGTGGAGGCGGTGGTGGTGGCGGCGGCGGCGCGGCAGCAGCGGGCCGCTTCGTCGAGCGCCCCGGTGAAACCACGCCGCGCGCCCAGACCGCGACCGGCGCCCCCGCCCCCGCCCCGGCGCCAGCCGCCGAGGGCGGCGAGAGCGGCGAGAACGCGCCCGATCCCAGCCTGCTCGGCCAGCTCGGGGCCTTGCTGCGGCGTCCCGGCCAGGGCGGTGGTGGAGGGGGGGGAGGCGGCGGATTCGGCGCGCTCGGCTTCGTCGCCCAGACGTTCGGCCGCGCGGGAGGTGGTGGAGGTTTTGGAGGATTTGGAGGTGGGCCGCCAGCGGTCGCGAGCGGCGACTACCTCGTCAGTATCACGGTAGACGGCAAGACGATGAGCCGCGTGCTGCGCGTGGAGCGCGTCAGCGGCAGCGGCAGCGGGTCGGCCTTCGTCTTCGACGATGACGATCCGTAACTGATGGCCTTCCTGGACACGAACCACCAGCGCGCCGCGCTGGTGGTTCTGCTCCTGGGCTTCGCCCTGGCCGCGGCGCTGGCGCCGTATACCACCGGCCTGGTCGGGATCCCCGTCCTGTACGTCATCTTCGCGCCGTTACAGCGCTGGCTGGCCGCCCGCGTGAAACCCGCGCTCGCCGCGACGCTCGTCGTTCTGCTGGGTGTGTTCCTGGTCGTGGTCCCGGGCGTGTCGTTCGCGGGGCTGATCGTGAACGAGGCCCAACAGATCGCGGCGGGCGTGATCCAGAGCCCCATCCTCGGGCGGCTGGCCGAGCTGCGCATCGGCAGGACCGACATCGGGCCGGAGCTCGCGAACCTCGGCCGCGGCATCGTCGGGTGGCTCGGGACCGGCGCGTTCAGCCTGGTCGGCACCGCCACGCGGCTCACGCTGAATCTCCTCATCGCGTTCTTCGGCCTGTACTATCTGCTGCTCCGGCCCCGCGAGACGTGGGCGGCGGTGCGGCCCTACATCCCCTTCTCCGCCGCCAACGCCGACAAGTTGCAACGGCGCTTCCACGACGTGACGATCTCCACGCTGATCGGGACGGGCCTCACCGCGGTCGTCCAGGGCGCCCTGGTCGCGATGGGATTCGCGCTCGTCGGGCTCCCCAACGCGGTTTTCTGGGGCGTGGTGACCGTCGTCGTGGCGATCCTGCCGGTGGTCGGCAGCGGCCTCGTGTGGGGGCCCGGAGTCCTGGCCCTGGTGCTCGACGGCCGCTACGGCGCGGCCCTCGGGCTCGCCCTCTGGGGCGTCCTGGCCGTCGGCGGCGTCGATTACGTGATCCGTCCGATGGTGTTCCGGCGCTGGGCGCAGGTGCACCCGATCGTGACGCTGGTGGGAGCGCTGGCGGGGGTGCCGTACTTCGGAATCTTGGGGCTGCTCATTGGGCCGCTCGCGCTGTCCTACTTCTTTGAGCTCATCAGGATGTACAGGGAAGAGTATCTAGGGTAGACGCCGAGACGCCTAGGCAGACGCCGAGATGCCTAGACGCCTAGCGGCGGTAGGATTGAGGAGGCAGTTAGGCCCACCTACCACCTCATCCCTAGCCACCGCTAGGCGTCTCGGCGTCTAGGCGTCTCCCTAGGCGTCTGTCTATCGTATGTCCCATCCGCCGACAACCACCAGGCGTTCGGATCTGCCAGTTCCCTTTCAAGTATGCGGTCGAGCTGTGCGCGCGCCCCCGCGTCGAACACGGGGGCCGCCACTTCGACCCGGCGCCGCAGGTTGCGGGGGCGCCAATCGGCTGACGCGATGTAGTACTCGTCGGCGCCGCCCCCGCCGTTCCCAAAGTGATAGATCCGCGCGTGCTCGAGGAACCGGCCCAGGATGCTCACGACGCGAATGCGCTCGGAGAGGCCCGGCACCCCCGGGCGCAGCGTGCAGATCCCGCGCACGACGAGGTCCACGTCCACGCCGGCCTGCGACGCCCGGTACAGCGCCTGGATCACGGCCGCATCGGCCAGGCCGTTGAGCTTGGCGCGGATGCGCCCGCCACGACCGGCGCGCGCGTGGGCGGTCTCCCGCTTGATGAGCGCCAGAAGGCCGTCGAGCAGCTCAGCCGGCGCCACGAGGAGATGCCGCAGGTTGGCGCGCGGCGCGCGGGTCGAGCCGGTCAGCTCGTTGAACAGGGCGTGCACGTCGGCGGTGATGCGGGGGTCGGCGGTGAACAGCCCGAGATCGGTGTACACGCGGGCGGTATCCGGATTGTAGTTGCCGGTGCCGATGTGCGCGTAGCGGCGCACGCGCCCGCCGGCCCCGCGGCGCACGACGAGCGCGAGCTTCGCGTGTGTCTTCAGGCTCACGAGCCCTGTCACGACGTGGATGCCGTCCCGCTCCAGGCCCCGCGCCCACTCGATGTTGCGCGCCTCGTCGAACCGGGCTTTCACCTCCACCAGCACCGACACGTCCTTGCCGTTCGCGGCGGCGCGGCGCAGCGCGTCCGCAATGGCCGACGGACCGCCGGGCCGATACAGCGTGAGTTTGATGGCCGCCACGTCGGGGTCGCCTGCCGCCTCCGCCACGAACCGCTCGAAGGTTCCGGGAAACGCATCGTAGGGGTGATGCACCAGGACGTCGCGCTCATCGAGCTGCTCCGCCACGGGGCGCCCGGCCGCAAACGGCTCCCGCGGCGTAAACGGCGGGTAGTCGGGCAGCGGGAGGGATCCGTCCATCTCACGCAGGCCCCCCGGGTCGAAGGGGCCCCCGCCCGTGGCTTCGTAGACGTCGGCCGGAGACAGCGTGCTTTCGCGCTCGCTCTCCTCGAAGCGCAGCTCCCGCTGGAGCAGCTGCTGGAGGGCCGGCGGCGTGCCCGCCTCGATCTCGATCCGCACCACCGGCCGCATTTGCCGGCGCGCGAGCTCCTCCTCGATGGCCTGGAGGAAGTTGGCGGTGGACGCCTCGTCGAGCTGGAGATCGCCGCTGCGCGTGACCCGGAACGCGTGAGCGGCGGCGACCTCTCGGTCCGCATAGAGCAGGTCCAGGGTCGCGCGCACCAGGTCCTCGACCGGCAGGAATCGCCGCCCGTCGCCGAGCGGAATGAAGCGCGGGAGCGCCTCCGGCACTTCCACATGGGCATAGTGCACCGGGCCGCCCCTCCCCGGCTCGTCGCGCAGGGCGACCAGCACCGCGATGCGGCGGTCGCCGACGAGCGGGAAGGGGTGACCGGGCGCGCGCGTCAGGGCCTTGGGCGTCAGGAACGGCAGGAGCTGGTCCGTCCCCCACGCCCGCAGCCGCTCCTGGTCCGCCGTCGGGAGCTCCGCCCACCGCGCGATGCCGAAGCCACGGGGGATAAGCTCGTCACGGGCCAGCGTGTCGAACGCTCGGGCCTGCCGAGCGAGCAGGGGGCGCAGGCGCACGGCGATCGCGTCGAGCGTCTCCTGGGGCCGCAGGCCGTCGACCGAGGGCCCCGTTCGCCCCAGGGCGACGAGCTGCTTCAGCGCCCCGACCTGCGTCATGACGAACTGGTCGAGGTTCGTGGAGAAGATCGCGAGGAAGCGCAGCCGCGCCGCGGCGGGCGTGCGCGGGTCCTCGGCCAGCGCGAGCACTCGTCCATTGAACTCAAGCCAAGACAGCTCCGCGCTCAAGAACTGCTCGGGCGCGGGGCGCGTGGGATCCCGGGCCACCTCGGGGAGCGTCGGCGTCCGCAGCTCGCTCAGCGTCACCCGGCTGGCCCGTGCGAGTGCGTCCGTCGTGGTGCCACCCTCGTCACCATCGTCGCCCTCGGCGTCCCCGAACGCGGCGCCGGACCACTCGGGGACGAGGGGCGAGCGCGCCGCCACGGTGAGTGCCGCGAGCGTGCCCGGGTCGCGCAGCACGGGCGAGCCGACGCGCGCCAGGAGGTCGGCGGGGCTGAACCACTGTACGCTCGCCTCCGCGGTGCCGGCGCTGCGCCGCAGCCGGCGCGCCACCCACACCTCGGAGGCGGGACGGTCGCCGGACGCCGGCACGACGCCGATCAGCCGGACCTGGCCCTCGCCGCTCCCCACGAGCTGCCGCAGCGCCGCGCGGCACGCGACCTCGCCGCTCCCGCGCTCTACCGGAAGCCGCAGGTCCCCGCCGGCGTGCCGCAAGGCCAGACGCCCATGCTCTACGGCGACGAGGGCCACATCGCGCTCGCCGCGCAGCTCGCGAGCGAGCGCCTCTCCTTCGACCGCGGCCAACGCGGCGATGACCCGTTGCAGCCGGTCGGGGCCCGCAGGGCGGAGGGGCACGCGCGCCCCGAGGGCGCGCGCCACTTGCTGGGCAGCGCGGCGGCCCCATGGGCGCGGTCGGAGAGCTACTTCGTGCGTCCGCGCCTTGAGGTCGTCCCGGCGCGCGCTGACGGCTTCCGCGATCACGTCGCACACCGGCACGGGCAGGGCCTGCCAGCACAGGGTCCGGCAGGCCCGCTCGATCTCCACCTCGATCCAGGGCGCAAGACGAGAGGGGTCGATGAGCGCACGCAGCCGACGGCCCGCCGGCGAGTCGCCCCCGCCGCTTAGCGCGTCCGCGGCCTCCGCGCCGCCCGCCCGGAAGTACAGCGGCGGGGCGCCCGGCAACGACACGGAGAGCACGGACCCGCCGTCCGGCGTGTACCGGATGCGGCACCGGGCGTCGCGGTGCCGCAACTCGCCCTCGGGAGTGTCGAAGTACACGTCCCGGAAATAGGTCCGGCGCGGTGGCCGGCGAGAGAAGCGCAGGTCGGGCGCGAGCGGGTCGGTGAGGATGTGTCGGAGCGCTTCACCGTCCGGCACTTCCCACCGGTCGGTCATCGGCTC
>WNFV01010513.1_pt1 | contig 10079 bp, 10 predicted proteins | sample 5400101 | NCBI WGS metagenome assembly WNFV01 (sample SAMN13153361, study PRJNA577476) | soil metagenome | isolation source: 115 cm soil or saprolite under grassland replicate 1 | place: USA:California | collected 2016-06-15 | reverse complement strand
CACGCGGGCGGACGTGTCGCTGCAGGCGACCAGCACGCCGTAGCCCCGGCCGGCGAGGTCGCGCGCCACGTCGTACCAGTCGCGGGGGTCGCCGCCGAAGCGGTCCGGCAAGGTCAGCACGATCATCCGGACGTCCGGCCGCGCCGCCGTCAGCTCGGCGAGCAGCCTGGTCCGCACGTCGACCGGCAGGTGCTCGAACCGGGCGTCGGCGAACTCGCCCGCGCCCTGCCCGTCGAGCCAGGTCCGCACCGCGCGCCGGCCCGCCTTGCGCCCGGCGATCGCCAGCTCCTCTCCGACCACGGTCCGTACCGGCAGCGGGTCGTCGGGCTCGGTGATGCCCGGGGTGTCGACGACCGCCACCCGGCGGCGCAGCTCGGCCTCGGCGTTGCCGCCGGCGTAGACCTGGCGCCCGTCCAGGCGGACCTCGCCGCCGTCCGGCCGGAGCCGGCCGGAGACGGCCAGGCTGAGCGCGACATGACCGGCGCCGGGGTCGCCGGCGATCAGCGTCAGCCGGCCCTCGGCGACCGTGACCGACGTCGGCCGCAGCATCGGCGCATGCGGTCCGCGAACGGTGAGCGCATGTGCGGTCAGTTCCATGGCGGCAGTCCCTCGCTAGTTCAATACAGTTGTGTATCCAATACAAGAGTGTATCCTAGAGTCATGTCAACGCAAACCGGCCGGCAGTCCGCCGAGGGTGAGTCGCCCGTCCGGGGTCAGCGGCGGCGCGCCGCGACCCGCGCGCGGCTGCTGGACGGCGCTTTGGAGGTGATCGCCGAGCGCGGGTTCCACGGCGCGTCGGTGGAGGACATCTGCGAGGCGGCCGGGTTCACCCGTGGCGCGTTCTACTCCAACTTCGCGTCGAAGGACGAGCTGGTGCTGGCGCTGTTCGAGGCCAGTACTGACCGGTTGCTGGAGGAGATCGACGCGCTGTTGAGGGAGTACGGCGACGAACCGCGGTCGCTGTTGGACGCCGTACTGTCGATGCTGGACGAGACGGTGCCGGACCAGCGGCGGTGGCACCTGGTCTCGACCGAGTTCGCACTGCACGCGTTGCGCGACCCGGACGCGGCGAAGGCGTGGAACAAGCAGCGCGCGGCGTTCCGGAAGAAGCTGACGACCGTCGTCGAGGCGAGTGTGGCGATGAACGGCCAGGCGCTCACGGTCGACCCGGACCTGTTCGTCCGGCTGGTGGTCGCGCTGCACGAGGGCGCGCGGGTGCAGAGCCTGCTCGAACCGCGCAAGCTCCGGGCCGGCACGCTGGAGCGCACCTTCCTGCCGATGGTGCTCGACGCGGTCACGACCCGGGGAGAGCCGGCCTGATCCCGGTGTGCCCGAAGTCGTTCCCCTTGTAGAGCAGGGGTTCCCGGGTCGTGACGGCGAGCGCGTAGGCGAAACAGTCCCCGAGGTTCAGCTGCGCCGGATGCCCGCTCCCCTTCCCGAAGTCCCGGTACGCCGCCCGCGCAACCTCCGCCTGCGCCACGGTCACCGCCTCGACGCGGATCTCGCTGGCGCCGAGGAACTCGTCGAGCTCACGGCTCAGAACCGCGTCGCGGTCCGAGTCGATCACGATCGCGGACTCGAGGTACGACGCCGCCGACATCCTGCGGTCCGGCGCCCTGCCGATCACGTCGACGAAGCGGTCCGACTCGGGTTCACGTCGCAGCACCGCGACGATCGCGGAGGAGTCGATGATCACTTCGGCAGTCCTCGCTCGTCGTACAGGTAGTCGTCGATGTCCAGGGCGCGCAGTCCACAGGCTTGGTCGGAAGGGCCCGATGAGTGACGACACGCCGGGTCACAAGGGCCCGATGAAGGATTACGTGACCTTGATGTTGACGGTGTGGAGGCCGGTGGCGCCGTCGGGGGCGGGTGGGGCGGCGTCCTCGGTCTGCGGGGTGCCGGTGGCGTCGATGGCGCGGACCTGGAGGATGTGGTTGCCGTGCGCGGCGTCCCAGGTCCAGTGCCACTGGCGCCAGCAGTCGATCGAGCCCGGCTCGGCCAGGGTCGTGCGCTGCCAGGGGCCGCCGTCGACGCGTACCTCGACCGCCGAGATGCCGACGTGCTGGTGCCAGGCGACCCCGGCCACGACGACCGGGCCGGCCTTCGCCTTCGACGACGGCCGGTCGATCCGCGACTGGGTCTTGATCGGCGCCTGCTCGGACCAGCCGCGAGGCGTCCAGTACGCGTCGAACCGGTCGAACCGGCTCACCTCCAGCGACATCACCCACTTGGTCGCCGAGACGTAGCCGTACAGACCCGGCACCACGACCCGGACCGGGAAGCCGTGCTCGACCGGCAGCGGTTCGCCGTTCATCCCGAACGCCAGCATCGCCGCCCGCCCGTCGGTCATCGCCTGCAGCGGCGTGCCGCAGGTGAAGCCGTCGATCGACGTCGCCAGGACCGCGTCGGCGTCGGCGTGCAGCCCGGCCGCGGCCAGCAGATCCTTCAGCAGGACCCCGGACCACAGCGCGTTCCCGATCAGCCCGCCGCCGACCTCGTTGCTGACGCAGCACAGCGTGATCCACCTGTGGACGACGGGCCGCCGCAGCAGGTCGTCGTACGTCAGGGTGAGCTCGCGATCGACCATGCCGTGGATCCGCAGCCGCCAGTCGGCCGGCTTCATGAGCGGCACCGACAGCGACGTGTCGATCCGGTAGAACTCTGGGTTCGGCGTCTGCCACGGGACCGCGCCCTCGGCCTGTACGCCGGGCGGCGGCGCGGTGCTCGCCGGCAGCGGCAGCCGCAGCCGTTCGCGCGCCTCGGCGACCGCGATCCGCTTACCCCCGGCCACCCGGGCCAGGCCCGCGACCCCGGCCGAGCCGAGCGCTACCCCGCCGGCGAGCCGGAGGAACCCGCGCCGCCCGCCCTCCTCGGGCACGGCCACGGCGAGGCGGCCGGACAGGACGTACAGGCACACCATCGAGACGACCCCGGCGAGCGCCGCCGGCAGCGCATCGGCCGGACCGGCGTCCGGGCGGGTCATCGCGGCGGCCACCGCGACCAGCGCCAGCCCGGCCGCGATCGCGAGGCCGAGCTGTGGCCGTCGCACCGCGAGCAGGCCCGACGCCGCCGCGAGCAGCAGCAGTACGACGACGATGCCGGCGCGCAGCGCGGTCTTGTCGTGCGTGCCGAACAGCTGGATGGCCAGGTCCTTCAGCCACGGCGGGACCCGGTCGATGAACGCCGAGCCGACCGCTACCACCGGGGTGAGCCGGCTGCCGAGCACGGCGGCGGTCAGTGAGCCCGCGGCCAGACCGGCCAGAGCGGACAGGACGCCGCCCAGCGCGGCCAGAACTCGGGACGATCGGGTCACATTCCCACGATCTCCCGCGCTCCGGGCCCGCGCCAGGACGGCGTCGGAACCGTTAGAGGCAGGTAACTTGCTGTGTTACGGCCGTGCGCCGATTCCGTTCGCGCGGAGCCGGTTGCGGGTGGCCTGACGTGCGTGGTCGCGGGCCTTGCGGACCCGGCTCAGCACAGCGCCGGGCTCCTCGCCCAGGTGCGACACCCACAGGTCGTGGACGTCGTCGAGGTGTGCCGGCATCGCCTCACGCAGCCGTCGCTTCCCTTCCGTGGTGAGCACGGCGTAGTAGCCGCGGGCGTCGTCGACACAGGGCACACGTCGTACATAACCCTGCAGTTCGGCGCGATCGACGAGCCTGGTGACGCCACCTGTGGTGACGGTCAGCTCGATCGCGAGAGTAGTGAGCCGGAGCCGGTCCTGGGGGCTGCGTGCCAGGCGGAGCAGCAGCTCGAACATGGGGAACGGCAGGCCACTGCGCTTGAGCGTCATACGCATCACGTTCTCGATCTCGGCAGCGGCTTCACGAAGCAGGCCGTAGGCCGTGATGGCCTCGCTGTCCCATGGCTCCGGGACCTCGGTGGGTGTCTGCTGGTGTAGCGGCTCGTCGAGAGCAATCGCCTGGGACATGGGGAGAACTTTAGTCACTCAGGGGTTCATTTCGCCTACAGGCTGTCACGGCAACACGCCATTGAGACGAAACCGATGGGGTCCGGCGGCCCCCTGTGGATAACTCCCGACGCCGATCCCGTGATTTTGCCAGCCTGGTGCACATGGCGAAGCAACCGCAGCGACGTGACGACGAGGACGACGAGCGCGGCGCGTACGGACCGGGGTTCGTGGCCTCGGCGATCGTGCTGACCGCCGTGCTGCTGTGCGGCGTACTGGTCGTGGTGGCCCGGCTCGCCGGCGGTGCGCCGGCATCGGCCGCGAGCCCGGCACCAGCCGTCGGTCCGGCAGCCGGTCCCGACCGGTCCGGTACGACGGCCGGCCCGCCGAGCGCCGCGCCGTCCAGGGGAGCTCGTACGACGAACACCCGGGGCGGCTGCCGACTCCCGGACGGGGACCAAGCGGTGCCGGCCGGACCTCCGGCCGGTGCCGAGTGGGTGGTGTACCGGCGGATGGTGGTGCCGCGGTCGGGCGCGACCGGGCCGGCGGTCGTGGACGCGGACGGGTTCCGGCACTGCTGCGCGCACTCGCCTACCGGTGCGCTGTACGCGGCGTACAACGCGGTCGCCGCCCTCGACGACAACACCGCGCCGCTGCCGACCGCCCGCAAGCTGCTGCTGCCCGGCCCGGACCGGGACCGGATGCTGGCCGAGATCGCGCGGGACGGCGGCTCGTCCAGTAGTCCCGTCCAGCTCACCGGGTTCCGGATCATCGACGCGAGCCGGGACCGGTTCTCGGTGGCGCTGGCGATGAACGCGGACGGGTCGCTGGCCAGCGCCACGCTCGCGCTGGCCTGGTACGACGGGGACTGGCGGGTGGTGCCGCCGCGGCCGGGTGAGGAGTTCGGGGCGCCGTACACGCAGCTCGAGGACCTGAGCGGTTTCGTCCAGTGGGGTGGTCTGTGATGTGCGGCCAGTGGCAACTCGGCTGCCACGTCCGCGAGGGCATGACGAACTTCGTCACCGACCGGCTCCACGGGCTGACCCAGGAGGTCGGCAAGGCGGCGGCCTCCGGGCTCCAGTCGATCGCCACCTTCTGGATGAAGATCGACAGCCCCGAGCTCGGCCGGACCCAGGCAGGCGACACCTTCACGAACGCCGAGCCGGTGCAGTTCCTGCACGACTACACGGCCTTCATCGTGTTCGCGCTGGCGACCGTCGCGGTGGTGATCGGCGGCGCCCGGATGGCGTGGGAGTCACGCGGTGAGCCGGCCCGCGAGCTGTTGCGGTCGCTGCTCACGCTGATCGTGGTGGCGGGTGCGGGCACGTGGGTGGTCCAGCTGCTGGCGCAGGCCGCGGACGCCTTCGCACTCTGGTTGGTCGACGAGTCGCTGCCGCACAACGAGTCCTTCCAGAGCGAGCTCGGCAAGCTCGTGCTGGTCGCAGGCGGCAGCGCGGCCACGACGGTCTCGCTGCCGTTCACCGTGATGATGTTCTTCGGGATCTGCGTCTTCCTGGCGTCTCTGCTCCAGGTGCTGCTGATGCTCGTCCGGTCCGGGATGCTCGTGCTGCTGGCCGGCACGCTGCCGCTGTCGGCGGCGATGACCAGCACCGAGATGGGCCGGACCTGGTTCAAGAAGCATTGCGGCTGGCTGATCGCGTTCATCGCGTACAAGCCCGCGGCCGCGCTCGTCTACGCCGCGGCGTTCCAGATGATGAAGTACGGCGCGATGCCGGGCGGCACCGGCCTGACCCGGCTGGCCGCGGGGCTGATGATGCTGCTGCTGGCGGCGTTCGCGTTGCCGGCGCTGCTGCGCTTGATCGTGCCGGCGACCGCCGCCGTCGCCGGTGGCAGCGTCGGTGGCGCGGGGGCCGGGCTGGGGGCGCTGGCGAGCGGGGCCCGCTCGGTGAGCGGCTTCGGCGGCGGCGCGTCGGGCCGGCACGGCGGTGGCGGCGGGGGTGGCGGAGGCGGCGGGCCGACCGGCTCGGGTGGCGGTTCCGCGACCGGGGCGATCGGCGTGGGCGGTGCCGGGGCGGTTGGGGCGATGGCGTCGGCCGGCAGCAAGGCGGCCGGGGTGTTGTCGGACGCGGTGTCGCACTCCGCCGGCGAGGCGGGTGGCGGGTCCGGTGGAGGTGGCGGGGGGCAGGGCGGTCCGCGCGGTTCGGGCGGTGGCCGGAAGTCCGGCAAGCAGCACGGCGGAAAGCCGCCGGCACCGCCGAAGGACGACGGCCCGAGCGGCAGCGGCAAGGCCTGACCGTCAGTCGGGGGCGGGGAACGTCCCGTTCTCGATCCGGCGGAGAATGTCAGCGAGGGTCGTCATGAGGTCACCGATTCTGGGAGGTCGGCTGGTGCGCAAGCCACAACGGGTCGCGGCCGAGGGCCTGCCGGAGCGGGTCACGATCTACGAGGTCGGTCCGCGCGACGGGCTGCAGAACGAGAAGTCGATCGTCGACGTCGGCACCAAGGCCGAGTTCGTGCACCGGCTGGCCGCCGCCGGCCTGACCACGATCGAGACGACCAGCTTCGTGCATCCGAAGTGGGTACCGCAGCTCGCGGATGCCGCCGAGCTGCTGACGATGATCGACCTGCCGCCCGCGGTCCGTGCCCCGGTGCTCGTTCCGAACGAGCGCGGCCTGGACCGCGCGTTGGAGTCCGGCGTCCGCGAGATCGCGATCTTCGCCAGCGCGACCGAGTCGTTCGCGGCGAAGAACCTGAACTCGACGCTGGACGGCCAGTTCACGATGTTCGAGCCCGTCGTACGACGTGCGCTCGACGCCGGTCTCGCGGTCCGCGGCTACGTCTCGATGTGTTACGGCGACCCGTGGGAGGGCGACGTACCGGTCGACCAGGTCGTCCGGGTCGGTGCCCGGCTGGTCGAGCTCGGCTGCCACGAGCTCAGCCTCGGCGACACCATCGGCGTCGCCACCCCTGGCCACGTCACCGCCCTGCTGGACGCGTTCGGCGCGGCCGGCGTCGGGGTCGGCACGCTCGCGGTGCACTTCCATGACACGTACGGCCAGGCGCTCGCGAACACCCTGACCGCGCTGCGCTCCGGCGCCACCACCGTCGACAGCTCGGCCGGCGGCCTGGGCGGTTGTCCGTACGCCGAGTCCGCCACCGGCAACCTCGCCACCGAGGACCTGGTCTGGCAGCTCGACGGCCTCGGCATCGAGACCGGCGTCGACCTCCCCAAGCTCGTCGACACCAGCGTCTGGATGGCCGACCGCCTCGGCCGCCCCCCGGTCTCCCGCGTAGTCCAGGCCCTCGCGGGCTGAGCTGATGGCGTGGGTTGCCCTTCGCGACCAGCTGATCTGAGTTCCTCCCTGGAAGAGATCGCTCGAGTTGCACATCGCTGGAGGTGTGCGACATCGCCAGCGATGTGCAACTTGCGGAAGTCTTTCCAGACGCCGACACGCTCTTCAGATCCGATACCCGCGAGGGCGCAACCTTTCGTCACCTGGCGGCGAGAAGTTGCATCGGGCGGGGTCAGCGGCCGGGGCGGCGGGTTAGGGCGAGGCGGTCGCGGCTGGTGGGGTCGGCGGGGGTCTCGACGAACAGCAGCAGGTCGGGGTGGGCCGCGACGGCGAGCTCGGTGACGCGCAGCGTGATCTCGCCGGCGTCGGGGTGCACGATGCGGCGGATCCGGGTCTCGGGCTCGGCGACCTCGTGCCGGGACCAGAGCTGCTCGAACTCCGGGCAGAGCTGGATCAGCCGGGCGACGTCCTCCTCCCAGGCCGGGTCGCCGATGTGCGCGCCGTACGCCGCGCGCAGCCGCGCCACCATGTACGGCACCTCGGTCGCGTAGTTCAGCATCGCTGTCTTGGCACGCGGCTCGGTCACCACGCACCACAGCATGTTCTTCTGGATGCACGGCAGCGTGTGCCACTCGCTGAACAGGTCCCGGTACGCCTGGTTCGCCGCGACGATGTCGTAGCGGTCGTTTGTCAGTACGGCGGGCGTCGGGTCGAGGGCGTCGACGATCTCGCGGAGCAGCTCGTCGTCCGGGTCGGCGGTGCGCGGCGGGCGCAGCGGGGTTGCCTCGGCGAGGCGGTAGAGGTGCTCGCGCTCGGGTTCGGCGAGCTGCAGGGTGCGGGCGACCGAGTCGAGGACCTGGATGCTGGCGTTGATCGGGCGGCCCTGCTCGAGCCAGGTGTACCAGCTGATTCCGACGCCGGCGAGCAGGGCGACCTCCTCGCGGCGCAGCCCGGGCGTGCGGCGACGAGCGCCGGGCGGCAGTCCGACATCGGCCGGGCGCAGCTGGGCACGACGAGCCTTCAGGAACTCGCCGAGCTCCGCCCGCCGGTCTCGTCCCCGCGACTGCGCGACCACCGACACGCCGTCCATCGTGCCAGCCGCCCCCGACAGTTCCCACCGGTTTGCCGTCGTACGACGCTCGCGGCGGCGAGCTGAGTCCTACTGCTCGATGGGCCGGGGGATGCGGCGGACCAGCGCGGTGTCGGCGTACTGACCGATCTTGTACGTCGACCAGCCGTCCACCCCGGCCCCCACCGCGCCGCCGAGCAGCGGGATCCGCCGAGTCACGGTGAGCGCCATCCGCTTGCCGCCGAGTCGCGCGATCAGCTCGGTCATCACCTCGGCGGACACCCGCCGGTCGAGATCCGGGTCGAAGACCGGCGCGGTGGCCATCGCCATCGGTGACGTCGGTAGCGCGGACTTCTTCAGCCGGTCGGTCACGCCATCGTCACCGAGCAGGCAGGTCACCACCGCGGTGCGCACCCGCGGGTCGTCCAGCTCGTAGCCCCGCAGCGCCGCGATCGAGGCCACCATCCGGGCCTGTACGACGGCCAGCCCGGTCAGGTTCGCGGGCAGCGCGACCGGCAGCGTGATCAGCCCGCCGACACTGGTGACGAACCCCTGGACCCCGGCCAGCCGGATGTGCTGGTCGACGATCGCCGCGACCGCCTTCTTCGGGTCGTCCGGATGCTTGGCCTGGTAGCGCCGGGCCACCGCCTCCGCGCCCGGGAAGCCGCGGTAGCCGTCGATCGCGAGCTCGAGGACCTGGCGCAGCACCCCGGCGGCGGCCTGCGGCGCGAGCCGCTGGGCGGCGGGCGCGAGACTGCTGGCGACGAACCTGGCGACTCCGGCCACTGTGCTGCTCCTCGGTACTGCCTGCGTGGTGCCGGCGCCGCGGGGTGGCGCGGGCGGCCCCTCCACGATACGCGGCCGGCGCGGGTGACAGGGTCCGGTGGAACCCGGGCCCGTCCCCGAGCGGCCCGGCCGCGTTCGACAGGATGGGACCGTGAGCGTGGAGCCGCCGCCGAGCCTGTGGGACTTCCCACCCGCGACCGTCGCGGGGCGCGGGGACGTCGTCGCGGCCGGTGCGGACCTGGAGCCGGGAACCGTGCTCGCGGCGTACCGCCAGGGGCTGTTCCCGATGCCCGACGGCAAGGGCCTGCTGTGGTGGTCACCGGCCCGGCGCGGCATCTTCGAGGTCGCCGGGTTCAGGCCGTCCCGGTCGCTGCGGCGGGCCCGGGCGTCGTACGAGATCCGCGTGAACACCGCCTTCGACGAGGTCATCGGCGGCTGCGCGGACCCGGGCCGGCCGGGCGGCTGGATCGACCCGGGCATCATCGCGTCGTACACCCGGCTGCACGAGCTCGGCTGGGTGCACTCGGTCGAGGCGTGGGACGACCAGGGCCTGGCCGGAGGGCTGTACGGCGTGGCGATCGGCGGGCTGTTCGCCGGCGAGTCGATGTACCACCGGCGCACCGGCGCGTCGAAGGCCGCGGTCGCCGGGCTGATCGAGCTGCTCAGCGACGAGTACGCCGACCGGCGGTTGCTGGACGTGCAGTGGCTCACCCCGCACCTGGCCTCGCTCGGCGCGACCGAGATCAAGCGCGACGCGTACCTGCGCCGGCTGCGGGTGGCCCTCGAGCTCCCGCAGCCGGCCGCCTTCGGATGACGAGCCTGTCAGGATGGCCCGCATGACCCTGGCCCCTGACGTGATCCGGGCGGCGCCGAAGGTGCTGCTGCACGACCATCTCGACGGCGGGCTGCGGCCGGCCACGATCATCGACCTCGCGGCCGCGATCGGGCATCCGCTGCCGCGCACCGACGCGGACGAGCTCGGCCGGTGGTTCGTAGAGTCGGCGGACTCGGGCTCGCTGGAGCGGTACCTGGAGACGTTCGACCACACCGTCGCGGTGAT
>WNFV01018228.1_pt1 | contig 10080 bp, 9 predicted proteins | sample 5400101 | NCBI WGS metagenome assembly WNFV01 (sample SAMN13153361, study PRJNA577476) | soil metagenome | isolation source: 115 cm soil or saprolite under grassland replicate 1 | place: USA:California | collected 2016-06-15 | reverse complement strand
GCTCGCCGAGCACGGTCAAAACCAGCAGGCCGACGGCGAGCTCGATGGACCAGCCGTGGCTCCAGCTGTGCAGCGCGACCATGTCGGACGCGAGCAGCAGCATCGCCACGCTGGCGATCAACGCGACGTATGCCTTGAGCAGCGGGCGCATCGTTTTGTACGGTGCGGAGGCGACGTGCGCCTCCGCGTGGAGGCTGATTAGCCCCAGACCTCGCCCGTTGGTTTGAAGAACACGTGTACCTTGGCGCCGATGGACGTGCGCTGCATGCCGCCGATTTGCACGCCAATCGCGCTCACAACCGCCAACATCACGATCGTCGTGGCCACTTGCTTGACGGGAACGCGCTCCCACCAGCTTGCGAAGAACCCCATTCGTCCTGCCTCCTACGCACTCGGAAGTACTTTCGGCCAGCTCACCCGTGCGGGGGTGACACTCGTCGGAGACGGACTATCGGGCTTCGGCGGCCAGGAGAGAGCCCCCAAACGGGTGGATTTGGCCAGCCAAAGGTACTTCTTTGCCGCCGCAAAACGGTTTGCGCGACGCTGTCCGCGGTCTGTCCACAGTACAACCAGAGCCAACTGGGTCTGGACTGAGGGCTGATGTACGTAACACGCGCGAGTAAAGAATCGTTACGGGGAATACAGTTCGCCTGCCGAGACGCGGGAGGGTAGCACTGTGGCCGCGAATATCTTGCTCGTCGAAGACGATGCCGATACAGCACGTGCCCTCTCGAAGGCTCTCGAGAACAGTGGCTATCGCGTCACCGCGGTCGATACGGGCGCAGAAGCGAGAGCGCTCATCCAGCACCTCCATCCCGACTTGATCATGCTCGATTTGATGCTGCCCGACACCGATGGCCTGGTCCTCACCACCGCCCTCAAGGGACTGACCAATGCGCCCATCATCATCTGCAGCGCCCGACAGGAACAGGTCGACCGCGTGCTGGGTTTGAAACTCGGCGCTGACGACTTCGTGGCCAAACCCTTCGACCTCGACGAGCTCGAGGCGCGCATTGAGGCCGTGCTGCGGCGCGCGGCCCGCGCGCGCGATCTGCACGCGCCACCGTCAGACCAGATCCGCGTCGGCGAGCTGGCGATCTCTCAATCCCGCGGCAGCGTCACGCTCGGAAGCCAGCCCGTGCACCTGACCCCCACCGAATATCGCCTGCTGGTCGCGCTCGCGACTCATCTCGACGACGTGCTGTCGCGGGAAACACTCGGCCAGATCGTGTGGGGCTATCAGGACCTTGGGACCGGCCATCTGATCGACGTCCACATCGGTCGATTGCGGTTGAAGCTCCGCCGCGCCTCACGCCGCGCACCCGTGATCATCACCGTCCGCGGCCGCGGCTATTCGATTTCGGTTGACACTTCAGAGAACACGTCCGGCGGCGGCGACGATCCGCTGTCGCACGAAGCGCCGAGCCAGCGCTTTGGCGGCACCTGGCGCAGCCGTTAGCCCAGAGGACGCAGCGCCACTCAACCAAAACTCAACCGGCCTCGAATCGCGGGCGGGCACCGGCTCAACATTGCCGGCCTAGGATGCGCGTCGTATGCCCGGCGGAGGCGCTCGTCAATGACGGAACTCAGTGGCACGTTGGAGGGGGTTGGACTGCCTGCCATCGTGCGCTTCCTGGCCGCTCTGCAGAAGGCCGGCTGCCTGCGAATCACGCACCAGGACTGGCGCGGCGAGATCCAGTTCGACGCCGGCCAGATCGTGAGCGCCTCCATTGGATCGCGCAAGGGGCTCGCCGCACTCGACGCGCTCATACTCGCGTTGCCCGGCGCCTCGTTCGTATTCGACGATAAAGCTCGGCTCGAAGGCGAGTCGAACGTCCTGCTCACCCAGGAAGCGCTGCACGCGCACCTCGACGAGCTCGCCCAGCGCACCGCCAATGGCGGACCGATGTTGCCGTCGCTCGATGCCGTCCCGCAGCTCGTCCCGCAGGACGACGAGTCGGCGGCCGAAGAAACCGTCCCACTCGACCGCGGCACGCTCCAGACGCTGCTCGCGATTGACGGTAAGCGCAGTGTGCGCGAGATCATCGGAGTCCGCGGGTCCTTCGAGGCGCTGTGGCAAGTCGCCAGTCTGTCCGAAGTCGGGCTGGTGCGCCTGCCGGCGCTACGCGAATCCGCGTCGAAGACTGTCGAGACGACCCCCCAGAGCAAGTCCGTCGAGCGCACCGTCCGTGACACGAAGGGAAGCGAGCCGACCGTGCGCGGGACCAGGCCGCTCGAGCCGCTCGCCTCGCGGACTCCGCGGACGCGTGACAGCAAGGCCGTTACGCCGAGCGGCTCGGCCGTTTCCGAAGCCGCGGTGACCGAAGCGCACTGTCCGACCCTGGGTTTCGAAGACGATCCGAGCAGCTCATTCGGCCGACCAACCCGTCTGCACCGCTGCTTCGCGGCCGGCGCACCGCTGCCGCTGTCTTTGGATCAGCAGCGCGAGCTGTGCCTCAGCAATCAATTCGGCACCTGCCCGCGTCTGGCGATGGCCGGCCTGAGCACGACGCGGCCAGTGGGCGAGCAAGAGGCCGTCGCCAGTGCGCCCGTGGCGCCTACGTCGCCTGCCACTGAGTCAGCGCCCGCCGCGGATCCGCGCATCGTGCGTCTGCCCATCGGCGGACGCGGTCCGTCAGGCACGCGCGTCGCCGCCAGCGCCGAAACACAGGGCAGCGTCGTCGAGCCAGCGCGGCTGCATCGCACGACTCCTGTCACGCGCAAGAGCGATGCGACGGAGCCGACGCCGTTGCGCGGCCGGCCGACGCGCGGTGCCACGGCCACCGCCGCGGTGATCGAGCCCTCCCCCGCGGAGCCATTCGAGCCCCCCAAGGTCACCGCGCGTGCCGCCGTCGCCGCAGCGGAGGCGAAACCCCGCCGTGGTCCATTCGCCAATCTGAACCTGCCGACCACCACCATTGCTGCTGGCGGGATGGTGCTCATGGTGATCGCGCTGGTCGCGGTCCTCCTGGCGCCGCACATGGGCGAGTTCTTCACCGACGAAACCAGCGTCGATATGTCGGCGCTGCCCAATGCCAACGCGGCGCTGGAAGGCACACCGGTCTCGGAGCTGCCCTCGGCGCGACCCACCGCCGCGGCGCGTGCCGCGGTCGAGCCGGCTGCTGCCGGTGCCGCTGCCGTGACGACCGCACCGCGCGGCCGCACCTCAGGCGCAGCCGACGTCGCCGCCCGCGACGGCGCCGGCGACCGCCGGGCCCCCCGCACCGCGCACACTGCTCGACGAATCGTTCGACGACAACGCGCGCAACTGGCCGAACAATCAGCAAGGCACCGCCTGGATCACAGGCGGCAGCTATCGCATCGCGCCGCGTCAGGCGGGCCAGTTCGTGGCCATCGGCGTACCGGCCGTTGGCGAGATCCTGCAGGACCTGGTCGTGACCGCGTCGTTCCGCAAGGTCGGCGGCCCCGCCGGCGGCGGCTACGGCATCATCGTGCGCGACCAGGGTCCCGCACCGCGTGATGGTGCGAACCAGCAGGGCCGCTACTACGTGCTCGAGGTTGGCGATAAGGGCGAGGTCGGCATCTGGCGCCGCGAAGGAACGAGTTGGGTCGACCTCGTGCCGTGGCAGCGCTCGAGTGCTGTAAAGCCGGGCAGCGCGACAAACGAGCTCACCGTGAAGGCCATTGGCCCGCGCTTGTCGCTCACTGTCAACGGCGAGGAGGTCGCCGCGCGTGAGGACGCGTCGCTTGCGGTTGGCAACGTCGGCGTCTTCGTCGGGGGTGACGGGAACCAGGTGGCGCTCGACCAGATCGCGATTCGCACTCCCTGAGTTGGTTTTATCGGGAATACGCGCGGCGGTCTGTGCGTTTTGCTAGCTGTCCCCGCTGACACCCAACAGGCTGGACTCGGCTCAGGGCGGGACGACTCAACCAGTGCCCCCAGCCACGAGCCCGGAGCTCCTTGTGAGCTTCGGGCTTTTTCTTGCCTATGACCCCTGAGTTTCGACCCGTGATCGCTGGCGACGTCGATGTCGTGCTGGGCATGATGGCCGAGCTCTACGCCCAGGACCGCATCCCGTTCAACGCTGATCGCGCTCGCGCCGCGCTGCTCGCCTTACTGGACGAGCCCCGGTTCGGCTTCGCGTCGCTCATCGCCGCTCGCTCCGTGGCTGTGGGCTATGTCGTGGTGGCGTTCGGCTACAGCCTCGAGTACGGCGGCCGCGACGCCTTCATCGACGAGCTATTCGTGCTGCCCGACCAGCGCAGCCAGGGCCTCGGCACTGCTGCTGTGGAGTTCGCCGCCGAATATTGCCGTAGTCACGGCGTACACGCCCTGCATCTCGAAGTCGACCACGACAACTCGCGCGCGCAAGCCCTCTATCGCCGCCAGGGCTTCGCGGACCACGAGCGCTACCTGATGACGCGCTGGCTCTAACCCTCGCGCACCTCCCGCACCGCGGCATCGATACCCGCGCCAGCGAATTCCGTCGGCTCCATGCACAGCCGAGCCTGGCTGATCCGCGCGTCCTGAACGCCCATGATGATGACGCCGCGCCAGTCAAACAGCTCGCCATCCGCCTTGGTCGCCGTCCAGTGCCCGGAGCTCGATGCTGCCTACCTGGTACCGATCACAGACATTCCGGCCAGGCAACTGGCGGCACTACGGCTGGAGCGGCCGGGCAACGGGCAGACCGATGGGATACGTTGGGCGCAGCCTTACGCGTTGACAACCACGAATCGGCCTACGGCCCGAACGAAGGAGCGGAAGACGGGATTCGAACCCGCGACCCCCTACTTGGCAAGCAGGTGCGCTACCGCTGCGCCACTTCCGCTAGACGAGCCTCGAGGATACCAAATGTCGCGACCGCACGGGGCAACGAACACGCGAACGCAAGGCCGCAGCGGCCGCACCACTGCGTTCTTCGGGGGCAAGGACGTGCGCTACCGCTGCGCCACTTCCGCTTGACGAGCACTAAGGATAACAAAGCGCCGTGGGCGGAGCCAAGCTCTGGGCGTCGTGTATCGCGCCCTACAGTGGTGCGTCCGAGGACATGCGACCGCGGTGGCTGTTGTGCTCGCCAATCGGCTCGTGGCGGCGGAAAACGAACGTCCGCGTGGGGAAGGTCCGTGTCGCGCGCTACACCGTGCGCGTGAGCGGGCCGGTGCGGTTCTTGTAATGGCCGAACTCGTGGGCCACTACGGCGCGCAGCTCGTCGACCGTGAGCGCTTCGAAGCGTGCCACCTCAGGTGCCGTACGGCACCGGCGCGCCCACCTCAGGGACCCACTCGATTTCGACCCGAAACGTCGCTTCGAAGCCGTCGCCGGCGACGTCGAATAGCCAGCCCTCACCGCCGCGACGCATCGGCGTGCCACTGTTCGGGTCAGTGACAAAGCCCTCGTCCAGGTGCAGAAACATGCCGAATTCGGGCTGGAGCAGTGCGCGCACGTAAACCTGACGGCTGAAGATCACGTTGTCGGAGAAGCCGATGCCCAGCAGGTCGCGCTCGCCGACGTAGACGTCCAGTCGCAACACCATGTCTTTCGTCGTGCGGCTTGGATCGTCGAGGATCGGCCGCACGTCGAGGTACCCCTCCCAGATCAAGCGTGACGGGCCGGCCCACTCCAACCTGGGCTGGCCATCGGATAGATCCTGCTCAGAGAACGGGCCGTAGCAGTTCTCGGCCTCGGCGCTCTGATGAAAGAGCTCGAAATCGACCTGGCGCGGCTTGATGCGCACGCCAATGTAGAACTCGCTCTTGCCAAACAGGTCTTTGCCGCGCGTGATGCGCGCGCTGGCCAGACGCAGTCGCGCGCGGATGTTGCCGAAGAAGAAGCGCGTCGCGACTTCGAACGCTTCGCGCGACGTGACGAGCGAGTCCATGCCGCCGTGGCACTTGTGGACGAAGGTGCGCGGCGCGCCCGGGACCTGGGCCGAGTCTTGTGTGACCAGCCCGTCGCTGCGGTTGTACGCCAGACCGAACTCGCGACTCATGCTGAACAGGCGATTGAGCGCGACTGCCGCGCCCTGACCATAGGTGCGGTAGTTGGTGCCGACCACGGTCAGCAGGCGCTCGAGCGGAAAGTGCTCCCCGAAATGGACGAACGACTCCTGGTTCGCGGGATCCTTCTGGAACTCAGGCTCGAAGTGCTTGAGCTCGTTCGCGGCGTCGCCGATCCAGTTCTTGATGACCTGAAACGCGATGCCCTGGTGGGGCGTGCCGAGCGTGACGACCTTGTTGATGCAGTCGTCGGCCATGGCCGGAGCGGTGCCTTGACTGCCATTGGCTTGCCACGTCGCCATGCGCCCCGGATACGTCCGCTGGAGGGCCTGGCGCACGACCAGGCCGCCCATCGAATGGGCGATGATGTTGACCTTCGGCGGCACGGTCGGATCGTGCAGCGCGATCAGCGCGCAGATGAAGTCGATCAGGCGAACGAGCGCGTTGCCATAGACCTCGAACTGCCGATCGTCGAGGTCGTAATAGCGGTAGACCCACAGTGTGCGCCGCGGATCGGCCTGACTCTTGACCAGGTGGAGTGCCATCCCTGGGTCGATGACGACCTTGTCGCCGGAAAAGAAACCGGGATCGAGCGAGCTTAGCTCCTCAGGCAGGCGACCTGGGTCTTGAATTGGCCGCGAGTAATACCCGACCACGTTGGTGGCATCCTGGTACTGCCAGAAGGACTTCAAGAAGCGCAGGATGAGGCCTTCGTAGATGTAGTTCTCGCCGCGTTTGCCGGGGTAGACAGTGCCGTCGTTGAAGCCCTGATAGGCGATCCGCTTCTCGTCCTCGACGCCCAGTCCGCCGAACCCTCGGACTAACACGATCGGCAACGCCTGACGTGTCGGCGGACTCCACTGACCGTTACTCATGGCCGCATCCTACGTCGGGCCCGCGCGTTACCATGCCCTTGAGCTGGCCATTGGCCGCTGCGCGGGAGAACGGCAGCATGCTGAGCAAGGCGGACAACGAGTTTCTATGTCGCATCGGACCTGGCACGCCCATGGGCAAGGTAATGCGCGAGTACTGGCTACCAGCGATTCGCTCGGATGAGCTGCCGGGCCCGGACTGCCCGCCACTGCGCGCACGCCTGCTAGGCGAGGATCTGATCGGGTTCCGGGTTTCGACTGGCCAGGTCGGACTGATACAGAACAATTGCCCGCATCGTGGCGCTTCTTTGTTCTTCGGTCGGAGCGAGGAAGAAGGGCTGCGGTGCGTCTATCACGGCTGGAAGTTCAGCGTGCGCGGCCAATGCGTCGACATGCCGAACGAGCCGGCCGAGTCGGACTTCAAGACCAAAGTCGAGGCGGTCGCCTATCCGACGCGCGAGCGGAACGGGATCATCTGGGCCTACATGGGGCCGCGCTCGGTGCCGCCGCCGCTGCCCGATTTCGAAGCGAACATGCTTGGTCTTGAGAACCAGGTCATCTCGATCATTCACCGGCCGTGCAACTGGATGCAGGGCTGGGAAGGCGAGATGGATACGGTGCATCAGGCCTTTCTGCACTCTGGCGCTACCCGGGTTGAGGACACTGTCCCGGGCACCTTCGACTACTTCATCGCCTCGAATCCTGCGCCTCGGTTCATCGTTATCGATACGCCGTATGGCACGTCCTACGGTGCGCGGCGGCCGGCTGGTGAGGACGCGTATTACTGGCGCATCGCGCACATGCTGTTTCCCTTCTACGCCATGATCCCGGCCGGTGTGATGGGTCAGCAGGCGCGCTTCGCCGCGTATGTGCCCATGGACGACGAGCACACGTTGCACTGGGAAATCGGCTACGGGCTCATGGACCCGGAGGAATTGCCGGTGGAAGGGCGTGGTTCCGAGGGGCGGCCGCCAGCGCCTCGACCTGGTGAGTGGTTCAAGCCGAACACCACCGATTGGTATGGCCGGTTCAACATGGTCCAGAACATGGCTAATGACTACCTGATCGATCGCGCAGCACAGCGCGCGTGGAAGAGCTACACGGGTATTCCTGGCATTCGCCAGCAGGACATGGCCGTGACTGAGAGCATGGGGCCCATCTTCGACCGCACCTCTGAGCACCTGGGCTCTACTGACGCGCTGATCATTCGGACGCGGCGGCGGATGATCGAGGTCGCCCGCGCCTTGCAAGACCATGGGACCGTCCCACCCGGAGTTGACGCGCCCGAGGTCTATCGCCAGCGCAGCGGCGGTGTCATGCTGCCGCGCGACGCGAACTGGTGGGATGCCACTGAAGACCTGCGCACGCGGTTCATTGCCGATACGGAACGGCCGGGCTCCACCGCATCGTTCGCCGACTGAACGGCGCCGCGGCATGCGGCGCGGGCCTCTGGGCATGGGTGTGACGGCCGTGAGGCGGCGGATTCGCTTTGGGCTGTTGGCCAGTCGGGCGGACACGGGCGCGGAGTGGCGGGAGTTGGCGCGTAAGGCGGAAGACCAGGGATATTCGACGCTGTTCGTCGCCGACCATTTCGGCAAGCAACTCGCGCCTTTGCCGGCCGTGATGGCGGCGGCCGCCGTGACGACCCAGCTGAAGGTGGGCACATTCGTGCTCGACAACGACTTTCGCCATCCGGCCGCGCTGGCCAAGGAAGCGGCCACGGTACAGATGCTCACCAACGGCAGGTTCGAGTTTGGCATCGGCGCCGGCTGGAACGAGGCCGACTACACGACCACCGGGCTACCGTTCGATCGACCTGGCGTCCGCGTCAGCCGGCTCGAAGAGGCGCTGACGATCATGCAGACATTCTTCGCGGGCGAGCCCGTGACCTTCAGCGGCCAGTTCTACCGGGTCGACGGCCTCGAGGCGGTGCCCAAAGCCAAGCCGAAGATCTTGATTGGCGCCAACGGCAAACGCATGCTGCGCCTGGCAGCGCGCTTCGCCGACATCATCAACTTTCCTGACCGACCGCCCGTCGGCATCAGCATGGGCGGCAATCGCGGGCTCGGCGTCTCGTTTGCCGAGCAACTCCAGACAGTCCGCGAAGCCTCGGGCGAGCGCTACGAGCAGATCGAGTTGAGTGTACTGTGCATCCCGCGCATCACCGACGACGTCAGCACCACCCTGGAAACACTGGCCGCACAGATGCGGACCACGGTGCAGATCGTCGAGGAGATGCCCAGCGCACTGGTAGGCAGCGCGGAGGCTATCGTCGGCAAGCTCCAGCGCAACCGGGACGAATTCGATTTGAGTTATCCCGTGATCAACGTCGGCGCGATCGACGCCATGCAGCCCGTCGTGAGGCGCCTGGCAGGGACCTAGCTAGCCGACCTCGGCCAGGCCGGCGCGCACGGCCCACACCGCCACCTGCGAACGCGAGCGCATGCCCAGCTTGCTCAGGATATTGGCGACGTGACGCTCGACGGTGCTGTTGGTGATGACCAGCTCGCGGGCAATCTGGCGATTGCTGTAGCCCTGGGCGATGCGGATGGCGACCTCGCGCTCGCGCTGCGTGAGCGGCAGGCGCGTATTGGACGATGCGACGACGCGCATCAGGGCGCGGCGGTCCCCGGCGTCGTCGTTGAGCCGCTGGGCACGGTCGATCAGTTGCTCGCCTAGCTCGCGCAGGACGTCTGCCAATGCACGCCGCTCCAGGGAGGGCGCGTGTGCGCTGACGAGGGATTCGATGACGGAGCCGAGGGCCGTGTGATCGATGCGCTGTGCCGCGGAGTGCATGGTTCAGCTCACTAGGTACGCCGCGTTGCGCGAGTGTGATTCGGGCGTTGCACGCATTTGCCGTGACCATGCACTGGCACCGCTTAGCCGCGACTTAGCCGGCGCCGGCAATGAGCTACGTGGGGTGTGCAAGGCTGCCATGTGCCCCGATAGCAGTCCTCGCGCTGCGCGCGCCGCCCAGAATGCGGCGAGCTACGCCGACCTGGGCGTGGTGACGTCGCTGGTCCAGTTCAGCCGCGCACTCGGCAGCACGCTGGGCAGCGCCGTGCTGGGCAGCATCTTGGTCTGGAAGCTCATGCCGCAGCCCGAGGTCGTGCCGCAGCCGGCGGCCCTAGCAGCGGCGCTGCGCTGGGTTTTTGTGTGCTGTGCCGCGGTGATGGCATCGGGCTTCGTGGCCGGGCTCTTCGTGCACGATGTGCCCTTCCGGCGCGGTCACACCGATCCGGCGGCT
>WNFV01017712.1_pt1 | contig 10080 bp, 7 predicted proteins | sample 5400101 | NCBI WGS metagenome assembly WNFV01 (sample SAMN13153361, study PRJNA577476) | soil metagenome | isolation source: 115 cm soil or saprolite under grassland replicate 1 | place: USA:California | collected 2016-06-15 | reverse complement strand
GGGGGAGAAAAGGGGTCGTATCTAAACATTCAACATTTCAAATGTGCGCTTTAATTTCTTATCTGTTTCGGCCCGCTTTTGAATCCGACGAATGCGCTGACTGACTGCGGCGTAATCCATTCCGCCGAACATCAAACCGATTTCCCGCAGAGTCAGCCCGCTGTTTTGCCAAGCAAGCCAGATTGCCACGTTTCGAGCTTCGGAGCCGTAGGCGGGTTCTCTCAAAAGTCTGCTTACAGGCTCTCCGTAATGGGATGCTACGCGCGCCACTATCCGTTTGGGCTCACGCGTGCTCGCCGCACCACGTAATCCAGTAACCTCCCGCTGGTGATCAGACTTCGAGCGCATCTTATCTTTAACCTTTTGCAGCAACGACTCGCTTCCTAGCACCATCTGCCATTGTACCGCTTCAAAGGGATTCTCAATTTCCCGTAACAGGCCTTCTTCCACAAAGCGCCGGTACCGCAGCTTTGCTTCCTTAATCTTATTGCTTCCGCCCATTTCGCCCAGGACTAGTTCCTCGCTAACAAAATCGTTCTGCTTCCCCAAGCCGGCATAACCTCGATAGCTGCTCCAGCGATAGGCTCGCAGCCGCTTACGTCGTTCTTTCGGATCGCCCGCCCCGATCACGCGTCCGCGCACCGGGTTTAAATACAGGTAACGGCTTAACCCAAGTAAATAGTTCCCTCCTTCAACCAGAAAACTTTTATAACGACCCTGAAAAAGATGGCCCCTCTTCCTATGTCGCCGATTAAAAGAAATGCTGTAAGCCCCGATTAACCAATGCATCCATCGGCTTAAGTTCGCCTTGGGCGTGCGCGCTAAAATGTGAAAGTGATTGGGCATAAGCACGTACGCATGAATCTCAACTTCGTAACGGCCAACCGATTCTTTCAAGAGTGCGAGAAAATGCAGGCAATCGTTCTCATCAGCAAAAATGCGCTCCCGCCGATTCCCTCGGGCGCAAAGATGATAAAGCGCTCCCTCGAACTCCAGTCGCAACGCTCGCGCCATCCATCGATTCTGAACAATCCTTATAAAATGTCAAATGTTTAGATACGACCCCATTTATACATTCGCATAGCAGGCGCAGCTGCCAATGTCAAATGTTTAGATTTGACCCCTTCTCCCTTCATCCTTCTCCCTCCCAAATGTTTAGATTTGACCCCTTCCCCCTCCCCCGCGACGGAGACTAGACCTTCTTTTTTGCATCTCCAAGAACCAGAACCTGAAATTCAGCCGCAGAGGGCATCTGTTGGATAGGATTGCCGTCTCCGCGAAAGTTCTCAAGCATGTACACATATCCACCACGTACGAACAGGAGCGAGTGGATCATCATCCCGTCCTTGTCCAACGCGTTAGCCTCCACGGGCACCCTTTTGCGCACTTCTGCTCTGGGACCGGAAGCCTTGATTGCTAAGCTTTGGTTAGCGTCGATTACCGTGAATCGACCTGAGTGGATCTGCTGCGTGAGCTGCTCTTTGCCGAAAAACTCTGCCGCGAGAAGGCGCGTAAGCAACTCCCTGTGGAATGTCGAGAGATCCTGGAAATTCACGTCCATGCGTTAACCTATGGTACTGGGGGATAGTACGTTCCGATATTTATTTCGCCGTTGGGTAGTGTATAGCCTCGAAACTCGATCAGTTGACCGTTTACATTAACACGTCCCGTAAACGGTGAGTTTGGCGCAAATGTTCCTCCTTGCGATTGGATACTTTTCGCTATTGCCGCTTCGATGTCGGCACTTTGGAGACCGGTCCCCTCTAAATGGGAAGCCGTGTGGTTTGTCTTGAAGGTTAGGTTTCTCGGCCCGGCCGGAATGTTCCCAGCACCAGGGGGAAGATTGGGGTCTGATCTTCACTTTACACATTTGCGCATCAGCTCGTCGACCTTGAATTGGAGCATACTTTTCTCGTCCTTTTCCCGCGTGCGTCCAATCATTTGCGCTACCGCAGTGTATCCTGCTCCGCCAAAAAGTTCGCCTATCTCTCGCAAGCTCAATCCACAACAATCCCACACCAGCACCATCGCCACGGCTCTTGCTTCATTGCCTCTTGCTCGCCGCTTTAACAATTCCTTCCTAGAGCAGCTATAAGCTTCCGCCACGCCGGCCAGGATCGTTTGCGCTTCAGCGCGACGGCGCAATTGCCGCAGAGCCGGCACTTCCCGATGCGCTTGCCCTTTCCGCTGCACATGATCTTTCAGCCGCTGAAGAAAATGTTCTCGCCCCAGCGCCGTCTGCCACTGCACCGCTTCCAGCGGACTCTCAATCTCTCGAAGGAGCCCCTCTTCCACAAAACGCCGATAGCGCAGACGTCGCTCCCTGGCCGCACCACCGATTTCGCCCAACACCCGCTCTTGGTTCACCCACGGCTCCGCCTTGGCTAATCCGCTGTAGCCGCGATAACTGCTCCAACGCCATCCCCGCAGGCGCTTCCGTCGCTCCACCGGGTCACCTCGCCCGATCACCCTTCCCCGGACCGGATTCAGATGCACATAGCGGCTCAGACTCAATAGGTATCCTTCCGCCTCCACTACAATGCTCTTATACCTTCCTTGAAATAGGTGTCCCGTTCTCCTGTGCCGCCGATTAAAATAAACCGTGTAGGCCGTGGTGAGCCAGTGCATCCAGCGGCCCAGGTTGGCTCGACGCGTCTCAGCGATCAAATGATAATGATTGCCCATTAAAACATACCCGTGCAGCGCCACATCGTAACGCTCCAGCGATTCAATCAGCAGCTGCACAAACTTCGCGCAATCCTTTTCGTCAGCGAAAATCCTCTGCCTGGCGTTGCCCCGGCCAGTTAAATGATAGACGGCTCCTTCAAATTCCACCCGCAACGGCCTCGCCATAGCTGGGCAACTTGATCCAGCCCCAGAGGTATGTCAAATGTGAAGATCAGACCCCAGTCCACCCAGTCCATTCCCAGTCCATTTTCCAATTATGTCGCCGGGTATAGGTGTTCTGCAACCATCGCATTCCCGCCACCAGGTTGGCTTCGGGCGTTTCCACCAGCTCTCGTCGATTCGCACGCGCCATCACGTGGTAAAACGCCCCGCCATATTCGATCCGGACCGCTCGTGCCACCGCTCACTTTTTAAATCCATCCCGCAAGCCTGTCAAGATTTGATGACTGACCCCTATTTGGTTTTCGAATAAGCAGTTTTCATTTTCCCTGCTCTCTGGGCCTTTCCATTGTCTCTTGATCAAGGGTTCGGCACAGCTCCGTCCTCGGCGTAAAACCATATGCCGTGGCCGAGCTCCTTCGTTCCATTTCCGCGCAGCCCCTCTCGAAAAACGACGATGCCGAAGCTGCGCAATGCCCCACCGCATTCAAATTCGATTCGATCGTTGAACACTCGAATAACGGATGGATCTAGTGCTCGCAGATCGGGCGGAACATCGTGGTCGGTCGCTCTGAAGTAATCAAACCCTTCGGATTTCTGCGGAGAACTCCACTTATGCACTTTTGCGAAATTGCGCAGTTCGGAGGCAAGAACCCGATGATTGGTCCGGTATAGAAGTTGGCGCTCTTTCTCTCCAATTTGCCGATGGATTGTATAAGCGAAGTAGAACGCCGGCGCGACTACTCGAACAGCGAATGCCAAAGCAACTCCGGCGATTATGGTTACTATAACTATCGCCCACCCTCGCTTCGACATGGTCATCGTTCTTCCTTGATTGACGCTGACTCCTAGCACACAATCCGCATCCAGCAGACGTGTCGGATTCGATGCTACAAGTGCCCGCCGTTGATGTAGTATGTATAACCCAACTCGGCCCACATAAACTCACTCCCTCGAATTCCCGACCCTGGTAGACGATTCCACTGCAAGGTCGCACCATACCAGAGATACTGCGAGTTCTTCCAACTGAAAATATACGCTGTCATTTGGGCCTCCGACATCCCGGACGCGGCGAACCCCATACCTTCGCCGAGGTAATTAATCTCGTGACCCGAAAAGACGCCGTTCATTTCTGACAGATACCCATCATACGAGTAATAGCTGGTGTTGTAAAATTCTGGAACGTTGAGCTGTAACATGTAATTGGCCCAACTCAGATAGCCTCTACTCTGCAGATTTGCCGAGGAAACCGTGGCGCGCTCGTCTGCAAGAACCCGGGACAAGAACGAGTCACTGAAATGTATCGGATTCGCAGCACTGCCAAGGGGCGCGAGTTGTTGCCAATCCGAAAAGACACCTGCGGCCGGCGCTGAAGGTGGCGGCGGGTTTTGCGGCGGCGGCGCACTGGGAGGGGGTGCACTTGACTGTTTTTGTCCGTTGCCTTTTCGATAGCCAAAACCGCCTCCTTTGAAACCAGTAATCCTACCGTCAGGTCCGACAGTGAATGTACCAGGGCTGATCGTCAGCCCCGGCGGAAGCTCGTTGACGGGAAAGCCACCGGGGAGCGGCGGAGCATCCACATATTGGTGTTCGTACGTGGGAATGTCGTGTCCTTCCTCCGATGTCGGATACTGCAGGCCGAAGGGGTCCAGTCTCGTCACGGGATTATTCCCGCAATAACGATACAGATTGTTCCCACCCTGGAACCCAATTGGATCTGGCTGAAGGAGCCGGCCGATGTCGGGGGAGTAAAAGCGGTTGCGCAGATCATACAGGCCAATGTCTTTGTACCATTGCTGGCCGGTGAAGAGATGGGACACCTTGAGAGCAGAAGCCGTACGTGTAGTATTGTTAGGGGCGTAGATGAAGGGGGTTCCTTGCAAGTCGTAACGATACCATTCCTTCAAGTTTCCATAGCTATCGGCTATGTGCGACGTACTACCACTCCCATCATGATAATACCAATTGATGTCGGTATTCTCAGCCTGGGTATCCAGAATCAAGCCATCTGCACCATATAAATAGTAGGCTGTCGGTGCGCCGCCTGCTGGATATTCCTCGATCAGATCCCAGCCGTCCCAAACGTTGTATGTTGTTGTCCCGTTTACAGTGCGGCTTACCTGGCGATTTAGGCCGTCGTATTTGAAGTACATAATCTGCCCACCGGCTTTGCCTGCGGAAAGCAGTCGATTCTGCGCATCGTAGGTGCAAGTCAATTGACTTGCTGCTGGATCCGGACTCGCGATCAAATTGCCGTTGAGATCGTACGCTGCATTGTTCGAGTTACGGCTGGTGTACTGGTTCAAGTTGTTGGTGACATACGTGTCAGTGGGGCCGTACGGACGAAAAGTTGTCCGGTTCCCGTTAGCATCGTAGAAGATCGTGCGCGAAGGCGGTGGCGAACTCTGCGGGGTTGCGACGTTGAGTGCCACTCCGCTCACCTGATCTGCACGATCATAACCGAAGGTGTCGCCAATGTCTCCCAAGCCCGGCTCCAGCCGTCTGACCCATTTGCGGTTATTGCTCAGGTCATCGTAGCCGTAGTTGAATTCAGGGGTGGCGTCATTGAGGTAGTGGACTACCCAGCCTGCCCGATCATACTCGTCGTAGTACGGATAATCCGTATGCGTCCCGTTGTACAGGGTGCGCGTGGTGAGATTGCCTCTTGCGTCATACTCGTATGTCACCCAGGGGGCGATAGCCTTGAGCTGATTGCGCCCAGTGTAGGTATAAGTAAATGTCAGGTCGTTGTCGGGGTAGTAAATCAGGTTTCGGTTACCGTCCCCATCGTAAAAGTATACTTCGCCCTTCGAGGTGCCGCCCGTGATGGTTTCAGTCTCTGCTCCAAGGAGATTATCGTTCCGATATAATCTCTGGATGGTAGCGTTGGCGTTGTTGATGCTCGTGACGCGCGATGCCGCATCGTAGGCGAAGCTGACGCTCGGCGTGAGGCCGTCATTCCAACTGAACCCGGTCATCCGACTAAGCGCATCGTAGCTGAAAGTCTGCGTTTTGCTGTTGCGATTGATGAAAGTCTGAAGTCGTCCCGCTGTATCATAAGTCCACTGTTCGGTCAGTGAACCGCCCGGATAGGTGAGCTTCTTCTTCCGTCCCATCGTATCGTATTCATACTTGTAATTGTCATTAGTGCCAGATATGCGCGGATCCTTGAAGTACTTGAGCGCTCCGACCGGTTGTCCCTCGCCAACTCCGTAGTACGTAAACTTCGTGATAGCGTCCGGGTCGAGATTTTGCGTAACGGTTTGTTGCGTCACGCGGTTCATGTTGTCAAAGGTGTTGTTAGTAATGGTTTGGCCATTTGGGCGGGTAATTTTCGTTCTCCGGCCAGCCGTGTCGTACTGGAAAGTAGTAACCTGACTCAGTACGTGAATTGCGCTTTGTCGGTTGCGCTGATCATAATCAATCGTAGTGTTATTGTGATTCAAAGGAAATGTGATCGTTGTCAAATTTCCCACTGCATCGTATGTGTAGCTCGTCGTGGCAGCATCTGATGTTCCATAGCCCACAGTAACGGTGCTCTTGAGCCGGTTGTCATCGTAAACAGTCTTCGTCTGCTTGCCGCTGGGTAGGACTAGCCATGTGACGTTTGAATCGGTGAGTTTGTAATCGTTAACGTTATCACTCGCGTTGGCTCCGTAATAAAAGCTGGTGATATGCAAGCCTGTATTATCGCCGCGCCCCGGCGGCGTGACGCTCTTTAACCGCCGATAATCGTCATAGGCATAATTAGTCACGTAGCCAAGTTCATTGGTTCTGCTCTGCAATGTGCCATCCGGATTGTACACGTTTGTAATTGTGTGGCGCGTGTTATCGACCGGGTCTGTTGGCAGCGTGGTCACTAGCACCTCGCCGCGATCGTTGTAGGTCCAGTTGGTGGGATGCGCAAGCGCATCAAAGATTCCGTTTACCCAGCCGTGTCCTTCATAAAAATACTGAATGCTCGGGTTACCCGGGTTGCTGTGATACGGATCGGAGTAGTATTGGAGTCTATAGAGTCCGTCATAAGCGAACGTTTCCGTGCCGCCTGTTTTCAGAGGGTGCGTCAGCACTTGCCCAAAACCATTGTAAGTAAATTGCTCGTATCCGCCATCTGGATAATCAATGCGCGTGACACGCTTGTTGGCGTCACGGGTGAAGATCGTGGCGTGGCCGCCTTCATCGGTAACGCTGTAGAGGTAGTACGGATTATTGGCATCGCGGTTATTGACATCAGGGCAATTCGCCCAACCGTACTGGTATCGCACGGTAGGCCGCGTCTGCTGACCCGGTGTATCGCCCGGCGTGAGAGGATAAGTTACAACGTTGACATTTCCCGTGAGCGCGTAGTTCGTGTAATCGGTCCTGTTTCCATTCCGATCAGTTACGGAATTAATATATTTGTAACTGTCGTAGGTCTGCGAGGCGTATCGGTTCGTGAAATCTGATGCCCAGGCGAGATATCCGGGCCCTGCACCGTTGTAAATAAACGCCCGAGTCGATCCGTCCCCTCGCGTCTCAGTGCGATAAACAGGGTTATTATTTGGAAGGCCTACAGTTAATGTGGACACAACCGCGCCGCTGCCTTCATGTCCTGCAACTCCATCCCAATATCTTTCACGGAGAATCTGGCCGTAAACCGGCGTGGTGTTATCGGGGTTGTTGGGTGTGGCTGGTTTATAATCGTAGGCGATTCGCTTCATCGGCCCGGCATACATGGGATCATCGCAGGTCCTAAGGAGGAGAGGCATATCCCCGCCGCCCACGTTGGCACCAACGTATTGATAGCGCGCCGTCCAGATCGTGTTGTTGTAATAGACCACGTGATCTAGCGTGCAACCGTTGCAGTAGATATAATAATAGTTCACAACCCGCCCGTCGCTAGCCGTGACGCTTGCGATTCGCGGACTGTTTGTCCCGGTGTAAAGGAAGTGAAGGGAGCGCCCAGCTGGTTCGATCACCCACTGTAGCCGTTTGCGATTACCGGAGATCGATTCCTGCACCAGCTGGGTTCTTAACCCATACGGATCAATGATGGCCGTAGCATGGTATTTATACCAATAGTACGTACCGTTCGTTAATTGCACGGCTTTGAACTCAACCTTGCCGCCATCAGGCAGGATCAGATAGGCAAACATGCTGTTCAGGTTCAGTGGCACAAAACGCTCTCGCACACCCGCCGACGTGCTCTGTGCCGGTGTGTTGGGACCTGGCCGCACCCGGTAGTCAGAATCCCACGTGACAGCACGAAAGCTCTCTACTCGTCCATCGGGAAACTCCACCGTGTAGCGATTGGGGTGGAAGTTAGCAGTCGTGCTGCTAGGCGAATCTTCCAGAATCCAATTGTAATTATGGCTCCAACCTCCAGACCATCCGAATACCTCAGTCGTGCTGGGTGCGCGCGAATTGGCGGTGCGAACCAGGGCCAGGGGATATTCGCCTACCGCGCCAGCGACAGAGATATCCGTGATGCTTCTGGTTGCGTTTGCAGTGTAAGGATCATAACCGCAGCCCCCGGCTTGGCCATTGAAGATCCCGGAGGCGCCACTGGGATTATAGTTGCCCACCTGCGCGTGGAGATCATGAGGGCCAAGCGCAAGGAGCAAAGCGGCGAGAATTACGACACCGCATCGTTGAACCTTGGGAGTTGAGCGTCGAGCGTATCGCTCGCGAACGCTTTGGGAGTCGAGCGGTCTAGACGAAGCAAGGGATTTCACGGGATTGTTCCTCCTATAGTGCCGGCGGCGGCACGTCGAGTTGCACCACCCCGATGATGTGTGTTGAGTCCTCGTCCGCGTTGGGGTCGATGACTATTACCCGGTGAACGCCCGGTTGATCCGTGACCTGGAACGAGAACGAGAGGTTTCCGTTCGCATCGATGGCGGTCGGGGTACTACTCAGCGTGCCGCCATCCAACGACTCGACTGCCACCGACTTGTTGGCAAGACTCGTCGGGAATTGCAAGACCACGTCGGACGTTGTCGACGGGTCCACACCCACCGGTTCGAAACTTCCAGTGGTGCTGCCATCGGCTTGGATGATGTCGCCACCCTGTATGATTTGATCCGACTGCGCGACTCCGGAATCTTGCGCAGTGGCTACGTAACAACTGCCGAACCATAGAAAAATGGCCGGCAGCAGGTTAAATATTAGTTTTTTCATGATTTCACCTCGTGCGGAGGATAACCAGACAGCTGACAATCTGTCTGTCGGGGTTGATCCCTGAATTTTTGTCTTGGCCTCTGTCGGTTTTTACCTTACAAGCGGCGACGAATCCCTCAGAAGTGCGCAAACACCGGCATACGCAGCAACGCAAAGATAGAAAGCTCACTGCACACGCGCTGGACGCTCAACGGTCTACGCTGCGGCGAGGGAACAAAGAAGAAGCGCGGGCACCCGAAAGAGACCGGAATCAGCGATCCCGGCTACAAGTAAACAAATCCCTGACAGAAGAGCCAGACAATGTGTCAGGGGAACGCCCGACAAAGGTAAAGGTGCTCGTTATTCATCGAACAGGTTTTGTTCGGTCCGGCGTGCTTTCGCTCATTACGAAAAGCTTGCAATTTATGGCCTGCGGCGAAACGGATGAAGCGCCTTTGGCGCGCGAGTTATTTCTGCGGCACAAGCCGAAGCTTGTTTTGCTCGGCCTGACGCTCCGAGGCGGTGATGGTTTTCAACTGATTAAGGACTTCTGCAAGTTGGAGCCGTCGGCTGCGACAGTTGTGCTTTCCGAGCGCACTGACGAGCTATCGGTTCGACGCGCGTTCCGGGCAGGTGCACGAGGATACTTGACCCTCGATGGTGCTGCGGAAATGGTCAGAGCGTTTAGTGAAATTTCGGCCGGCCGCGTGTATGTGAGTGCGAGCGTGTTGCCGCTAATTCTAAGCCACTTCGCAGCTGGAACCAAGGGCTCGCACAGCTCCGATATCAACAGCCTGAGCGATCGTGAGCTGGAGATTTTTTCTTTTATTGGCAGAGGCTTCAGCGTTTCGGAGTTAGCGCATGAATTGCATGTGAGCGTCAAAACAATCGAAACACATCAGATGCGCATAAAGGGAAAGCTCGCGCTGCGAAGCGCCGCCGAGTTGCGACAAAAAGCTCGGGAGTGGCTCGCTAAATCTGCTTTGAACCGAATACGCGAAGATCCAGAAGCAGCATGAGCAAACGGAGCGCGGTTTCGTTGCTTTTAAAAAGGCCGCGATCGGCGCGCGCGGCTGCAGTTTGAGCGCATCGAAA
>WNFV01014057.1_pt1 | contig 10080 bp, 2 predicted proteins | sample 5400101 | NCBI WGS metagenome assembly WNFV01 (sample SAMN13153361, study PRJNA577476) | soil metagenome | isolation source: 115 cm soil or saprolite under grassland replicate 1 | place: USA:California | collected 2016-06-15 | reverse complement strand
GTGAGGCGCAGGTCGGCCGGTTGCGAGAGGGGTTGAAGGAGCGCCTGCCGGAGTACATGTTACCGGCTGCGATCGTGGCGTTAGAAGCGCTGCCGCTGACGGCCAACGGGAAGCTCGACCGCAAGGCGCTTCCGGAGCCGGCCACAGAGATGGAAGAGCGGGCGGGGTATATTGCGCCGCGGACGCCTGCAGAAGAATTGCTCTGTGCGATTTGGGCGCAGGTGTTACGGGTGGAGCGGGTTGGCGTGCATGACAACTTCTTTGATCTGGGCGGGGACTCTATTCTGAGCGTACAAGTCGTTTCGCGCGCCGCCCAGGGTGGACTGCTGGTAACAGTTAGGCAAAACTTTCAGTATCAGACAGTCGCCGAACTTGCGAGGGTCGCAGTGAGTAAGGAGTTGGCGTGCCTGAAGGAAGATCTATCCAAAGGGCTAGTTCCTCTGACTCCGATCCAGCATTGGTTTTTCTCGCAGGCTTCAGTATGCCCAGATCATTACAATCAATTCGCCCTGCTCAGAATTGAGCGAGACGTCCATCCCTGGGTCCTTGCGCTGGCTTTTGATAGCCTGCTTGTTCATCACGATGCTCTCCGCCTCAGGTTTTGGAGGAGCAATGGGGCATGGCAGCAGGATGATAGCGTTACCGGGACTAATAATATATTCGTCGCGATTGACCTTTCGAGCTTAACAGCGCAACAAAGTGGCGCCGCCATCGAAGCTGTTGAAAGGCAGATGCAAGCCAGCCTCAATTTGCAGAGTGGGCCGCTGCTGCATGCCGCATACTTTTGGCTCGGGGAAACCGAATATCCTCGGCTCTTGATGGTCATTCATCACCTGGTCGTAGACGGGGTTTCATGGCGCATCTTGCTGGAAAATTTGCAGACAGCTTACGAACAATTGCGACGCGGGAAGGCCGTGCAGCTACACAAGACCACATCTTGGCGGCAGTGGGCAAGGACCATAGCCGCCTACGCTGAATCAGAGGCGCTACAGACTGAGTTGGGGTACTGGTTAGATGTCACGGCCCGAAGTCCTGGTAGCTTGCCCAGAGATCATGTGGAAGGGGTCAACACACTGGATTCTGCGGCGACAGTTTCCGTTACACTGACTGAGAGCGAAACCAACTCACTGCTGCGCGATATCCCCAGAGATTATGGCGCGCAGATTAACGATGTGTTGTTGACCGCACTCGCGCTGGCAATGGCGGAATGGATCGGTAGGTCGGAACTGTTTTTAGATCTGGAAGGACACGGACGAGAAGCGATAGTGGAAGGGATAGATCTCTCTCGTAGCGTTGGCTGGTTCACGAGTATTTTACCGGTTCATCTGCGTGTCACGACAGAAGGGGGAATTAATCGCGCCGTCCGGACAGTAAGAGATCAGTTGCGCCGGATTCCACGGAAGGGAATCGGATACGGGGCGCTTCGATATCTGAGCGCTGATGCCGGTGTGCAAAGGCAATTAACTGGATTTACGCCGGAAGTCTGCTTCAATTACCTGGGGCAGTTCGATCAATTGTTTGATTCAAGGGCATCTATCTTCCTGGGCTGTGAGAAGAGCGGCCTCTCACAGAGCCACGCGACGGGTCGCGCATACATATTGGAAGTCGTATGCCAGGTCTTGAATGGACGGCTCACGAGCAGATGGACTTACAGCCGCAACTTACACAGGCGGCAAACCATTGAGTTATTGGCGGAGCGATTTGTAGCAGCGCTAAGTGCGATGATCGCTAGCAATCAGAGCAAGCAGGTGGGTGGACTGAGCGCTAGGGACTTCCCACTGTCAGGATTGGATAACCAGCAATTAAGCCGGGTGATAAATAGGTTTAAAGGGCAAGCGCCACATGACGCTTCAAACGCGGAGCCATAATCTTTCTCCTCGACAGCTTCTAATTATAGCTCGCGGCGCTGATTCGGCGTCCCAATGCTCGGTTAACCTGTCAATGTCGCGAGCAATAGCTACTCCAGCCACCAGATTCGAGTTCACCCAAGTAGGGGTTCTTTTAGCAAAAGGACAGAAATCAACGATTTCGATAAACTTCCGCTTTTTGTCATCACCGGCCATCAGGCGAAAATGGCCACCGGATGTTATTTGAGGCTATAACACAAATGCGACCGACCACGACAATTTTATTACAGTCGCCGAATGGAATAGGCTTAGGGCACATCAGCAGACTCATTGCCATTGCTCTAGCCATACGTGACAAGGCGCCGTCGGCAAGACTCCCTTTCCTGTTGGAAGGAGGAAGTCATTTGCTGTTGGAAACCGCCTCCTTGCCATATCTCTCCTTGCCTACGCGCGAAACGTTGTATAGAACAGAGACCTGGACGTCTTGGCCGCTAGAAGAACGGCGGACTATTATTCTCAAGGTCGCAGACTCAATCATCCGCCAGTTGAATCCCGACGTAATTCTTTTCGATACAATTCCTTGTATTGGCGTTCTGATGGCTGCGGCTGATTGCGAAGTTCCGATGGCTATGTGTATCCGAAAAGGGAAAGATATGGCGAAGTACTTCGACCAGATGGATAGATATCATATGCAATTGGAGTATTTGAAACTGATTCTAATTCCTCATAAACCCGATGAATTGGAAGTGCCTGATCACTTAAGATCCAAGACGCGATTTGTCGGTCAGATTGTGCGACCACGCCTTAAAGCGCCTCTGGAGATGAGCTTTCCAAGCAACTCCGAAATAGTTGTGATTACCGGTGGTGGCGGCGGCTATCCGAATACGGTGGATTTCTACAACCTGGCTTTGGCCTCCTTTAAGTCCTGTCGCGCTCGCAATCCGAATTTGATCGGGATATTGGTTACCGGGCCATTGTTCCAAGAGTGGCGGAAACTCAGAGTGGTTGACGGCGTCCGAGTTATCCCATTCGATCCTGACCTGACGGCGACGCTCGCGGCCGCTAATCTTATTATTTGCCAGGGCGGATACAATACCATTGCTGAGGTAACTTCCCTTGGACGTCCTACTATTTGTGTCCCGGCTGAGCGAGAATTAGATGATCAGTTCGAGCGCGCGGAGCAGGCCGCTGTTTCAAATTCCAGCTTTTACGTCTGCCGGACTCCGGAGATAAACAGCCTGGCCCAACTTATCGACTTCTGTTTACAGACTCCCTCTCAAGAGCGATTTAACAGCGAAAGTTCTTCGAGGGGCGCCGAACAAGCGGCGGAGGCTCTGCTCAAATTGATTGCGCTATGAGATACGCGCCGTTAGCTCACAACCCGCTGAGAACGCGAAGCGATGTTCAGTCTGCGGTGGTGGAATTGTGTAAGCCGATCGAGGCTTGCTTTAGTCCCGGCAAGGCTCGCGTCCGCCTTGGCTCGACATCCGCACATTATTTCCCGATCAGTGTGGAGTTTGAGGGGTTCTCCAGACCTCTGTGGGGACTCATTCCTCTTGCCGCCGGGAATGGTGAGTATGAGGGATGGCCTTCATTTCTTGAGGGGCTTGTCAACGGTACCAATCCTGACCACCCCGAATACTGGGGCATTCCACAAGATTATGACCAGCGCCTGGTGGATCTAACGGTTATCGGTTACGGTCTGGCTTCGATACCTAAACTATTTTGGGATCCGCTCTCGGCGCAGCAGCGGAAAAACCTAACCGACTGGCTAAACATAATCAATGGGCGGAAATTGCATGACAACAACTGGTTATTCTTTCGCGTTCTAGTAAATCTAGGCTTATTAAGGGTGGGGGGCGTCTACAAGAAAGAGCAGATGCGAGAAGACCTTGAGCGGCTGGAATCGTTTTATCATAGTTACGGATGGTACAGGGACGGGGCCGGCGCGCAGTGCGACTATTATAATGCGTTCGCGATGCATTACTATGGACTGATCTATGCGGCGCTTTCTGAGGCGGAAGACGCCCCGCACGCGCAGCGCTTCCGTGAAAGGGCCTCACTATTCGCGCAAAATTTCATCCATTGGTTCTCAGAAGATGGTTCGGCATTGCCCTATGGCCGGAGTCTGACGTACCGCTTTGCGCAGGGGGCATTCTGGAGCGCCCTTGCGTTCGGGAATGTGGGCGCGTTCCCATGGGGAGTTGTGAAGGGACTGGTTCTACGCCATCTCCGGTGGTGGTTACGCCGACCGATTTTTACGGAGAGTGGGTTGCTTACGATCGGATATGGTTACCCGAACATGCACATGGCCGAACAGTATACCTCACCCGCGTCTCCCTATTGGGCGATGAAAATCTTTGCGTTCCTCACACTACCTGAGTCTCATCCCTTTTGGACATCAACTGAGCAACCGCTCCCATCGGGGCCGGCCACTGTGGTTCAACCTCAGCCGCAGATGGTTATCTGTCGTGATGGTAAACATGTGTTTGCGCTCGCTGGCGGGCAAGCAGTTAAATCGCGCCCACGCCATACCGCCGAAAAGTATGCGAAATTTTGTTATTCTACGCACTTCGGTTTTAGCGTGCCTAGCGCACAATCGGGACCGGAATTTAGCGCTCCAGACAGCACGCTTGCTTTGAGCGAGGAAGGGGAATACTTTCGTATTCGCCGTGAATGTGAATCGGTACGATTCCAGGGGGCGGCGATTGTATCGGTATGGCGCCCTTGGCCGGAAGTGGAGATAACAACGTGGCTTATCCCGGTGCCTCCTTGGCATTTGAGAATCCACTGTTTGCGAACGGATCGCAAGTTGTACAGCCTGGAGGGAGGATTTGCAGTGAGCCGCGAAGGAGACGATTTGATCCCACCTGATCAGGCGCGCCGGCATGAGAGAGGGCTGTCAATTGTCCAATACAATGACGGCGCGAGTCTCATCCGGGACGCCTTGGGGTATCGTCTCGGCGTTGTGGTGCCTGCCGACACGAATACAAATCTCTTGTCCGGGCGCACCGTCATCCCTGCCCTAGTGGGTACTTATGAGGCAGGTGAGCATTGGTTGGCCTGTTCCGTCGCCGGATGGCCTACTCCAAAGGAGGCCATCACATCCGAAACACCTGGGCCAAGTTGCCGAATCACCCCCGACGGATTCACTGCTTTTGATGAAAACGGCTGCGTCCTGCTCGATTATCGAATGGAGGCGGGCGCTGGGTCAGCCAGAGGGGATCCGGCCAGATGATCATGGGGTTCTTTTAGCAAACGCGCAGAAACCAACGCCCTCAGAACTTAGTGATTGAAAAGAAAGGATTTCTCAGCTCCATACTTGTATTGGACTCAACTCTGTAACAAGAACCGTAAGGCCTTTATTTCCAGCGAAAGTTTATCGCAATCGTTGATTTCTGTCCTTTTGCTAAAAGAACCCCAGTTTGCGCTACACAGGCGCAGTTCTTGATCTTCTTCAAATACTCTACTCTCACAACTGAAAACCGCTGTAATGTATCAAGGGATAGTGGAATGAATCTTATCGAAGCTCTTCCAAGCCCAGTTATTGGCACGACCATTTCAGATATCTATGTCTTGTCGCCGATGCAGACGGGTATCCTATTCCACGTCTTGGATGCTCCGGACTCTGGCTTTTATTTCCAACAGGTCGCTCTGAGTTTGACAGGCGCCTTGGATCTGAGATGCTTCTGGCAGGCTTGGCGGCAGGTCATCGCAAGACATCCGAGTTTGCGTACCTCTTTCATTTGGGAAGAAGGGCTAGACCATCCAGTTCAGGTAGTCCATCAGGAAGTTGGGCTTCTACAGGCCTTATATAACTGGTCTGATTTGTCTCCTGAAGAACAGATTGAGAAGTTCGAGTCCTATCTGAAACGAGATCGCGAACAGGGGTTCGACATCGCCGCGGCGCCGCTCATGCGGCTTGCAGTAATGCAGTTGGGCGAGGCGTTTTACCGGTTTGTTTGGAGCTCCCATCACCTCCTCCTGGACGGCTGGTCAACCGCTCTCGTATTGAAGGAGCTGTTTGCGAGCTATGAATCGAACCTGCGGGGTGAGAACTTGCGCCTCCCTCCTTGTCCGCCCTTCCGTAACTACATAGCCTGGTTAGAAGAGCGAGACACAGCGCATTCGCTCTCATACTGGACAAAGGAGCTGCGAGACATCTCATCTCCAACGCGGCTGCCTTCCGATCACACTAAGCCTGCTGCGGAGCAAGAAGAACGCTCTGAGCGGGCTCTAAGCATTGCTGACGGCCTTGGAAAAGGGTTGCAGAGGCTGGCGCGCCAGCATCAATTAACTCTCAACACAGTTCTGCAAGGCGCGTGGGCAATCCTGCTTTCCAAATATTCCGGCAATTGTGCTGTTCTATTCGGATCGGTCACGGCCGGTAGGCCGGCTGAGTTACCTGGCGCAGAGAGTATGGTCGGCATGTTTGTGAATACTCTGCCCGTGCACGCAAAGGTGACTGACGGAGAACGAACTGCCTCTTGGCTTCAACAATTCCAGCTTAAACTGGCTGAAGCTTATCAGCACCAATTTACATCACTCGCTGAAATTCGCCGACGCTGCCAAATCCCGAAGGATGAACCACTCTTCGAGATTATATTTGCCTTTGAAAACTACCCGCTTGACGCCTTCGAGCGCACATATTCCATGCATCCGGAAGGCGGAACAACTCTCCAAGTAGAAAGTGCGCGCAGCTTCGAGAAATTCAATTACCCCTTAGGACTAGTCGCCAGTGCGGGTGGTCCAAAGTTAAGGGTAGTGTTTGATTCCGGGCGCTTTTCCGGCGAGACGGTAGAGCGGATGTTGCGGGGCCTGGAAGTGATCCTGGAGCAGATGGTGGCCGACCCGGATCGGAGGATCGGGGAAGTAGAGTTGCTGGTTGAGGCGGAGCGGCGGCAAGTGCTATTGGAGTGGAACCGGGCTGAGCGCTATAGCGCGGACGAGCGCCTGGCCGAGTTGTTCGAGCAGCAGGCGCGCCGCAGACCAGGGGCCATCGCCGTCAACTGCGGGGGGCGGCGGCTGAGCTATCAGCAACTCAACTGTCGGGCCAATCAGTTGGCTCACTGGCTGCGCGGGCGAGGAGTGGGGCCGGACCTGCCGGTCGCGTTGTGCCTGGAGCGGGGCCTTGAGCTGGTTGTGGCCGTGCTGGGGGCGCTCAAGGCTGGGGGAGCCTATGTTCCGCTGGACCCGCGCCACCCGCAGGAGCGCCTCAATTACGTGGCGCGTGAGAGCGGAGCGCGAGTGATCCTGACCAGTGAGGAACTGCAGGGGCGCTTCGGTGACAGCGAGGCGGCGCTGCTCAGCCTCGACGCGAACTGGGAGCAGGTTGCGGGAGAGCCGACGGCCAACCCCGAGCAGATGGCGGAGAGCGAGAATCTCGCCTACATCATCTACACCTCCGGCTCGACCGGGCAGCCGAAAGGGGTGATGGTGACGCAGGGGAATGTAGTGAGGCTGCTGCGCGCGACCGAGGAGCGCTTCGGGTTCGGGCCGGAAGATGTCTGGACACTGTTCCATTCCTATGCGTTTGACTTCTCGGTGTGGGAGTTGTGGGGAGCGCTAGCTTACGGGGGACGGCTGGTCGTGACGCCGTATTACGTGAGCCGGTCGCCGGAGGAGTTCTACGAGTTGTTGGAGCAGGAAGGGGTGACGGTGCTCAATCAGACGCCGTCGGCCTTCCGGCAGTTGCAGCGAGTAGATCGGGAGCGAGGCGGGGCGGGGCGGCTGTCGTTGCGCTACGTGATTTTCGGCGGCGAGGCGCTGGAGTTCGGGACGCTGCGCGAGTGGCTGGAGCGGCGCGGCGAGCAGCCGGAGTTGGTGAACATGTACGGGATCACGGAAACGACGGTGCACGTGACCTGGCGGACGGTGAGCTGGGCGGACGTGGCGGACGTGGGCGGGAGTGTGATCGGGCGTGCGATGGGGGACATGCAATGCTACGTGCTGGATGAGCAGTGGAGGCCGGCGCCTGTGGGTGTGATCGGGGAGTTGTACGTTGGTGGGGCAGGGCTGGCGCGAGGCTATTGGCAGCAAGCAGGGCTGACGGCGGAGCGGTTTATGCCGAATCCGTATGGAGAGGGAAGCGGAGCGCGCATGTACCGGACCGGAGACCTGGCGCGGTGGGTTGGGAGCGGAGACCTGGAGTATGTTGGGCGTAAGGACCAGCAGGTCAAGATACGTGGGCACCGGATCGAGTTGGGGGAGATTGAGGCGGCGCTGCGGGAGCAAGCAGGAGTTGAGGAAGCAGCGGTCGTAACGCGAGCGGGAGAGGCAGGAGAGTTGAGGTTGGTGGCGTATGTGGTAGGGAAGGGCGTGAGTGGTGAGGCGCAGGTCGGCCGGTTGCGAGAGGGGTTGAAGGAGCGCCTGCCGGAGTACATGTTACCGGCTGCGATCGTGGCGTTAGAAGCGCTGCCGCTGACGGCCAACGGGAAGCTCGACCGCAAGGCGCTTCCGGAGCCAAATCACTTGAGGCCGGAAATGGGGGCCGAGTTCATTTGCCCGCGGAACGACTGGGAGCAATTGCTGGCGGACATATGGAGCAAAGTCCTTGGCATTGAACGGATCGGCATTCACGACAACTTCTTTGCGCTTGGCGGAGACTCCATCAGGAGCATTCAAGTCAAGTCAAAGGCTGATCAGGCTGGACTGTCATTTTCAATTCAAGATATATACCGCTATCAAACTATCCACGAAATTGTTCAGCAATGTAAGCGAGCGGATTCGCGGAGTGACTACAGTGATGCAGGCGGCGCTTATGGCTTTGTTGCGCCTCAGGACCGCGCCAAGCTGCCAATAGACCTGGAAGATGCCTATCCACTAGCCTCCTTGCAGGCGGGAATGGTGTTCCACTCTGAATACAGTCCCGCCTCCGGGATTTACCATGATATCTTTAGTCACTGGCTAAAGGCGCACTTTAACGAAGCTGCGCTTCGTAAATCTATTGATGTGTTGGTCGAACGGCACCCTGTCCTGCGAACTTCATTCGAGCTCGCAAACTTTAGCGAGCCACTCCAGCTAGTGCATCGCAAAGTGGAGGTCCCTCTACAAGTAGAGGACCTACGCCACCTTTCCCAAGCGGAACAGAGCGCGGCTATTAATGCCTGGATGATCGAAGAACGGGGGCGTAAATTTGATTGGGCGCGAGCCCCGTTGTTGAGATTCTGCGTGCACCGACGGGATGAAGAGGCATTTCAGTTCACTCTGAGTTTCCATCACGCCATTCTCGATGGTTGGAGTGTTGCTGTCCTGATCACAGAGTTGTTCCAGCACTATTTGCTTCTGATCGGCCACGACAGCGCCGGCCTCCAGAGCTTACCAAAGGCTCTTTTCCGAGATTTTATCGCTGCCGAACGTGATGCGCAGAATTCGTCGGAGTGTCGGCATTACTGGACTGCTAGGCTTGAGGATGGAACGCCATCCCGTATCCCGCGCTGGAGAAAACTAAAAGCCCACGCGCCGGAACAGGAAGGTCAACGAAAAACGATCAGGCTGCTACCGCCGGAGATCTCTGCCGGACTCAAGCGCACAGCGCAATCAGTAGGATTACCACTCCGCACCCTACTTCTAACCGCTCACCTGAGAGTGCTCAGTATCCTAACTGCCAGCCCCATCGTCCAAACCGGTGTTGTTATGAACGGCAGACCAGAAGAGCTGGACGGCGATAGAGTGCTAGGCCTATTCCTGAACACGGTGCCGTTTCGCCTTCAGTTGAAAGCGGGGAGCTGGATGGAGCTGGCGCAGCAAGTTTACCAGGCTGAACAGAACTTGCTTCCTTTCCGGCGCTTTCCGATGGCTGAAATACTCCGAATGAGGGGAGGCGAGGCGCCGTATGAGGTCACCTTTGGGTATGTGCATTTCCATGTCTATCAGGATCTGCCTTCGTGGGAAGTCAATTCCCTCGGTACGGCCACCTTCGAAGAAACAGATCAAGCTTTTCATGTTCAATTTGAACTCCAGCGGGGATCGGGACAAGTGCAATTGACCCTCAGGTACCGAACGGCGGAGTTCCATGACGAACAGGCGCGTACGATTGCTGGGTACTTCGAGCGAGTCCTCGAAGCGATCGCGAATGAACCCGAGCGCCAATATCTCAACGTGCCGCTGTTGAGCGATGCGGAGCGGGAGCAGGCGCTGGTGGAGTGGAACCAGACCGCCTGGGAATACGCGCGGGGGCGGTGCGCGCACGAGTTGTTCGAGCGGCAGGTCGAACAGCGGCCGCAAGCTGTCG
>WNFV01010509.1_pt1 | contig 10081 bp, 12 predicted proteins | sample 5400101 | NCBI WGS metagenome assembly WNFV01 (sample SAMN13153361, study PRJNA577476) | soil metagenome | isolation source: 115 cm soil or saprolite under grassland replicate 1 | place: USA:California | collected 2016-06-15 | reverse complement strand
GCTTCCGGACTGCGGGAACCGGCCCGATGCCCATGACACGCGGGTCGACCCCGGCGACCGCGCTTCCGGCGAAGCGGCCGAGCGGCTCGACGCCGAGCTCCTGCGCCTTCGCCTCGCTCGCGATCACGAGCGCGGCGGCCCCGTCGTTGATCCCGCTCGCGTTTCCGGCCGTGACCGTGCCGTCGGCGCGGAAGGCCGGCTTCAGCGCGGCGAGCTTCTCCGCCGTCGTCTCCGGCCTCGGGTGCTCGTCCTGGCTCACGTCGTCGACGGCGAGGAGCTCGTCGTCGAAGCGGCCCGCCTTCGCGGCGGCGGCCCAGCGCTGCTGCGAGCGGAGCGCGAACGCGTCCTGGTCCTCGCGGCTCACGCCCCAGCGCTCCGCGACGTTCTCGCCGGTCTCGCCCATCGACTCGAGCAGGAACTTCTCCTCCAGCCGCGGGTTCGGGAAGCGCCACCCGAGCGTCGTGTCCCAGACCTTCTGGTCGCCGCGCGGGAACGGCTTGTCCGGCTTCGCCAGCACGAGCGGCGCGCGGCTCATCGACTCGACGCCGCCCGCTACGAACAGGTCGCCGTCGCCTGCTAGAACGGCGTGACACGCCGAGACGACTGCGGAGAGTCCCGACGCGCAGAGCCGGTTGACGGTGACGCCGGCGACGTGCGCGGGGAGCCTGGCGAGCAGGACGGCCATGCGGGCGACGTTCCGGTTGTCCTCGCCGGCCTGGTTCGCGCAGCCCACGTAGACGTCCTCGACCTCCTCAGCCGGGACGCCTGCCCGCTCGATCGCCTCGCGTATCACGAGCGCCGCCAGGTCGTCCGGCCGCACTTCCGAGAGGGCGCCGCCGTACCGCCCGATCGGCGTGCGAACGCCCGAGAGAATGACGGCCCGGCTCACCGCTCCGCGACGAATTCGACCTGCGCCGGCTCCTCGTAGAGACCGAGCTCCGAGGCGCGGCGAAGCAGTTCTTCGACGGCCTGCCGGCCCTCCGCACCGTAGTCGGACGTGAGCTCGTTCACGTACATCGAGACGAAGCGGTCGGCAGTCTCGGTGTCCAGCCCGCGCCCGAAGCGGAGCGCGTACGCCATCGCCTCCTCACGGTGCCGGAGACCCGCATCGATCGATTCGCGCAGGACAGCCGACAATTCCCCGGCGCGCTCGACGTCGCGCCGCACCGTGTTGACCCCGAGCGGCAACGGAAGACCTGTCTCGAGCAGCCACCAGTTACCCAGGTCGAGCGACTTCACGAGCCCGGCGTCCTCGTACGTGAGCTGGCCCTCGTGAATCAGGAGCCCGGCGTCCGCGCGGCCGTCACGCACTTCGTCGACGATCCGCTCGAACGGGAGCGCGCGGTACCGGAAGTCCCCGAGCGCCATCCGCAGCACGAGGAACGCTGTCGTCAGCCGGCCCGGGACGACGATCTCGGCGGCACCGAGGTCTTCGAGCGAGAACGGCTCCCTGGAGACGACGATCGGCCCGTAGCCCATGCCGATCGAGGCTCCGTGGGGAAGCAGCGCGTAGCGATCCTGGACGAGCGGGTACGCGGCGAGCGACATGGCCGTCACCTCGAGCCGGCCGGCGAGCGCCCACTCGTTCAGCGTCTGGATGTCGGCCGGCACCCACTCGAACGCGAATCCGCGCGGGTCGACGCGCCCGGACGCGAGCCCCCAGACCATGAAGGCGTCGTCGGGATCGTTCGAGTGGCCGACCCGGATCCGCACGCAGGGCACCCTAGTGCCGCTTCCAGTAGTGCCGTCGAGGTTCTCGGTCGCGAGCACCAAGCCAGGGGCCGCACTCGTCCGCGGCCAAGGCTGGCAGCCTTGGCAAGGCCGAGGGTGGACACTGGCGCCGCGTGATCGCGGGCGAGAAGCCGACATGTACTGCTGGGAGCGGCACATACTGTGGCCGTGCCCAAGCCGGCGCTTACCGACGCGATCCAGGACTACCTCCGCGAGATCTACAAGCTCGGCACCGAGAGTGGGCGCGTGTCGGTGACGGCCCTTGCGAAGCGGCTCGCGGTGTCGCCGGCCTCCGTCAGCGCGATGGTGAAGAAGCTGGCGGCGCTGGAGCTCGCCGTCCACGAGCCGTACCGCGGCGTCACGCTCACCCCCGCGGGAGAGAGGGTCGCACTCGAGGTGATCCGCCACCACCGCCTCCTCGAGCTGTACCTGGCGGAGACGCTCGGGCTGCACGTGGACGACGTCCACGACGAGGCGGAGCGACTGGAGCACGTCCTGTCGGAGGAGCTGGAGCAGCGGATCGACCGCGTGCTCGGCTACCCGACGCACGATCCGCACGGCGACCCGATCCCCGACGCGAACCTCCGCTGGCCGAAGACCGCCTAGTCAGGGGGCCCCCTTTCCCGCGCAGACGAGCCGTGTCCCAAAAGCATGGGTCAGACCCACGTGTGACAAGAGTGTGATTCTTCGTCCACAGGCGTCCGGTTTGGGCGTCAGCGGTGGCCGAAAAACCAGCGCTCGAGGGGCTTCAAAAGCTCCTCGCGCACGAACGGTTTAGCGTTCACGTCGCGTCCGTCCTGCTCGAGCACACGGACGTCGTCTTCGAGCGTCGTGTTCGCCGCCTCGAGCGCGTCGTCGAGCTCGTAGCCCTCGAAAACGTAGTCATCGCGACGCGGCTCGGCGCTCGAGCGATGCTGCGGATTGACCGCGCGACCGACCGCCCAGAGCGCTCCCGCCTTCCGTTCGATCCAGATGACGACGCGCTCGTCGCCGCCCTGATCGTCCACGCCGTCGAGAAGCCGTTCGGCGAAGCGGCCTTCCGTTGACTTCCGCTTCACGGAAGCAAGGATACAATTGCCGCGATGCAGCGACTGGCCAGCTTGCTGCGCAGCCCCTTCTCGTTTCTGTTCTCCGGTTCGAGTGGGGAGGACCGCGTCGCTGCCTACTTGATCCGCGAGCACTCGCGCGGCCGGGGGCTGGCCGAGATCCTCCAGGATCGCTACGTCCAGAACCGCCTCGACACGCAGCAGCAGCGTCGCCTGCTGGACCGGCCTGAGGTCGTGCACGCGCTCGGGGACGAGGCGGTCGAGGCGACTCGGCGCGAGCTCGCCACGCTCTCGCAACGCTAGATTGCGCGTCCGACCCCGCGCTCCCGGGCCAGCTCGACGGCCCGCGCGGCAATTGCGACGTCCCACGCGGCGATCCCGTTCGACTTGAAGACGACGACGTCGTCATCCGACTGACGGCCTGAGACGTCGCCTGCTACCACCTCCTGGAGCTCGTGCACCTCGAGCCAGTCGAGATCGCCCTGCTCGATCGGCTCGACGAGGTCGGACGATTCGAGCCGGGCCTGCTCCTTCGAGTCGCAGCAGACGAAGCCCGCCCGCTGGATGACGACGTTGTCCAGCTCGCGCGCCCCCAGGGCGTTCGCGCCGCAGGCGCACACGAGCGCGCCGGGCGGCAGCCACTCTCCCCGGAGGACAGGGTCGCGTGAGGTCGTGATCGTCACGACGACGTCCTGCTCCGCGGCGTCGCGGTGCGTTTCCGCGGCGTCCGCGCCGACCGCGCGGCAGAACCGCTTCAGCGAAGCATCCGTGCGGCAGTAGGCGACGACTCGCTCGATCGTCGGCACAGCGGCGCGGATGCAGGCGACCTGCGTCTCGGCCTGCCTGCCGCATCCGATCACGCCGAGCGAGGAGGCGCCCTCGCGGGCGAGGTACTTCGACGCGACGGCGCTCGCGGCGCCGGTCCGCAGCCGGCCGAGCTGGTCGGCCTCGATCACGGCGACGAGCTCGGGCCGCGCGGCATCGAAGAGCGCAACGACGAACGCGGCGCCGTCGCTGAAGCCCGCGTAGATCTTCGCTCCGGCATAGCCGAGCTCCAGATCGACGGCGGCCATGTCCGCTAGCCGGCCTCCCTCCAGTGCCAGCCGCCGCCGCGGCGCGTTCTCGACCACGCCGGCAGCGAGCCGCCGGAAGCAGGCCTCGACCGCCTCGACGGCATCGAGCGGCGTCAGCAGTGCCGTGACATCGGCCTCCGTCAGGTACAGGGGCATGCCTCGAAAAGGCTACGACTTCTTTTCGAGGAAGCTGATCGTCCCGTTCCTCTCCACCACTGCGAACTGGATCTCGCCGACCGAGGCGATCTGTGCAGAGCTCCGCGCCTCCTCCATGACGTCCTCGAGCGTCAGGCGCTCGCGATGCATGTTGCGCTCGATCGGCTTGCCGGCCTGGATGATCACGATCGGGTCGCCTTCGAGCACCGGCCGCAGGACCCTGAAGCGGAAGCTCAGGTACGACGTGAAGACCTGCAACAGCGCGATCGCGGTCACCACGATCACCGCGCCCGTGAGCGAGTAGTCGTCCTGCGTGAGCCCCTGCTGCACGGCGTCGCCGATGACGACCAGCAGGATGATGTCGAAGGGGCCCAGCGAGGACAGCTCCCGCCGTCCGACGATCCGCGTGAGCAGAAAGATGAAGAAGTAAACGGCGACCGCTCTGAGCGCGAGATCCATTACGGGAACACCGTCACGTCACGGTCGAGAGTCAGGATCGGCGTATCCCCGTCGTCGAGCTCGACGTCCTGCGACCGGTGGCCGACGTTCGTCGGATTCACCTGGAAGTCCATGAAGAGGATGTAGGACTGGCCGGCCGGGATGTGGCCGAGCTCGAAGGACAGCCGCCCGTCCTTGCTCGCCTCGCCGACCGGAGAGGGCTCGATCGTGTTGATCGTGATGCTCTCCGCCCAGCCGGGGTCGAAGACGAGCGTCGCGCTCTTCAGGTCCTCGTGCGCCTTGATGTGAAAACGAGCCATGTAGATGAGGCCGCCCCGCAGGCGTGTCGGCGCATAGACCTTCAGCGTCGCCGCGGGCGCTTTGACCGTCGCCGTAACAGGCCGCTGCCCGAACACGTTGAGGAGCCCGAACAGCGGGACGACACCGACGGCAATGAGCAGGCCGCGGCGCAGCCAGATGTGCCAGAGCCGACCGTCGAGGTCGCGGTCGCGCTTGAGGACGATCGTGTCGGGCACGTCGGCCATCAACCGGGATTTCGGCAGCGCGCAGAGCTTCCCTACCGCACCGGGACGTCCTACTTCGCAGGTGTGGAACCCGCGATTTCGCGGGGAAGAACGCGATGAGCTATGTCCAGGAGGTGATCGACAGGACCGCACGCGAGGCAGGACCAGACGTGGAGCTTGCTGTCGTTCCCGACCGTGGCCAGACTCGTCCCGTTCGGGCCGTAGGCGACGGCGTCGACGCTGAAACGCCCGTCGGAGAGGACGAGTGGGTCGCCGCCTGCCAGATTCCAGATCCGGACCTCGCCGGGAGTACCGCCGCTGGCTATGTCGTCGCCGCTCGGGCTGAATGCCACTGCGTTCGCGAACCGCTCGTGCCGACCGAGGAGGACGGGCCGCCGGCCTGATCTATCCAACGGCCAGAGATAGACATCTCGGTTACTCGGTAGCGCGAGCGCGGTGCCGGAAGGGTCGAACGCGACGCCGTAGACCGCGCCTGGAGCGCGCACTGTCTGCGGCACGCCGCCTCCAGTCCCCCAGATCCTGATCGTCCGAGTTCCGTCGGCTGTTGCGATGCGGCGGCCATCCGGGCTGAAGCGAATGCCGCTGATGCCTCGCGCCCGCCTGGACAGGATCACGGGCGGGCCGCCTTCAATGCTCCAGATTGCGAGCGAACCTCGATCGTCGGCGGTGGCTGCATGTAGGCGATCCGGGCTGAATGCCGCTGCGACGGGGGCGCCCAAACGGCGGAGCGTGCGAACGCCGACTCCGGAAAGGGTGCGAAGACGTACGAACCCGTCATCGGACACGGTCAGAACCGCACGGTTCCCGGGCGCGAAGGCAAGGTCGAGCACCTCCCCCGGGCCGCCCTTGAGGAGCCGCGGCCTTCCCCCTGCGGTGTGCCAAACCTTCACCGTCGAATAATCCGCGACCGCCACGAGCGTTCCGTCGGACGCGAACACCGGGGCGGTCGAGGAGCTCAACGCGGAGCCGGGCGGAACGACAGGGGGCCCCGTCGAGGAATCCCATATTCGGACGAGACCATCCCCTTCGCCTGCACTGGCGATCGTCCGCCCGTCCGGCCCGGACGCGACGGTGGTTATGGGACCGCCTCGATGCTGGCCGAGTACGCGCGGTGCGTCGCCAACGAAATCCAAGACCGCAACACCACCGGTAGGCCCGCCTATGACGACGAAACGCCCGTCCGGGCTTATGGCCGCCGCCGAGTCGGGCTCAACGTGACGCAACCGCACGACCTGATGCGGAATGCCGGCGCGAGACCACCTCCGGACCGAGTCGGGCGACACGCTGATGATCCCGCCTGCGGGGTCGACCGCCGTGCCCGCCGAGCAGGAGGGGTGAGCCGCCCCCTGCAAGGTTCCAAACGCGTACCACGCTCTCGCGACCTCCTTGGGCGAGACGCCGCCCGTCGGGGCTGAAAGCGAGGTCGGAGACACGCTCCCTCGGGCCGTGTAGGACAGCGCGCAACGGCGACGCAAGCGAGCGCCGGAGGGCAAGGGCCGCCTCCGGCGTTCGATGTATCTCGAGACCTCGGGCGGCATCGGCGAGGCTCGAGAGCGGATCGTCTGCGCGGATCGAGTCCGAGGTCGCGGCAAGCTCACGCGACCGGGCGATGTCCCGCTGCTCGATCGCGCGGCGACCGGCCACGACGGCGATCACCGCGGCGGTCGCGGCGGCCAGGGCCAGCAGTACGAGAACAAGCGAAGCGCTCCACGCAAGCCGGACCGCACGGCGGTGCAGACGAGATAGTCCGGCCCCACCTCGGCGCGGCAGACCGGGCAGTGGAGATCGCGGCGTTCCAGATCCCACGCAAGAACGCCGCCGTGAGCGCGATCAGGAAGCTGTCCCCGTCCCTGTGTGTTCGCCACCATGCGACCTCCTGTTCCACCCAGGGGACAGGGCGGCCTCGGGTGAGGCCAGGAGGATGAACGCTCGGCACTCGGCTAGATGGCGCTCAATCGAAGGCCACAGCTCAGGTGCAGCCGTCAAACTGGTCTTGTCGCGGAACACCCTCAGAGCACGCCGGCGGTACCAAGCCTTGCCGAGCGACTGGAGGCCTTCCTGTAGTGCTGGGGCTAGCCTCCCGTCAGCCGCGTGACTGTAGGAGACGAATGCATCGTAGGCGGCGGCATGCCTGGCCCGGACATGATCAGTCGCCCTGGGTGTCGTTGAAGCCGTCGGAACTCCTCCACGACATAGGGTGGCAGGCGCGCACACTCGAGGCGAACCCACCTTGGCGTCGTTCGGCAGGCCTTCATGGGCACCCGCAAATCAGCGTCTGGGATGCGCCCGGCATGATTCGAACATGCGACCTCTGCCTCCGCAGGGCAGCGCTCTATCCCCTGAGCTACGGGCGCGGGAGAGGCTTAGTGTAGCCGCGCTCTCGTGCCGTCAACGGAGAGCTCCGCGTCGTCAGGCACCTCGACGCGGACATAGCCGAGCGCCAAGCCCGGCACGGCGCTCGTGATCCGGCCGACCGCCTTTCCTTCGTAGCCGATCTCCATTTCCGGCTCCGGCACGACGTCACCCTCGAGCTCGAGGACACGCAGCCGGCGGTTCAGCTTGCCCCGGTAGTGCTGGCGCGCGATCGGCTCCTGGCCGGGATAGCACCCTTTCGTGAAGCTGACGTGGGTCTCGGTCAGACCCGCCTCCGCCGGGAGGATCCTGTCGTCGATCTCCCGGCCCCAACGAGGGATCCCGGACTCGATCCGCCAGCGCTCGAGCTCCTCGTCCGATACCTCTTCGCCGTCGGGCCGCTCGTCGAGCACTTCTCCGCCGCCGAGGACGAGCCACGACTCGTGCTCCTCAGGCTCGATCTCCACTTTCGCGGCAAACCTTGTCCGCGAGAGCTGCGCGCGCACCGTGTCGCCGAGCTCGGGCTCGGTCAGCAGCAGGAAGTCGTCCGGCGCGCGACGCACGACTCGAAGCGGCGCGATCACCCGCGCCTTCGCCGTCAGCAGGAGCGCGTCGCAGACGTCGCCGGGCCGAAGCGCGGCCATGTCGTTCGAGAGGATCCGCTGCAGGTAGTCCTCGGCATCGGGGCCCGAAACGCGGACGAAGGCCCGCGGACGGCGGGCGACGGCGGCTCGCGACGTAACACTCGACACCCGAATTAGTCTAGGTCGCGTGCCTCTGTTCAGGACGAAAGCGGAGCAGAAGCTGGTCGAGCAGGGCCTCGACCCGGCGCGCCTGCCGCCCGGCCAGTACCTGACCGAGAAGTGGCCCGTCCTCCATGCGGGCACCGTCCCCGACACCGATCTGGCGACCTGGGACTTCAGCGTCTTCGGCGACGTAGAGAAGCCGATCACGCTCAGCTGGGAGCAGCTCCAGGAGCTGCCGAGCCGAGAGGTCACGGTCGACATCCACTGCGTCACGCGCTGGAGCCGCTTCGACACGAGCTTCAGGGGCGTCCACTGGGGCGAGCTGGCGAAGCTCGTGCGTCCGAAGCCGAGCGCGCACTACGTGATCGCGCACGCCGAGGGGTTCACGTCGAACCTCCCGCTTGCGGCGCTGGAGGACGAGGAGGCGCTGATCGCCTACGAAGCCGACGGCGAGCCGCTCACGCCCGAGCACGGGTGGCCACTGCGCCTGATGGTGCCGTCGCGCTACTTCTGGAAGAGCGCCAAGTGGCTCCGCGGGCTCGAGCTGCGCCCCGCCGACGAACCCGGGTTCTGGGAGCGCTACGGCTACCACAACGACGCCGACTACTGGAAAGAGCAGCGGTACAGCTTCTGACGAATCCCTCGTTCGAGGGAGAAAGCCGACGAGAGGACAGCCGATATCTGGGGGGAACCACCTCCCCCTAATCCCCCTCGCGAAACGGCCCTCCCCCAGGGCCGTTTTGCTGTTCAGGGAACGACAAAGGGCGGCCGCGAGGCCGCCCTTTGTGCTTGCAGCAGGACCCTGGCGGGGTCCTTACATCATCCCGCCCATGTCCGGCATGCCGGCGCCGGCGCCGATCGCGTTCTTCTCCGGCGCCTCGGCGACGATCGCCTCGGTGGTCAGGATGTTCTTGGCGATCGACGCCGCGTTCTGCAGCGCCGACCGGACGACCATCGTCGGGTCGGTGATCCCAGCCTTGACGAGATCCTCGACCTCGTTCGTCTCGACGTTGAGACCGTGGCCCTTCGCGGCAGTGCGGACCTTGTTCACGACGACCGAGCCCTCCAGACCGGCGTTTTCGGCCAGCTGGCGCACTGGCTCCTCGAGCGCCCGAACGACGATCTTTGCGCCCGTGCGCTCGTCGCCCTCGAGCGAGTCGAGGTCGATGGCCTTGGTCGCGTTCAGGAGCGCGACGCCGCCGCCGGGAACGATGCCCTCCTCGAGTGCGGCGCGAGCCGCCTGGAGTGCGTCCTCGACGCGGTGCTTCTTCTCCTTCATCTCCGTCTCGGTCGCAGCGCCGACCTTGACGACCGCGACGCCGCCGGCCAGCTTGGCGAGCCGCTCGTTCAGCTTCTCGCGGTCGAAGTCGGAATCGGTGTTCTCGATCTCGGCGCGGAGCTGCTTGATCCGGGCCTTGATCCGCTCGGAGTCACCGGCGCCGTCGATGATCGTGGTCGTGTCCTTGTCGACGACGATGCGGCGGGCCCGGCCAAGCTGCTCGACCTTCGTGTTCTCGAGCTTGAGGCCCATCTCCTCGGTGATCACCTCGGCGCCCGTGAGGATCGCGATGTCCTCGAGCATGCGCTTACGGCGGTCACCGAAGCCCGGGGCCTTGACGGCGACGGCGGTGAAGGTGCCGCGCAGCTTGTTGACGACGATCGTCGCGAGCGACTCGCCCTCGACGTCCTCCGCCACGATCAGCAGCGGGCGACCCTGCTGGATCACCTGCTCGAGCACCGGCAGGATGTCCTTGACGGCCCCGATCTTCTGGTTCGCGACCAGGATGTACGGGTCGTCGAGCACGGCCTCCATGCGCTCGGCGTCGGTGATCATGTAGGGCGACAGGTAGCCCTTGTCGAACTGCATGCCCTCGGTGAACTCGAGCTCGAGGCCGAAGGTCTGGCCCTCCTCGACGTTCACGACGCCGTCCTTGCCGACCTTCTCGATCGCGTCGGAAAGAACCTCGCCGATCTCGCGGTCACGCGAGGAGACG
>WNFV01011824.1_pt1 | contig 10083 bp, 8 predicted proteins | sample 5400101 | NCBI WGS metagenome assembly WNFV01 (sample SAMN13153361, study PRJNA577476) | soil metagenome | isolation source: 115 cm soil or saprolite under grassland replicate 1 | place: USA:California | collected 2016-06-15 | reverse complement strand
TCGTCGACGAGGACTGTCATACGCTCGACGACGTCGCGTTCTGCGCCGACCGCGCACACGGCGTCACGATCAAGCTCGCCAAGTCCGGCGGCATTCGCGAGGCCGTTCGTATGGCGCATGCGGCGCGTGCGCTCGGACTCGGCGTGATGCTCGGGTGCATGGTCGAATCGGGCCTCGGCATCGCCGCGGGCGCGCACATCTCGTCGCTCTGCGACCACGTCGACCTCGACGGCAACCTCTTACTCGCTGACGATCCGTGGCCCGGCGTCGAGCTCCACGATGGTGTTCAGCTTCCAGCCAAGACCCCAGGACTCGGTGTCAGAAACTCGGTACCTAGTCCTCGCTGAAGGGAAGTCAGCGGATCCGCACTTCGGCAAGACGGCGCGCGGCGTCATGCGCTACGCGCCGGAGAAAGTCGTCGCGCTGCTCGACACGGAGCGGGCGGGGGAGACGGAGCTCGGATTTCCGATCGTCGGCTCGGTCAACGACGCGCTCTGCTTCAACCCGACCACCGCGCTCGTCGGTGTCGCCACCGCGGGCGGCCGCTTCCCGCCAGCGTTCCATGAGCAGATCCGCTCCTGTGTCGCGAAGGGGCTCGACGTCGAGAACGGCCTGCACGAGTTTCTGACGGCGGATCAGGAGCTCGTCGAGCTCGCGCGCAAGTACAACGTCGAGCTCCGCGACCTGCGCAAGCCGCCTGTCGACCTCAACGTGCCGACGGGCGAGAACCTCGAGGTGCCGGCGAGGATCGTGCTCACCGTCGGCTCCGACTGCGCGATCGGAAAGATGACGGTGGCGATCGAGCTCGATCGCGAGGCGCGCCGCCGCGGCATTGCTTCCGAGTTCGTACCCACCGGCCAGACGGGAATCGCGATCGCGGGCTGGGGCATCGCGGTCGACGCGGTCGTCGCCGATTTCATCGCCGGCGCGGCCGAGCGGCTCGTGGTGGAAGGACACCGACGCGGGGGCGAGCTGCTGATCGTCGAGGGTCAGGGGGCGCTGCAGCACCCGCAGTATTCGGGCGTCACCCTGGGCCTTTACCACGGCTGCGCCCCGCACGCTCTCGTGCTGTGCCACCTGGCCGGACAGCGCTACGTCGCGGACGACGAGCGTTTCCCGATCCCACCGTTGAGCGAGCTCGTCGAGCTGCACGAGCGCACGGCGCTGATCGCACGCCCGGCGCCCGTTGCTTGCATCGCGCTCAACACCCGCGAGCTCGACGAGCAGGCCGCGAAGCGGGCAATCGAGGCCGCGGAAGAGGAAAGCGGCCTTCCGGGCGACGATCCCGTGCGGTTCGGAGCCGAGCGGCTCGTCGACGCGCTGCTCGGCGACTAGGACCGATCTGCGCTACAAATGAGCCGGTCGGCCCATATCGCTTCACCGGCCGCATAGCGATAAAGGACTGGTTGCACTGGGGGACAAAAGACTCTTCATGCGGAAAACCTCTTTCCTGATTCTCATTGCGCTCGTCGCGCTCGCGCTCGTCGCGGGCTCGTCGGCGTCGTCGAAGGTCGGCAACCTCGGGCCGTCATTCGTCGTCGGCGCGACCGAGGACCACGCGCTCGGGCAGGACGACGGCGGTGCCGCGATGTTCGACCAGATGTCGTCATATGGGCTCGGCGCGATTCGGATCTCGGTCGACTACGAGCGCTCGGAGCCGACGACGATTCAGCAAGAAGCGTTGCTCGAGCGTGCGGTCCGCACGGCGCTCGACCGGGGCGTCCGCGTGCTCCTCTCGATCGCGCCGGGCCACGCGGCGGACGTGACGAGCGACCCTGACGGCGTGCAGTACTTCGCCAACTACACGGCGCTCGTGGCGCAGAAGTTCCCAGGCGTAACCGACTTCATCATCGGCAACGAGCCGAACCTCGGTGCCTACTGGGCCCCGACGTACAACGCGAACCTCTCGATTGCCTCGGGCGCCTCGTACGAGGCGGCGCTCGCCGCGAGCTACGACGCGCTGAAGGCCGTCAATCCCGACATCGACGTCATCGGCCTCGCTCTCTCTCCGCGCGGCGACGACCGTCCCGGTTCTGCTCGCGCGACCGTCTCCCCAGTTCGCTTCATCAAGGCCGTCGGAGACGCGTACCGCGCGAGCCGCCGGACGAAGCCGATCATGGACAACGTCGGACTCCATCCCTACCCGAACGTCAACACCGACGCCCCCGAGCGCGGCTACGCCTGGCCGAACATCGGCGTCGTCAACCTCGACCGCGCGCAGCAGGCGTTCTGGGACGCGTTCAACGGAACCGCACAGCCACTCTTCCAGGAGCCCGGTTCACGCAGCACGGCCGGCGTGGGTACGAACGTGCGATGGATTCTCGACGAGGCCGGCTGGCAGACGAACACGCAGAACCTATTGGGATACAACGGGAGCGAGAACGTCCCGTCGGTGGACGAGGCGACGCAGGCGAGATACCACTCTGCGCTCGTCAGCCGGTTCGCGTGTGACCCGCACGTCGGTGCGCTCCTCTTCTTCCATTGGGTGGACGAAAAGACGCGCGGCCCTCAGGGCTTCCAGAGTGGCGCCATCCGTGCCGACGGCTCCGTGAAGCCCGTCGCCGGCGCCGTGAAGAGCGCGATCGCAGGCGGCTGCACCGGCTCGCAGCTCGCGTGGCGGCACTCAACCAGCGTAAACGGGGCGAGCGTGACCTGGAGGCCGAAGTCCGGCTATCTCTTCTTCGTGAGGGCGAGCGAGGACGCGACGTTCACCGCCACGGCCACGCCGACGAAAAGCGCGCTGAAGCTGGCGAAGAAGCTCAAGAAGAAGTTGAAGCCCGTCACCCTCCGCGGCAAGGTCAAGGCGTACGTCGCCGTCAATGTCAAGCTGAAGGGCATCACGTACAAGAACTCGCGCAGTTACACCTTCAGCGTGAAGCTCGGTGCGACGACGAACCCGGCGCGGACGGCGACTCTCAAGACCAAGAAGCTTCAGAAGCCGAACATCGAGATTTAGTCGCGCCACGGCGACCCTCGCCGTCATTTCCGACACGCACCTGCCGCGGGGCAGCCGCGAGCTTCCTGCACGTTGCGTCGAGCTCTGCCGTTCCGCCGATCTGATCCTCCACGCCGGCGACTTCGTCGTGACATCCGCGCTCGAGCAGCTGCGCGCTCTCGGGCCGCCAGTGGAGGCCGTCTACGGAAACATGGACGAGCCGGCGCTTAAGGCGGCGCTCCCCAGGGAGCGGATCGTGGAGGTGGAGGGTGCGCGAATCGGGATGGTGCACATCCCCGGGCCGGCTGCGGGGAGGATCGCTCGGCTGCGGGCAAAGTTCCCCGGATGCGACGCGATCGTCTACGGCCACACCCATCTGCCCGACATGACGCGCGAGGGGCGTGTCTGGATCTTGAATCCGGGCTCTCCTACGGAGCGGCGGAGGGGGCGTCACCACGGCATGCTCGTGGTCGAGGTGCGGTCAGCGCGGATCGCGCCGGAGATGGTCGAGCTCTGATTTCGGGTTTGTCGCCTTCACGACTGTCAGACTTCGAGAAAATCGCGCGCGGCCAAAAGGAGGGCGAGGTGAACTTCAGGAAGCGACTGGTCGAACGTCGGCAGCGGAAGGCTCATCGACGCTACTTGCTCGAACGCGCCCGCCAGCAAGCCCTTCAGGGACAGGACCCACAAGAAGTAGTTCGAGACGCAGTACGGGGCTCCGGGGGAGCCCAACAAGGGATGTACGGCCAAAACTAAAGGCATGCGCTGTGCGGGGAGTTGCCTCTCCTTGACACGAACGCATGTTCGCCCTTACTATACGAACAGATGTTCGGAAAGGTGCTGGTAATCGCAATCGCCGCCCTGATCGTTTGGGGCGTCATCGCCCGCGCGTCGAACGGGGCCGGCCGGGAGCGCCATTACGTCGTGAAGCCGCACGACACGCTCTGGTCGATCGCCGTTCGGACGTACGGCGGCGACCCGCGGGCCGGCGTCTGGAAGCTCCAGCAGGCGAACCATCTGGCCGGGGCGACGATCGTCCCGGGCGAGAAGCTCGTCGTCCCCGGCTAGGTCGCCCGCCAGAAGCGAGCGCGTGCTCGAGCGCTCGGCAAGCCCTTTTCAGGTTGGCGACCAAGGGCTAGGGTCTTTGAGGACACATGATCTGCCCGGACTGTGGCACCGAGAACCGTGAGGGGCGCAAGTTCTGCTCGGATTGCGGGCGAGCTCTTGCTCTGCTCTGCCCTGCCTGCGGCACGGCGAACGAGCCTGGAGAGCGCTTCTGCGGCGAGTGCGGCTCGGCGCTGACCCCGGCAGCGCCATCGGTCGCACCCGCTGCGCACGAGGTTCCCGCCTCTGAACGTCGCCTCGTGTCCGTCTTGTTCGTCGACCTCGTCGGCTTCACGACCATCTCCGAGGCCCGCGACTCTGAGGAGGCGCGCGAGCTGCTCTCGCGCTACTCCGAGCTGGCCCGCACGCTGATCAAGCGCTACGGGGGCACGGTGGAGAAGTTCATCGGCGACGCGGTCATGGCGGTATGGGGCACGCCGACGACCACGGAGGACGACGCCGAGCGGGCCGTCCGGGCGGCGCTCGACCTCGTCGCATCGGTTCCGGAGCTCGACCAGGCGCTGCAGGCGAGGGCCGGCGTGCTGACCGGCGAGGCGGCGGTGACACTCGGCGCCGAGGGCGAGGGGATGGTTGCGGGAGACCTTGTGAACACCGCTTCGCGGATTCAGACCGCAGCTGAGCCCGGAACGGTGCTCGTCGGCGATGCCACCCGGCGGTCGACCGAGCAGGCAATCGTCTACGAGAGCGCCGGGGAGCACGAGCTGAAGGGGAAGGCGGAGCCGGTCGACCTGTGGCGCGCGCTGCGGGTCGTCTCGGCCCGCGGCGGCTCGTTGAAGTCGGCCGGCCTCGAGCCGCCCTTCATCGGGCGCGATCGCGAACTGAAGCTGATCAAGGACCTCTTCCACGGCTGCGCGAACGATCGGCGTGCACACCTCGTGTCGGTGATCGGGATCGCCGGCCACGGCAAGTCGCGGCTGGTCTGGGAGTTCTACAAGTACTTCGACGGGATCGTCCAGCAGGTGTACTGGCACCGCGGCCGCTGCCTCGCCTACGGCGAGGGTGTCGCCTACTGGGCGCTGGCGGACATGGTGCGGATGCGTGCCGGGATCGGCGAGACCGAGGATGCGAGCTCGGCGCGCCCGAAACTCAGCGCGATGGTGGAGCGGTACATGCTCGATGCGGAGGAGCGCGCGTTCGTGGAGCCGAGGCTCGCGCACCTGCTCGCGCTGGAGGAGGCGGCCTCGGGCGACCGGCAGGATTTGTTCGCGGCGTGGCGGCTGTTCTTCGAGCGCCTCGCCGATGCGAGCCCGACGGTGCTCGCGTTCGAAGACATGCAGTGGGCGGACACGAGCTTGCTCGACTTCGTCGAATACCTGCTCGAGTGGTCGCGCGACTTCCCGCTGTACGTGATCACGCTCGCGCGACCGGAGCTCCACGAGCGCCGGCCGGGATGGGGCGGCGGTCAGCGCAACTTCACGTCCCTCTATCTCGATCCGCTTTCGGAGCGGGCCATGCGCGACCTGCTCGAGGGACTCGTGCCCGGTCTGCCCGAGCATGTGGGCGAGCAGATCCTCGCGCGCGCTGAGGGCGTGCCACTGTACGCGGTCGAGACGGTGCGGATGCTGCTCGATCGCGGCCTGCTCGTCCAGGAAGGCCCGTTCTATCGGCCGACGGGCGAGATCGAGGCGCTCGAGGTGCCCGAGACGCTGCACGCCCTCATAGCGGCGCGCCTGGACGGCCTTGCGCCGGAGGAGCGGCGCCTGCTCCAGGACGGGGCGGTGCTCGGCAAGACGTTCTCCTCCGACGCGCTGGCGTCGCTGTCGGGCATCGCGGCGGGGGAGCTGGAGCCGTTGCTTTCGGCTCTGGTGCGCAAGGAGGTGCTGAGCGTCCAGTCGGATCCGCGGTCGCCCGAGCGCGGCCAGTATGGCTTCCTGCAGGACCTCGTCCGCCACGTGGCGTACGAGACGATCTCGAAGCGCGAGCGCAAGTCACGACACCTCGACGCCGCCGCGTACATCGAGGCGACCTTCGGTCAGGACGAGGTGCCCGAGGTGCTCGCGTCGCACTACCTGTCCGCCTTCCAGGTCACCCCCGACGCGGACGACGCGCAGGCCATTCGGGTCAAGGCCGAGGAGATGCTGACGCGAGCTGCCGAGCGCGCCGCCTCACTAGGGGCGCCGGAGGAAGGTCGCCGTTACTACGACCAGGCCGCCGAGTTGACCGACGAGCGAGTGGTGGAGGCGGGGCTGCTGGAGCAGGCGGGCCGACTTGCCTTCCAGGCGAACCGGCCCGTCGAGGCGCGCGAGCGGCTCGAGCGGGCGCTGGCCGTCTATCGAGAGATGGATGAGGCGCAGGCGGCTGCGCGTGCGAGCGCCGCCCTCGCCGACGTCGATTTCGCCGAGGCGCGTTTCGAGCAGGCGGTCGCTCGGCTCGAGCCAGCCGTCGTCGAGCTCGAGCAAGGCAAGCCCAGCGCCGAGCTGGCCACCGCACTCGCACAGCTCGGCCGTTGTCACGTCCTCGCCGGCCACGGGGCTGACACCGCCGCCCCGTTGCTCGAGCGGGCGCTTACGCTCGCCGAGCGGCTGCAATTGCCCGAAGTCTTCGTCGAGGCCCTGAACAGCAAGGGCTTGCTTGTGCTCAACCAGGGGCGGCTGACCGAAGCGCGGATCCTGCTGGCGGCTGCAGTCGAGATGGCGCACGCCGAGCAGGTGTACGGGAGTGCACTTCGCGCGGAGAACAACTTCGCAGTCGTGCTCGAGACGCTGGACCGCTTTGCCGACGCGATCGAAGCCACCGAGCGGTCGATCGCCTTCGCGCGTCGCCGCGGCAACCGACGCTGGGAGTCGAAAATGCGCACCGGCCTGATCGTCAGACTGTTCCTCCTCGGCCGCTGGGACGAAGCGCTTGCGATTTACGTCGAGGAGGAGCCGGAGGTCGCGACCGGCTCGGCGCGCGGCGAAATTCTGCATGCAGCGCAGATCCACTGCGAGCGAGGCTCGCTGGATCAAGGACGCGCGCTGCTTGCGAAGGTCGCGGCGCTGCGAGACAGCGACAACTCCCAACTCCGGGCCGGTTACGCGTGCGTCGAGGCGCGTCTGCTTCGTGCCGAAGGACGTGCCGCAGAGGCGCTGTCGGCGGCCGAACGCGCCCTCGCCGTTCGCGGCGAGATCTCGGTAAGTGACAAGGCGATCAAGATGGGGTTCGTCGAGGCGTGCGAGGCCGCGCTCGCGCTCCCCGACCTCGACAAGGCCGAGGAGCTGCTCGGCATCGCCGAATCGCTCGAACCCGGCGACCGGAGGCCCTTCCTGCAGGCGAACTCCCTTCGCCTCCGGGCCCGCCTCGACGCCGCCCGTGGACGGCGCGACGGGATCGACGAGCGCCTCCGTAATGCCGCGAGCATGTTCCGCGAATTCGACTTCGTCTTCCACCTGGCGGTCACACAGCTCGAGCACGGCGAGTGGCTCGCGGCCGAGGGTCGCGATGCGGAAGCGCAGCCGCTGCTGGCCGAGGCGTATGGGACGTTCGAACGGCTCCAGGCGACACCTTGGCTCGAACGGGCTACACGAGTCGCGAGCGTCCCCGCAGCACAGAGCGCCTGACGCCCCAACGGGCAGAATCAATGCCGTGGATCTCGACGTCGTCTTTCTCGGCACCGCCGGCTCGATGCCGACCGGCCGCCGCTCGCCCACGGCGCTGCTGCTTCGCCGCGGCGGCGACCGGCTGCTGATCGACTGCGCCGAGGGCACCCAGCGGCAGCTCATGCGCTCGAACGTCGGGCTGCTCGAGCTGCGCGAGGTGTTCCTCACGCACTACCACGCCGACCATTACCTCGGCCTGCCGGGAATGCTGAAGACGTTTGCCCTTCGCGGCCGCGAGCTGCCAATCACGATTTACGGGCCGCGGGGGCTGACCGACCTGTTCGCTGCGCTGCGGCGCATCTTCGGGAAGCTGACGTACCCGTACGAGCTCGTAGAGCTGCAGGCGGGCGACGTGCTCGACCGCGGCGAGTATCGCATCGTCACGTTCAGGGTGACGCACGGCGTCCCCGCGCTCGGCTACGCGCTGGTCGAGGAGCCGCGTCCGGGGCGCTTCGATGTCGCGACTGCCGACACGCTCGGTGTCCCGCCGGGGCCGGAGCGGGGACGCTTGCAGTCCGGCGAGGCGATCGCGCTCGACGACGGATCTGTTGTGACGCCCGACCAGGTGCTCGGCCCTGCGCGCGCGGGGCGGAAGGTGCTGATCACGGGCGACACGGCGCCGTCAATGGCGTATCTCGACCTCGCGCAGGGCGCCGAGCTGCTCGTGCACGAGGCCACGTTCTGCGAGGAGGAGCGGGAGCGGGCGCAGGAGACGTCGCATTCGACGGCGCGCGAGGCGGCGCAAGTCGCGAAGGCGGCTGGGGTGCGCATGCTCGCGTTGACGCACCTTTCGTCGCGCTACTTCGGTCCCGAGGTGTTGCGGGAGGCGCGCGAGTTCTTTCCGGAGACGGTTGTGCCGCGCGATTTCGACGTGATCGAGATTCCGTTCCCGGAGCGCGGTGCGCCGTCGCTCGTGAAAGGCGGTGCCCTGCAGCCGGCGCCGGAAGCGCTATCGTCCGGGCCGCAATGACGCGCATGGTCCAGCTCGCCGTCGCCGGCGACATCAACGAGGCGGAGGAGATCCAGGGCATCCTGACGTCGGCCGGCATCCCGTCCGAGCTGGAGAGCGCTCAAGACGAGCCGCTGACGGTTGTCGTACCTGAAGCGTCCCTCGATGACGCGAAGGAAGCGATCGAGGCGCTCACCGAGCCCGACGAGCTCATCTCAGAGCCCTAACACGGTCGTCCGCTCCGGCCGCTAGGCTTCGAACCCGTAACCCCTTTAAGCCCGGTCCCGCGAGGCCGGAAAGGAGTTCGATGACGTTGCACGCCACGAAAGCCGCGACCACGCCTGCGTCTTGAGCCAGGCGAGCGTGTCGGCCGGGCGGGTCGTTCTCGACGCCGAGGCGATCGACCGGACGCTCTCCCGCAGCGCGCACGAGATCATCGAGCGGAACGACGACCTCGACGAGGTCGCGCTCGTCGGCATCCACCAGCGCGGTGCGCGGCGGCGAGGCGCCGCGGCACACGCAGCCGATCGTCCGCTCGACGACGCTCGAATTCCCGCTCGAGGGAATGACCTGCATCCTCGTCGACGACGTCCTCTACACCGGCCGCACGATCCGCGCCGCAATCGAGGCGCTCTTCGACTACGGCCGGCCCGCACGCGTCCAGCTCGCCGTGCTCGCCGACCGCGGCCACCGAGAGCTGCCGATCCGTCCCGACTACGTCGGCAAGAACCTGCCGACGTCGCGCGACGAGCGCATCCAGGTTCAGCTCGTCGAGGTGGACGAGGTCGACCGTGTGCTCCTGATCGCAACCCGCGAGGAGGAAAGTTAGTGGCCGACATCCGCGTCATGCGCGAGGACCTGCTCCCGCCGAAGCAGCCGCCGCGGCGCCACCTGATCTCGATCGGCGACCTGACGCAGGACGACGTCTCGCGCCTGCTCGGCACCGCGCGCAGCTTTGAACGCTCGCTCGAGCGCGAGGTCAAGAAGCTGCCGACGCTGCGCGGCAGGACGGTCGTCAACCTCTTCTTCGAGTCCTCGACGCGCACGTCGTCGAGCTTCGAGCTCGCGGCGAAACGTCTCTCCGCCGACACGATGACGATCAAGAGCTCCGGCTCGTCCGTGGACAAGGGTGAGTCGCTCAAAGACACAGCGCTCACGCTCGGCGCCTACGACCCGGACGTGATCGTCATCCGGCATCCCCACATCGGCGCGCCGCAGCTCGTCGCGCGCGTCACCGAAGCTCACGTCGTCAACGCCGGCGACGGCAAGCACCAGCACCCGACACAGGCGTTGCTCGACCTGTACACGATCAACGCCGAGTTCGGGCGGATCGCGGGTCTGCACGTCGCCATCGTCGGGGACGTCCTGCACTCGCGCGTCGCGCGCTCAAACATCCAGGCGCTGGCGCTGATGGGAGCGCACGTGACGCTCGTCGGACCGCCGGCGCTCCTCCCACGCGGCATCGAGGCGATGGGCTGCGAGACGACGACCGAAAT
>WNFV01019895.1_pt1 | contig 10088 bp, 10 predicted proteins | sample 5400101 | NCBI WGS metagenome assembly WNFV01 (sample SAMN13153361, study PRJNA577476) | soil metagenome | isolation source: 115 cm soil or saprolite under grassland replicate 1 | place: USA:California | collected 2016-06-15 | reverse complement strand
GATAACGCGCAGCATAAGGCAGTGGCGACGACCACGAATGTGGACGGCAAACTTCGCGAGACAATTCGTTACGAACTGGATGACGCGGGGCGTTTCTCCAGCGCGGAAATTTCCGGACCTGACGGCCGGCTTCGGCTTAAGAGTCGCTACAAGTACGACAATGCAGGTCGCATGCTTGAAGAAACCCAAAGCGCACCAGACGGCACTCTTCTGCATAAGATCGTTTACAACTACGACTCATCCGGAAAGCAGACCGGCTACTCCGTCTTCGACGCTTCGGGCAAATTAGTTGGCGGCAAGGGTGCTGCTATCGTTCGCGCGTCTCCCTCGCCAAAACCGCGCGAGAAAAACAGGCGATAAGAAGTCCCGCTCGAATAGCCTCCCGCAGAGTGTGCATTAGGTTGTTGCCTTGCCACAGTCGAGAAAGCGCATTACAAAACCGGCGTGATCGATTACATCCAAAAGGGCGGATTGTTAATGTGGCCAATCCTGGGCTGCAGCATCCTCTCGATTGCTGTTTTTGCTGAGCGCCTCTTTTACTTGCATCGCGCCACGATTCATGTCGGCGAATTCTTGAAGGGACTGTCGAATCTGATTCGGCGTCGCAATTTCGCTGAGGCGCTGCATGAATCAGCCGGGACGCCGGGCCCGGTGGCGCGGGTGATTCACGCCGCGATAATCAGACACGATGCGCCCCGGGCGGAATTGCGCGATATCGTGCAGGACGCCGCCCAGCTCGAAGTACCAAAACTCGAGCGGTTTCTTGCCGTGCTCGCTACCATCGCGTTCCTGACGCCGTTGCTCGGATTGCTTGGGACCGTGGCAGGAATGATCGATGCCTTCGGGACCATCGCTTCAAGCGGTGGTTATGCGACCACCCACTTTTGTTGCTTATAGCTATCTCTCTTCGCGCGTGAACACGATGCTTCATGATATGGAACGCGCAGGGATTGAAATCGTCCACATGTTAACTGAAAGCCGTCCGATCAGCGGCATCATCAGCTTTCAACAACCCGAAGAGGCGGCCCGGGAGGTTGAAGCCCGCCAGGATCTGTAGAATTTACCCTGTGCACGGCACTGTCATGTTGAGCGAAGCGAAACATCTCTAATTAATTTCTGTGGGGATCGATCTAAAAAATGGTCAGAGATTCTTCGCTTCGCTCAGAATGACATTAGGAGGTGGGCTCGCTTCATGAAGCTTCACGTGGATTGTCCTTGTGGCGCTGGTGGATGTCGCCTTTCTGCTTGTTTTCTTCCTGTTGCTCAGTTCGAATTTCATCCTGCAACAAGGCATCTCAGTTTCGATGCCGTTCTCGCGCTTTACGCTTGGTCCGCAGACCAGCGGGCAAATCATCAGCATCACTGGCGGCGCAGTTCCGGCCATTTATTTCCAGGACCAGAGAGTGACAATGGAGGAACTCGGGCCATTACTGGATGCAGCCAAACGCAGGGACGAATCAATTATCATCAAGGCGGACCGTTCTACGTCTTACGAAACGGTTGCCGAAGTGGCAAACGCTGCGCTTGAACACGGCATCACTTCCGTCGCATTGGCTGCGACTCCGCCGCGATGAACAGCGTTATCGCGCAGAGCGCAGCCGAACCGCTTATCTTCAGTTGGGATTCGCCTCGTGGCAAAAAACTCGCGATTACAGTCTTTCTGGCGATCTCTTTGGTCGCGCACGCCGTCTGTTTTTACATTTTTCAAATTGTTTATCCGCCAACGGTCGCTCTTCTGCCGCCGCCAGCCCGCGTCACGTTGATCACGCCCGCCTCCGAAGAAGGTCGCACGCTTCTTCGGTGGATCGATGCGGAAGATCCTGCACTCGCCTTCACAACTCGTCGTCCGCAGGAAACAAGGCTGCGTGCGCTGCCAAAAGCTGAGCATGTGCCGTCCTATTCCGCGATTGAGCCGACTTTGAAGAATATTCCACCGCTGGAGCGCGATCTGCGAGTCCCGAGTTGCCAGCCACCGGGCGCGGTACACTTTGCCCGGCAGAAAACCGCCCTCCCCATCACGGTTGCCAAAACGTCCGTTTCGTTTTCAAACGAGCTTGAGGTTTTTGGCGTTCCGATCTTGCCAGAGCCAGCTTTTGTCGCATCCAACGAAGAGATGCCTGAGACGATTCGGTTCCGGGTGGCCGTCAGCAAGCTTGGAGAAGTCCGCTATTGTTTTCCGATTAATTCATCAGGTGACTCCGCGCTGGACGAGCAAGCCCGCTTATATGTTGCGCATTGCCGTTTTTCTCAAAACACCGCAAACGCTGGCAAAGCCGACTCGTTTCTGGCTTGGGGCACTGCAACAATTGTATGGGGCAATGACATCGCGCGCCCGCAGCCGGCACGAGCAGCCAGCGTTACCCAGTGATTCGCGTTAGTCTTGCCACTCTGGTCACGATTTATCTGCTGCTTTTTCTTGCGGCGGTTTTCCTCTTCTGGATAGTTGGAGAATGGAATCGGAGGCGGCGGGAGCGACGGGCTCTCGAGCACCGGTTGCGCTGCGTGATTTGCGCGTTCGAATTTGAGGATCGAACCGACGCGCTGCTTCCCCGGTGCCCGCACTGCGGAAGTTTAAACGAACGATTCAAGATGGAGCAGATTTAATATGGGAATGTGGATAGGCCGAAATCGCAAGGCGCGTGTGACCTACGGGTTCGATGAAATCGCGTTGGTACCCGGGCGCGTGACGATCAACCCCAATGAAGTCGATATCAGGTTCCGTTTACCGCGCAAGGAGGCAGAGCCGCTCGAATTGAAAATTCCAATCCTCGCCAGCGCCATGGATGGAGTCGTCGACGTGCGTTTCGCCATTGCCATGAACAAGTTGGGTGGGCTGGCCGTTCTGAATCTCGAAGGAGTACAAACGCGCTATAAAAACCCGCAGGAAGTGCTGCAAAAGATTGTGGATGCAAATAAATCCGACATCACCGCGCTGCTGCAACGGATCTACCAGGAACCGATTCAGGAGGATCTAATCGCGGCGCGTGTGCGCCAGATCAAAGATGGCGGGGTATTGGCTGCGGTCAGTTCCATTCCTCAGCGTGCCGCGGAATTTGGCAGGATCGCGCAAGATGCGGGCGCGGATGTTTTCGTGGTGCAAAGTACGGTTTCCACCGTGCGGCATATTTCTTCAGAGTACAAGTCGCTTGATCTGGAAAAGTTTTGCCGGGACATGCGCATTCCAGTCATCGTTGGAAACACGGTCGGTTACGACGTGACTCTCGAGATCATGGAGTGCGGGCCGGCTGCGGTTTTGGTTGGTGTTGGACCCGGGGCGGCCTGCACTTCACGGGGCGTGCTTGGGCTCGGTGTTCCGCAAGTCACCGCAACGGTCGATTGCGCGGCGGCACGTGACGCTTACTTCAAGAAATCATATCGCTACGTCCCAATCATCACCGATGGCGGGATGAGCAGAGGCGGCGACGTGTGCAAGGCGCTGGCGTGCGGTGCGGACGCCGTCATGGTGGGCAGCGCGTTCGCCAAAGCGCACGAAGCGCCTGGGCGCGGCTACCATTGGGGCATGGCCACTCCACACGCAAATCTTCCGCGAGGGACCCGGAAGTTGACGATGGCAGCCAAAATCTGGTCGGCGCGATCACTACTTGCATGGGCAACGTCGGCGCGCGCAGTGTTGCCGAATTTCAGCAAACCGAGATTATCATCGCGCCATCGATCAAGACCGAAGGAAAACTCTTCCAAACCGTTCAAAGCGTCGGAATGGGAACCAGTTGACGGTTCATCGCTTCAACGCTTTAAGGCTCTAACCTCATGGCCGATCGCAGAGTCGTTATCACTGGTCTCGGCGCTGTCACGCCGCTTGGCAGCGACGTCGAGACGTTTTGGGCCAATCTTAAAAACGGAGTCAGCGGCATTCGTGCAATCGACGCATTCGATACTACCGGATACGTTTGTCGAATCGGAGGACAAGTCCGCGATTTCGATCCAAAACCATTCTTCAAAAATCCGAAGGACGTCCGCCGCACCGATCGATTTACGCAGCTTTCAATGGCGGCAGCAAAAATGGCGCTTGAGGACAGCGGGATTGATGTGGCGAACTTGAAGCATCGGGATCGTTTCGGCGTGATTGTTAGCACCGGAATCGGCGGACTAAAAACGCTCCAGGATCAACTGACGATCCTGCTGACGAAAGGACCCAGCCGGAATTCGCCGTTCACGATTCCGATGCTCATCAGCAACATGGCCACTGGCGTTATTTCCATGGAGTTCGACCTGCGCGGGCCGAATTTGTGTATCGTCACCGCCTGCGCGACTTCGAACAACGCCATCGGTGAATCCTGGCGGATCATCAAATTTGGCGACGCCGATATTTTCCTCGCAGGCGGATCCGAGGCGCCGATCGTCGAAATTGGTCTTGCCGGATTTTCCGCGATGAAAGCCCTGAGCACTCGCAACGATGAACCCGAGCGCGCTTCCCGACCGTTCGATCGTGACCGCGACGGTTTTGTAATGAGCGAAGGCGCAGGAGTTGTGGTGGTGGAGGAGTTGGAACACGCCAAAGCGCGTGGCGCGAAGATTTACTGTGAACTCACAGGATACGGTCTTTCTGCCGACGCTTATCACATGACTGCGCCGCCGCCGGACGGTGAAGGCGCCGTGCGCGCCATGCAAATGGCGCTCGAGCATGCCCGCATATCACCGGATCAGGTGGATTATATTAATGCGCATGCCACTTCCACCGATATCGGCGACATCTGCGAGACTCGCGCCATCAAGCAAGTCTTCGGAGATTACGCTTATAAAGTTGCCATCAGTTCCACCAAATCGATGACCGGCCATTTGTTAGGCGGCGCAGGTGGGGTAGAGATGGCGGCGTGCGCGCTCGCCATTCGCGATTCGGTCATTCCGCCCACGATCAATCTGGAAAATCCGGGGGAAGAATGCGACCTCGATTACGCACCAAACGTCGCTCGCGAAAAGAAAGTGCGCGTCGCTCTGAACAACTCTTTCGGTTTCGGGGGCCACAATGCCACCCTGGTCGCCACCGCATTTGAAAAGTAGCGCGGCGCCTTTGACTATTCACCAGCCACAGTCACTATTTCCTCGCGAACGCTTCCGGAGTTCGCTACGCGCGGGCATAGCTTAATGGTAAAGTTCCAGCCTTCCAAGCTGGCCATGCGGGTTCGATTCCCGTTGCCCGCTATCCTCTTTCCCTCGGGTCCGCCGTGCCACCCGAGACGGCGCAACTGATTATTTGGCTTCGCCACGATGCAGACTTGTGAAATCAAATCCGCCCGACTTCCCGATCTCTTGTGCGCGGCGCTTCTGCTTGCGTTCGCTGTCGCCATAGCCTATCCCCGCTGGCGCGCCGGGATCGATTGGCGCGATGAAGGTCTTCTCGCTTACGGCGCGGTGCGTGTGATGCACGGGGACGTTCCGCAGCGCGATTTTGTCAGCGTGCAGCCGCCGTTGTCGTTTTACACAGCCGCTGGCATTTTCAAGCTATGCGGCACGTCACTTGTCTCGCTCCGCGGTTTCGGTTTATCGATCTTCCTTCTTTTGCCACTTCTCACCTATGGCGTTGGCCGCAACTTCATGGATCCCGTCCTCTCTTTCGCGGCAGCCACACCTGCCTGCATCCTTGGCCTTCCATATTGCAACTTTGTACCGCTCGCCGTCTGGCAAGGCATTGCCGCTTCGCTGGCCACGGTGTTCTTCTTCCTCCTAGCGGCATTGTCAACCCGTCAATGGCTTGCCTTTCCCGCTGGAGCACTCAGTGCGCTTTCGCTCTTCCTGCGGCACGATCAGGCGGTGTACACGATGGTGTCGATTGTTGCGCTCACGATAGCGCTCGCTCTCGCACGAGGCGATTCCATTCCGGGAACGAACTTAAAACGCGCGTTGCTTCTCTGGCTGGCCGGTATCGCCATCGTTTTGATTCCAGCGATCCTGATTTGCTGGAGGATTGGGGCTCTGCCTGAAATGTTTCGGCAGTTGATTCTGTTTCCGTTCACGACTTATCGAAAAACCAGTTCACTGCCGTTCCCGAGATTTACCGTGTGGCGGTCCGTTTGGGAAACTGCCGTCGTGCTCTTGTTTTACCTTCCGCCATTTGTTCAGGCGATCGCCTTACTTTATCTCGTGCGATCTGTCATTAGCCGCCGGTTTAGCCGGCGTGAAGCGCTACTCACCTTCCTCGTGATTTGGTCGGCGCTGTTCTATCTCCAAGTCATCATCCGATCCGACTTCACACACCTCGCGATAACACTATCGCCGTTTTTTCTCCTCACGGCGTTCGGTTGGTCAATCGCGCACGAGAAAATCGCCAATTATCGTAAGCTCAAGCTCGCATTGTCCGCCGTCGTCGCCATCTTGGTCGCCTCGTTTCTATGGATCCTTCATTCATTCGCTTTACCTGATGGGACGCGGGCGAATGAGCAACTGGCGTTGGAGCGCGGCGGTGTGCGGATTGAGCAGGCACACGTCATTGCCGATTTTGTTCAACGGCTGCAGGCGAGTGTTCCCCCGGAGCGCTCGATACTGGTGTTGCCTTACCAGCCGATGTTTTATTTTCTCTGCGAACGGCGAAACCCGACCCGCTGGAACTATCTGTGGCCGGGCGATCAAACCGCGCAAGATCACGAGCGCTTGATCGAAGAAGCAGAGCGCGATCCGCCCGCGATAGTGTTGCTCGCACAGCAACGCAACGTAGCCGCATTCGCGCCTACCATTGTCGAGTATCTACGTGCGCGCTACCTCTGGACCGGCGATGTCGGCGATATTGCGATCTATGTTCGCTTTTAAATTCACGACGGCTTTGATTTTTCCAGTCCTGGCGGCCACCATTTCCGCCTGATGGAGAGCCGGCGTTCCACGATCTTTTCGCTGATCCTCTTGCTGGCAGTGGCGCTCGCTATGTTTGGCGATCTTTTGTTCGCCGGCGGCACGCGCGTGCTTGGACATCCGGGCAGCGATATGTTTTTGCAATACTTCGCATGGCGCGAATTCGGTTTCCGCGAATTGGCAAAAGGAAATCTCGCGTTGTGGAATCCCCATATCTTTAGCGGAGCGCCGTATTTCGGTGGAATGCAAGGAGCGCTGCTCTATCCGCCCAACTGGCTCTTCCTGGTTTTGTCCACGCGTGTCGCGATCAACTGGTCAGTGACGCTCCACGTTTTCGCCATTGGCGCCTTCATGTTTTTTTGGATGAAACAACGGGGTCTCTCCGCTGCGGCCAGTTTCTTTGGTGGAATGCTGGTCATGTTTTGCGGCGCCTTTTTTCCGCACGTTTTTGCCGGGCATTTGCCTCAGCTCAGTGCAATGACGTGGTCGCCGCTTATTTTTTGTTCAATCGACGCAGTTTTCAGGACTCAGCGCGCTCGTTGGTCGTTGCTTGGGATGTTTGCTATCGCCATGCAGACGTTGGCGGGATTTCCGCAGTACGTCTTTTACACCGCAATCGTTGCCAGCCTTTACACTGCACTGCACTTGATCGGCCACTGGAATTGGCGGGTCGCAGCCGCCTTGCTCAGTATCTATCCAGGCGGCGCTCTCCTTGCAGCCGTGCAATTGCTGCCGGCTATCCAGACAACGCGCGAGACCACGCGTGGCTTCAAGCTGCCGTTTCAATTCGCCTCTATGCTTTCTCTCCCGCCCGAAAACTTTGTGACGGTGGTCGCGTGGGATTTTTTTGGGCAAATCGCAAAATACTGGGGGCGCTGGTACTTGTGGGAAACCTCACTTTTCATTGGCGTAGCTGGCGTGGCGTTCGCGATCTACGCGGCAATTCGGTGCAAACGCGGAACGAAATGGCGCGCGCTGATTGTCATTTTCGTCGCGTTTTTATTGGCCCTTGGCGCGTACACACCGTTGTTCGGTTTTCTTTATACCTGGGTGCCCGGCTTCGATCGCTTCCGCAGTATTTCGAAGTTTAGTTTTCCAGCGTCGCTGTTTCTTTGTCTGCTCGCGGCCAGCGGACTCGACCGGTTGTTCCGACAAAAGAGAATCGAGACTCCATTTATCGCTGCGGTTCTCGCGGGTGCTGCGGCCTTGGGCGTCGCCGGATGGTGGACCGCAAGCACGGGGTCTTGGCGGGGACTAATGAACGCAAGTCGCGCCAGTGGCCAATCGTACTTGTTCCCCCAACTCTACGCGGACACGGAATTTATTGCCCAATCGCAGCATCTCGCAGCGATGTCGCTGTTTGTTGCCGCTGGAATTTGCGCGCTCCTTGGCATCATCCTGGCCTTCGCCAGGCGAGAGCCGCGTGCGCTCTTTGGCGTGATCGCTTTGGGCGCGGCGGAAATGTTTATTTTTGCGCACGGCGTGCGTGCTACGTTTGACAGCACTACCATCGTGAATCCGGATGAAAAGCGCTTTCTCGAGGAGCACGCCGGCGATTACCGGATCATGAATGTCGCGAACCCGAACAGCGCGATGTTGATCGACGCGCAAGACATGTGGGGGTACGAAGCGACCGTGGTGCGGCGCTACGCCGAGTTCATGACTTGGAGCCAGGGCGGTGATCCCGACCAGGCAATGTCGTATGTCAAGTTCGTCCGCTACGATCCGCTCTTCGCCATGTTGCGTCTGCGCTATGCCTTGAGGCAACGTGGAAATGAATTAGAAACCGGCGATGCACCAGAGCCGGCCATGTCTCACCTCCACCTTGTTTCCAGCTACCGTGTCCTGCCAGATCGCAACGCAATCTTCGATGCCTTGCGCTCGGCTACATTTGACCCCGCTCGCGAGGTAATTTTGGAATCGGAGCCTGAGCCGAGGCCGTCGCCCTCCGAAAGCGCCGGCACGGCACGAATTGTTGCCGCTTCAACTGACGCGCTGGAAATTGAAGCCGATGTCGAACAACCGGCCATCTTGCTGATCACGGATGTATTCACGCCATCGTGGCGAGCTGTCGCCCTGCCCGGGAGCGTTCAGACAGATTACAAATTGCTGCCGGCAAATTACATCTTGCGAGCGGTGCCGCTGCAGGCCGGTCATCATCATTTACGAGTCGAGTACGCCCGTGATGCGCTTGCAATTGGAAAGTGGATTTCAATTCTCGCCACGCTCGCATTTCTCACGGCCCTCGGCCGATGCGCGCGCACTTGATGGCCACTATTGGTCGGGCGCGATCAGTTCGCGGTGCCGCCAAGCGTAGAGGAATCCCGAGTAAATCGTTAATGCCACGGTGATCCAAACCAAAATCGGGCCCGCTTCCTTCCACGCCCGCAGCCACCACGTCGAGGTTTCATTCGCATAGCGTAGTTCGGCAATCGAGAGGAGCGCGAGAAAGAAAATGATCGTGATGATCTGCCAGGAGGTTTTCTGTTTACCGAGACTTTCCGCTGGAAGAATCCGCCCTTTTGCACTGGCCATTAGCCGCAATCCGGTAATCAAAAAATCCCGCGCCACTACTGCCGTGGCCGCCCATGCGGGCACAGCTTTAAGAGGCACGAGTGAAATGAACGCAGCCGCCACCATGATTTTGTCCACCAATGGGTCCATCAATTTGCCAAAATTCGTGATCATCCCGTAGCGCCGGGCGATTTCTCCATCGACAAAATCGGTCAGGCCCGCGATCAGAAAAATCACCAGCGCTGCGGTGCGCGCGTACTGCCAGGAAGAATTGAGCGCCACCACGAAGAGAACCGTCAGCGCAAGGCGGCCCAAAGTAATTCGGTTCGCCCAATTCATCTTGCTGTAGCCGCGGCCCTGTGGGCCGCGTGGGGCTGTTTTTCTCTTGTAAACCGTGGCTTCTTCCAAATCGGCACTTTTTTCTTTAACTCATTGACGATCCATTGACTGGCTCGAAACGCTTGTTCCCGATGCAAACTGGTCACGCGCAGAAAAAGCGATGGCTCCCCAACGGCGATAAAGCCGATTCGGTGATGAATGATAACAACCCGAAGTCGAAAGTTCTCCGCGGCCTGATCGGCAATTTGTCTCAACTGATGGTCGGCCATTTCTCGATGCGCTTCATATTCAATTCCATCGATCTCGCGTCCATCCTCAACGCTCCGGACGATCCCCGAGAAATCGACGACCGCCCCGGCTCCGAGGGGATCATTCTCCGGCGGCCTAAGTGGTGCGTTGGTCAGTAAAACTTCGCAAACGAAATTTGCCATGGG
>WNFV01015613.1_pt1 | contig 10088 bp, 7 predicted proteins | sample 5400101 | NCBI WGS metagenome assembly WNFV01 (sample SAMN13153361, study PRJNA577476) | soil metagenome | isolation source: 115 cm soil or saprolite under grassland replicate 1 | place: USA:California | collected 2016-06-15 | reverse complement strand
ACCGCCCGGGTTGATCAGCACCGCACGGGTTGATCAGCACCGCACGGGTTGATCAGCACCGCGCGAGTTGATCAGCACCGCTCCGGGTTGACCAGTGTGGCGGGTGGTGCCAGCGTCTGGGCATGACGACTGCGACCGAGACGTTCCGGGCCGCGCGCGACTTCCTGCTGGCGCACCGCGACGACTACGACACGGCGTACCGCGGGTTCCGCTGGCCCGAACTGCCGGAGTTCAACTGGGCGATCGACTGGTTCGACGCGGTGCTGGCCACCGAGCACGCCGACGCGCCCGCGCTGTGGATCGTGCAGGAGGACGGCACCGAGCAGAAGGCGACCTTCGCCGAGCTGTCCCAGCGGTCGCAGCAGGTGGCCGGCTGGCTACGCGCTCAGGACGTCCACCGCGGCGACCGCGTCCTGGTGATGCTCGGCAACCAGGTGGAGCTGTGGGAGACGATCCTGGCCTGCATCCGGCTCGGCGCGGTGATCATCCCGGCGACCACCCTGCTGGGGCCGGCCGACCTGCCCGACCGGATCGAACGCGGCAACGTGGCGCACGTGATCACCACCTCGGACAACGCGTCCAAGTTCGACGAGGTGCCGGGCACCTGGACCCGGATCGCGGTCGGCGAGCCACTGGTGGGCTGGCTGTGGTACGCCGACGCGTACGAGTCGCTGCACGACTCCTCCCCCGACGGGCCGACCGCCGGCGCCGACACACTGCTGCTGTACTTCACCAGCGGCACCACGGCGCAACCGAAGCTGGTGGAGCACACCCACACCTCCTACCCCGCCGCTCACCTGTCCACGATGTACTGGATCGGCCTGCAGCCCGGCGACATCCACCTGAACATCTCCTCGCCGGGCTGGGCCAAGCACGCGTGGAGCAACGTCTTCGCGCCGTGGAACGCGGGCGCCTGCGTGCTGATCTACAACTACTCCCGGTTCGCCGCCCCGGCGCTGCTGGAGGTGATGAAGCGCTGCGGGGTCACCACGTTCTGCGCGCCGCCGACGGTGTGGCGGATGTTGATCCAGACCGACCTGGCGGGCTGGACGCTGCCGCTGCGCGAGGTGGTCGGCGCCGGCGAGCCGCTGAACCCCGAGGTCATCGAGCGGGTGGCCAAGGCGTGGTCGATCACCATCCGGGACGGTTACGGGCAGACCGAGACCACGGCGCAGATCGGCAACTCGCCGGGCCAGCCGGTCCGGCTCGGCTCGATGGGGCGGCCGCTGCCCGGGTACGTGGTGCAGATGGTGGACCCGGCGACCGGGGTACCCGGCGACGAGGGCGAGATCTGCCTCGACCTGTCGCGCCGGCCGCTGGGCCTGATGGCGGGCTACCGCGACGACGAGCAGCGCACCGCGGACGCGATGCGGGACGGGTACTACCACACCGGCGACGTCGGGGTGCGCGACGCCGACGGCTACGTCACCTACGTCGGGCGGGCCGACGACGTGTTCAAGGCCTCCGACTACCGGATCTCGCCGTTCGAGCTGGAGAGCGTCCTGATCGAGCACCCGGCGGTGGCCGAGGCGGCGGTGGTGCCGTCGCCGGACCCGCTGCGGCTGGCCGTTCCCAAGGCGTACGTGGTGCTCGCCTCCGGGCACCAGGCCGACCGGGACACCGCGTTCGCGATCCTGAAGCACTGCCGGGAGCACCTGGCGCCGTACAAGCGGGTCCGCCGGATCGAGTTCGCCGAGCTGCCGAAGACGATCTCCGGCAAGATCCGCCGGGTGGAGCTGCGCGGCCGCGAGGACACCCTGCACGGCGACGGCGACACGGCCCGGCAGCCCGGGGAGTTCTGGGAGGAGGACTTCCCGGAGCTCAAGGCGCCGCCGGACCAGGCCGGCTAGGGTGTGTCCTGTAGATCTTGGCCGCTGAAGATCTATGGGACACGCCCTAAAGCTTGCCGATCACCTGGCCGAGCAGTTCGCCCATCCGGGTGGCGGCGGCCCGGCCCGCGGCGAGCACGTCCTCGTGGTCCAGCGGCTCTGCGGACAGGCCCGCGGCGAGGTTGGTCACCAGCGAGATGCCCAGCACCTCGCAGCCCTCGGCACGCGCCGCGATCGTCTCCAGCGCGGTGGACATGCCGACCAGGTCGGCGCCGAGCGTGCGCAGCATCCGGATCTCGGCCGGCGTCTCGTACTGCGGCCCGGGCAGCGCCGCGTACACGCCCTCGGCCAGATCCGGGTCGGCCTCGCGGGCCAGCGTGCGCAGCCGGGCGGCGTACGCGTCGGTCAGGTCCACGAACCGCGGGCCGACCAGCGGCGAGTGCCCGGTGAGGTTCAGGTGGTCGGCGATCAGCACCGGCTGGCCGACCCGCAGGCCATCGCGCAGGCCGCCGGCCGCGTTGGTCAGGATCACCGTCCGGCAGTACAGGTGGGTGCGGCCGAGGAAGACCAGCACCCGGCGGCCGTGCACGGTCAGCGAGCGCACCCGGCCGGCATGTCCGGCCACCGCGGCCGGCGCGAACCCGGGCAGGCCGGTCACCGGCACCTCCGCCTGCGCGGTGCCCAGCGCGTCCGCGGCCGGCACCCAGCCGGAGCCGAGCACCAGGGCGACGTCGTGGTGGGCGGTGCCGGTGGCGTCGGCCAGCACAGCGGCTGCGGCGGTGGCCGCCGAGGCCGGGGTCTCGGCGGCCGTCCTGCCGGCTGGGATCTCGGTGGCCGGCGTGTCGGCGTCGGAACTGGTCACGGCCGGCAGCCTACGGGGTCACCGGCGGGAGCGGGCCGGGTCAGGTCTTGACCGCGAACGTCGCCGCCGCGGTGTCGAACTGCGGCCGCAGCCCACTGAAGGCGTCCTCCGGGGCGGACAGGTACACCCCGAAGTACCGCCCGTTCGCCACGAACAGCCGGTACAGCACGTGTTTGGTGGCGCCGTCCCTGACGAAGGTGAACTCCCAGTCCGCGGTGTCGTACCCGCGGAAGTCCACCCTGGCCAGGCTCACCCGCTGGTATGAGGGGAAGCGCTGCCGGAACCCGGGCTCCTCTCTGGTCAACTCCTCCAGCGCACCGGTACCGGGGCCGCTGGCGATGAACCGCAGGAACTGGCTCTCGTCGTCGGGGTTGCGCACCTCGACCACGGCCGCGCTGGTCTGCTTCGGGGTCCAGCCGTCCGGGATGGCCACCGTGTAGCTACCACCCGGGTCGGTGTACGCCGAGTACCCGTCCGGGATCTGGGATGGGCCGGTGGAGGCGGTCGGCTGGCCGCTGCCTGTCGAGGTGGCGCTGGCGCGGGTGGTCCCTTCGGAGCCGCCGAGGACGTTCTTCATCAGGAAGACGCCGCCGACCAGCAGCGCCACGCACAGCGCCGCCACGATGGCCAGCGCCGCGGCGGTCCGGCCGGTGCGGCGGCCCTCGCCGGACGGCCCGTACCCGGACGAGTACCCGCCGAAGGACGGCGGCCCGGTGGGTGGCGCGTACCCCTGCGGTGGGTAGCCCGGCGGTGGGTAGCCCGGCGGCGGCGTGGCCACGCCCACCCGCAGCGGCGGCCCGTACTGCGACGGCACCCCCGCGGGCGGCGCCGACGGCACCCCTGGCGGCGCGGGCGGCATCCCTGGCGGCGCGGGCGGCACCGGTTGCCCGCCAGTGGGCGGCCCGGGGGACGCCCAGCCCGAGGGCTGCTGCGGCCCCGGCCGGGGTGGCAGGTACAGGTTGGTGTCGGTGTCCCGGACGACGTCCTGCAGCATCCGGCGCGCCGCCGCGGCGGACAGCCGGGCGGCCGGGTCCTTGCGCAGCAGGCCGTCCAGCGTCGGCACCAGCGGCCCGGCCAGCCGGAACGGCTCCGGCGGCTCGCTGGCCACCGCGTTCAGCGTTGCGATCGGGTCCTCGCCGCGGAACGGCGGCCGGCCCTCGACCGCGGCAAACAGCGTGGCGCCCAGCCCGAACAGGTCCGCCGGCGGGCCGGCCGGGTTGCCCCGCACCACCTCCGGCGCGATGTAGCTGGGCGAGCCGAGCAGCAGCCCGGTCGAGGTGAGCGCGCTGTCCTCCACCGAACGGGCGATGCCGAAGTCGGTGAGCTTGGTGCGGCCGTCGTCCGCGATGAGGATGTTGCCGGGCTTGACGTCGCGGTGGGTGATGCCGGCGGCATGTGCGGCCTCCAGCGCGGACAGCACCGAGATGCCGATCAGCGCGGCCCGGACCGGGTCCAGGGTGCCGTCCTCGCGTACCACCTGGGCGAGGCTGCGGGCCGGCACCAGCTCCATCACCACCCACGGCCGGCCGTCCTCGTCCAGCACGTCGAAGAGGGTGACCACGTTCGGGTGGGCCAGCTTCGCGATCGACCGCGCCTCGCGCAGCGTGCGCTCGCAGGCCACCGCGCGCTCCGACGGGGACAGCCCGTGCGGGAGGATGACCTCCTTCACCGCGACCGGGCGGCGCAGCACGGTGTCCTCCGCCTGCCACACCGCGCCCATCGCCCCGCGACCGAGCACCCGGTCCAGCCGGTACCGGCCGGCAACGGTGCGCTGCGGAGGGGTGGAGCCCGCGGTCGGAGCAGTCATTGTGACCCTTCCTACCTCACGAAGCCGCCGAGCATGAAGTCGCCTACCCTGCTGCCATGGTGCGCGCTGCGGAGTCCGGGTTCCCGATCCATCCGGTGTACCACGACGCGGACGTCCGACCGGGCCTCGCCGACCGGCTGGGCGAGCCGGGTGAGTACCCGTTCACCCGTGGGGTGTACCCGACCATGTATACCCAGCGCCCCTGGACGATGCGCCAGTACGCCGGCTTCGGCACCGCGAAGGAGTCGAACGAGCGGTACCACCAGTTGCTCGCCGCCGGCGGGTCCGGCCTGTCGGTGGCGTTCGACCTGCCGACCCAGATGGGCTACGACTCCGACGATCCGGTGGCGCACGGCGAGGTCGGCAAGGTGGGCGTGGCCATCGACTCGCTGGAGGACATGCGGGTGCTGCTCGGCGGGATCCCGCTGGACCAGGTATCCACCTCGATGACGATCAACTCGCCGGCGGCGCTGCTGCTGCTGCTCTACCGGATCGTGGCCGAGGAGAAGGGCGTGCCCGGCACGGCGCTGAACGGCACCATCCAGAACGACGTGCTCAAGGAGTACGTGGCGCGCGGCACCTACATCTACCCGCCGGCGCAGTCGCTGCGGCTGGTCACCGACACGTTCGCGTACTGCCGGGCCGAGATTCCGCGGTGGAACACCATCTCGATCTCCGGGTACCACATGGCCGAGGCCGGAGCGACCCCGGTGCAGGAGATCGCGTTCACGCTGGCCAACGGGGTGGAGTACGTGCGGGCGGCCGTCGCGGCCGGCATGAAGGTGGACGAGTTCGCACCCCGGCTGGCGTTCTTCTTCGTCGCCCGGACCACGCTGCTGGAGGAGGTGGCCAAGTTCCGGGCCGCCCGGCGGGTGTGGGCGCGGATCATGCGGGACACCTTCGGCGCCACCAACCCGAAGTCGCAGATGCTGCGGTTCCACACCCAGACGGCCGGCGTGCAGCTCACCGCGCAGCAGCCCGAGGTGAACCTGGTCCGCGTCGCGGTGCAGGCCATGGGTGCCGTGCTGGGCGGCACCCAGTCGCTGCACACCAACGCCTTCGACGAGGCGATCGCGCTGCCCACCGCGAAGGCCGCCCGGCTTGCATTGCGCACCCAGCAGGTGCTCGCGTACGAGACGGACCTGACCGCGACCGTGGACCCGTTCGCCGGCTCCTACCTGGTCGAGGCGATGACCGACGAGATCGAGGACGGGGTGCAGGCCCTGCTCGACCGGGTGGCGGAGTTCGGCGGCGCGGTGGCCGCCATCGAGCAGGGCTTCCAGAAGCAGGAGATCGAGCGGTCGGCCTACCGCATCGCGCAGGAGATCGACGCCGGCGAGCGGGTGGTGGTCGGGCTGAACCGGTTCGGGATCGACGTCGAGGACGACTACGAGCCGATGCGGGTGGACCCGGCCATCGAGGCCGAACAGCGCGAGCGGCTGGCCAAGCTGCGGGCCGATCGGGACGCGGCCGCGGTCATCCGCGCGCTCGACGCGATGCGCCGTGCGGCCGAGCGAACGGACAACGTGCTTTATCCGATGCACGATGCGCTGCGTGCCCGCGCCACGCTCGGCGAGGTTTGCCACGCACTTCGTGAGGTCTGGGGGACTTACCGCCCGCCTGACCTCTTCTGAACGAGCGTTGGACCTCTTCTGAACGGGCGTTGAGAGGCCTCTCCGACGCCCCGGAATCACCCGAACGGCTGCTTGTCGAAACGCCACTCGGTCTCTAACGGGTCCCACCGTCGCGCTCAGTAACCCCACCCGGCTGTCCGAAGGCCCAGGTCAGCCGCCCAATAGCCCGTCCTCGTGGTTCGCTGGAGGTTCGGTAGGGCGCCGGCGACTACGCAGCGGATTGCGTCCATCAGGGTGATAGCGGCGTGGGATAACACCCTGATATCCATTACAGACTGCGCAGCGACGCGCACAGACCGTCAGGGCTACGGCGCCAACACAGGGCGACCACTCCGGCCGGGCGATCGACCACATGCTTCCCCTCGAGAGGGCCTGCCCGATTACGACTCGGCATCGGGCAGGCCCGTCCAATTCCCGGGCAGTTCGCCCGATCTGCGAGCCCGCCCGATCCGGCATACGGTCGGGGTCATGGGTACTCGGGTGGCGTACGTCTCCGGCGGTGGCACCGGCATCGGCAAGGCCATCGCGGCGGCGCTGGCGGACGAGGGCGCGCACGTGGCGCTGTTCGGGCGGCGGGAGCGGGTGCTGGCCGCAACCGCTGAGGAGCTGTCCGCGAAGTACCCCGAGGCCGAGGTGGTCTGGCAGGCCGCCGACCTCACCGACCCGGCGCAGGTGGAGGCCGCGGTGGCCGGCGCCGTCGGCCAACTCGGAGAGTCGGTCGACGTGCTCGTCAACAACGCCGGCGGCAGCGCACCCGGCACCCCCGCCGCGCTGGCCGGCATCGCCGAGGAATGGCGGCAGATCTACGACCGGAACGTGCTCACCGCGGTACTGCTGACCAACGCGGTTCTGCCCCGGCTGCGGCGCCCCGGCGGGCGAATCGTGACGATCAGTTCGATCGCCGGGCTGCGCGGCCCCGGCTCGTACGGGGCGGCCAAAGCGGCGCTGCACGCGTGGAGCCACGGCCTGGCGACCAGCCTCGGGGCCGAGGGCGTCACCGCGAACGTGGTCGCCCCCGGGTTCGTACCCGACACGGAGTTCTGGACCGACCGGCTCTCCGACGAGCTGTACCGGTCCAAGGTGGCCGAGACGCTGGTCGGCCGCGCCGGAACGCCGGCCGACGTGGCCGGCGCGGTGCGCTGGCTGGCGGGCCCGGACTCAGGCTTCGTGACCGGCCAGATCGTCCAGGTGAACGGCGGCGTGCTGCTGGGCCGTGGCTGACCACGATGCCGTCACGCAGCGGATTCTCGCTCGCCACGTAGGGTGAAGGTGCCCGTCACCCCCTACGAGGCCGGAGTTCTGGCAGTTACCTTCGAGTATGTGCGGATCGACTTCGGCTCCTCCCAACGCTCGAGCCTCGGCGTCGAGTGGGAGCTCGAGCTGGTCGACCTGCAGTCCCGGCAGCTCGCCTCCGGCTCCAACGAGATCCTGGCCGAGATCCCGGCGGCGGCCGACCCGGTCACTCCGAAGGCGAAGCACGAACTGTTCCAGTCCTGCGTGGAGATCAACACCGGGGTGTGCGCGACGGTGGCGGAGGCCCGCGAGGACCTGTCCGACACGATCAAGCAGGTGACCCACTCCGCGGCCCGGCTCGGCCTCGGCGTGATGTGCTCGGGCAGCCACCCGTTCACCAACTGGGACACCCAGCAGATCACCGAGAACACCCGCTACGCCATGCTGGTCGAGCGCAACCAGAGGCTGGCCCGGCAGCTCCAGATCTTCGGCGTGCACGTGCACGTGGGGGTCCGCTCCGCTGACAAGGTCATGCCGATCGTGAACGCCCTGACCCAGTACGTCCCGCACTTCCTGGCGCTGTCCGCATCCAGCCCGTACTGGATCGGCCAGGACACCGGGCTGGCGTCGTACCGCAGCAAGATCTTCGAGGCGCTGCCCACGGCGGGGCTGCCGGACCACCTGCCCGGCTGGCGGGACTTCGAGAACTACGTCGAGGGCCTGCTGTCCACCCAGGCGATCCAGTCCACCCGCGAGGGCTGGTGGGACGTGCGGCCGCACCCGCAGTTCGGCACCGTGGAGATCCGCATCTGCGACGGCCTGCCCACGATGGAGGAGGTCTGTGCGGTCGCCGCCCTGGCGCAGAGCCTGGTCGAGCTGCTCGACGTGCAGCTCGACCAGGGCTACCGGCTCCCCGACCCGAGCACCTGGGTGGTCCGCGAGAACAAATGGCGGGCCGTGCGTTACGGCACAGACGCCAGAATCGTTGTCGACAATGTGGGTACGATTCGCCCCGTACGCACGGCGGTGTTGGAGCTGGTCGACGATCTGATGCCGACCGCGCGCCGTCTGCAGTGCGAAGAGGAGTTGTCCATCGTGCCGCGCATTCTCGATGTCGGGGCCAGTTACCAGCGGCAGCGCGCCGTCGCCGCCGCGAACGGGGGGGACCTGAGCACGGTGGTAGACAGCCTTCTGGACGAGATGCGGGGCGGGCTCCCGACGTGAACCTCCAGCCACCGCAGGCGTGGCTGGATTCGTGGATAGCCAAGAACGAAGCCGACCTCATCGCCGTACGACGTCATCTGCACGCGCACCCTGAGACGGGCCGCGCCGAGTACCAGACGACCGCGCTGATCATGGACCGGCTGTCCGCGGCCGGCCTGTCGCCGAAGCCGCTGCCGGCAGGCACCGGGCTGTGGTGCGACGTCGGGGATGGGCCGCGGACCATCGCGCTGCGCGCCGACATCGACGCGCTCACCCTGCCGGACGCCAAGCCGGTGCCGTACCGGTCGACCGTCCCGGGCGCGTGCCACGCCTGCGGCCACGACGCGCACACCGCCATCCTGCTCGGCGTGGCACTCGCGCTGGCGGCCGCGCCGGCCAGGCTGCCCGGCCGGGTACGGTGCATCTTCCAGCCCGCCGAGGAGGTCATTCCGGGCGGCGCACACGACGTGATGGCGGCCGGCGGCCTGGAGGACGTGCAGCGGATCTTCGCCGTGCACTGCGACCCGCACCTGGAGACGGGGCGGCTGGGCCTGCGGGTCGGGTCCATCACCGCGGCCTGCGACCTGGTCGAGGTGCGGGCGTCCGGCCCGGGCGGGCACACCGCCCGGCCGCACCTGACCGTGGACCTGGTGTACGCGCTCGGCCGCATCATCACCGAGGTGCCCGGCCTGCTGGCCCGGGTGGCCGACCCGCGAGCCGCGATGTCGCTGGTGTGGGGCTCGGTCGAGGCCGGACTGGCGCCGAACGCGATCCCGCAGTCGGGCACCCTGCGCGGCACGGTACGGATGCTTGACCGGGCCGTCTGGGACCAGGCCGAGTCGCTGGTACGCCGGCTGGTCGCCCAGGTGGCCGCCCCGACCGGCGCCCGCGTGGTCGTGCACTACCACCGCGGGGTGCCGCCGGTGGTGAACGACGAGCGGTCGGTGGAACTGCTGCGCGAAGGCGTGGTTGCCGCGCTCGGCCCGGAGGCGGTGGGCATCACCGGGCAGAGCCTCGGCGGCGAGGACTTCGGGTGGTACCTCAACCACATTCCCGGCGGCCTCGCCCGGCTCGGCGTGCACTCCGGGGACGGCCCGATGCGGGACCTGCACCGCGGCACGTTCGACATCGACGAGCGCGCCCTGGCGATCGGCGTCCGCACCCTCGTGCACACCGCCTTCGCCGCCCTCCGGGCCTGCTGACAAATCGCCGCCCCGACTTCCCCCGACTTCCCCCGATTTCCTCCGCCCGGGCGGCGGGCGAGGTGGGGCGACGGATACGTTGCTGGTGCGGCTGCTGCGACCTGGTGCGCGGGGGATTGCGGCTGCGACGGTTGGGGTGCCGTCGGTGTGTCGGTTGGGTGGGTGGTTGCGTTTTGAGCTACTGCCGCGCCTACCGCCTCGCTGGCGCTCGGTGGCAGGCTTGCCACCGGGTGAAATGCATGAATGGCGGGTTGTTCCGGTGCCCGGCTTGAGAGGTTGGGTTGGAGTGTCGGTGTCCGGTTGGGTGGTGGTTGTGTT
>WNFV01010503.1_pt1 | contig 10088 bp, 5 predicted proteins | sample 5400101 | NCBI WGS metagenome assembly WNFV01 (sample SAMN13153361, study PRJNA577476) | soil metagenome | isolation source: 115 cm soil or saprolite under grassland replicate 1 | place: USA:California | collected 2016-06-15 | reverse complement strand
CGTGGCACTACCTCGGCGGGCACCGGGCGGCTCGGCGGTATCAGCGGCGCAACGGCAAGCCACCGAAGAACAAGTACGGCGAGTCGCTGTTCCCGATCACCGTCGCCGGCGGTCTGCGCTGGGCGCGGTCCTGCCGGGACGCCGAGCTGGTCGAGGCGCTGCCGCGCTACCACCCGCGCTGGGCGTACGGCGTGCTGGCGCTGCCCGGGATCCGCGAGGTCGCCACCTGGAACCTCGTCGTGGTGCTGCGCCGGACATGAGCACCCAGGCAGGCCGGCTGCCGCGGGCGACATGGCGCCTGCGGCTGGTCGTGTGTTCCGCGCTGCTGGTGGCGGCGGCGTTCCTGCAACGCCCCGGGCTGATCACGGCCGACACCAAACTGGACCTCGCCGTGAACCCGGTCGGGTTCCTGCACCGGGCGCTGCACCTGTGGGACCCGCTCGGTGCCTTCGGGCAGGTCCAGAACCAGTCGTACGGCTACCTGTTCCCGATGGGCCCGTTCTTCGCCGTGGCGCACCTGGCCGGCATGCCAGCCTGGGTCGCGCAACGGCTCTGGCTGTCGGCCCTGCTCGTCACGGCGTTCCTCGGCGTGGTCCGGCTCAGCCGGTTGCTCGGCGTCAGGTCACCGTGGGTCCGGCTGCTGACCGGGCTGGCCTACGCACTGTCGCCGCGGATGATCACGACCCTCGGCCCGATCTCGATCGAGGCGCTGCCGTCGGCGATGGCGCCGTGGGTGCTGATCCCGCTGATCTCCGGCTCGCTGCGCGGATCGGCGGCCCGGGCGGGGGCGCGGTCGGCTGTCGCGGTCGGGTTGATCGGCGGTGTGAACGCGGTCGCGGCGGCCGCCGCGCTGCCGCTCGGAGCGGCCTGGCTGCTGACCAGGACCTACAGCCGGCGGCTCGGCCAGCTGTGGGTGTCGTGGGTCGGGTTCGTCACGCTCGCCACGCTGTGGTGGCTGGTGCCGCTGTTCGTGCTCGGCAAGTTCTCGCCGCCCTTCCTGAACTTCATCGAGAACGCGTCGGTGACGACGTTCCCGACCACCGTCGTCGACTCGCTGCGCGGGGCGTCGCACTGGGTGCCGTACGTGAGTCCCGACTGGTCGGCCGGCGGCCGGCTGCTCACCACCGGCTGGATCGTCCTCGACACCGTACTGCTCGCCGCGCTCGGCCTGGCCGGGATCGCGAGACGGGACAACCCGCACCGGCTGTTCCTGCTCACCGGCCTGTTGAGCGGCCTGCTGCTGGTGACGTTCGGGCATGTGGGAGCCGTGCACGGCTGGTTCGCGGGGACCCAGAACTCGCTGCTCGACGGCGCGCTCTCGCCGCTGCGCAACGTGCACAAGTTCGACCCGGTGATCCGGCTGCCGCTGCTGCTGGGGATGGCGCACCTGCTCGACGTGGCGGCCAGGCGGGCGCGGTCGCCGCAGCTGCCGCGGCGGGTGCCCGCCCGGATCGCGCTGGCGATGGCGGCGCTGATGGTCGCCGGTGTCGGGTCCCCGCTGTGGCTGGGGCGGTTGTCGCCGCCGGCGGCGTTCCCCGCGCTGCCGTCGTACTGGCAGCAGACCGCGGACTGGCTGGCCGGGCACGCCGAGGACGGGCGGGCGCTGTTGCTGCCGGCATCCAAGTTCGGCGAGTACACCTGGGGCCGCTCGCACGATGAGGCACTGCAGCCGCTGGCGAGGTCGCCGTGGGCGGTCCGTGACGGCATCCCGCTCACACCGCCGCAGACGATCGCGATGCTGGACGCCGTCCAGCAGCGGCTGGCCGACGGCCGGGGCTCGGCCGGGCTCGCGCCGTACCTGCGGATGTCGGGGGTGGACTACCTCGTGGTCCGCAACGATCTCGACCTCGGCTGGACCCGCGCGGTCGATCCGGTGCTGGTGCACCAGGCACTCGCGGCGAGTCCGGGCATGCGGCGGGTCGCGGAGTTCGGGCCGCAGACCGGCGGCGACCCGGTGGTGTCGGACACGGCGCAGGTGCGGTTCCTGGCCGACTGGGGCGTGCGGGAGCGCTATCCGGCGATCGAGATCTTCGCGGTGGACGCGCCGACGCTGACGCCACTGCCGGGTTCGGACGCGGTCGGCGGCGACGTGCGCGTCGAGGCCGCGTCGACGTCGGACGTCCCCGTGCTGGAGGGCGGGCCGGCCGCGATCCTCGCCGCCTTCGACGCCGGCGTGGTCAGCGGTCCGGTGCTGCTGTCGGAGGACCAGCCGAAGGACTGGCCGTTCTCGCGGTTCGTGCTGACCGACGCGCGGCGGCGCCAGCAGGCGGCGTTCGGGTCGGTGGACGACAACCGGTCGGCGACGCTCACCCGGGACGAGCCCCGGGGCGCGGTCCGGTCGCGTGACTACACCGAGGACGACCGGCACGAGACGGCGGCCGTCCTCGACGGTGCGCGGGCGATCACCGCGTCGGCGTCCGGGTCCGACGCGGGCGGCCTGCTCGGCACGGACCTGTCCGCGCTGCCGTACGCGGCCTTCGACGGTGACCCCGCGACGGCCTGGCGCCCGCCGGAGGGCATCGACGCGACGGGGCAGTGGGTCGAGATCGCGTTCGACCAGCCGGCCGATACAGGCGACGTCGAGATCACCCTGCCGCGGCGGCCGGACGGCGCGCCGTCGTGGTCGGAGGTGCGCAGGCTGCGCCTCAGCACCGACCGGTCGGCTGTGACCGTGGACGTGCCGGCCGGCGCCCGCACCGTGCACGCTTCGCTCGCCGGCCAGGCGTCCAGGCTCCGCGTGGAGATCGAGGCGGTGGGGCAGCGCGGCGACCGGCCGGGAGTCCCGGGTATCGCCGAGGTGACGGTGCCGGGCGTGCACGTCCGCCGGTGGCTCGAGCTGCCCGCCGCACAGCTGCAGCCGGACACCGTGATGGTCACCCGCGGCCCGGGCGACCGCGACGGCTGCGTGCTGATCGGAGCCTCGCAGCGCTGCGACCCGGAACTCATGCGGGCAGGGGAGGAAGGACCGAGCCTGGACCGGATCATCGACCTGCCGGACAGCGGCCGGTACGACGCCCGGCTGACGGCGCGCTCCAGGCCGGGCGCGGCGCTGGAGCACCTGTTGTGGGGATCGGCACGGATCAAGGTCGCGGCGTCGTCCCGCTCGCTGGCGACCGCGAAGGCCGCGCCGATGACGGCGCTGGACGGCGACCCGGGCACCGGCTGGGTGGCCGGCCGCTACGACCCGAGGCCGCGGCTGACGGTGACCTTCGACCGCGTCGTGAGCGTCGACTCGATGGAGCTACGGGTGTACTCCGGCCTCGCGGCGGCCCGTCCCGGCACCGTCCGCGTGCGAGCGGCCGGTGGCACGCGCGCCGTGACGTTGGATGCCCGGGGCAACGGACACTTCCGCCGGCTGACCGGGAGGGTCTTCACGCTCGACCTCTCGCCGCGGGCGCCCGGGGTGTCGATGAGCACCCGCGACGGCAGCTCGGCCCGGCTCCCGGTCGGCGTGAGCGAGCTGCGGCTGTCGTCGGGATCGACGGTGATGACTCCGCCCGAGCCGGTGCGTGACCAGCGGGTGCTGGTGCCGTGTGAGGCAGGGCCGGTCCTCGACCTGAACGGCACGGTGGTCCGCACCAGCGCGAAGGTGTCCCGCCGGGACCTGTTCCTGGGCCGCCCGGTCCCGCTCGAGCTGTGCGCCCAGGACGTCCGGTTGGACCGCGGCGTCAACAAGGTCCGGCTGGACGCGAGCAGGGCGCTCGAACTGACCTCGGCGGTGTTCGACAGCACCGCGGCAACGGACGAGCCGGTCACCTCGGAGCCGCCGGATGCGGTGAAGGTGGCCGTGCCACCGGGGCGCTGGGGGTCCGTCAGCCGGACAGTCGCGGTCGACGCCAATGAGCGGCTCAGCCTCCTCACGGTCGGCGAGAACAGCAACCCGGGCTGGCAGGCACGGTCCGGGTCGCGCCGGCTGGAGCCCGTGGTCGTGAACGGCTGGCAGCAGGGCTGGATCCTGCCGATCGGCGGTCCGGCGTCGGTGCGGCTGAGGTACGCGCCGGACGCGTCGTACCGCACTGCCATGCCGATCGGCCTGGTCGCGTTCCTGCTCGTTCTGCTGGTCGCGTTCTGGCCGCGGGCGGCGGTGTTCGTCCTGCCGCACGGCCACGTCGACCTGCCGACGCGGACCGCACGGCCGCACCCATTGGTCACAGCCGTCGCCGGCGTGGTCGCGCTGGGGTTCATCGGCGGGTGGCCGGGTGCCGCGATCGGCACAGCGCTCGCGGTGGCCGCCGCGGCGGCGCGGCGGCGACTGGGCGGCTGGCGGGTCGAGCGTGGCCTCACGGCGCTGATCCTGGCCGCCCTCGCGACCGCGGGTGTGGTCTACGGGCTGCGCCCGTGGGGCAGCGGCGCGCTCGCCGAGTTCGCGGGGGCGCTGCGCTGGCCTCAGCTGGCGGCGCTGGTCTCGCTCGGCGCGACGGTCGCGGCGCTCGCCGCGGAACCCGCCGCGCGGCCGATCCGCCAGGTCCTCGGCGGGTTGCGGAACCGCCTCAGGGGCGACTCGAGCCAGCGGTAGACGGCCGCCGAGAGCGCGAGCGTGCCAAGGACGGTGAGCAGCCAGACGGTGCCGAACCGGCCGTGGAACGGGCCGGTGTCCAGTCCGGAGTAGACGAGCTCGATGACGATCAGGTGGATGCAGAACATCGCGTACGACAGCTCGCCGAAGTAGTTCGCCGTCCGGTGGCTCAGCACGCGCCGGATCGTTCCGCCGGACCCGCCCAGCACCAGTGGCAGCACGAGGCAGGTGGCCGCGGCGGCGTACAGCAGGTTCTTCGTCACGGCGGCGCCCGCACTGGGGAAGTCCAGCAGCCGGGGTCCCGCGACCGGTGTCGAGGCGACGATGAACAGTGCCGCCGCTCCCAGCCACCAGGTCCCGGTCTCGCGGGCGAGCCGGTCGAGTCGCACGGCCGGTGGCCAGCGCCGGGTCTCGCAGGCGACGCTGAGCACGGCCAGCGCCAGGCCCGCACCGAACCAGGACAGGTAGGCGGGCAGCCAGGCGTTCAGCATCGCCGCCGTGGACTGGTCCGCGAGCCGGATCGCCACCAGCCAGGCCGGTGCCACCAGGATCATCGCGCCGGCCGCGGCGAGCAGCCGGCGCGGGTACCACCCGCCACCGCAGAGGCGGTGGGTGATCAGGCGCGCCAGGCCTGGCAGCACGAGGTAGAACGACACCTCGACGCACAGGCTCCACATCTGGGTGAGCGCCGGGACGCGCGCGAGGTCGTGCCGGTAGATCTGGGTGAGCGTCAGTTGCCGCAGCCAGGTCCCGGCCGGCAGCGCCGAGTTGCCCTGGACCAGGACGAACGCCGCGACGACGGCGAGCCAGTAGGTGGGCAGGATGCGCAGGGCGCGCCGCCACAGATAGACACCGGTCGCGGGACGGGCGGTGCCGGTGGCGGCCGTGAGCACGTACGGCCTCGCCAGCAGGAAGCCGGACAGCACGAAGAACAGCGCGACACCGAAGTCGAGCCGCGACAGCACGGCACCGGTCGCTCCGCCGCGGACCGTCGTACCGGTCTGGAAGCCGACGTGCGTCGTGATCACCGCGGTGGCCGCGAGCGCGCGCAGCCCGTTGAGGCAGGCGAACCGCCGGTCCATCGCCACGCTCGCCGTCATCCGAGTCCCACCACCGGGGGACCGACCTGGACGTCGTCGCCGATGCAGAGCTGGACAGTGCGCTTGAGGCCGGTGAGCTCGAGCGTGGTCGGCGTGCCGTGGGCGGGGACGAACAGGGCGTGCAGCCCCTTGTCGAGACGCGCGTCGACGGAGACGTCGCCGATCCGGACGCGCACCGGGGTGTCGCCGCTGGCGATGTACCCGATCCGCAGCCAGTAGTTGCCCGGGTCGAACACCTCGCCGGTCAGGCCGATCCGGACCTCGCCGGTGATGCCGCAGCCGCTGCCGGTCCGGGTGCCGCGTACCTGCGCGGCCACCACTGCGGGCCGCAGGTGACCGGTCTCGTCGAACACCATCAGCCGGTCGGTGACCCGCCGGTCGAACCGGATACCCGCCGGGGCGAGCATGTTCGACGCCAGGTTCCACGGCGTCGACACCTTCCAGACGATCGTCTCCGGCAGTTCGCCGTCACCGATCACCTGGTCGCCGCCGTACCGGTCCACATCGCTGCGCGCGTGCGCGAAGTAGGCCTTCGCCGCGTTCTGCGTCTGCCAGCGGTGCGCGTAGACCGCCGAGTTCCACAGGCAGCTCGCGACCAGGGCCAGCACGGCCGCCGCGAACACCGCGGCGCGCGCCGGCGACGGACGGACGCCGCGCTCCGCCGGGTCGGAGGGTGCGCTCGACTCCACCGCGCCGGGGACGGCGCAGAACGCCAGCCCCAGCACGAGGACCGTCACCATCACGCCGTCGGTGACGTACCGGTAGACCAGGCCGATGAGCGGTCCCACCGCCCCGGCACGGTTCTGCGTGACGAGAGCGACCATCGCGGCCAGGTAGCAGGCCCAGAACACCCACGCGCGGCCCGCACGGACCCGCTGGGTCAGGCTCGCGCCGATCGTCACGCCGGTGACGAGCACGGCCGCGGCCCACAGCCAGCCGGGCGGCGCCGACAGCGAGTCCGGACCGAGCGGGGTCCAGGTCCACGGACCACCCAGCAGGCCGGGGAGCAGGGTCTTGCCGATCATGTTCAGCCCGACGTCGAGGACCGGCACGTCCCCCTTCGCGACCGCGGGGCGCGGGTCGGCCGTCGCGACGTACAACCCGGCGAACCCTGCGCCGACGACGCCGTACAGCGCGACCGCGCGCCAGTACCGGGCGAGGACGCTGCGGACGCGGGCGAGCGGTGAGCCGGAGGCGAAGTAGCCGAGCGTCAGGAAGGCGTAGACCCCGAGCAGCAGGATCGTCTTCTCGTAGAAGACCAGCCCGAACAGCAACCACGCGGCGGCCGCCAGGGCGTGGCGGAGCCGCCGGGTCCGCAGGTACGTGACGTGGGCCGTGATGCCGAAGAAGAACGCCACCTGGAACGGCAGCTGGTTGATCGCGGCGGCCCACCACAGGAACGCGGCGATCGTCACCGGCGAGAACAGGTAGACGGTCAGCCAGACGAGGTTCAGCGGCCGCTCGCCGAACAGCGCCCGCAGCATCCGCCAGCAGCCGAAGCTCGCCACGGCCTGTGCCAGCAGCATGAGGGTCGCGGCGACCGGCCAGCTCAGCGGGGCCAGCCGGGTGAGCAGCCAGGTGGCGAGGAGCGCCCCGGGCATCCGGTGCCCGCCGTAGTCGTCCATCAGGAACGACCAGGACAGCGGCAGCTTGTACGACCGGCCCGCGAAGACGAAGTCGTCGAAGTAGAACCAGCTCCCGTAGACGACCCAGGCCCGGAACGCGAGCTGCGCGACGATGAGGCACACCGCCACGCGCAGCAGGCTCGGCGGCGTCGCGCGATGTACCGCGGGGACGTTGGGGGTCTCGGTGTGCATCTCAGCCATGGCGCGGGATGCGGATGATCGGTGGCGCGACGTGACCGACGCGGTCCGGCGAGGTGCGTCGGATGGGGATGAACATCGGGTGGCTCTCCGGCGGTGGGTGGCGGATCCGGTCCGCCGCGGGTCTGCCCGATGGTAAGCGCACGCCGCGGTTGCTGGGAACCACTCGCAACTGACCGGTAACCGCGACCGAACCGCTACGGAACTGTGTAGTCGGGCATCCTGGTCACGTGCCCTACTTCCTGGTAGCGTCCGGCCAATCGGTCGTCATGACCGGGAAGCCGAGGCCGCGCACCCGCCGCACCGCGCCGCGGTTGTGACGGCGTGCGGCGACCCGGAGGGGTGTTGTGGGAAACCGTGCCCGCGCCGTGCTGCTCGCCGGCGGAGCGTTTCTCGTGGGGGTTGCCGCGCTGTCCAGGTTCTACGCCTATCCAACCCTTGCGGTAGCGCCGTCGGACCAGGTGACGGAGGCGATCGCCGAGGCGCCGCAGGCGACGATCTTCGACGTCAGGACGCTGAAGCAGATCACCACGGACCTCGAGGGCGTGCGGGACGTCAAGGCCGACCCGAAGCTGTCGGAGCAGGCCAGCAAGGACCTCGACCGCAAGGTCGTCGTGTACGACGTGGCCGTCATCGTCGACAAACCCGGCTACGTCCTCCCGAGCGACGCCAAGGACACCGAACACTGGCCGCGCTCGTTCTCGCTGTCCCGGATGGTGCTCGACGCGCACACCGGTGAGGCCGTGTCCTGGAAGCCGAAGAACCCGGCGGACGGCGAGTACCTGTCCACCAAGCTCGAGGCCACTGACGACGAGCGCGACTACGCCGACGACAAGCCGTCCGGGGAGGGCCGCCCGAACTTCGAGGGTCACAAGGGCCTGGTGCTGAAGTTCCCGTTCAACACCCAGAAGAAGACCTACGACTTCTGGGAGATCAACACCCGGCGCGCGTGGCCGATCAAGTTCGAGAAGGAGGAGAAGATCCTCGGCCTGACGACGTACAAGTTCGTCCAGGAGGTCCCGACCACCGACATCTCGGTCATCGAGGGTGTGCCGAAGTCCGCGCTGGGCATCGCCGGCGAGGGTTCGGTGGACGTCACCCGCGACTACGCCAGCACCCGGACGATCTGGGCCGAGCCGGTCACCGGCGCGGTCATCAAGGCCGTCGACAAGCAGTACTCCACCTTGAAGTACGAGGGGGACACCAAGGCGGTCGCGACCGACGCGACGTTCACCTACACCGACGAGACGGTGAAGAAGAACGTCGACGGCGTAAAGCGCGCGGACACCGGCAAGATCGACGGCGGCTACAAGAAGATCGCCCTCGAGCTGACGCTGATCAAGACCGTCGTCCCACTCATCGCCCTGATCCTCGGCATCCTCCTGATCGCCCTCGCCGCCTTCCTCCAGGCCCGCCCCTCCTCCCGCCGCGCAGCGCAGCGCTAACCCTCCTCCCGCTCATCGGGCCCTTGTGACCCGGCGTGTCGCCGTTCATCGGTCCCTTCTGACCACGAGCGGCGCCGCCGGGTCGCTGCGCTTTCACCTGCGCCGTCAGGGCCGGTGCGCGACCCAGATCGCCGTACCGGGGACGAGCCGGCCGCGCACCGGGCCCCAGCCGCCCCAGACCCGGTCGTGCCCGGCCGGCCACTCCGGCTCCAGCAGGTCGTCGACCATGAACCCGGCCCCGGTCAGCGCCCGCACCCAGTCGCCGATCGTCCGGTGGTGCTCCACGTAGACGGGCGTCCCGTGCCGGTCCACTTCGACGTACGGCGTCCGGTCGAAGTACGACGAGGTGATCCGCAGCCCGTGCTCGGTCGGGTCGTCCGGCATCGCCCAGCGCACCGGGTGCGTCACCGAGAACACCAGCCGCCCGCCCGGCCGCAGCACCCGCGCCACCTCGCCCAGCGCCCGGTCCGCGTCGGCCACGAACGGCAGCCCGCCGAACGCCGAGCACGCGATGTCGAACGTCCCGTCCGCGAACGGGATCGCCTCCGCGTCCGCCGCGACCGTCCGCACGTTGGTTCCGGTACGACGATCCAGCTCGCGTCCCAGCCGCAGCTGGCCGACCGCGATATCGAACCCGACGACGTCCGCGCCCTGCTCGGCAAGCCACCGCGAGCACTGCGCCGCCCCGCACCCGATCTCCAGCACCCGCTTGCCCCGCACCGGCCCGAGCAGCCCCGCGTCCGCCTCGTCGACCCCCTCCGGGCACCACACGAACCGGTCGTCCCCGAGAAACTCCCCGTGCTCCGCGTGATACTCACCCGCGTTCGCGTCCCACCAGCCCCGGCTGGCCCGTGACGTCTGCTCCGCTGTCAGCTCCACCCGCTGACTCACCACCGACTCGTGCTTCACGCCGGTCAGGCTATGCCGCGGGCATGTCGATCCCGACCCGGACCTTGCGTCGTCGTCATGGAGGAGAGACGACATGTGAGACTTGGTGCCGAGCGCCGAGGAGGTGAACGCGGCTGACGGCCGAACAGATCGAGCACGGCGATCCGTTGCTGACGCATGGCGGCGCCTGGACGGATCCAGGTTGTGCCGCGAACTCGAGCGGCAGCTGTCCGACGAGGTCGTCGCCGTGCCTGGGGCCAACGTCAGGCTTCGCGTCGGTCGGCTGCTCATCCCGGACCTCGTGGTCACCACCGAT
>WNFV01014485.1_pt1 | contig 10091 bp, 7 predicted proteins | sample 5400101 | NCBI WGS metagenome assembly WNFV01 (sample SAMN13153361, study PRJNA577476) | soil metagenome | isolation source: 115 cm soil or saprolite under grassland replicate 1 | place: USA:California | collected 2016-06-15 | reverse complement strand
TCTCAGGAACTACTTGGCGACCGACGGCCACCGGGCCGCTGTCCGCTCCTTCGCGGAGCAAGCCATGAAGCAATACGCGGTCGCCTTGGACAAGCTCAAGGACCTCTAGGTCGTTGCACTACCTGACTCTCGAGGATGTCGCCGAGATCAACGAGAGGTTCGTGGGGCCTGACGGACTGGCCGACATCGGGCTTCTCGAATCGGCGGTCCTCAGGCCCCAGACCTCTGCCTTCGGTCTGGATGCCTACGGGACGATTCACGAGAAGGCGGGCGCACTCTTCCATTCACTCGTTCGGAACCATCCCTTTGTGGATGGCAACAAGCGGACCGCCGTCGTTGCGGTTTTCGCGTTCTACGCTCTGAATGGCTTCCGCCTATCAGCGGACGACGGCGACATGGTCGCGCTCGCGCTGGATACTGCCCAAGGACTCATCGACGCACCGACAATCGCGAAGCGTCTTGAGAGTTGGGTGGTTCCAGCAGAGCTTCCAGACCTCTAGGCCTTCGAGTGTCGCCAAGGATGGATTCCTCAGACGCAATCCCTTGTGGTACGAGGCCCTTGTAGTACAAGGCCCTTGTAGTGTCGCAGTGTCTTAGCGGGACCTTCTCGGCAGCGGCGAGTCGGCGGCGCCCCTCTGCAGCCAGGGGAGGGCGGGCGGCAGATAGTGCCCGTCGGGGTAGCGGTCCGACGACCAGGGCGCCGGCGGGGCCATGGTCAGCCGGGCCACCCCGATCAACGCGGCGTCGTAATTGACCCGCCACCCGGCGAAGTCCCGCCAGCACTGGTCGCGGTCGGGCTTCATCGGCACGCCGCCCGCGGCCAGCCGGTCGTAGGCGGCATCGAACTCGCTCCGCTCGATGGAGATGGGATCGGTCGGTGCCGGGTCGTCGGGGACCGGGATCCAGAAGAACGCCGCGATGTGCCGCAGACAGAGATAGCCGGCGCGGATCATGAACTCGGGTTCGGGTGTTCGAGGGACGTCCACGCTCGAGACGTAGAGCGACGCGGCGTCCAGGATGGCCCCGGCCGAAGTCACCCACGACTCGTCCGGGTGGCCCGAGCGGAAGAAGACCAGAGGCGGGAACGATGTGTGGGTCTCGTCGACCTCCACGAACCAGTTCTCCCACTCCGGCCACAGGGTCTTCAGGATCTCCATCCGGCCGACGGTCCATGCCAGCTGGATCACGTAGATGCCCGACGGGGGCCGTCCCGCGCGAACTTCGACCTTGGAGACCCCGGCTTCCCTCCGAGAGAACGCGCCGTACAGGCTGGGCAGGTACGCGATGAACAGGGCCAGCAGGCCGAGGCCGATGGCCGCCTCGGTGAACATCAGCCCGATGGTGGCCAGGTTGCCGCCTCGGGCGAACCCCAGCGTGAGCAGGGCCGAGCCGGACTCGGTGAACGCGAACGAGAGCGGCCCGTTCCCAAGGGCCCAGTACATCGCGGTGTAGCCGATGAGCACGAGGACGAGCCAGAGGGTGAACATCGAGAGGAGCGCGACCGGCGCGTAGAAGGCCATCACCGCGTCGCGGCGGACGAAGTCGTGGCGATGGTTGGCGAACAGCCAGAACACTCGGCGGACCATCACGAACACGAAGCGCGCCAGGTACAGCTGGAGGGCCCGGGGAACCAGGAACAATCGAATGGCCGCCCTGATCGTGTAGAGGACGAGTGCGAATCCCACCACGAACGCGACGACTTTCAGGACCTCCACGACCGCGCGAGCTTACCCCGCGCGTGCAGACCTAGCGCTGGATCTGGATCTGCCCGCCCACGTCGCCGGACGCTCGGTAAAAGATCGGTCCCGTCTCAACGAACGTGCTGCAGGCACACACCTCCAACAGCAGGCGGTCCGTTGAGCCGTCCGCGGCGCCATCCCGGATGGTTACCCGGTGAGCTTGGAGTCAGTTCCTGCGATTGGCCGACGGGAAGCTTGCACGCGAAGTGCTCGTCGAGCCGAAAGGAGGCCGATCGGAGGTACCGGCAGGAAGTCGACAGCAGGAGGAGGCAGAGCAATGACAGCCCGTACCCCCCCGATCCCTGCAGCATCAACGTTCTTCTACGGCCCGCCCGATCGCCGGCGACGCAGAGCCGGCAGGCGCCAAGCTCCACACCCTTTCCCCCAGCCCGAGCGACGACCCCAACCAGAACCGCGGAAAGCATCTGCTGTACGGGAAACGTCGTACGCAAGCCCCGTGGAAGTCGGGATACCCAGCAAGGAGCCCGCCTCCTACCGTGGTCATGTGACACGGGACATGCGTGCCACAGTAGAGGCGAGCCGGACAGGCCGCCCTCCTCGAGAGGGGGCTAGGAACATGAAGGGAACCTCCCGGACATTCCTCATCGTGCTGGCCATGGCAACGATCCTGGCCACGATGACCACCGGCGCAGCTATGGCCGCCAAAGGCGGAAATGGCCACACGAGCCGGACAGGCAGCGGCACCTTCACGCTCGTCATGGTCAACGACGCGAATGGCAACACGCAGCCGGACTACGGGGACTCGGTCACGTTCAGTGTGTCGACGACCGTGGACGAGCCCCATGTCGGCCTCAAGTGCTACCAGAGTGGTGCTTTGGTGTATTCGGCCGCTTCTGGCTTCTACTCGGGTTACCCCTGGCCTTGGACCCAGATCATGACGCTCTCGTCGGCCTCCTGGACCGGTGGGCCGGCCGACTGCACCGCCACGCTTTATTACTTCAGCGGCGCGAAGGTCGTTACGCTCGCAACGCTGGATTTTCAAGCGAACGCGTGACCCTGCCACGCTCCTTCACGTCGCGCAACGCCGGCGAAGCGGTCTGAAGGGTGAAGAGAGAGGCCCCGGCATTCGCCGGGGCCTCTCTCGTTGCTCGAGCCGCTCCCTCCTATGAGCCGATGTCGTTGTTGATGGTCAGATCGGATCTCTCGCAATGGCTGGTCGAGCCGATGTTGTTCGTCGTGTCGTCGGGCACGAACGTGGCCCGCCACGAGACCGTCTGACTCGAGGTGTAGACGCTCGTGTTGTTCGTGGTGTACGGAACGGTGGAGTCCGTGAACGTCGCCACCTCGGTTCCGCTGCAGGTACCGTTCTCGTACAGCTTGAACGTCACCGTGCCACTCACGGAAGGGGTGACGGAGGCGCTGTCGTTCGGCAGCCAGTTTTGAGCAGTCGTGATGGCGGTCGGCTGCCTCACGAGGAAGCACTCGTTGGTGCCGTCATCCCGGTATGGCCCGTCCGTGTAGTTCGAATCGCCCGGCCACGATGCCGCGAAGCAATACGTGCCGGCCGCGGTCGGGGTGAAGGCGGCCGAGGTGACCGTGTAGTCGTTGCCGGTCTTCACCGCCCCAGACAGATCCTTCGTGTCGAACGCTGTCCCAGTCACGTCGCAGCTGGTCACACCAGGGCCGCAGACGAAGAACGACACGATGCCGGTGGGTGCCGGCGGGGTCCCCGGGCCGGTGACGCTGACGATCGCGTCGTCGGTGACTGACTGACCGAGGTTGATCGTCGTGGCGGATACCTGCGTTTTCAGCGAGGCCCCGCAGCCACCGAAGGTGCTTAGGACGAAGTCCTTCAGCGTCGCCGTCGTGGATGTCGAGGAGCGGGACTCGTCGAGCGTGCTGGCGAAGCACAAGCTCGCGAGCCCCAGGGTGGACAGGTTGAGCCCTGCCTCGTAGAACTCCCCGTTCAGGGCCCCGTTGGAGGGCGTTCCGCTCTTGTCGGTGAACGACCACGGCATCGTGATCGTGCTCGAGTTGACGAGCCCGCAGAAGCCGTCTCCCGCACCGACCGTGGCGCAGTTCGCGGCGGCCGAGGTCTCCAGCTGATGCAGGTTCGCGTCGGCGCAGTAGGAGAACGGCTTGTTCGTCGCCGTACACGCGGTGTCCCACTTGTAGACGGTGATCGTCGATGTCCCGCCGCCGTTGCTGAAGTCGCTGACGACCAGGACGTCGCCGTTCAGGTGGAAGCCGCTGGCGCACGAGCCCTCGCAGCCGAATCCGGTGCCGCCCCCGATCTTGCTGCCATTGAGGGTGATCTTGTTCTGGAAGAACCACACCCCCTGCTGCGCGTCGCCGCTGTTGTCAAACCGGTCCGAGCCGAAGTAGAGGAGCTCGCACGTCGGGGCCCCTCCGCTCGGACACGTCGCACTGGGCGTCAGCGAGTACCGGGCGGCGAAGCCGTGCTCCAGGTTGTCCTTGTCCGGCAACCCACCGGACAAGTCCTTCCACGCCCACGCGCTTACGTCCTGGGGGTCCTTCGAGCCCCCGCCGGTGAAGAAGCTCGAGTTCGGAGAGGGCTCGGCCGACCATGCGACCGCGGTCGCGCCGGTGGTGTTCGATGACGTGCCACAGTCCGTGCCGGTGACTTCGTGGCACACCCTGTCCCAGTCATCGACCCCCGTGGATGGGATCGGCGTCGTCCCCGATGATGCGTCCCCGTCGAGCTGGAACGCTCCGGTGTCGTGGACGGCTTGAGCAGGCAGCGCGGCGAAAGCCGCCAGCAGCACGGCCGATGAGAACATGGCCGCAAGCTGGTAGCTGCGCCGTCGCCTCGTTCCTTTACTGCCGAGGATCCTTACCATACGTGAGCCTCCTGATCGTGGACTTCGATCGAATCGGGGTGTTGCCGGAGGTCCGAAGATCCGGGCGTCGAGCGCCGCGAGACGGGTCTCGAGGCCTCGACGATCGGATCGACTGCTCCTTCTTCGCATATCCCAAGCCTCCTCGAACTGGGGGATCGTTCCGGGAGGGTTTCCCTGCGGGGCCTACCGAATCCCCGCTATCCCGGGTTGGAACGGTCAGTCGACCTTAGGCGTCACCCCCCACAGAAGCTCCTGAGCACGGTACTTGGGCCATTCGTGCGGCGAGCCGGGGGGTCATGCACATCGGCGTCCAAAACATTGACGCCCAAGCCCCCCAGCCCCCTCCCCGTCCGGCCACAGGCAGCGACCTTTCGGGCTACAGAAACTGCCCGATGGATGCATTCTTCTGCCCGCCTCCATGAGGGCGCATCCCCAAATTGGGGCAAGAGCGGTGGAAAACATGGGGAATCGTGCCTGGGGCCGGCTAATCCGTTTCGCTGCCGGTAGACCCCCCGTCGGATCTGAGGATCAGGGAGACGGCCTCCACGCGGGAGTGGAGTCCCAGCTTGGCCAGGAGGCTCTTCACGTGGCTCCTGACGGTCGCGCTCCTGATCCCGAGGAGGGAGGCGATCTTGGCCGTGGAGTGCCCGTCGGTGATCGCCTCGAGGACCTCGATCTCGCGCGGAGTGAGCAGGATGAGCCGGTTGATCACCTCCGGCTCGTCGCCTGATCCTGGGTCCTCCCGGCCGTTCCCTTGGGCCTGCCGACCGAGATCCGAGGCCATCTGCTGGATCTTCCGGACCAGCGCCTGGCGTGCCTGCTCGTCGAGCTCTCCCCACCGGACGGCCACCCATGACGCGAGGGTCAGGAGATCGTTCAATGCCGATGGCGTGACGTCCGTCCTCTCCACAGCGAGCAGATCGCTGAGCTCGAGGCTCACGTGCACCGCCATAGGGTCACATTCGTGCAACCCGTCCACGAGGTGCAGTGATAGCCGGCACCGGTGTCGCGTGATCCGCGACACGGATGCGGTGTGACGTTGGTCAGGGTTAGGGCGGGTGGGGAAGCCGTTGCCTCCCGCATCATCCTTCTTTCCTAAGCCAAACGGCCGAGGAGGTCTATAGGCCGAAAGGCGGAACCGGAGGTCGTCGGGGTGATCTGGTGGCGTGTGCGCAAGCCTCCGGCCGCCTATCTGGCGTTCGCGTCTGCTCGGTGGTGGCTGTCCGTGCCCGGTCGTGGCCGACAGGGCCCCAGGTGCGCCGTCCGACCCCGGTGGCGCTGCGGCCCCTCGAGACTCGGACGTGACGGCGGTTCAGGCGGGGCCTAGGGAGCTCGGGCGCAGTCCTTACGACAGCGACACGAGGCCCAGCGTTCCGTCCCGCTTGGCTTTGACGACCTGCGAGACCCATCCCGGTAGCCGGCGAGTAAACGCCGCGCAGAGCGCGGCTTTTGCGGACCTTTGGTTGGGTTGGCTTCCTGACGCGCGTCGACTTCTATGGGTCCAGTCGTTGCCATCTGGAAGGTGGCGCATCCGCGCCCATCCGGTTATGGAGACCGTCCGTCCGCCGAATCCGCTGCGATTCGAAACGCGGCCGCGATGAACGAGAGGCTCTCCTTCGGGATGACTGCCTTCTTCCTGAGCCGGTGGATCTTCGCCGTCTCTGTGAGCTTGTCCAGCGCAACCCTGATATAGGTCGGTGCGAAACTTTCAAGGTTCTGCCCGGTTGTCTGCACATTCGAGAGGAACGAGAGGGGCACGGTCACCGTTTCCTGGCCCTCCGTCTCCGGGAGTATCAGCGCATAGATCCGATCCGCCTCTATCCTGGCGATCGTGGCGATGTTCAAACCCAAGCTCACCGACTGATCCCTCCTTTCTCAAGCACCTTAGGGTTCCGACGGGTCATCTCCGCAGACTTCTATCACTCTCGGCGTGGTGCCTGAACAACCTAAGAAGACTCTCCTCGGCTCGTTGCCTGTGGCATCGGCGGTGGCCCGAGATCGAGCCTCCAGTTGGGGGAGCCAGAAATCACCCGGGCGACTGCGTGCACCAGGCCCGGGTTCAACGATGTACAGGAGATAAACAGGACAGGTGCCCACTGGGCCACGAGCGGGAGGAAGTCTCGGATGGATGACTTCGAGGGCACTGGCGCTGGCCAGGCGGCGGGTGGGTCGAACGCAGAGCTTGATGGTTGGGGGGGGCTTGCGGCGACGCTGAAGCCACCCCAGGCGGAGGAGGCCTCCCTGCGAGGGGGCGGGTCTCCCCCGAAAGGGGAGCCGAGCCCCATGCCGCTGCCGGAGGCCGCTGGGCTCGCCGCGGTCCCTGTCGATCCGGGCACTCTGGCCACGCTGGTCGGCGAGGAGGTTGCCTCCGTGCTGAAGGCGGCGCAGGTGGCTGCCGCTGAGATCCGATCGAAGGCGGAGGACGTGGCGGCGGACGCTCAACGGCGGATCTCCGAGATGCAGATCGCCCTTGCCCAGATGTCGGCGGAGATGACCGATCTGATGACGAGGACCGCAGAGCGAATGCCCTTCGTTCCCGGACCGGATCGAACAGCGCGCAACGCTAGGCCGGTGGATGAGGGCATCGTGATCGAGCACCGATCCGGCAACGGGACCCACGCATCAAACTCGAATCCCGATGTGGGCGAAAGACCCGGTGACTACCAGCGGTGGCTTCAGCGGATGAGCGAGCTCAGCTCCCAGGAGCCCGGAAAGTAGGTTCAGGCCCCCTTGGGGGTCGTCCAGGTTGGCTCGGACCGCGGGCCCCCGGGGCTCGGGGGCCGTGTGACAGGCGTCCGGCGGCGGGCCCCCCGCGCCGCAGGCCTCGCCCGGCCCCCGACTTACATGGCCGCGCGCCGCGGAAGGCGGTGCGCGGCCGATCGACATCGGCCTGACGGGCGAACACGATCGAAATGAGGCCGGCGGGCCGATGACAGTACCCAATCGGGCACAGGTACTCGAAGGACGCTGCCGAGGAGGGTCTCGTCCCTCCCTCCGGCAGAGCCCTCTAATTAGATGGTGACCGTCTCGTCCGCGTCCTGGGCGGCCTGGCCGGGTGCTTCCTGGTCTCCCGTGGCCATTTCCGGCAGGAACACGCGGAACGAGACACCACCACCTTCACGCTCCTCGATCCAGGCCCTGCCGGCGTGAACCTCGGCAAGCCGTTGCAGCACGATCAAGCTGGTCGGCACGCGACCCCGGCCTGCGCCGCGCCTCTGCTCGTCCGGTGAGGACGAGAGGGCCTTTCGCAGGCCCTCGGGAACTTCGGACCCGGTGTCGTCGACGGCGATGATTGCACCTTCGGGATCGCTCGAAACGGTTATCCACACGGGATTGCCCGGGGACGTCCGCTCGCTCGCGTTGGTCAACAGGGTCTCGACCATCTGCTCGGTCATCGTCGGATCGACCGCGACCACCACCTTCTCCGCTTGCACGTGCACGTTCCGGCCCGCTATATCCGGCGATTCCTCGACCACCCGGCGCACCAGCGCCTGCAGGTCGGTCCGGCGGCGATACGCCCTCAGGGATCCGTCGGCGAGCCTGTCGAGCTCCAGGAGCACGGCGACCATGCGATCGAGCTTGCGGGCATTCGTCGTGAGCTGTCGCACCATCTCCTGGCCGTCACGGGAATCGGGATCGCTGTGCCGAAGCGCGAGGCTGACCCCCAGGATCGACGTGAGCGGCCGGCGCACCTCCGTCGCCACGGCGTCTTGGAGCGCGCTTCGCTCCTTGTCTGTAACGGCGCCAACCGGTAGCTCGGTCTTGGCCACCGCGATCCGCACCTTGAGCTCTTTGATCTGCCCTTCCATGACCCCGACCCGCTCGCTTGCGGTTTGGAACCGCTCCTCGCTCAGGCGCGCTCGTTCCTCCGCACCGACCAACTCGCCTCGGGCCTGTTGGAGCTGCTCGAGGAGCTCAGCGTTCTTCGCGGCGGTCTGGGCCGACTGATCCTCCACCGCTCGAGTGCGCACCTCGGACTGCTTCACCTTGGTCTCTGCGACCAGCCCCCCAGAGGTGGCCCGGTTGGCCTCGTCCTCCGCCGCATGCATGCGCTTGGTGGCGTCCTTGGCCTTGTCCTCCGCGGCCCGCATCCGGAGATCGGCCTGCTGCGCCTGCGCCTGTACTTCCATGAGACGTGCGGAGGCCTGGCTGGCCTGCTCCTCTGCCGCCTGTGCGCGCTGCGCGAGCTGTGCTCCTTCCTCCTCCGCGGCCTGTGCACGGACCTCTGTTTGTTTCGCCTGGGTCTCGGCGGCGAGTATCCGGGCAGCGGCCTCTCTCGCCTCCTCCTCCCAGGCCTCCTGGCGCTGGTTGAGTTGGACGACCTCTTCCTCTGATGCCTGGAGCCGAGGGGTGAGCTGGGAGACCTGGTCCTCTGAGGCCTGGAGGCGCTCGGTGAGCTGTCCGATCTGGTCCTCGGCGGCTTGGGCTCGTCCGTCGGCCTTCCTTGCCTGGTCCTCAGCGACCTGAATGAGTTGGTTGGCCTGCACGGCTTGCTCGTCATTCGCCTGGGTGAGCTGGTTGATCTCTTCCTCCGCGGCCTGGAGCCGCTGGGTGAGCTGTCCGATCTGCTCCTCGGCGGCCTGGGCCCGCCCGTCGGCCTTTCTGGCCTGGTCGTCCGCGACCTGGATCAGCTGGTTGGCCTGCAGGGCCTGTTCGTCGGCGGACTGGGTGAGTTGGGTGACCTCTTCCTCCGCGGCCCGGAGCCGCGGGGTGAGCTGGGAGATCTCGTGCTCCGCGGCCTGGAGCCGCGGGGTGAGCTGTCCGATCTGCTCCTCGGCAGCCTGAGCCCGAACGTCTGCCTTTCGAGCCTGGTCCTCCGCGACCTCGATGAGCTGGTTGGCCTGCACGGCTTGCTCGTCGGCGGCCTGGAGGCGCTCGGTGAGCTGTCCGATCTCTTCCTGGGCGGCCTGAGCCCGAACGTCGGCCTTCTTCGCCTGGTCCTCCGCGACCTCGATGAGCTGGTTGGCCTGAAGGGCTTGTTCGTTCGTTGCCTGAACGAGCTCGGTGAGCTGGGAGACCTCTTCCTCCGAGGCCTGGAGGCGCTGGGTGAGCTGTCCGATCTGCTCCTTGAGCTGTTCGATCTGCTTCCTAGCGGATTGGGCCCTCTCGTCGGCCTTCCTCGCCTGGTCCTCCGCCACCTGGATGAGCTCGTTGGCCTGAAGGGCTTGCTCGTCAGCGGACTGAGTGAGCTGAGTGACCTCTTCCTCCGCGGCCCGGAGCCGCTGGGCGAGCTGTCCGATCTGCTCCTGGGCGGCCTGGGCCCGGGCGTCGGCTTCTCTCGCCTGGTCCTCAGCGACCTGGATGAGCTGGTTGGCCTGCACGGCTTGCTCGTCGGCGGACTGGGTGAGCTGAGTGACCTCTTCCTCCGCGGCCCGGAGCCGCTGGGCTTGCTGTCCGATCTGCTCCTCGGCGGCCTGAGCCCGCGCGTCGGCATGTCCGATCTGCTCCTCCGCCGCCCGGGCCCGCTCGTCGGCCTTTCTCGCCTGGTCCTCTGCGACCTGGATGATCTCGTTGGCCTGGAGGGCCTGCT
>WNFV01019848.1_pt1 | contig 10093 bp, 9 predicted proteins | sample 5400101 | NCBI WGS metagenome assembly WNFV01 (sample SAMN13153361, study PRJNA577476) | soil metagenome | isolation source: 115 cm soil or saprolite under grassland replicate 1 | place: USA:California | collected 2016-06-15 | reverse complement strand
TCGTAGCCGCGGATCAGGTCGGGCAGGCTCGCGAGCTTGACGGCGCGTTCGTAGCTCTCCGGCGAGAGGCCGACGAGCGCTTTCTCGACGAGCGCGCGATACTCCCCGGGGAGCTGGCGCTCCACACGCCGCATCGCCGCGAAACCGAACGGGTCGAGCCAGGTGCCGCGCAGCGCTTTCATCCCGGCAAGCACGCCGAAGATCGGATCGAACCACGTGCCGATCCGGATCTTCCGTGTGACGCCAAGGGCGCGGAGGAGGGGCGGGTGCAGGTTGTAGTGGAGGGTGACGCCGCCGGGGAACTCGGTGGCCAGCGCGCGCGCGATGTCCGTCTTGCGATGCAGACGCGCCACCTCGTACTCGTCCTTGTACGCCATCAGCTTGAACAGATGGCGGGCGACCGCCTCGGAGAAACGCGACTCCTCGGGCATGGCGGCGGCTTCCGACTCGCGTACGCGCTGCACGAAGTGGAGATACTTCCGCGCGTACGCCGCATTCTGGTAGGCGAGCAGCTCGGGCACGCGAACCTCCAGGAGGCGCCGGAGCTCGCCGGTGGCCCCGACTGCCTCCACGAGCTGCCGCGCCTCCGCGGAGAGCTCCGGCGCCGCGTCGACGGCGCCCAGGCGGTGCCGCGTGACTGTGCCCACCCAGGCGGGGTCGACGACGAGCAACCGGCCCGCGCGGAACGCGTGGCTGTTCATCGGCACGGAGACGCCGTTCAGAACGATCGCTTCCTCGATCGCCTCCGCGCTCACGGGGAGGGCGCCGGCCTGCCAGGCGGCGCCCAGCACGATCATGTTGGCGGCCATGTGGTCGTCGAAGAGCGTCTCGGCCAGCCCGAGCGCGTCGAGGTAGAGGTTTTCGTCCTTGCGTGTGACCCGGTTGATCGAGGTGATGAGTCCGTTCGCCTCGGGGAACTCGACCGTCGTCGACGTGACCATCGCGCCGGTCGGCACCTGGCTGGTCGAGACGATCGCGATCGTTCGCTCGGGGCGAGCGTGATCGAGGTTCTGCGGCGAGGTCGCGACGAGGATGTCGAATCCGAGATAGCAGTCCGCGGACCCGGCGGCGATCTTGTTCGAGACGTCGGCGGTGCGGTCGAAGATCTTGAGGTGCGAGACGACCGGCCCGCCCTTCTGGCTGAGCCCGGTCTGGTCGAGGCCGCGGACGTGCTTGCCGTCGAGGAGCGCGGCGGTACCCAGGATCTGGTTCACGGTCACCACGCCGGTGCCGCCGATGCCCATCATGAAGATATTGGCGTCACCCGGTACTTTGAGCTCGGGCTCGGGCAGCGCCCGCTCGATCTTGAAGACGCGGCGCTCCTTCTTCCGGGGGTCGACGAGCGGCACGACCGTCAGGAACGACGGACAGTCCCCCTTCAGACACGAGTAGTCTTTGTTGCACGACGATTGGTGGATCTGCGTCTTCCGTCCGAATTCGGTCTCGACGGGATGCACCGAGAGGCAGTTGCTCTTCACGCCGCAGTCGCCGCAACCCTCGCAGACCGCCTCGTTGATGACGACGCGCATTTCCGGGTCGGGGAGCCGGCCGCGCTTGCGCAGCCTGCGCTTCTCCGCAGCGCATCGCTGGTCGTAGACGAGCGCCGTGACGCCTGGAATATCGCGGAGCAGCCGCTGCGCCTCGTCGAGCCGGTCGCGGTGCCAGACCTCAACGCCGCGCGGCCATACCGTGCCCTTCGCATACTTGTCCGGCTCGTCGGTCATCACGATGATGCGCTTGACGCCCTCGGCGGCGAGCGAGCGCGTCAGCTCGGGCACCGGCATCGCGCCGGCCGCGTCCTGGCCGCCCGTCATCGCCACCGCCGAGTTGTAGAGGATCTTGTAGGTGATGTTGGCGCTCGACGCGACCGCCTGGCGGATCGCCAGCGAGCCGGAATGGAACAAGGTGCCGTCGCCGAGATTCTGGAAGAGGTGCTTCGTCTCGGTGAATGGCGCGATGCCCACCCACTGAACGCCCTCGCCGCCCATGTGGGTGAGCCCCATCGTCTTCCGGTCCATCAAGAGCGCCATCCCGTGGCAGCCGATGCCGGCGCTGGCGATCGAGCCCTCCGGCAGCACGGTCGAACGGTTATGCGGGCAGCCCGAGCAGAAGTAGGGCTGACGCACCAGCGTCAGCGGCGCGGGCCGCTGGCGCAGCGCCTCGAGGAGCGCCACGCGCGCCGTGATCGACTCGAGGTGGATGCGTCGCTCGAGGCGCGCGGCCACGATCTCGGCGATCCGGTCGGCGTCGAGCTCGCCGTCGGCGGGCACGAGCGGTCGGTCGTGCTCGTCGTACTTGCCGATTACCAACGGGCGCTCGGCCTGGTTGTAGAGGATGTCGCGGATGAAGAGCTCGCAGAACGCGCGTTTCTCCTCGACGACCAGCAGTTCCTCGAGACCGCGGGCAAACTCGCGGACCGTGCCCGGCTCCATCGGGAACAGCATCTCGATCTTCAAGAGCCGGATGCCGTACTGTCGGAGTGCGGCGTTGTCGAGCCCGAGCTCGGCGAGCGCTTCGCGGAGGTCGTGGTAGGTCTTGCCGGGCGCGGCGATGCCGAGCCAGGCATTCGGCGTGGGAAGCGTGATGCGATTGAAGCGGTTCGCCGCCGCAAATGCCCTGGCGGCCTCGAGCCGCCCGTAGTGGATCTCGCGCTCGGTCTCGAGCCCCCACGGCGGCATCAGCAGCGGATTCTGTCGCGCCTGCCAGGGCCGTCCCTCGTAGACGAACCCAGGGTCGGCGACGGCGATCCGGTCCGGCGCCACCTCGGCGGTGGCGATTTCATCGGCGACGTTGGTCACGATCTTGACGCCCACCCAGAGCCCGGAATAGCGAGAGAGCTCGAAGCCGAGCCGGCCGAGGTCGAGGATTTCTTGCGCCGAGCCGGGAAAGAGCACCGGGAAGAGCGCGTCGTAGAAGGCGACCTCCGAGTGCGACGGAATCGTGGACGACTTGGAGAGCGGGTCGTCCCCGCCCAGCGCGAGCACGCCGCCATGACGCCCGACGCCCGCGAAGTTCGCGTGCTTGAAAATGTCACCGGTGCGGTCGACGCCGGGCCCCTTGCCGTACCACATGCCGAGAACGCCGTCGTACTTCGGCTCCGGGAACAGGTTGGCGAGCTGACTGCCGTAGACGGCCGTCGCCCCGAGATCCTCGTTCACACCCGAGAGGAAGACGACGTTGTGCTCGCGGAGCAGGGCGGGGTTGCGCTCGAGCGTGAGATCGAGACCACCGAGCGGGGAGCCCCGATAACCGGAGATGAGCGTGGCGGTATTGAGCCCACGGCGTTTATCGGCCCGGTGCTGATCGAGCGGCAAGCGCACCAGCGCCTGGACGCCAGAGAGGAGGATGAGCCCTTCTTCCTGACGGTACTTGGCGTCCAGGGTGAAATCACGCTCGATCGCCATGGAGTCTCCTCTCGAGGTGCTGAACGTATGATACGAGCGGCCCTGATGAGGCGCAAATCTGATTGGGCCAGGAGTCATCTCGATGATCGTGATCAGGCCCTGCCGTTTCGAGGAGTGCCCGGCGGTGTTGGCCCTCTGGGAGCGCGCCGGCGCCATTCCGAGCCCGACCGATACGCTCGAGGAGCTCCGGCGGCTGGTCCAGACGCACGGCGAGGGTTTCCTCGTCGCGATCCAGCAGGGCGCCGTCGTCGGGAGCGTGATCGGGGGATGGGACGGCTGGCGCGGCAACATTTATCGTCTGGCGGTCGCACCGGAGGCGAGGCGCCTCGGCCTGGCGCGAAGGCTCGTCCACGAGGCCGAGCTCGTCTTGACGATGAAGGGCGCACGCCGGATGTCGGCGCTCGTCGAGCGCCACGAAGCCCATGCGGTCGGCTTCTGGGACGCGCTCGTGGAGCGCGGCTGGCAGCGAGACGAGCGGATGACGCGCTACATCAAGACTGACTGAAGATCGGGGGGAGCGACGCCGCTCCCCTCGATTGCCCCCCACCGGTTACCCGCTGCGATCGCGCTCAGAACCGATTGCGCCGGCAAAGCCGGCGCTCGAACTGAAGCGCAGGAGAACCGCTGCGCCTTCCAGACCGCCGCCTGCCTCATGCAGAGATTCACGACCGCATCGATGTCGAGTGGCTCGGCCCGCGCCACCTTCTGTTGTTGACAACCCTGTTATCCGCGCTGTATCAAGGGGGCCGCCGGGGGGGCAGGGGCCACCCGCGGGCCGTCTCGACGCCGTCTCCGGGGAGGTAAGACCGGCTCGACCAGGAGGAGTTCCCGATGATCACCCGCTCATCGACTCTACAGCGCCTCGTGCTCCCCGGAACCCTCGCGGCGCTTCTCGTTGTGCTGCCCGCCTTCGCGCAGCAGGCAGGAGGCCAGCCGGCGCCCCAACCCGCCGCGCAGCCCGAGGCGAAACCCGAGGCGTCGAAACCGATGCCCCCCTTGCAACCTCAGCCCTCCACCGTGCCCGGACGGCCCGACATTCCCAATGCCGAAGTCAATACCATGCTGCGCAGCATCGCGCCCCCCCCGATTCCGACCCCGGAAGACAAGTTGCCGATCCCGCAGCTCAAGCTGCCCAAGGGCTTCAAGATCGAGGTCTTCGCCAGCGGAATCGCGAATGCACGCACGCTGCGGCTCGGCGACAAGGGGACCGTGTTCGTCTCGAATCGTCTTCTCGACAAGGTCTACGCCATCGTCGACAGGAACGGGAGGCGCGAGACGAAAATCATCGCTTCGGGCCTGGACCGGCCCAACGGTCTGGCCTTCCACAAGGGCGCGCTGTACATCGCCGAAGGTACCAAGATTTCCAAGCTGGAACGGATCGAGGACAACCTCGCCGATCCTCCCAAGCCCGTCGTCGTCTACGACGATCTGCCGAACCATCAGTCGCACGGCTGGCGGTACATCGGCATTGGACCGGACGAGAAGCTCTACATCAACGTCGGCGCGCCGTGCAACATCTGCGAACCGCCCGCGACCAATGCGCAGATCAGGCGGCTCAACCTCGACGGCAGCGGAGCGGAAATCTACGCGCGCGGCGTCCGGAATTCCGTCGGCTTCGACTGGCACCCGGTGACCAAGCAGTTCTACTTCACCGAGCACGGCCGCGACTGGCTGTCGGAAGACTTGCCCGAGGACGAGCTCAACCGCGTCACCAAGCCGGGTCTGCATTTCGGCTTCCCGTACTGCCACAACGGCACCTTCACGGATCGCGAGATGGGCTGGGGTCGCGCGTGCGACGAGTTCGAGAAGCCGGCCGCGCTGATGGGCCCGCACTCGGCGGTGCTGGGCATGCGGTTCTACACGGGCAAGATGTTTCCCGGCCAGTACACGAACGCGATCTTCATCGCGCGCCATGGCTCCTGGAACCGGACCAAGAAGATCGGTGGCGACGTGGTCGTCGTGAAGCTGAACAAGGACGGCAGCGTGAGATCGCAAGAGCCGTTCCTCACCGGCTTCATCCAGAACAACCAGTACATCGGTCGGCCCGTCGACGTGCAGGTAATGAAGGACGGCTCGATGCTGATCTCGGACGACCACGCCGGCGCGGTCTACCGTGTGACGTACAGCGGCGACACGGTCGCCAAACCCTGAACGGCGTCCACGCGTAGCATCATCGCCGCTGCACTCGTTGTGGTGTCGGCGTGGCCGGCCAGCGGGGATACGCTCGAAGCGAGGGTGGCCGCCTGCCTGGCCTGCCACGGCGAGAAAGGGCAATCGGTAGTCGCCGAAGTGCCCTCGCTCGGCGCTCAGCCGGCTTTCTACCTCCTCATCCAGCTGTTCATGTTCCGGGAAAGAATGCGCGTCGTCGAAGTCATGAACCGGATGACGCAAGGGCTCAGCGACGACGATTTGCGCAGCCTGGCGGACACCATTGCGAAGCTGCCATCGCCGCCACCGGCCGGCGATCCCGCCGATCCCGCCCGCATGGAACGGGCCCAGGCCCTCATCGAGCAGCACCGCTGCAACTTCTGCCACAATCGGGATTATTCCGGTGAACAGAGTGTTCCCCGCCTGGCCGGTCAGCGGGAGGACTACCTGGTGAGGGCGTTGCGGGAATACAAAAACAACACGCGCCGCGCTTACGATGCCTCGATGGCGGACGTTCTGTACCTGATCAACGACGAGCAGATCCTCGATTTGGCCTACTTTCTGGCGCGTGTCCGCTGATCCGAGACCTGGAACCCCGTGGACGGCGATGCCCTGAAGCGCCTCCTCAGCGAAGCGCGTCGCGCGACGCGCGCGGAGGCTGGCACGGTGTATCTCCGCGAGGGCGACCAGCTCCACTTCGCGGCCGTGCAGAACGACGTCCTGGCGCAGCGGGTTGGCGCGGCCGAGGCCGAGGGTCGCCTTACGGCGGGCCCGCTGGATCTCAGCACGCCGAGCCTTGCGAGCTACGTGACGAGATCGGCCTGGAGCGGCCCTATGAGTTCGACCGTCGGATGGACGCGACGCACGGCTACCGGACGCGGTCGATGCTCGTGATGCCGCTCCGCGACGGCCGGGGCACGACAGTCGGCGTGGTCCAGCTTATCAACGCTCGAAACGAGGCTGGCGAGGTCGTCGCGTTCGATGCGGGCTGCGAGGACCGACTGGCGGCATTATTGACCGGCTTCGCCAAGGCGGGTGGATCGTAAGGCTTAGACGCCGCGCCAGAGGCCGCGGCCAGCGTCGCGGGCCTCGCGCTGTAGCTTCACGAAGAGCTCCTGGTGCCTGACGTTCGGGGGGACGGTCATCACCTGGGCGTAGCCCAGGCGCAGCAGCTCGGCGTTCACCATCACGTCGTCGACCCACACGTAGGCCAGAAGCCGCCCGTACCGGTCCCGCGTCCGGACGTCCAGCTCGAGCCGCACACGCTTGCCCCCAACCAGGCGCCTGTTCGTCTCGGCCGCCTCGCGACCCCCGGGCTCCTCACCCTTGGTCGGGTGGTGTATCTCCGGCGTGTTCATGCCGATGTAGCGGATCTTCTCCACGCGGTCGGCGAGCTTCACGTAGATCGTGTCGCCGTCCACGACGCGGATCACCGTGCCTTCGACCGGCTGGCCCTGGGCAGCTGGAGCCAGGACGAGGAGCGGCAGAAGAAGGAGGGGAAGCTGCCACCGCCGGAGTGCCACCCCGCCACGGTGTCATCCCGAGTCGGCGGGTGTCAAACTTTAGGTACGCTAGGACAGGTACGCCAGGACGCGGCGCGAGCGGGCTACTCGACGCGAAACATGGCGTAGCCGAGTGACCTGAGCTGGGTGTCGACGAACGGCTGATGGCGCCGCTCGGGTAGTGTCGGGTCATAACGGCCATAGCAGTATCTTCCACGAAACAGTCCTGAGGGTCAAGGTCGGCGGAGCCGGCCGAGGGCGCGCCGGGCTCTCCGGGCCTTTTTGGAAAGACGACGGGGGTTGCCGCGCTTGTCCAGAACCGGCTCGGCGTCTGAGTCTGCGTCTTTGGTCTCGGGGTTGGTCGCGGCGGGGTCTTCCGTTGGCGCGGCGGGGCTATCGTGGCGTTGCAGCGCTTCCAGAAATTGGTCGGCGGTCAGGCCGGCACAGGCGGACCGGCGGGCCGCGTCCTGGATCTTCCGGTCGGAACTGACGACGACCGCGCCGCTCTTCCATTGGCGCGCGAGTCGCATGAGCTCGTCGTCGGCCGTCAGCGGAGGCCGCGAGAAGATCACACGGATCCGGCCCGCTGACGGGGCGCCACCGGAGACTCGCGCGCCGTCGAACACGACCGTGAACTCGTCGCGTGGCTCCCGGCGAGCCCGCGCCAGCAGGTGCAGGAGCGCCCGGCGTCCCGCCTCGAGGCTCTCGGCCTCGCGAGCCCGGAGCTCCGGGCTCTGGCGGATGACATTGTAGCCATCGATGAGCCAGCGCATCGGAGCCGGATCACCCCCCACGCCGGTACCAGAGCTTCGTTCCTTCTTGAAGGCCGAGGCTCACGAGGCGCAGAACGCGGCGGGGATATAGAAGCCAGGGCGGAGTCATGGGATAGTGCCGCGCCAGAACGTGTCGCTGTGGGAAGCCGAGCTCCGCCAGGTACGCTGCTTTTCCCTTCACCCCAGGGATCGAGAGCGCCACCAGCAGCTCGCCGGGAGTCTCTACGCCTCTTCGCCCCGCGACGAGGCGAATGAACGCGCGCTCCAGCGGGCCGAGGGTAGGCAGCGCTCCGCGCACCGCGTCCGGCAGCTCCAGACGACCCAGCAGCCTGTCGAGGGCAGAGACGGCGTACGCGAGGGGTCGTAAGGCCCCCGAGGCCCGAGCTTGCCCCAGCAGAGACGGCCAGGGCGCCGCCCGCAGCACGAGGGCGAGGTCAACCAGCCAGATCAGACGAGAGTATGAATGCTTGAGCGCATGCACGACAAGCTGGAGCCGCAGGTGGACCGGTGAGAGGACGAGCGTCGTCGTGTCTCCTGGCTCTAGGGGCGTGGCCTCGCGCCAGAGGGCGGCAGGGTCCAGGCGAAAGGCGCGCGCTTTGCGGTCGACCCATTCGCTCCCGACGATCTCCGTGTGGAGGTCGAACGAGACCACGCCTCGGGAGAAGAACGGAGATGACGGCGAGACGGACTCGTAGCCGCGGTGCCGCAGCCATCCGGTTACCGAGGGCAGGTCCGACGGGCGCAAGAGCAGGTCGATGTCGCCCAGGGGGCGCAGGCCCACATGACCCCGATACTCGTCGTCGAGCAACGCCGCCCCCTTCAACACGATTACCTGACGGCGGTTTTGGCGCAACATCGCGCATAGCGCCGCCAGCTCGGACAGGGCCGACATGTTGCTGGCGGCGACAGCCCGCGTCGCGGCACGCCAGCGATCGAGGTGTGGGACCAGACCCTCGCGCTGGGCCAGGCCCTCGAGCGCTCGGGTGACGAGTCCTGTGACCCCCTCGCGCTCCGCCTGCTCGAGGAGCGCGGGCCATTGCAGGCCGCCGCGGAGAAGCCCGACCAGCTCGTCCTCGGTGGTAGCGCCGAGGAACCACCGGACGGCCCCCACGAGCACCTGCGTCTCGCGCGAGAGCGCGATCTCGGATTCGGGCAATACCGCTCCCCTCACTCCCTGCAATGCTCGAGGATCGCAGCCTGCACCGCGGGTAGTCGAGACAGATCGCGGCGGAAGGCGAGCCGGTAGACGAGAGAGGGGCGCGCCGCGACGCGGCCGATCGAGTCGAACTCGTCACGCAGACGGGTTCGGTCGGCGAGATCCAGCCGGTAGGTGTGCTTCACGAGCTCCATGAACGCGTCACGCGGCGCGAGGGCCGTGATGCTGACGGCGCAAGGGCGCGCGGTCGGCTCCGGGGGGCCGAGGACGTACATGCGTCGCACGGGCACGGCCTCCCGGCTGAACGGCCACGACCCGTTACCGACGGAGAGCCGCTTCTTGCCGGCTCGATACCCGACATCGTGCACCGCGAGGCCACCGTCTCCGAGAACCGCCAACACGTCGGGCCATAGCCGGATCTCGGGGTAGCTGGGGACGCCGGCCAGCATCGGGCCGTCCTCGACGAGCAGGAGACCGTCGTCCGTGAGGAGCGGGAACGAACGCCGCACGAAGCTCGCGCTCAGCGTCGACTTTCCCTGGCCGGCCGCCCCCAGAAAGGCGACGGCGCCGTGCTGGGTCGCGACGGCGCTCGCGTGCAGGACGAGCCGGCCCCCCTGGCTAAGCGCGAGAGGCAGCACTTGGGCCAGGAAGAGATGCGCGACGATACGCGGTGGCGTGCCTCGCCGCGGCGCACAGCTCACCTTCTGCCCGTCGCGGGAAACGAGGAAGACGGCGAGACCAGGAAACCGAACGAGGAATCCCGATCGGCAACGGCCGATGGTCAGGGAGAGCAGACCATTCGGCGATCGAAGCGCATGGCGGCGACCGATCGATCGTTCCTTGATCGGGCCGCGACGCAGTTCGAGCACGAAGTCGGGCCGCCTGCCGGCGGCATTAGGGAGGCCTGGTAGCGGCACGTTGCTAGAGACGACGAGCCCGAACGCGGAATACGTGGTCACGCCCAACTATATCGCGTAGCGCGTGACGACCTCGGTGACGAAGGCGGCGGCTTCGGCGGGCGACTGGAAGATGGCTGGGTGGCGACGATGGACCTCGCGCTCGATGTCGCCCAGGGCCCGCCGACCATCGCAGAGCTCGAGGACGGACCGG
>WNFV01012636.1_pt1 | contig 10093 bp, 9 predicted proteins | sample 5400101 | NCBI WGS metagenome assembly WNFV01 (sample SAMN13153361, study PRJNA577476) | soil metagenome | isolation source: 115 cm soil or saprolite under grassland replicate 1 | place: USA:California | collected 2016-06-15 | reverse complement strand
CAGGCGGCAAAGTGGATCGACCAGGCGCTGGAGAAGAACCCAGACGCCTACTTCATGCACTACAAGAAGGCGCAGATTCAGGCGAAGCTTGGCAACAAGAAAGAAGCCACCGCCTCGGCGCAAAAGACGATCGACATCCTGAAGAAAGACAAAGCGCCGGACGAGTCCGCGATCAAGAACGCGCAGCAGATCATCGACAGCTCGAAGTGAGGATCAACTCCGACGTTGCCGATCCCTGCGTCAATGTGCGAATTCACGCCGCCGCCCGGTACCGATGTCTCGACGCCACTTGGGAAATGACGAGAACGACGAAGCACGAATTTCGAATGCCGAAGGAATGACACAAATGGCGAATGTCGAATGCTTCGCCGCGTTAAAGCGTTGAAGTGTTGAAGCGTTAAACCGGTTTCCTCATTCAGATTTCGGGATTTTATGAATTCGTCTCCATTCGTGTTGATTTGTGGTTAAAAAACGCTGTGCGTTTCAAATTCGACCAAGTCAGGCAGAGATTCCGCCTTACCTCTACCGAAAAGCGAGTTGTCGTGTTTGTCCTTGCGACGTTCGTAATTGGTCTCGTCACAAAATGTTATCGCGATGCCCATCCCTCCCCTGCTCCAACCCATTCTCAGGTTGGTAGGGCGGCGCAGGTGATGGCTGTGTTGCTGCGATGATTGGCGCTTAAGGCGAATTGATTTCACACATTGGCGAGATTTTTTGCAGAATCTCTTTAAGCAAGATCTGAAACCGGGAGTGGGCGCTTCTCCCGATAGCTTCTCTCCTCTCAGGTAAGATTCAGGGGTAGCGTTTTCCTCTCGCTAAGATGGCGAAAATTGTTCTAGACTCGCCTTCTATGAACCCATCAATCAAAATACCAATTCCGTCATTTCTCATCGCACTGATACTTGCGGTGGCCGGCATTATTAGCATTGTGCCCAAAACCAGAGCAGCCTGTGACTCGCCCGATCCGGGCTGTCCGGGAGGCAACTTGGCGGAAGGGTATCTCGCCCTTGGGAGCCTTACCGCCGGCGTATACAACACCGGAATCGGTCTATACTCGCTTCTGAGCCTCACTGACGGACAATTCAACACCGGAGTGGGTGCCGGCACACTCCTTGCCAACACAGCAGACGAAAATACGGCTACTGGTGCCGGGGCGCTTTTACGGCTATTGGCGATCAAGCGCTCTTTTTGAACACCACTGGCAGTGGGAACACAGCCGTCGGCGTTGAGGCGCTCAGAGACAACACAGATGGCGTTGATAACACAGCCACTGGTTTTCGAGCGCTTATGAGCAATACCGGCGTCGACAACACTGCAAACGGCTCTGCTGCGCTCCAGAGCAACACGATAGGCGAGGGCAACACGGCCATTGGAGCCCAAGCGCTCTCGCTCAACACAGAGGGCAGCGGCAATACGGCGATCGGTGGTTCTGCGCTCTTTGCCAACGAGATCGGGAACTTTAACACGGCCATTGGTGATGAGGCGCTCTTTGCCAACACGACCGGCGGAGAAAACACGGCGACAGGGGCCGCAGCTCTCTTGAGCAACACCACAGGCGGTCGGAACACAGCCAACGGTAATACTGCGCTCCTTAGCAACGACACAGGCAACAGCAACACGGCCACCGGTTTTCAAGCGCTCTTTAACAACACAAGCGGCTTCCAGAACACGGCCAACGGTGATTCTGCGCTTGTGAGCAACACCGAGGGCGACTTCAACACGGCCAATGGCGTTAATGCTCTCCTTAGCAATGACACAGGCGACAGCAACACGGCCAACGGTGTTAATGCGCTCTTTAGCAACATCGACGGCTTCCAGAATACGGCCGTCGGTGATAGTGCTCTGTTTAGCAATAGTAGCGGCGCCGGCAACACCGCCATCGGTTATCAAGCGCTCCAGGATAACACGATGGGCAACGCCAATATCGCTGTTGGAGTTCAAGCGCTCCAACATGGTACCGGGGGCAACCTCAACATCGCCATCGGTGCAACTACCCTTTTTAATACCACTGGCGGCGACAATATCGCGTTAGGTACTTCCGCCGGCAGCGCTCTTACCAGCGGCAATAGCAATATCGATATCGCCAACGCGGGGGCTGCTGGCGAGTCGGGTACGATTCGTATCGGTAATGTACAACAGGATAGAACATTTATCGCCGGCATTCGCGGAGTCACAACGGGAATTAACAACGCCATACCGGTCCTCATAGACGGGGCAGGCCAGCTCGGGACGACTAGTTCGTCCCGCCGGTTCAAGAACGAGATTAAGCCGATGAACAGCGTCAGCGAAGCGATTTTGGCGCTCAAACCGGTGACGTTTCACTATAAGAGCGATAGCACTGGCACGCCGCAGTTTGGTTTGATCGCCGAAGAAGTAGCCGAGGTGAATCCCGATCTGGTTGTGCGCGACAACAACGGCGAAGTCTACACGGTGCGCTACGACGCGGTGAACGCAATGTTGCTCAATGAGTTCCTAAAAGAGCATCGTAAAGTGCAGGAATTAGAGGGAGCTGTCGCTGAGCAACGAAAAAGTTTTGAGTCCAAGCTCGCGGACGAGCAGAAGCAAATTGAAGCGCTTACGACGGGGCTACAGAAAGTGAGTGCACGGCTAGAAATGAGAAAGCCCGCACCGCAAACAGTCGCGGACAATCGCTAAATGGGCCGACCCGCGTGAAGTTGGGGCTGTGTTTTAGCAGGTGATTCTCGCGGGCGAAAAATTTCGATTGCCAGTGCGCACCGCAGCCAGAGAAAGCGCAATCGGTACACCCACGGTGACTCCGAATGTTACACCCACAGAAAGAAGCAGCTAGGAATTGAAGAGGCATTGGCGCTTAAAATTCGATCAGGCGAGACAGAGATTCCGCCTCACTTCAACTGAAAAACGAGTGGTTGTGTTTGTTCTCGCCGCGTTCGTGCTCGGTCTTGCCACGAAATGTTATCGCGACGCCCATTCCTCCCCTGCTCCAACCCATTCTCAGGTTGGTAGGGCGCGTCCGCCCGTCTCCGCCGAGGCTACGGCGGGCAAACCGGGCGCGCCGCCACAAGAACGTGTTCGAGAATCCACGCGAACGCAGAAAGTAACATCTCCAGAGCCAGCATTAGAGGAAGAGGAAGAGGGCAGATCCACTCCGCGGAGATCCTGTTTGCGAAGGGCATCGTTCCCGCAGATGGTTTCAGGGTGAGCGACCACGTTGACGCTTTCACGAAGCAGATTTGCGAAGTTATTGTAGGAAAGAACCAGGCGGTAAAACTCGCCGTCGCCTGTTTGCTCGCACGCGGTCATCTCTTAATCGAAGACATCCCGGGGGTCGGCAAGACAACGCTCTCCCAGGCATTGGCTCGCTCGCTGGCGCTCGCATTTCAGCGCATCCAATTTACCAGTGACCTGTTGCCGGCCGATATTCTTGGCAATTCAATCTTTGATAGGAGCGAGCAACGCTTTGTGTTTCATCGCGGTCCGCTTTTCTCACAGGTGGTGCTGATCGACGAGGTCAATCGCGCGACCGCCAAAACGCAGAGCGCGCTGCTTGAAGCGATGGAAGAACATCGCGTCTCCATCGACGGCGTAACCTATGACTTGGCCGAGCCGTTCTTTGTGATCGCGACACAGAATCCGCAGCACGCGGTCGGTACTTTCCCGCTGCCTGAATCTCAGCTCGATCGGTTTCTAATGCGGATCGAGCTGGGCGTGCCCGACCGGGCCAACGAACGAGCGATGCTTCTGGGCATGGATCGCCGCGACATGCTTAAGGAATTGAAGCCGGTAATGAGCCCGCGAATATTGATCGAGATTCAAGATAATGTGCGAAAGGTGCACGCGTCCCCCGCCCTGCTCGATTACCTGCAGGATTTGCTTGATGCGTCACGACAACGCCACAGCACCGGTTTGTCACCGCGCGCAGGCCTGGCGCTGCTGCACGCGTCCCAGGCATGGGCGTTGATGCACGGACGCGACATGGTACTTCCCGAAGACATTCAAGCTGTGGGGATCGCAGTCATGGCGCATCGGTTGGGGCACGATATCGAACAACCCGGCCAAAGCGGGCGCACGCTTGCTGATAATCTGCTTCACAGCGTGCCAGTCCCGTGAAAGCAAGAAAACTTCCGTTCATTTATCCAACTGCAGGTTTTGCCGGACTCTTGTTTGTGCTGGGGGCGATGTGGTATGCGGCGTCGAGTCAAAATAACGCGGCAGTTTACCTGCTCTTTTTCGCCGTAACGGCGGTATTTCTGGTTTCGATTCCGCACACTCTGATCAATCTCGCAGGCGTAACGGTAACACTCGAATCCGTGCAGCCAGCATTTGCAGGCCAGGAGGTCTCTCTGCCGCTTGAGATCATGAACGACTCCCGTGCAACCCGCCACGGAATTGAGCTGACCCTGTCGGGTTCGGACAGAGCGCATCAACGCATCGATTATATTCCAGCTCATAAGGCAGCTCGTGTAACGCTGCGATTCCCCGCGCGGCAGCGCGGCGAATATAAAGCAGGAACATTATGCCTAACGAGTGCTTACCCCCTCGGTTTCATTCGCTTTTTGAAGAAATTTTCCTCTTCTCAAACCTACATTGTCTATCCCAGGCCGGCGGGAGAGGTCCGGCTTCCGTCAAGTTTCGTTTGGCAGCGCGACGGCCGCCCGCTGACGGAGTTTGGAGAAGGCGACGATTTTGCAGGACAGCGCGCATATGTGCCCGGCGAATCTCAGCGTCATATCGATTGGAGAGCGGTAGCGCGCGGGCAGCCGCTGATGACAAAACAATTCACCGCTGAAGCAGAAGGCGTCGTGTATCTCGATTTTTCTGCGCTCCACTTTGCGAACGTGGAAGAAAGACTGTCACAGTTAGCGCTTTGGGTGATTGAAGCAGAACGTGCAGGGCGTCCTTACGGTCTCCGTCTTGCACGCATTGAAATTCCCCCGGCTGTTGGGCAATCGCATTTTCATCAGTGCTTACGGGCACTCAGTTTATTCGAAGTAAGAGACCAGGAGCAGGAGCATGAGTAAGAGTAGAAGGTGGAGCGGGAGTACGAGGGATAGGAGTATTCCACGGCGACCGCTGCTTTGGCTGGCAGCCGCATTGCTCTTTACGCTGCCTCCCATGTTTGGTTCTCTCGTGAGCTGGGTTCCGTGTGTTTTTCTGCTCGCGCTCGCAATGAAATTCTGGATGGAGCCAAGAGGCTACCGGCTCCGCTTTGCGACGCTTAAGCTACTGCTGGCGGCGATGGGGCTCTTCGCCATCTTCGCCAGTTATGGATCCTTGAAGGGCGTTGAGCCGGGCATATCTCTTCTTGTTGTCCTCGTTTCTCTTAAGGTTTTGGAAGCACACACGGCGCGCGAGTTTCAAGTGATGGTGCTGATGGGATGGGTGCTCTGCCTTTGTGGCTTTTTTCTTTCCCAGGAGTTCGTGATTGCGCTTTCCCTCCTCACCGCATTCGCGTTGTCGCTCGTGGCGTTGATCCAGTTTTATCGCGGATCGTCCCCCGGAGCGTTCTGGCCCCCGTTGAAGGCGACATGTAAAATTCTGGTTCAAGCGGCCCCGCTCGTCGTCTTCCTATTCGTTTTGTTTCCGCGAATCAACACTGGCTTACGCGTTGATTTTCGCGCCACCGGTTTGGCAAGTTCCGGATTCTCCGATCGACTCTCGCCGGGCAGCATCGCAGCGCTTGCAAATTCTTCGGAGATTGCCTTTCGCGCGGAGTTTCCCGGTAGCGCCGTGACGCCACCTGGTTCGATGTATTGGCGTGGCGCAGTCATGTGGCACTGCGATGGCCTGGAATGGCGTGGCCCGTACGTGCCGGTATCAATCTCTTCCCGCGACGACGGGACCAGGCAATCGCCCAGAGGAAGTACGATTCGCCAACGGATTACGCTCGCGCCGCATGGGGCACGCTGGATGTTTGCGCTCGATCGGCCGTTTGAAATTCCACCTGGCGCGATCCTTGCGCGTGGTGATTACCTCTGGAGTGTTCAGACAATTCGAAAGGCACGCCGATATGAAGTGGTTTCGTCTCTCGGGGCCGCTGGAAAAGAATTGACGCCAGGCGAACGGCGGGAAGCACTCGAGCTTCCGCCATCGATTAGTCCGGCTGTGCGCGAGTTGGCACAATCCTGGACCACGCAGAACTCCAATCCGCGCGCCATAGTGAATAGCGCGCTTCAGTTTTTCCGAGCGCAAGGTTTTCGCTATTCCTTGACGCCGGGCGAATACGGAAAGAACGATCTGGAACAATTTCTTTTTCATCGACGGGTTGGCTTTTGCGAACACTACGCCGCCAGTTTCGCTACTTTAATGCGACTGGCAGGAGTTCCTGCGCGGGTGGTCGTCGGCTATCTGGGCGGTGAGTACAACGATCTGGGCCATTTCTTTCTCGTGCGACAAGCAGACACGCATGCGTGGTGCGAAGTGTGGCTTCCAGACAGCGGATGGACCCGAGTGGATCCAACTACCGCAGTTGCGCCCGGACGAGCGAGTCTCGATCTAAATTCATTTTTAGAAAGAGGCATTGCTTCCGGACAAATGGAAGCTCGCCGAAGCGCGTTCCTCACGCGGTTAGCCCGCTTCGCATTATTCACCAACGCTCGCCTCGCATTGGAGACACTCAGTTACGAGTGGGACACCCGGCTGTTAGCATTCGACGCAGACGTACAAGAAGTATTCCTGGACTCAATGGGCCTCGCGAACCGCGGCTCGTTCGTTCTCATCATCGAAATCCTGATTGTCGCAACCGCACTGCTCGTAATCTATTTCGGCTGGATGCAATTGCGGACACGCTCACGCGCGGACCGGGTCAAGGCGTTGTATGAACGTTTTTGTCAAAAGGCCGCCCGCCTGGGTGTGCGGCGCGAGCCCTGGGAAGGACCATCCGATTTCTCGAGGCGCGCCGCGCAGTTATTGCCTAACGAATCAAAGCGCATTCGGGAAATCTCGAATACATACATTGCGCTGCGCTATGCCCCCGAATCCGCCGGCGTAGTCCTCGACAAGTTCGCGAGAGAAGTGAGCGCGTTCGCCATACGGCGATAGACAGGGCGCGCGCTACCCTGAAGTCTGAGCGTTTGGCCTCGCTATAAATATTTCTCCGGAATTGGATCCTCTGCGCTTTCCTGCTGCCAATAAATATTTACGATCCACCAGCGATTCCCATCGTAAAACAGCTGTATGCTGTTGATTCCGCGCGCGAACGGTTCGGGATCGTGCGCGTTATGACGCGATTCATACGTGCTCCACACGTGAGCAATGTGTCCAAATCGTTCGGTGCGCCGGGCAATTTCCTTTTCGAAGAATCCGTTCTCGGCAAAATACGGTTCCACGCGAGCGATGAAACCGTCTACGTCCAACATCTGCGGCGCAAGATTACTATTCGTCCCTGGCTTTGCGGTGGGGATTAAACGCGCACCTGGATAATACAATGAGCGCTCCCGCTCCCAATCGCGTTTCTGGCCAGCCGGTCCCGAAATCGAATCATAAACAGCCCCGATAATCGCATCGATCGAGGCGACATCAGATGGATTAGCTTCTGACTTCGACATTGGATGTTTTCTGAATCAGCTCCAGCACCTTCATCGCTGCATTATGCCCCGGAATCCCGCTGACGGCACCGCCACGACAGGCGCTTGATCCACAGAAAAACACATTTTCGTAATCAGTTTCAACACCCCACTTTCCCGCTTGTTCTTTGCGCTCAGCGAAAGGAAATGTGGGGGCATTCTGAAAAATGTTTCCCTGAAACATTCCCAGCGCGTCCTCGATATCGACGGGGCTTTTGCTTTCGATGCAAAGGCTGCCATCGCGAGCCACAGCGAGACAATCCTCAAGAGGCTCGTCCAACCACTGATTTATGCTCTCGATGAATTTTTTCTCCGCATGCTTTCGCATGGTCCTGTTATCGCGCACGAACAAATTCCACGGCGCATCCAGTCCGAACAACGTCATGGTATGGAAACCTTTTTCTCGCAACTCGGGCGCAAGAATGCTGTCGTCGGTTAATGTGTGGCAATAAACTTCGCACGGTGTTTTGTTCGGCAGCCGCCCGCTGCATGCTTGATCGTAGCTGGCATTCATTTGCTCGTAGTTTTCGTCGCTGTGAAACGTGCCGCACCACGCCTGAGCCAAGGGATACTTTTTCGCTTTCAACTTCGGCAATCGTTGCAGGAGCATGTTGATCTTGAACACCGAGCCTTCGTCCATGGCATCCGGTTGGTATAGTTTGCCGACGTACTTCGCCAACACATTTCGGCCAAAGTTTACCAGAAGGTACCGCGCTTCGACGGTTTGCTGTTCTCCGTTCGTGTAAAATCCAACCGTCCGCTGCTTCCCGGCCGGGCCGAGTGCGCGAAGGTCGACATTTGTCAGTATTTCTGCGCCAGCTTTGCGCGCTGCCTGCTCCAGCTCCCACACGACCGCACCCATGCCGCCGATCGGCACCTTCCATTCCCCGGTCTTGTTGCCGATGAGATGATAAATGAAACAACGATTCTGTAAGAGCGACGGATCGTGCGGATGCGTCAGGACGCCGATCTTTGCATCTGTGAAAACAAGGCCGCGCACCAGATCGTTTTGCAAATACCGCTCGATCACCGTCCCGAGCGGTTCCTCGACCAAACTGCGCCACGCTTCCCGGGAAACGTCATCGGTATTAAAGCGACGCCGAAATTCCTCTTTCGCAATCAGTGGCTCCAGCATCGTGTCCCAAACTCGTTCGGCAAAAACGCGCGAAAGATTGTAAAACGCTTTCATCTGCTCGAATTCCGTATGATTACCGGTCAGCTCGAACATCGACTGGCGACTTATTTCTTCATCTACGTTGCTCAACAGCAGACCGTCTTGCTCTCCGTGATTCAGATAAGGCGTAAACGACGCCGTCGCGCGCCGGCGTAATTCAACATTCAATCCCAAATCTCGGATGATTTTCTCCGGGAACAGACTGACAAGGTACGAATATCGCGATAGCTGCGCGTCGTAATCGGGGAACAATTTCTGCGAAGTCGTTGCGCCACCGATGTAATTGTTTTTTTCCAGAAGCAGGACGCTTAACCCCGCCTGGCCAAGATAACTTGCCGCTACCAGTCCATTATGACCGGCGCCGAGAATTACCACATCGTATTGCGCTTTCATTTCGAATTTGGTCGCGAATTCATTTTTACATCAAGCATCGCAAAGCAAACATCAAACGTTTCCTGGCGAAAGGGATTATGCGTGCGGCCTGAGAGCGCAATCGTAGGACGCTGCATTTATTTGTAAAAGGGCACACGTTGCGGGGCGGGGCATCGATGCAATGCTTAATGATGAATGAGACGCAAGTTCTCAGCGCGCTGATCTCCTTCGGAACGGTGACTGCGATGGCGTTGGAGCAGAGCGCGACAACGCCACCGTCGGCGTCGCCGGCGGAATTGGAGTTCGATCATGTTTGGATTGTGGTGACACGCGATGCCCCAGAACGAGCAGCGCTGGAAAAAGCGGGCTTAAAGATTTCGCCCGATGTGAATCGTCACGACGGACAAGGAACAGCGTCAATCACTGCTGACTTTCAAAATGCTTACATCGAGCTGATGTGGCCGGACCCAACCGTTTCGGTTGCGCCCGGCGCTGAGCGCGGCGTGGAAAAGTTCAAGAATCGAATGAACTGGCGGACGAGCGGCTGGTGCCCAATCGGCATCGGACTTCATCGAGTTGGAACAGCGTCGCCATTGCCGTTTGCCACTTGGACGATCGCGCCGAATTGGATGCCGAAGGGAACAGCAATCGAAATCTTAACAGCGCGCGACGACACAAAGAGCCCGTCGTTCTTCATCGAGCCCGATGTCCTCGCAGTGAAAGAAAAAGGAAAGACCGGCACGAACGATCCCAAGGCCGAAGCGTTGCAGCATGGAATTGGAGTCCAACGAATCACCGAGATTCGATTAGTTAGGCCAAAAGGATATCAGCCCGTGGCTGCATTCGCGTATTTGGAGAAAGCCAGGATTTTACAGTCGAGCGAGGGAAATGAATGGGCCGTCGAAATCACATTCGACGACGGGCAGAAAAGTCAGACGAAAGATCTACGTCCCGATCTTCCGTTAGTCATTCATTATTAGGAATCGCTTCCGCGCCGTCGCAG
>WNFV01011769.1_pt1 | contig 10094 bp, 9 predicted proteins | sample 5400101 | NCBI WGS metagenome assembly WNFV01 (sample SAMN13153361, study PRJNA577476) | soil metagenome | isolation source: 115 cm soil or saprolite under grassland replicate 1 | place: USA:California | collected 2016-06-15 | reverse complement strand
TCCCCCAGGCCGCGAAGGTGCCGGCGGCCTGGCTGCCGGCGAGACCGAAGGCGCGTGCCATGGTGTCGGCGTCGAACCGGCGCAGCCGCCCGACGGCCGCGGCGGCGCCGAACGGCCCGAACACGCCGGGCCCGTGCCAGCCGCGGCCGCGGAACACCGGATAATCGATGCCGACGCCCACCCGGGTCGTGACCTCGAAGCCGGCCGCCATGGCGACCAGCAGGTCGCGGCCGGAGAGCGCATCGCGCTCGGCGATCGCCAAGGCGGGCGGCACCACTTCCGGCGTGATGTGGGTGAGCGTGGCGCGGTGGGCGTCGCACATCGTGACCGCGGTGATCAGATAGCCGTTGAGCATGGTCGCGCCGGCGAGCGACAGGCGGTCGCCGCCGATCACGCTCGCTTCATTGGATTGCGCCAGCCCCGACGCCAGCGCCGCGAGCTGGTGGGTTTCGTCGCCCTGGTGCCCCGCGACCGCGCAGGCGAGCGTATCCAGCAGCACGTCCTTGCAATATTCCCTGACCCGCTCCGGGATGTCGTCGTATTTCAGCGACGCCGCGAATTCGGCCAATACCTGGGTGGTTTCTCCCGACATTTTGGACTCTCCTTGTTCGACGCGGGCCGAAATTCCTGCAACGGCGCTGCGGTGAGCCGGCAGAGTAGCTGTAATCCGGAACTCCTTGCAATCGCCCTGCCCGCACGTGAGGTGAGCGTGAGCTTTCACCCGTTGGGTTCGTTTGGCCAAAACGGTGGTTGGGTTCGTTTGGCCAAAATGGTGATTGGGTTCGTTTGGCCAAAATGCTAGCCGGCCCGAACCCGGCTATCGCGCCGCGTCGAAATCCCGGATCGCGAACTTGCGCCGCGACAGCGCGCGCCGCTCGTAGCGGTCCATCGCCGCCAGCCGAGCGGGGAGCTCGGGATCGCCCGGCGCCTCGGCGATGAGATCGCGGCGCGCGCGCCGCACGCGCACGAGATCGATCTGGGCGGCGGCGATCCGGCAGGCGGCCTCGTGGCGTTCCGCGCCCGCCGCCGCGCCGGCGATCTCGCGCGCCAGCGCCTCGATCTCGCTCGACAGCGTGGGATCGCGCAGCGCCGGCAGGCCCAAGCCGTGACGGCGGGCGTTGCGCGCCGCACTCGCCTTGCCGTCCCGGGTCTTCGGGCCGGTGCTCCTTCGCGCATTGGCGCGGTTGGCGGCAAGCCTGTCGACGCTGATCATGCCGCGGCCCCCGGCGCGGGCTGTTCCGGCGCGATGACCCTGAACTCGGCATCCTCGACGTCCGCGACGGCGCGGCGCAAGGTCTGCGCCAGCGTCGCTCGGTGCCGGTCGAGCTCGCGCAACGCAGCGTGGCGGCGACCCTCCGCGCTCGTGATCATGCGCTCGAGCTTCTCCAGATCGGCGATCCAGACCGCGAGCGTCCGCGCGCTGACGCCCTCGACGGTCAGTCCGGCCGCCGCGAGCGCCGCCTCGACGGTCTGGCGGGCCGCTTCGTCGCGCGCGGTCCATTGCCGGACCACCTCGGTGGCGTTGTCGGTCTTCAGCCGCTCCAGGGCGTTCGCCACGCCCTCGCCGGTGCAGGATGCGATCAGATTGGCCTTCAGGCGGCGCAGGCGAAACACGTCCCAGACCAGGTCGACGACGTCGCGGATCCAGATGTCCTCGAGGATGTCGGCCGGCCGCAAGGCGCCGGAAATGCGCGCGAGCAGCTCGTCGTAGGCGGCTTCGCGCTCGCCCTCGATCAGCGGCGGCGGCCCGAGGAACGCCAAGGTGGCAAGCGGCTGCGATGAGTTGGTGGAGATAGTGGGGAGGTCGGGTCGGTCGAGCATGGGTTGATCTCACCTGGTTGGTTATGTTCACGATATGTTCTATAGCATGCCAAGCGAGGCCCTGCAAGATAGCCTAGGATAAAAATCTAGAAAAACCTTTGGGCCTGGACATTATATGGTACATGAACCATACATAGGGCAGCAGGATGCTGATATGAAAAAGAAGACTGCTCGCTCCACCGCCGATCTGACGACTCTCGATGACGTCCTAAAGAAAGAAGGAAAGCTCGAAGAGTTCGAGGCCGCCGCCATCAAGGAAGTGCTGGCATGGCAGATCGCCGCGGCGATGCAGGCGCAGAATCTCTCGCGCAAGCGGCTTGCCGAGCGCATGAAAACCAGCCGCAGTCAGATCAGCCGGCTGCTCGACCCCAAGAACGGCAACGTGACGATCGCGACGCTGCAGCGGGCCGCCAAGGTCGTCGGCCGTACGCTTCGGGTTGAGTTGGTCTAAGTTCAGGGCCAAGCCTGTACCTTGAGGATGCCGGCGGTGGGGTTCTGTCGAAACGCCTGATGCAGGCTGGCTTAGCCTAAGCAGTTGCCATGTTAAAAAGGGGAGTTTAGCCCTGCGTTTCTTAGCTGAGGGGCCATCAATACCGGATGAACTTCTCGTCGCGCGAGATGAAGGCCGAGTGGTCTTCTTTTGCGGCGCTGGCGTGTCGCGGGCACGCGCGGGGTTGTCTGACTTCTTAGGATTGACGAAAGCTGTTGCCGACAAGTTAGCCATTGCCGCAGACAGTCCTACACGCAAATTGATCGACGCAATTGAGAAGTTTCCCCCGATCACTGGTGTTGGCAGCTTAGTGTCTGCGGATCGTGTCTTCGGACTTATAGAACGTGAGTTTCTATCTCGCGATATTTACGCGGCCATTGCTTCTTCACTGAAGCCCGCCACTTCGGCCGATCTGTCGGCACATCGAACGCTTCTTGATCTTGCAAGGGGTCCAGACGGAAAGACCCGGCTAGTAACAACAAACTTCGATCTTCTATTCGAGGCTTGTGATCCCACACTGGTCCGGTCGCGCCCACCAAGACTCCCCGATCCCTTGAGGGATGATGAATTCTTCGGCGTGATTCATTTGCACGGTCACGTAACGGACGATTACGCGGGCGCTTCTGGTGACGGGCTCGTAATTTCCAGCGCGGAATTCGGACGTGCATATTTGTCTGAACGTTGGGCGACTGACTTCATTCGGACGGTTTTGGAGCGATACATTGTCCTGTTCGTTGGCTACGCCGCCGACGATCCGCCAATGCAATATCTGCTTGAGGCGTTGAATCGTACTGCTGGTTCATTGAGCGGTGTGTACGCATTCCAATCTGGATCAAAAGAGGATGCAGAAGCACGGTGGGTTCAGAAAGGCGTTCATCCCATCGCCTACGATGCCAAGTCCAACCACGATGGACTTTGAAATACGTTAGACGCGTGGGCGGCTCGCGCTCGAAATCCAGACGAGTGGCACAATCGTCTGATTGAAGCCGCAAAAGATGGCCCAGAGGGCTTTCAGCCATATCAGCGAGGACAGGTAGCCCACGTCGTTTCAACTTTGGAAGGTGCGAGAAAGTTTTCTCGTGCCAGCAATCCCCCACCGGCTAGTTGGTTATGCTCATTCGATCCATACGTCCGATTTGCAAGGCCATCCCGCCGAGACACGATGTTGGGGCTCGGCCCATATTTTGATCCGTTCGATGCGTATGGCCTCGATAGTGATCCGGTACCGAAAAAGCTTGACCCCGATGACGCGTACGGGAAGAGGGATGTGCCGTCCGGCGTTTGGGATTGTTTTATTCCGACTCGTCAGGATCGTCAGAATGTACGCGATGACCAATTCGCTGCTTTTCGAGGTCACTATTCACGAAACGTGCCAGGCCTAACGACTCGGCTTGGACTTATTGAGAATTGGATTACGAAGGTCGCAAAGCAGCCAGCCGCAGTGTGGTGGGCCGCCCGTCAAACTGGACTTCATCCGAACGTCCAACAGCAGATCAAGTATGAAATCGAGAGAAATAGCGCAGAATTCCCCGCTGTCGTTCGCAAGGCTTGGCGATACATATTCGAAGCATGGAGCATTCCACGCAACGAATTCTACAGCGATTGGTTTGAGCTAGCTGCCGTCATTAAGGCCGACGGTTGGAGCCCGTCAACGGTTCGACAAGTCGCTAAGATAAAGCGTCCCTACCTTTCGGTTGAAAACCCTTTTGGCGCAGCCCGACCTCCTGAAGCTAGTGAGGAGTTGCCTCTTAGCGATTTGGCTCGGGTGGACGTGAAATATCCTGACATTACTGAAGATATTGCGATTCCAAGCGAGCACCTAACTTTATTTGTGAAGGAGCTACGTAAGAACTTAGAGCTAGCAGTCGCACTAGAGAACGAAATCGGCGCGTATGGGCTTCATTTCCTTAATCCGATTGAGGCCGATGAACCTGAAGCTCATCCTTCCGGAATAAACAAGCCTGTAATTGAGTTTGTAAAATTCTTTCGAAGGCTCGCAGAGGAAGACCTGCGTGCGGCAAAGGCCGAGGCGCTAGCGTGGCGAGAGAATAAGGACGAGGTATTCATTCGTCTGGTGGTATGGGTGTGCGGTGATCGACGAATAACGCTCAGCGCCGACGCTGGAAGAATTCTTTCGAAACTAGATACGCGAGCATTCTGGGACAGCAGGAGTCAACGCGATCTCCTTATCACATTATCGAAACGTTGGTCCAATCTCTCTCTTACAGCCCGAAAGGGACTCGAAAAGAAGCTCTTAAAGGGTAGCTCGCGCTGGAAAACCGAGAAGTCAGTGGAATTCAAAGAGCGCCGAGGCTCCCAGACATTGTCGCGGATTCATTGGCTCGCGGCGCAGGGCTGCAAGTTTAGTTTTGACCTCGATAAGGAAACAGCGAGACTTAAAGCTGAAGTAGCGAGATGGCAGGAAAGCTATGCCTCTCACGCGGCAGATTCGATGGCTAGTCGCGGAGGTTGGGTGCGGACCGATACCGAGAGCGCGGCTTTGCTTCAGGTGTCGCTGTCCGAGGTACTACCCACGGCCCAAGCACTTAGCGGTCGTCGGGGAGAATTTTTCGTTGAACACGACCCGTATGCAGGCCTGGCAGCTACGAGGCCCGCACGTGCTCTCGCCGCCCTTGGTGCGGTGGAGGATGGATATGACGCTACGTGGGCATGGGAAACATTTCTAAACGCTCAAGCTCGAAAGGACGACAAGCCCCGCTTTATGCTCGTTATTGCCGCAAGACTGTCGCGCTTAAAGGATGCAGATTTCGAAAAGTTGGTCCGGCCCATCTCGGATTGGCTTCTACGGGCTAGCAAGAACTTATTGGTCAATGGACGCGACAAATTTCAGCGACTTTGGGAGAGGTTGATCGTAACTCTGACGACGGATCAGCAAACCGGCGACTCTTCGATCATCACTCAGGACAAGCAGCATGATTGGGCAACCGAAGCCTTGAACAGCCCTGCGGGTTACATGGCCCAAGCGTTATTCAACGATCTTGGTTCTGACATCCAACGCGCGGCGAGGCTTCCTGAAGAGTGGCGCGAGCGGGCCGACCAGTTGCTGTCGCTACCCGGCAATCCCCGCAGACATGCGCTAGCAATTTTCTGTCACGGCTTAACTTACCTGTTCCATATCGATCCTGAGTGGACTGAGCGCGCGTTGGTCTCTGCAATCGCCGGAAACGACGACGATGACACTGGCGCGTTTTGGGCGGGGTTCTTCTGGGCTGCGCGGCCTCCCCAAGAGGCGCTGTATTTGAAAATGAAGCCCGCATTTCTCGCGTTGGCCCATGAAGCATCGTTCGCAAGAAGACAACACGCAGAAATTCTGGCGGGCATTCTGCTTATCGGTTGGAATGGCAGGGTTACAGCAACCGGTGAACGCGCGATTACTAATGAAGAGATGCGCGCGGTGCTGATCGAAGCTGACGACGAATTTCGTTCGCAAGTAGTGTGGCAGCTGGATACTTGGTCGAAAGATCAAAGTGGGCCTTGGCCGAAGGAGACGCTCGTTTTTCTAAATGATGTTTGGCCTAAGCAAATCGTTGCGAAAACGTCGGGCGTATCGGCCCGTTTAGCCGAACTTGCGTTTTCACACGACGAGGATTTTCCAGATTACGTTGACGCGGTTTTGCCGCTGGTCATCCCGATCAATCGGGATCACATGAGGCTTCCTACGTTGCAAAGATCACCAGAGCGCAGCGTGATTGAAAAGTTTCCGGAGAAAACCTTGGAGCTTCTTTCGGCAATCCTCCCGGACGATGCTCGGAAGTGGCCATACAGCATGGATGACGTGCTAAGACGCATTGGCCTTGCAGACCGGGCTCTGATGAATGATGTTCGCTTCGTTGAGTTAAATCGAATTTGGAATGCGCGATGAATAGAATGGTGTAGCCGGATGGCGCACCGTGCGAGAGGACGAATGCGCGTGATCGACGGGTTGTCGATCATTGAGATCACTTGAGTATCAAGCGGCGTGCAATTGCGCCATCGAGGATGCCACCAGCGGGCGAAGCTCAGTCGAGCACTTCATAAGGCCAATTGTGGTGGGTGTGCAGGAAAGACGTGCCGCCCTCTCGATCCGTCAATTTCGCGTAGATGCGGAAGCGCGTTCCCACGGGGTAATTGCGTCGCATTTCCTTGGGGGAGCGCACGTGAAGCGTCTGAGGGAACTGCTCGCCCGCCACGGGGCGAACGTGGATATCGCCATGTAGCCCGGATCCGCTGATGCGGTATGTCTCAACCACAATGGTGTAGTAGGGCTCTTCCGGCATTCCCATGCGCGCCTCCCATCCTGCCGGGATACATCTTAAAGCAACTAGCCCGCATGAGCGTAGCGAAATGCGGGGCTACCTGCGGCCACGTAGGCCCCGGATTTCGCTTCGCTCATCCGGGCTACGGTCACTCCTCTTCCAAGAGCTTAGAAACCAGCATACGTTATCGCCACCTGCCCGACCGGGATCAGCCGTCGGCGGCGATCGCTTCAAGAACAACAAACGTCCCCCCGCGGGCAGTCGTGGCGCCGGCCGCCCGGCGAGCCGTGAGCTTTGGGAGGGTGAGCATCATGAGACTTCCCCGCCGCAAATTCCTGCAGCTGGCCGCGGGCGCGGCCGCGCTGCCGGTCATGGCCCGCGTCGCGGGCGCGCAAGCCTATCCGTCGCGGCCGGTGCGCTGGATCGTCTCGTTCGCGGCGGGCGGCCCCAACGACATCGTCGCGCGCATCGTCGGCCAATACCTGTCGGATCATCTGGGGCAGCAATTCATCATCGAGAACCGGGCCGGCGCCGGCGGCAATGTCGGCATGGCGTCGGCGCTGGGCGCCGCGCCCGACGGCTACACGATCGCCTTCGTCGGCCCGAACTACGCCATCAACCCGGCGCTCTACGACAATCTGCCGTTCAACTTCATCCGCGACAGCGCCCCGGTCGGCGGAACGATCCGGCTGGCCAACGTGATGGAGGTGCATCCGTCGGTCCCAGCCAACACGTTGGCCGAGTTCATCGCCTATGCGAAAGCCAATCCGGGCAAGATCAACTTCGCCTCGGGCGGCGTCGGCACCTCGCCGCATCTGTCGGGCGAGCTGCTCAAGACCATGACCGGCATCAATCTCGTCCACGTGCCTTACCGCGGCACGGCCCCCGCGCTCACCGACCTGCTCGCCGGCCAGGTGCAGGTGCTGTTCGACAACATTCCCGGCTCGATCGGGCACATCAGGAACGGCAAGGTGCGCGCGCTCGGCGTGACCGGGGCGAAACGCGTGGCCGCGATCCCGGACGTGCCGACCATCGGCGAAACCGTGCCGGGCTACGAGGTGAGCATCTGGTACGGGATCGCGGCGCCCAAGGGCACGCCGCCCGAGATCATCGACAAGCTCAATCACGCGGTGAACACGGTCCTGGCCGACCCGAAGCTGCAAGCCCGCCTGGCCGAGCTCGGCGGCGAGCCGATGCCGATGAAGCCGGCCGAATTCGGCAAGCTGGTGGCCGACGAAACCGAGAGGTGGGGCAAGCTGATCCGGGCGGCCAACATCAAGGCGGAATAGGCCAGCACGCAGGCCGCATCCGCCTTCGCCCGCGAAGGCGGACTTCGGCGGGCAGGTTCAGCGAAGCGAAATGCAGGCTCACGTGCGGTGAGGTTGGCGCACGGATTTCGCTTCGCTCATCCGGGCTACGGTTGCTCTCGGCAGGCGGCGAGAATCGACCCGGCGACTGTTTTCTAACCGTCGGTGTTGAATCACGGTACGAAATTGACGCCGCTGAATTTTACCGTATCGAGTTCGCGCATGCCTACGTCGTACCAAGGCGAGGGAGCGTCGAACACGATCACGCCAAGGCACGAGCACTTCTCGAACTTCGCGTCCGACACGTTCGCCACGTACGGACCGGCCCAAAACGCGCCGTCAACGGCTTCCGCGTAATAGTAGAACCACTGGTTTCGGGTCGCGTTGGCCCGAGTCTCGGTCTCTCCGGGATCCAGGTTGATCCAGCCCCGGACGTCCCATGGCTCGCCACACTCGGACTGACAGCTGAAATCCCGACGCATATACGCCACAAAGAGCTTCTGCCCATAGGAGTTCTTGAACCTCACCTCGGAGCGGCCGTGCGACATGATTAGCCTCCCTTCCGGGCTCTGCGGATTCGCTCGGCGAGTGACTCCTGTGGGATGTCCTTCTTCTCACGGCGTGGACGGCGGTGGTCCTCGCCCCCCGCTGCGTCCCCGCGCTTCTGCTCGCCAAACTCGATCCCGGGTTTGAGATCGTCGAGTGCCGGTAATTCGAACGACGCGTTTCTCTCATCGCCGATTTCCTGCCGCTTGGAATTCATGCTCACCTCCCACGTTCGCCGCGAGTCACTCCCCGAGCGCGAGGTTGCTCTCAGCTGCTAGTTCAGCGTCCGGCCGCGGTGAAGGATGAAATTTTGCGCCCGTGTCGGCTCGCTGTCAACGACGCAACACTGGAGATAACGGCACGAACAATGAGCTGTGGAGGCAATTTTACGGTATCGGTACACCTAGCCGAAGTCCATGCCAGCCGGTCTCAGCAATCGGTCGCCGTCCATACGCGAGATTGTGTCGGGGCACGGACCTGAAGAAAAAAAGACCGCCTTCGAACGAAGGCGGTCAAGTTGCAACGCTTAGACGGTCTCGGCCATCGTGGGGGATGCCTGCGCCGGGAACGACATAGCTCCCGGAATCCAGGCGCGGCCTTCTGATCGTGCTCATCAAGCAAGTAGCCCGCACGAGCGAAGCGAAATGCTGGGTCACGTGAGGTTGGCCCCGGATTTCGCCATAGCGCGTCGAAGACGCACGTGAACGCGCTTAAGCCTTCATCCGGGCTTCGCGCGTGGGCACGGCGCACGCGATCGAGATTGCCGAGAGCGCCCGATTTGTTTGCGTGCGCCTTTGCCCACCCTACAAGCGCCATCACCCAACTATCGCGCGCCCGGCAAAAAATCTCGGTCGAACACCCAGTCTCTTCCACCACCGCATAAATCGGCCTACCCTATCGCCACCTGCCCTGAACGGGATCTGCCGTCGGCGGCGATCGCTTCAAGAACAACAAACGTCCCGCAGCGGGCAGTCGTGGCGCCGGCCGTCCGACGATCCGTGCGCCTTCGGAGGGCGACCATCATGAAGCTTCCCCGCAGGCATTTTCTTCATCTGGCCGCGGGTGCCGCCGCGCTCCCGGTCACGGCCCGCACCGCGCGCGCGCAAGCCTACCCGAGCCGGCCGGTGCGCTTGATCGTTTCGGTTCCGGCCGGCGGCTCGCCCGACATCATCGGGCGCCTCATGGGGCAATGGCTGTCGGAGCGGCTGGGCCAGCAATTCGTCGTCGACAACCGGCCGGGCGCCAGCGCCAATATCGGCACCGAGGCGGTGGTGCGCGCAGCCGCGGACGGCTACTCGCTGCTCCTGGCCATGTCGGCCAACGCCATCAACGCGACGCTCTATGATAATCTCCGTTTCAATTTCATCCGCGACACCGCCCCGGTGGCGAGCATCGCCACCATTCCCCTGGTCATGGTGGTGAACCCATCGGTTCCGGCGAAGACGGTTCCCGAGTTCATCGCCTATGCCAAGGCCAATCCGGGCAAGATCAACATAGCGTCGAGCGGCAATGCGACCCCGCTCCATGTCGCCGGAGAGCTGTTCAAGATGATGGCCGGCGTCGACCTCACCCACGTTCCCTACCGCGGCGAGGCGGCGTCGCTGCCCGATCTGGTCAGCGGGCAGGTGCAGGTCATGTTCGGCGTGCTGCCGGCGTCGCTGGGATACATCAGGT
>WNFV01016000.1_pt1 | contig 10095 bp, 12 predicted proteins | sample 5400101 | NCBI WGS metagenome assembly WNFV01 (sample SAMN13153361, study PRJNA577476) | soil metagenome | isolation source: 115 cm soil or saprolite under grassland replicate 1 | place: USA:California | collected 2016-06-15 | reverse complement strand
CGTACTCCCAGTCGACGATGCGGAGATTCGTTCCGTCGTCGATGAAGTTCGCGTTCAGAAGATCGTTGTGGCAGGGCCTGAGAGGCTGCGAACCGCGGGCGGACTCGATCTCGTCCGCATGCTCCTTGGCCGCCGAGAAAGAGTCGGGCACCTGGACGCCGTGCTCCTCCGCCGTCGCACGGTAGGCCTCGACGACGCGAAAGGAGTCGAACCGCCCGGGAATCGGACTGCCTTCGTGGATCCGGCGGAGCGTGGACGCCACGCGCACGATGTTCTTCGGCCGGGCCATCTCCTCGAGGGGAACGGGGCGGCCCTCGACGAAACGGGTGACGAGATAGCCCTCCGGCTCGAGGAAATCGACGACCTCGGGGCCGACACCGGCCTCGGCCGCGGCAACCGAGGCGCCGTGCTCCACGGATCTGTCGATGCCCAAGAGCTCCGTGTCACGACCGCCGATCCTCAGGACGTAGCTCTCACCGTCCACGGTGATCTTGAAGTTGTGATTCGTGATCCCACCGCCGAGCGGCTCGAGTGCCAGGTCACGGTCGGGCCAGACGCGGGCAGCGATCTCCTCGGGTCGCACCGGGCGATACTACGACGCGTGACGATCCCGCTCGTCGAGCACCCTGATTCCGTCGTGATCGTGGCGGTCGAGGGCGACCAGCTCGTCTGTGTCCGGCAGACCCGTCCCGGATCCGGTGGCGCGACGCTCGAGCTCCCCTCCGGGAAGCTCGAGCCCGGCGAGACCGCCATCGAGGCCGCCACGCGGGAGCTCGCGGAGGAGTGCGCGCTCGGCGCCGACGAGTGGCAAGATCTTGGCGCATTCTGGGCCGTTCCCGCCTACTCCACCGAGTTCGTCCACGTGTACGGCGCGGCGGGGCTGTGGGTCGGAGGCGGCTCCGCGCTCGACGATGACGAGGATGTCGAAGTCGAACGCGTTCCCCTCGTCGGCGCTCTTGCGCGCCTCTCCGATGCGGTGTCGGTCGCAGCGCTCGCGCTCTGGCTCGAAGCCCGATGAGCCCCGCTCCGTGGCTGGTGGAGCTCGAGCAGTCGCTGGCGGAAGACACGGGCACGGACAACCTGGCGACAGCGCTGGTCGTCTTCGCCTCGGTGGCCGGAGCCGACGTCCCGATCGAACGGGAGCACGCGGGCTCGACCTCGACGGCCGCGCGGTCACTGCGCTCGCGGACGACCTGCGGACGGTCGACCGCCAGCTGGCGCTCGAGCAGGGCCTTCTCGGGCTCCGCCTCCAGGTTCAGGGGCTGCCGCACGCCAGCGAAGCGGTGCACGGCCTGATCGACGCGCCGGACGTGGCGTGGCGAGCGTACGCCGCCGGGCTCCTCGCAGAGGAGCTCGGCGGCTAGGGCTCCTCCCTCGTCTCTGACGTATGCGGCGCAGGCGGCGCGGTATCCGCGCCGGCGCCAAAGCGCTCGCGCTGCGTGACGCCATAGCCCTCGCGCTCTGGGTGACCGTGAACGCCGCGCGTCATCGCGAACTCCTCCTCCGGCGAAAGCACGAGCTGGTGCCGTCCGCGCAGGGCAAAGTATGTGAGCGCGAGAACGTAGAAGATGGCGACGCCCACGACGCCGGGGCGGTAGTCGTCACGCCAGAAGCACGCCGCGAGCGATATGAGCGCAATGACGGCGCCTATCGCTGCGCCCCATTGTCCTACGGGGCTCCAGTACGGCCGTTCGATGTCCGGCAGTTTGCGGCGCAGCAGTATGAACGAGATCATCTGAAGGAAGTACGACACCACGGCCCCTGCGACTGCCATGGACAGCAGCGCCGCGTACAGATTTCCGCCGAGCCAGTCGTTCTTCAGTGCTTGGTCGACCAGGAACGCGAGGCCGAAGCCGACGATCGCCCCAACGACGAGAGCAACGTGAGGGGTGTTGCGCCGCCCATGCGTCACCGAGAGGAAGTGTGGGTAGTAGCCAGCGCGCGAGAGCGAGAAGATGTTCCGCCCGTACGCGTAGATGATTGTGTGGAAGCTCGCGATGATGCCGGCCACGGCCGCCAGCCCGAGAACGTTCGCCGTGTTCTCGCCGCCTTCCCCGAAGATCACGCGGAAGCCGTCGAGCAACGGCTCCCCTGACGTCCTGATCTCCTCCGCGCCCGACACCCCGGTGTTGAGGAAGAGCACAAGAAAGCCGGTCACCACCAGCGTGAGCAGGCCGTAGATCGTCCCCCTCGGGATGTCACGCTTTGGGTCGTGCGACTCCTCAGCTGCGAGCGGCAACTCCTCGATCGCGAGGTAGAACCAGATCGCGAAGGGAAGCGCGAGGAAGGTGCCCTCGACCACCCCGAACGGGAACCAGTCGGAGTTACCGGCTTCGGCCTTGATGTTGGTAAGCCGGTCCCACGAGAACTCAGTCAGCGCCCCGACGTAGAAAACGGCCAGAATCACGAGCGCAAGGAGGCAGATGAACACCGCAAAGCGGAAGCTCGCGCCCACTCCGAAGATGTTCAGCGCGACGAAGATCGCATACAGGATTGCCCACCAGACCCACGTCGGTGGGCTCCCGTCGAACCAACTCTTCGAGATCGACTCGAGGTAGGCTCCCGCGAAGGTCACGACAACGGCGGGGGTGACGACGTATTCGATCGTCTCCGCGACTCCCGTCGCGAAGCCGCCCCACGGGCCCATCGCCGAGCGTGAGAACGAGTACGCCCCGCCCGTGTGAGGAAGAGCCGGCGACATCTCCGCGATCGAGTAGCAGAGGCCGAAGTACATGCCGGTGATGATGAGCGTGGCGATGAGAAGGCCCCCGAAGCCGCCCGCGTCCAGCCCAAGGTTCCATCCTGAGAAGTCGCCCGAGATGACCGCCGCGACTCCAAGCGCCCAAAGCGACCAGACCCCGGCGTGCCTCCTGAGTAAGCGCTTGTCAAAGTATCCCTCGGCAGCCTCCCTGTATGTCACTCCCCGCGTTCGCTCGGCCACAGGTCCTCCTACTCGTCGGAAGCCACGCCCCAGGCGGGCGATTCTGAACGGCACGTAGCGTGCTCGTCAAGGGAGCGGAGCGCTAGGCTCCCACGCGTGCTGATCCTGCAAGAGCTCAAAACGGCGGTGGAGGATGGGTCCATTGACACCATCGTCGTCGCCTTTACGGACATGCAAGGACGCCTGATGGGAAAACGCCTACACGGCGAGTTCTTCCTCGAAGGCGACGTTGCCGAGCACGGTGTCGAGGGCTGCAACTACTTGCTCGCGCTCGACATGGAGATGGATCCCACTCCCGGTTACGGAATCGCGAGCTGGGAGCGTGGCTACGGCGATTTCGGGCTCAAGCCCGACATGGCTACGCTGCGCCGGATTCCCTGGCTGGAAGCCACGGCGCTCGTCCTCTGCGACGTCGTCTGGCACGATGGCTCGCCCGTGAATCCCTCGCCCCGCCAGGTGCTGAAGCGCCAGGTCGAGCGGGCCGAGAAGCTTGGCTACACGGCGAAGTTCGGCTCGGAGCTCGAGTTCTACCTCCTCAAGGAGAGCTACGAGGAGGCTCACGCCAAGCACTACGGTGACCTCACGCCCTCGGTCCCGTACATCCTCGACTACCACATCCTCGCCACGACCTACGACGAGCCCCTGATCCGGCAGATCCGCAACGGAATGCAGGGCGCAGGCATCAGGGTGGAGACGTCCAAGGGCGAGGCGTGGCCGGGACAGCAGGAGATCAACTTCCGCTTCGACGACGCGGTCACCATGGCCGACAACCACACGATCTACAAGAACGGCGCCAAGGAGATCGCGCACCTGAACGGCCAGTCGATCACCTTCATGGCAAAACCTGACCACACCTGGATCGGGAACTCCTGCCACATCCACTCGAGCCTGTGGCGTGACGGCGAGAGCGCTTTCGCCGGCGAGTCCGACGTCTTCAAGCAGTACCTCGCCGGCCAGATCGCGTCGCTGAAGGAGCTCGCGATCTTCCTTGCGCCCACGATCAACTCCTACAAGCGCTTTGCGGCCGGCAGCTGGGCTCCAACGACCCTGGCCTGGGGCCATGACAACCGCACGTGCGGCTTTCGCATCGTCGGGCACGGCGACGGCCTGCGCGCGGAAACGCGCATCCCGGGAGGCGATGCGAACCCGTACCTCGCGTTCGCCGCGCTGCTCGCTGCCGGGCTGAACGGCGTCGAGCAGGGGCTCGAACTACCTCCGCCGCTCGAGGGGAACGCCTACGAGTCCGACGCCGAGCGCTTCCCCCACTCCCTCCGCGAGGCAATCGCCGCCCTCGAGGGGGGGACGATGGCGCGCACCGCGTTCGGGGACGACGTCGTCGACCACTACCTCAACTACGCGCGTACCGAGCAGCGGCTCTTCGACGAAGTGGTGACCTGCTACGAGCGCGAGAGGATGTTCGAACGTGGCTAGGCGGCCAGTGATCGGGATTACGACGTACCTCACGTTGGCACGCTTCGGCGTCTGGGAGGACGACGCGGCGCTCATTCCGGCTGCGTATGTTCGCGCGGTCGAGGCCGCGGGCGGCCGGGCGCTCCTCGTGCCGCCAAGCATGGAAGGGATCGACGAGACGCTTGATGCGCTCGACGGGCTCCTCTTCTCGGGCGGATCCGACCTCGACCCGGAGATCTACGGTCAGCAGGCGCACGCCGAGACGGACGGGGTGGTACCCGAGCGGGATCGCGGAGAGATCGCCCTCCTGCAAGCGGCGCTCGAGCGCGACATGCCCGTCCTCGCCGTGTGCCGAGGAAGTCAGGTGCTGAACGTCGCCCGCGGCGGCGACCTCGTCCAGCACCTCCCCGAGGTGGTCGGCGACGAGAAGCACAAGCACACGCCGGGCGTCTTCGCCGACCACGACGTCGACCTCGTCTCGGGAACGCGGGTGCAGCAGATCCTCGGCGACCACGCGCCCGTGAAGAGCCATCACCACCAGGGCTACGGACAGCTCGGGGAGGGGTTGCGCGAGGCCGCCCGAGCCGACGACGGGACGATCGAAGCCCTCGAGGATCCTTCCCTGCGCTTCGCGCTCGGAGTGCTCTGGCACCCGGAGGCGGGCAAGGATTTCGCGCTCTTCGAGGCGCTCGTCGGGGAGGCGCGCGCGTACCACGAGGCGAGAGAGTGACGCGCCTGTCGGTACTCAATCCGGCCACCGAGCAGCCGATCGTGGAGCTCGACGAGGCCGGGGTCGAGGAGGCCGACGAAGCCGTCGCGCGCGCAAGGGCCGCCTTCCCGGCCTGGCGCGACGTCGCCCCGGCGGCGCGGGCAGGTCTTCTGCGAAAAGTGGCGACACTCGTCGACGAGAACGCCGAGGAGCTCGCACGCATCGAGTCGGAGAACGTCGGCAAGCCGATCTCGGGTGCTCGCGCGGAGATCGGCATGGTCGCGAGCGTCTTCCACTTCTACTCGGGCGCCGTCGAGAAGCACTACGGGGACACGATCCCGGTGGCGGGAGGCGTCGACATGACCTTCCGCGAACCGCTCGGTGTCGTCGGTCTGATCGTCCCGTGGAACTTCCCGCTCAACATCGCGAGCTGGAAGCTCGGCCCTGCGCTCGCCTGCGGAAACACCGTCGTATTGAAGCCTGCGGAGCTCACCCCTCTCTCGGCTCTGCGGCTGAAGGAGCTCATGGACGAGGCGGGGATCCCGGACGGCGTGGTCAACGTCCTCGTCGGCAAGGGTTCGGTCGTGGGCAACGCCTCGTCGAGCACCCGGAGGTGGCCAAGATCGGCTTCACGGGCTCCACGGAGGTCGGCCGCGAGGTGATGAAGGCCGCCGCCGGGACGATCAAGCGCGTCACCCTCGAGCTCGGCGGGAAGTCGGCCAACGTGATCTTCGCGGATGCCGACATCGAGCGTGCGGCGGCATCGGCGCCCTACGCAGTGTTCGACAACGCCGGCCAGGACTGCTGCGCACGCTCGCGGATCTTCGTGCAGAGATCGGCGTACGACCGGTTTCTGGAGCTTCTGATCGCGGCCACGGAGGCAGTAAAGGTCGGAGACCCGAGGAGCGAGGAGACCGAGATGGGGCCACTCATCTCGGCCGAGCAGAGAGAACGGGTGTCGTCCTACGTCGACGGTAATGTTGTCTTTCGTGGCAACGTACCCGACGCTCCCGGCTTCTGGTTTCCCTGCACGCTCGTGGAGGCGTCGAACGACGACCGCGTCGCCCGCGAGGAGGTGTTCGGGCCGGTCGCCGCCGTGATCCCTTTCGAGGACGAACAGGAGGCTGTAGAGCTCGCGAACGCGACGCCCTACGGCCTTTCGGGGTCGATCTGGACGCGGGACGGCGCAAGAGCTCTCCGCGTCGCCCGCGGGATCGACTCGGGCGTCCTCTCGATCAACTCGAATAGCTCCGTCCGCGTCTCGACGCCGTTCGGGGGCTTCAAGCAGTCCGGCTTCGGGCGTGAGCTCGGCATGCACGGGCTGGCGGGCTACTCGGAAGTAAAGAACGTCTATTTCGCCACCGAGTAGCGCTCCTTCACCCAGGCCGGCTGTCACCCTCGGCAGGGCGACCGCGCTGCGACTTGCGGAGGCCGCGTGGGAGGAGCATCATCGACAGTGATGCCGGTCGTTTACGGCTCCCCGGACCTGCTGCCTGGCCTCAGCGTCGTCTACGTCTGCAGCTGCGGTCTGCGGATCGGTGAGTACGGCGCTCACGCTGCAGAGCCGCCGCCGGGGTGGGTTCCGATCGCCGAGAGCGAGTATCTCTGCGAGCACTGCGCGTCCTTCGCGTCTGAAGCCCAGGCGCGGCCGCGTCAGAGTCCTCCCGCCTAGCAGCCGTCAGTAGAGGTCCCTAGGCTTTCCGGTGTGAGGCGTGCTGCCGTTATCGCCTTGGCGCTCGCGGGCGTCCTTGCCGTGAGCGTCGCCGCTGGCTGTGGGTCGGGCCAGAGCGAACCGCAGGTTGAGCTCGTCGCGCCTGGCCAGGTCATCGGTCAGTTCGAGCGCGAGACGGGACGTCCCCTCGAGCGGGCCGCCATGGAGGACGAGGCGTTCGATCAGCTGAGCTACGGCCTGAACCCGTCGAAGGAGCTGCTCGACCGGTACGGGATCTTCTCGGTCTACGTCGCCAAGAAGGGGCACCTGGAAGCGGTCAACTCGCTCCTTCGGGACAAGGCGACGAAGAAGGCTCTGGAGCGCGACTCCGACGGGATCTACTGGGAGCTCGACTCCAACAGCGGCACCTGGGTCGCTTACAAGCGCTACTCGCGGAACGTCGTTCTGGTCTGGTTCAGCGGCTCCACCGCACGAAACGCCGACACGCGTTGGGCACGACTCGACCGGGTCCTGGCCGACCTCCGCGGCTAAGCTCCGGGTCCGGATGGGTCGACTCGACGGCAAGGTCGTGGTCATCACCGGCGCCGGGGGCGGGATCGGCCGCGAGGCGACGCTCCTCTTCTCAGAGGAGGGAGCGAGCGTCTGTGTCGCCGACGTCGCGGAGGACCAGGGGCAACAGACCGCTGCCGAAGCACGCGAAGCCTTCTTCCAGAAGGTCGACGTCACCGATCCCGAGAGCGTCCAGGAGATGTTCCGCGCCACTGTCGAGCGCTATGGCGGTGTCGACGTCCTCTACAACAACGCCGGGATCATGCCGGCGGACGACAACTCGGTTCTCGAGACCGAGGTGGACGCGTGGCAACGCGTTCAGGACGTCAACACGAAGGGCGTCTTCCTCTGCTGCCAGTACGGGATTCCGCATCTCCTCGAGCGCGGAGGCGGTTCGGTCATCAACGTTGCCTCGTTCGTCGCGCTGGCGGGCGCCGCGACTTCGCAGATCTCCTACACGGCCTCGAAGGGAGCGGTCCTGTCCATGAGCCGGGAGCTGGCAGTCGAATTCGCACGCCGGGGAGTGCGCGTGAACGCGCTCTGCCCCGGCCCCGTGGAGACGCCGCTGCTCATGCGCCTCTTGTCGGAAACGCCGGGCGCCTTGGAGCGCCGCCTCGTGCACGTTCCCATTGGCCGGCTCGCGCAGGCGAAGGAGATCGCGTACGGAGCGCTCTTCCTCGCGAGCGATGAGTCGTCCTACGTGAACGGCTCGACGTTTCTGGTGGACGGCGGCATCACCGCCGCCTACGTCACGCCCGAGTAGCTAGCTTCGAACGACGATCGTGTGCGGCGCCCGGTCGCCGATTCACTGACCTTCGGCAAGTTCCAGGCGAAGAGCGCGGCGACTCCCCGCCGGGCGCTCAGTCCGCGCTGAAGACCGAGGCGAACGCCCCCGCGAGCCAGCCGAGTGCACCGAGCGCGAAGGTCCCGACCATGTCGGGCGCCGCATCGGAGTTCCCGAGCCAGACGACGAGGTTGAGGCCGCCCACGACGATGTATGCGACCACCCCTGCAAAGAGCAGAGGCGAGCTGGCCACCGCGCTGTTGACCCGTGCCGAAAGCCGTCCCGATCGCCTCTGGATCTCGATGCCCAGCACGGCGGCGGTGCCGGCCGCGACAGCGGAGGCGACGATGCCGGCCGTGGCGACGATGGCGTCCGAAAACTCCAGGGCCTCAGTGCCCCCGTTCGAGTCGAATCGCCACACTTTCCACGCGATCCAGATCCACAGCCCCGCGAAGAGCGCGAAGGGATCCTCGCCCTTTGCTTCTTTGTCTCGGTCATGTCCGTCTTCTGACTCATGAGACCCGCTCTCGTTCAGCAATCGAGGGTCGTACCTTTGCCGCCTCCTGTCAAGTCAGCTCCGCCGTCCCCTTCGATTTCGCCGATCAGTCCTGCTTCCCCACACGCGCCAGCGCGCGGCGACCGCGTGGAGTAAGGTCGAAATGGACGTCGATCAGGCCGTCGCGGAGGAGCTCCGCAGCGTGCTGAGAATCCGTCTCATGCCGCCAACCACTCCTCTCGACGCCGTACTACGTCATCATCTTCCTCCCCTCGAGGCTGCGTGTCTAGAGCGGCAGGGCGAATGGCAGGCATAGAAAAAGCCCCGTTTCCGAGGCTTTTTCCTTAGCAGGCCTGTAAGCCGGGCGGGCAGCCTACGAGCGGAGCCTGTTCGCCTTGCACCGGACGGGGTTTAGCTAGCCGTCGTGTCGCCACGACGCTGGTGGGCTCTTACCCCACCGTTTCACCCTTACCTTCGGCGTCTCCGGAGAGCTTTTCGCCGCCGGCGGTCTCCTTTCTGTGCCACTTTCCGTCGGCTTTCGCCGCCTGGGATTTCCCCAGCGTCCTGCCCTTTGGTGTCCGGACTTTCCTCGGACCGTCGAAACGGCCCGCGATCACCCGGCCTGCAAACCGAATTGTAGCCGCGATTCCGCCGTCGTCTCGAAGCCCGCCCCGCACTCAGGGCACACGATCCCGCCGCGAACGTGCAGGACGAACTCCCCGCACACAGGGCACTCGAGGCTTGCCCCACGCATGAGGGCGAGGAGCTCCTGGTCGAGCGTGCTGTTGAGGGCGACGACCTCGCTCACTACAGGCTCCTGAAGACTCCCGTGACCTTGCCCAGGATTCGGACGTGATCGGGATAGAGGGGCTCGAGCGCCGAGTTCTCGGGCTGGAGGCGAATGCGTCCGTTCTCCCGGAAGAAGCGCTTGACGGTCGCCTCGTCGGCGGCTTCGTCTTGCCCCGCCAAGGCGACGACGACATCGCCGTCCCGGGCCGTCTGCTGACGGTGGACGACGACGTAGTCCCCGGGCAGGATGCCAGCCTCGATCATGCTCTCGCCCTTGACGCGGAGGAGGAAGTCGTCACCTCCGGCCGCGAGCGGCTCGGGAACGGCGAGGTAGTCCTCGATGTTCTCCTCGGCGAGCAGAGGGCCGCCCGCCGCGATCTCGCCGACGAGCGGCAGCCGCGGCGCCTCCGGCGCGGAGATCCGGGCCGGGCCGAGGGCCGCCACCGCGGGCGTCCGTTCGCGCCCGACGACCTCGAGGGCGCGCGGCTTGGTCGGGTCGCGCTTGAGGTACCCGGCCCGCTCCAGATTGGCCAGGTGCGCGTGCACGGTGGATGGCGAAGCGAGCCCGACTGCCGCCCCGATCTCGCGCACAGTGGGCGGATAGCCGTGCTTGTCGGCGTATGCGACGACAAAATCGAAGATCTCTCGCTGGCGCTTGCTGAGCATCCCGGCACCTCGCTGGTCGAACGTCTGTTCGATACAAGGTAGCGAGGGGAGCGGACGGAGTCAACCGCTACAATTCCTT
>WNFV01010496.1_pt1 | contig 10095 bp, 7 predicted proteins | sample 5400101 | NCBI WGS metagenome assembly WNFV01 (sample SAMN13153361, study PRJNA577476) | soil metagenome | isolation source: 115 cm soil or saprolite under grassland replicate 1 | place: USA:California | collected 2016-06-15 | reverse complement strand
CAGCCGCGCAAGAACGTGCTCGTCTCGTCCGAGTTCGGCGAGCCGAACGCGTACGAGCCGGGCTTCGACCTCGCCGACGTGCAGGCCGGGCGCTACGGCCATCGCCTGCACTTCTGGAACCTGGCCGAGCGGCGGCTCGAGCAGACGGTCGACCTCGGCGAGAACGGGCTGATCCCGCTCGAGGTGCGCTGGTTGCACGAGCCCGAGGCGGAGGAGGGATTCGTCGGCGCCGCGCTCTCGAGCACGATGTGGCGCTTCCACCGCGAGAACGGCTCTTTCGCGGCCAATCAGGTGATCGCGGTCGAGAGCATCGAGCTCGAGGGCTGGCCGTTCCCGGTGCCGGGGCTGATCACCGATCTGCTCCTCTCGATGGACGACCGCTTCCTCTACTTCTCGAACTGGCTGCACGGCGACTTGCGCCAGTACGACGTCTCCGATCCCGCCAATCCGAAGCTGACCGGACAGCTCTGGCTCGGCGGCCTGCTCGGCAAGCCGAGCGACGCCGGCCGCGAGCTGAACGGCGGGCCACAGATGATCCAGCTCTCCTTCGACGGGCGCCGGCTCTACGTCACCAACTCGCTCTACTCGACCTGGGACAACCAGTTCTATCCCGGGCTGCGCTCCTGGCTCCTGCGGGTCAACTGCGACCCCAACGGCGGCATGGAGATCGACCGTGACTTCTTCGTCGACTTCCACCCCGCGCGGGCGCACGAGGTGCGGCTCCAGAACGGCGACTGCACCACCGAGATCTTCCAATGATCCTCGCCCACATCATGGGACTCCCCGTCGAGGAGAGCGTCCTGCAGCTCGCGCCGGCGGGGGCAGCGATGGTGACGGTGGTCGCGATTGCCGGCCGGACGAGACTCGAGCGGCTACGACGTCGGCTTCGTCACCGGTCGCGCAGAGAGATGATCACAAGCTAGTCCAAGGCGGCGGTGACGCTCGACCTGCTGAGCGGCGGCCGCTTCGAGCTCGGAATCGGTGCCGCGCATACATGACCTCGCCCGTCTTCGAGGACAGCCCGGAAACCGCCCGCGGGCGCATGCTGTATCAGACCCTGCTCGCCGTCCATGCGCTGATATACCGCGGTTCCTGGGCAGCGGACTCGTTATCCTCGAACGCGAAGCTTGAACCAGACTGGAGAGAGCGTGCTCGAGGCGCGGGTCGTGTTGGCCATCAGCGAAGAAGGGCCCTGGAAGCGTCGGCGAGACGCGCCCGACGCCCCGGGACGATCGGCATGACAGCGCCTGCGACAGCCCCCACGTGGCTCCAGCAGGATCTCCGCCACCAGTTGCCGGAGGCGGTCAGGGGCGAGGCCATACGCATCTGGGACAGCGAGGGGCGGGAATACATCGATGCCTGCTCGGGCGCGATCTCGGTGATCAGCATCGGCCACGGCGTAAGCGAGGTCGCCGAGGCGATCGGCGAGCAGGCGCGGACGCTCGCGTACGTGCACAGCACCCAGTTCCGCCATCCGCTCGGAGAGGAACTGGCGGGCCGGATCGTCCGCCACGCGCCTGGATCGCTCAACCACGCGTGCTTCTACTCAGGCGGCTCCGAGGCGGTGGAGGCTGCCGTCAAGCTTGCCCGCCACTACCACCTGCTCCAGGGGCACGACTCGAAGTACCGCGTGCTCTCGCGCCGTCGCAGCTACCACGGGGCAACGCTCTTCGCGCTCGGCGTCGGTGGAGTTCCCTCACGCCAGGCCCCATACGCCCCCTACATGTCCACGACTCCGAAGCAGGTCGAGTGCTATCCGTACAGATGCCCCTTCGGCCCCGGCCACCCATGCTGCGATCTCGCGTGCGCCGACGACCTGGAACGGGTGATCGGCGAGGTGGGCGCCGACTCCGTGTCCTGCTACATCGCGGAGCCGATCGTCGCGGCCGCTGGCCCAGGGCTGACGCCGCCGCCGGGCTATTACGAGCGGATCCGCGAGATCTGCCGGGCGCACGAGATCCTGTTCATCTCGGACGAGGTGGTCACCGGCTGGGGCCGAACGGGCAAGACCTTCGGCATCGAGCACTGGGATGCCGAGCCGGACATGATCGTCAGCGCCAAGGGGCTCTCCGGCGGCTACGTCCCGCTCTCGACGGTGATCTTCTCCGACGAGATCGCAGCGGTCTTCTCGGGCGCGAACACGCCGTTCCTCCACAACCTCACCTACGAGGCCCATCCGCTCGCAGCCGCCGCCGCCCTGGCGGTGATCGGGATCATCGAGCGCGACGGTCTCGTCGAGAACGCCGCCGCCCAGGGAGAGCACCTGTTCGACCGGCTCCGGCTCCTGGCGGAAACCGAGCCGCTGCTCGGGGATGTTCGCGGCAAGGGCCTGCTCGCAGCTTTCGAGCTCGTCGCCGACCGCAGGACGAAACGACCGCTCGAGCAGACGCTCTCGGTGACGAAGCGCCTGCACGCGCTCGCCAGGGCACGCGGTCTGATGATCTATCCGGGAGCGGGCGGCGACGGCATCGTCGGCGACCAGTTCCTGATTTCGCCGCCGCTGATCGTCACGCGCGAGGACGTCGATCTCATCGTCGACCGCCTCGCGCTCGCGCTGGCAGACCTCCACGCCGAGCTGCCTCGATGAGCGAGGATGCGCGCAGAGATGGCTAGGCGCGGGAAGGTGATCATCAGCTGTGCCGTGACCGGGTCGATCCACATCCCGTCACAGAGCCCCCACCTTCCGCTCACGCCCGAGCAGATCGCCGAGAGCGCGATCGGGGCGGCCGAGGCCGGAGCCGCGATCGTCCACCTGCACGCACGCGACCCGGAGACCGGCCGGCCGACGCCCGATCCCGAGGTCTTCGCTCGATTCCTCCCCGAGATCAAGGCCGGATGCGACGCGGTCATCAACATCACGACCGGCGGCGGTCACGGTATGACGGTCGAGGAGCGCACACGGGCGGCCCGCACCTTCGAGCCCGAGCTCTGCTCGCTGAACATGGGCAGCATGAACTTCGGCCTGTTCCCGGTCCTCGACCGCGTCACCTCCTTCGAGCATCCCTGGGAGCCCGAGTATCTGGAGATGACCCGCGACTTCATCTTCAGGAACACGTACAAGGACATCGAGACGATCGTTCGCGCCCTCGGCGCCGTGGGCACCCGGTTCGAGTTCGAGTGCTACGACGTCGGGCACCTCTACAACCTGGCCTACTTCCTCGACGAGAAGATCGTCGAGCCGCCGCTGTTCGTGCAGACGATCTTCGGCATTCTCGGCGGGATCGGCCCCGAGCCCGAGAACCTGTTGCACATGAAGGCGACGGCCGACAGGCTGTTCGGCGACGACTACTACTGGTCGATCCTCGGCGCCGGCCGCCACCAGACCAACCTCGTCACGATCGGCGCCATTCTCGGAGGCAGCGTGCGTGTCGGTCTCGAGGACTCGATCTACCTGGCCAAGGGGCAGCTCGCCGAGTCGAACGCCGACCAGGTCGCCAAGATCGTGCGGATCCTTCGTGAGCTCTCCCTCGAGATAGCCACGGCCGACGAGGCTCGGCAGATGCTCTCCCTGAAGGGGGCGGCCGCGGCCGCGATCCCCGAGCCCAGCCTCCGTTGAGCCGGCGCTAGACGATTGATCGGAACATCGTCGATCAATCGTCTAGCAGGTGACGTGGATCGACTGTTTGCGCGCCCGCTGCTGCCGTGCCGTTCGTTTCGTTGCTTGCCGGTCTCGAATTCCGGCTTCCGCTAGATGATTGATCGGCTTTATCGATCAATCATCTAGACCGGTGTTTCGCCCAGCGTTTCGATCGCGGCGTCGATTGCGCCCTCGAGCGGGATCAGCACGGGAAGCTCGATGCCTGCCCGCCGATAGGCATCGAGCCGCTCGCGGCACTCGTCGGGCGTCCCGGCGGCGGTCAGCGAGTCGACGACGGCATCGTCGATGAGCGCCGCACCCGCCTCGACGCCGTCGTCGCGAACCGCACTGCTCAGCCCGGCGAGGAGCTCGGCGGGCAAGCCCGTCTCGCGGGCGATGTTCGGGAACATCGCCAGGTAGACGGCGATGAACCTGCGCGCGCGATCTTTACCCGCGCTCGAATCCTCGTCGGGCGAGACGACGATCATCATTCCGAGCTCGATGCCGTCCACCCCTCTCCCGGCTGCGGTCGCGCCGCGCTCGATCAGGCCGCGTGCCCGCTCGACGTACGCCGTCGACAGGCAGACGTTGAGCAACACGCCGTCGGCAACCCCGCCTGCGAGCTCGAGCGACCGGGGGCCGGTGACGCCGAGGTAGAGCGGCACCTCGGTCGTCCGAGACGCGATCGCCTCCTCGGACAGCAGGTCCTCGACCCGCGCCGCCTCGAGCCGGATCGTCTCCCCGCTGTAGGTGACCTCCTCGCCCCGCATCAACGGTCTCAACACCTCGCAGTACTCGCGTAGGCGGGTCAGCGGTCGATCGAACGGCTGGCCCTGCGGAGCGAGGATGAGCGGGGAGCCTGTGCCGAGGCCCATCACGATCCGCCCAGGCGCGACCTCCTCGAGCCCGAGGAAGGTGATCGCGATCACGACCGGACCGCGGGTGAAGACGTTCATGATCGCCGTTCCGACGCGGATGCGGTCGGTCGAGCCGGCGATCGCCGCCATGGGGACGACGGCGTCCCGTGTGATGCGCGTCTCGGCGACCCACACCGACTCGAACCCCGCCGCCTCGGCTTTTCGAGCGAGCCTGACCATCTCGGGGACTCTGGGCGCGCCGAGGAAGGCGAGGCCGAGACGCCGCTCGTTGGGGGAGCTGGACGATGGCACGAAGGTGGATAATGTCAGCCGTGCCAACGCTCACCGCGGACATCGAGACGGCCGCACACTTCGGCGGAGAGGGCACGGGAGTGACGCGGCTCGCCTGGTCGCCCGAGCTGCGCCAGGTCCAGGAGTGGCTGACGGATCAGCTCGTGGAGCTCGGGCTTGAGGTCGAGCTCGACGGGGCCGGCAACCTGATCGGCCGCTGGCAGGCCGGCTCGGGCAAGCCGATCGCGGTCGGCTCCCATCTCGACACGGTTCCGAGCGGTGGCCGGTATGACGGCGCCCTCGGCGTCCTCTCGGGGCTCCAGGCGATCCGGCTGCTCAAAGAGCGGGGCTTCGAGCCGAGCAGGCCGCTCTGGCTGATCTCGTTCATGGACGAGGAAGGCGCCCGCTTCGGCGCGGCGCTCTTCGGCAGCCGGGCGTTCGTCGGCAAGGACCTGCGCGAGCTCGGCGAGCGGCGCGACGCGAACGGGATCAGCCTGAAGGAGGCGATGTCCGAGCTCGGCTTCGACTTCGAGCGCGTGCCGTCCGCGCGGCGGGTCGACGAGCTCGCGGGCTACCTCGAGCTGCACATCGAGCAGGGCCCGGTGCTCGAGACCGAGGGAATCGAGATCGGGATCGTCACCGGAATCGTGGGGTTGATCGGCTTCCGGGCACGCTTCGTCGGCGAGGCAAATCACGCCGGGACCACCCCGATGCGGCTACGTCGTGACGCGCTCTGTGGCGCGGCAACTGCCGTGCTCGCCCTCCGCGACGCCGGCCGGGCCAGGGACGACATCACCACCAACGTCGGCATCATCTCAGCCGAGCCCGGGGGCTTCAACGTCGTCCCGGGCGCCGCCGAGTTCACGATCGACGTCCGTTCCGCGACCGAGGATGGCTACGCGACGCTCGAGCCACTCGTGCGGGAGACCCTCGACCGGATCGCCGCCGAGCAAAACCTCGAGCTCGAGCTCAGCGAGGCCTACCGTCTCGAGCCGCTGCCGCTCGCGCCCGAGCTGATCGACGTGCTCGAGCGGGCCGCCGGCGCCGAGGGCGCGACGAGCATGCGAATGCCGAGCGGCGCCGGCCATGATGCGATGGAGGTGGGGCGCCACGTCCCCGCGGGGATGCTGTTCGTCCCGAGCCGGAAGGGAATCAGCCACTCGCCGGAGGAGTTCACGGAACCCGACCACTGTGAGCTCGGCGCGCGCGTGCTGGCGCGCGCACTCGAGAAGCTCCTGGCCTAGACGATTGATCGGAAAATCGTCGATCAATCGTCTAGCAGGTGACGTGGTTCCACTGTTTGCGCGCCTACTGCTGCCGTGCTGTTCGTTTCTTTGCTTGCCGGTCTCGAATTCCGGCTTCCGCTAGATGATTGGTCGGCTTTATCGATCAATCATCTACCCGCTCGGATCCGGTGCGGCCGCGGCCCGACGTTCGGCGAGGCGCCGGCCGACGTCGAGCGCTTCCGCGCGAAGAGTCTCGATCGCGGTGGTCGAAGCGGGCGTCCAGCGGTAGAAGCTTCCGCCGGCCGCCGCCTTGCCGGAGAGCGACTCCGGCACGGCGCCCGTGCTCGCGAGGCGGGGGAGGAGGTATTCGGCCGCGCGCCGGAACGTGTCGACCCCGCCGAGGTCGACGGTCGCGAGCGGCCCGGCGGCGAGCCAACGGGGAGCGAGCCCATCCGAGACGGCGGCGTCGATCGCAGGGGCGTCCGCCACGCCCTCGTCCAGGATGTGCAGGCACTCACGGAGAACGGCAAACTGGATCCGGTTCCAGATGAATCCCGGCGTATCGCTCCGGAGGACGAGCGGCTGTTTCGACATCCGCCGGACCAGCTCGACGAGCCGCCCGACCGTTGCGGGGGACGTGGCCGGGCCGGGAACGACCTCGACCACGGCCGTGAGCTGCGCCGGGTTCAGGAAGTGGAGACCGGCGAAGCGGTCCGGCCGCCTCAGCGCTTCGGCAAGCTCGTGGATCGGCAGGCTCGAGGTATTGGTCGCGAGGACGGCCTCCTCGGAGAGCCAGCTCTCGATCGTTCCGAGCAACTCCTGCTTGACTGCCCGGTCCTCGATGACCGTTTCGATCGCGACAGTGGCTGCGGCGAACGGGCCCGCGTCCAAGGGAGCGCCGAGGACGGCTCTCCCTGCGAGCCGCGCCGCCGCCTGCGCGGCCGCCTCGACCCTGGCCGGGTTCCGTCCGCTGATCGTGACGTCGCTCCCTGCCAGTGCGCACGCTGCCGCGATTCCGGGAGCCATGTGGCCGGTGCCGACTACGACGATCGTTTGCACTGACTCTCGCTCTCTCCTCTTAGCGGGACATCAACGATGACTGGATGCGCCAGAGGCGAGCGACTCCGCGAGCGACGCGTACACACCGCCGTGCACCACCCCGAGGTGCTGCTTGACGGAGTCTGTGACCGTGAACCGGCCGGTCGCGCGGTCCTCGTGCAGCTCGAGGAGCTCCAGCCCGAGCGCCTCCTCGAGGGTCGTGGTCTGCTCGGCCACAGTTCGGTAGGTTAGCCGCCTCCGGCATGGACGACCACGATCTCTATTTCGCCGACCTGACCTGGCCGAGGATCCAGCAGGCGCTCGCCGCCGAGCCGCCGACGGTCATCCTCTTCCCCGTCGGGTCGACCGAGCCTCACGGCCCGCACTCGCCCCTCTCGACGGACGTGGTGATCTCCGAGGGCATCTGCATCCGCGCCGCCCGGCAGCTGGCCGACGACCCCGAAATGCGTGCGCTGATCCTGCCGAGCCTCGACTATGCGATCACGCGGTTCGCGGCTGCGTTCCCCGGCGCTATCACTGTCGGCGAGGAAGGGTTCCGGGCGCTGGTCGTGGACATCTGTGGCTCGCTCGTCAAACAGGGCTTTCGCCACGTCGCGATCGTCAACAACCACTTCGAGCCGAAGCACGTTCAGGCGCTCCACCGGTGCATCGACGAGGTCGAGTCCGAGCACGGCGCGCTCGTCGGCTACGTCGACCTCACCCGCAAGGAGCGCGCCGTCCGGCTGACCGAGGAGTTCCGCCGCGCAGAGTGCCATGCGGGGCGCTACGAGACGTCGCTGGTGCTGGCCGACCATCCCGAGCTCGTCGACGACGAGGCGATGCGCTCGCTCCCCTACGTCCCGGTCGACATGGCCAAGGGGATCGCCGGAGGCGCGAAGGATTTCATCGAGCTGGGCATGGATCAGGCCTACTGCGGGTCGCCCGCCGAGGCGACCGCCGCCGAAGGGGAGGACTCCTTCGCGCTGCTCACGGAGATGCTGATCGAGGCTCTCCGCGAACTGGTCGCCGGGGTCGGCGGACGCGATCTGCCCGGCCTCTACGGACGGGTCTGATGGAGCGCACGAGCGCCGGGCTCGCGATCGACCCCGTCACCTTCGAGATCATCCGGCACAAGCTCGTCCAGGTCACCGACGAGACGATCATCGCGCTCGAGAACGTCTCCGGCTCGCCGATCACGAACGAGGGCCACGACCTGATGGCGTCGCTCTACAGCCGTGACGGCGGGCTGATGATCGGCGGCGTCGGCTTCCTGCACCATCTGACGAGCGCCGCCCAGGCGGTCAAGCACATCATCTCCACCTTCTCCGACGACCCGGGGATCGACGAGGACGACGCCTACTTCTTCAACGACTCGTACACGGCGGCCCTCCACCCGCCTGACGTCTACATGATCTCGCCGATCCATTTCGAGGGCGAGCTGCGCGGCTTCGTCGCCAACTTCGTCCACGTCACCGACATCGGCGCGATCGACCCGGGCGGCTTCTCGCCGAACGCCAGGGACAACTACCAGGAGGGCTTCCAGACGAAGGGCCTCAAGGTGGTCGAGCGCGGCAAAATGCGCCGCGACGTCGTCGACACCTTCCTGAACATGGTCCGCGACCCCGGGATGACGGCGCTCGACCTCAAGTCGCAACTGGCCGCGAACCACGTGGCCAAGCAGCGGATGAAGGCGCACTACGAGGAGTACGGCGCGGACGTCGTCGAGGCGGTCGCGAACGAGTTGATCCGCCAGTCGGAGCAGCTCGTGCGCGAGCGGTTGAGTGCACTCCCGGACGGAAGCTGGTGCGCCCGTGAGTACATCGACATGCCCGGCGGGAGCTGCAAGGTCGAGCTGACCGCGACCAAGCAGGGCGACGAGCTCACCTACGACTTCACAGGCTCCAGCCCCCAGGTCGACCTCGGCATCAACTGCTGCTACTGGGCGACCTGGGGAGGCATGTTCGCGCCGATCTTCCCGCTCCTTGCCTGGGACGTGACCTGGAACGAGGGCGTGACGCGGCCCATACGGCTGATCGCCCCGGAGGGGACGGTCGTCAACTGCATCCGACCGGCGCCGATCTCGATCGCGACCGTCGGGACGATCCAGATCGTCAACAACCTCTCGACGCTCGTCCTGTCGAAGATGTTTGCGGCGAGCGAGGGCTCAGGCCACCGCGCGACCGCCGTCTGGCACGGAAGCCACGCCCACGTGGAGACGCACGGCGTCGACAGCGAGGGCGACTTCTTCGTCGCGCCGCTGACCGACACGTTTGGAGGGGCGGCGGGGGCGCGGTCGTTCCGGGACGGGGTGGACATGGGCGGTGAGATCCCCAACGTCGTCTCGCGCTGGGCGAACGCCGAGAGCCAGGAGCTGAACACGCCGCTGCTGTATCTCTACCGCCGCGCCGTCCCCGACTCCGGGGGCCCCGGGAAGTTCCGAGGCGGCGTCTGCCACGAATACGCGTTCACGCCCAACGGGACTCAGGGGCCGATGGGGCTGATCCTGTTCGGCAAGGGCACCCGTGCCCCGATGAGCCTCGGGATCTCGGGCGGCTACCCCGGCTGCAACGTGGGCTACTCGACCTTCCGCCGGGGCAACGTCGACGTGCTCCCGCGCAGCTTCGAGGAGACGAGAGGTGAGAGCCGCGAGGATCGGTTCTGGGGGGCCGTCGAGCTCGAGGAGGGCGACATCCAGTACGTCCGTTTCATGGGCGGGGGCGGCTACGGCGACCCACTCGACCGCAGCGCGGGCGCGGTGCTGGCCGACGTCCGGCTCGGACTGGTCAGCCTGGAGGCAGCAAGGGAGATCTACGGCACCGTGGTCGACCTCGAGGGCGACCGGGTGGACGACGACTCGACGCGTGAGCTGCGGCTCGAAATCCGCTCGAAGCGGGCCGGGCGTCCCGTCGTCTCGGCGGAGCGCGCGGAGATCGCCCCGACCGGCATGCGGCTGGCCGAGTACCTCCAGCGCCTCTCGTCCGGAGAGACCCAGTGCACCTTCTGCGGCGAGCTCGTCGCGGAAGCAGGCGTCGACTGGAAAGATCGGGCCGTCCTCCGGAGATCGCACGTGTCGAAGGCGGGCCCGTTTCGGGCCGACACCGACGAG